>WNEY01009437.1_pt1 | contig 13163 bp, 13 predicted proteins | sample 5400531 | NCBI WGS metagenome assembly WNEY01 (sample SAMN13153338, study PRJNA577476) | soil metagenome | isolation source: 200 cm saprolite under Douglas fir tree site 1 | place: USA:California | collected 2015-04-18
CTCGAGTCTGCATACGCTCCAGGGCGATTCCCTCGCGCTCGACGTCCCCGACGAAGTGCTGACCGAAGCCCGGGCCTTCCGCCAGGCGCTCTCGACCTCCAAGCGGGACTCCACCGCTGGCGCGGAGCGAGACTGGATCGCCGGCGACACGATCACCGCGCACTGGAAGCAGGCAGCAGACTCCGGCGCGAAGCCGCAGCTCGATCGTCTCCTCGCCCGCGGTAAAGCCCGCGCCTTCACGCACCTCCGCAACGAGCACGATTCGACGACCCGCGCGCCGTCTCTCAACTACACCCGCGGCAGCGTCATCTCCGTCGCGATGAAGGGCGACCGCATCGACCAGGTCCACGCCATCGGTCCCGCCGATGGGCTGCACCTCGAGCCGTTGCCACCCCGCGACACGACGAAGAGCAAGAGCGATACGACGGCGAGGACCCCGAAGCGCCGGCCCTTGCGGGGGACCACCACGCCATGACGGCGCGACCCTCGCTGCCCTTCGCCGAGCTGCTCGCGACGCGCGATTCGTCCCTCGCCCTCGTCGTGGCGGCGATGGCGCGCATCGCCGACGCCCAGGGGCACACGACCTTCGGCGCGCTGGCGGTCGCCTACCGCGAGGAGTTCCTCAAGCTGCGGGCGCACACCAAGGGCGCGAGCGCCTCGGATGCGGGCAGCCTCTCGGTGGACGAGGCGCGGACCCACCTCGGCAACTCCGTGCTGCCGCGCCTCGGCGTCCTCAAGCTGGTCTCGTTCCCGACCGGCGTGCTGTGGAGCGAGGCGCCGGTGGCGTTCACCCCGGACGTCTGGACCGAGGTTGCGGCCGACCGGGAAGGGGCGGCGCGCCAGTTCCTCGCCGTGGCCGAGCAGGCGGTGGCGCGCGCCGAGGCGACCAGCGGCGCGCGCCCGCGGATCCGCGACGCCAGCACCCTCGAGGCACAGCATCTGGTCAAGGTGTACAAAGGCCGGCCGGTCGTGAACGATGTGTCGGTCATCGTCGCGCAGGGTGAGATCGTCGGGCTGCTGGGACCGAACGGGGCGGGGAAGACGACGACCTTCTACATGATCACCGGCCTGATCCGCGCCGACGAGGGGCGGATCACCCTGGACGGGCAGGACGTCACGGCCGAGCCGATGTACCGCCGCGCCCGCATGGGCATCGGCTATCTGGCGCAGGAGCCTTCGGTCTTCCGCAAGCTGACGGTCGAGGAGAACGTGCTCGCGATTCTCGAGATGCTGCCGCTCGAGCAGGCCGAGCGCGAAGCCCGTCTCGAACGCGTGCTGGACGAGCTCGCCATCAAGCACCTGCGGCGCCAGAAGGCGTTCCAGCTCTCGGGGGGAGAGCGGCGCAGGCTCGAGATCACGCGTGCGCTCGTCACCGACCCCAAGTTCATGCTGCTCGACGAGCCGTTCGCGGGCGTGGACCCGATCGCGGTGCACGACATCCAGACCATCGTGGCGGGCTTGCGGCACCGCGGCATCGGCGTGTTGATCACGGACCACAGCGTAGAGCAGACCCTCGACATTGTGGATCGGGCGTACATCATGTTCGAAGGGAAAGTTCAGGTCTCCGGGACGGTGCGGGAGCTCGTGTTCAACGACCGTGTCGCCGATCTGTATCTCGGTCCCACGCTCACGGCGCGGCTGCGCGCCCGGCTCACCCAGGCGGCATGAAAACCGGTCTGCACCAGCACACGGCGCTCCGCCAGGAGCTGCGGATCAACCCTCGCCTCTACCAGGCGATGGACCTCCTCTACATGCCCCTGCTCGACCTGCAGCAGCACCTGAAGCAGGAGCTGCTCGGCAATCCCTTCCTCGAGCTGGTGGAGCCGGACGAGGAGGCCGAGACCGCGACGCCGGAGGAGACGAAGCCCGAGCCCGAGAAGACGGGCGACGACGAGCCCAACTGGGAGGACATCCTCCTCGACGACGGCTCGGACTCGAGCGTCCCGCCCCGGGACCTGAGCACGGCGGCCGAGTACGTGGAGCCGGTCTCGGTCGAGACGAAGGACCTGATCGACTACCTGCGCGACCAGGTGCGGATGCTCGACCTGACCCCTCGTCAGCAGCTCCTCGCCGAAGAATTCCTCGGCAACATCGCCGAGGACGGCTACCTCGGCGCGACGCTCGAAGAGATCATCAAAGGGGCGAACCAGCTGCTCGAGGAGCACGCCGTGGAGGCCGAGTCTGGGGACGGCGCCGAGCTGCCGCTGGTGCAGCCCTACACCCTGGCCGAAGCCGAGGAAATGCTGCGCGTCATGCAGCAGCTCGACCCGCCGGGCGTCGCGGCGCGCGACCTGCGGGAATGCCTGCTGCTGCAGATCGAGGACCAACACAAGACCGACACGCTCGCCTACCGCCTGGTGAAGGAGGCGTGGGACGACCTGAAGGGGCATCGCTGGAGCGAGCTGGGCAAGCGGTTCGGCCTCGACCCCACCGAGGTGCAGCACGTCGCCGACGACCTGGCGAAGCTCGACCCCAAGCCCGGCCTGCAGCACTCCGCGGCGAGCGACGCCTACATCATTCCGGACCTGATCGTCGAGAAGATCGACGGGCAGTACCGCGTGTTTTTGAACGACGCGGGCGTGCCGCGCCTGCGCATCTCGAAGATCTATCAGGACATCGCGCGCGACAAGAAGAAGTTCGACGGCGAGAACAAGGAGTTCATCAACCAGCGCCTGAACAGCGCGCATTGGATGATCCAGGCGATCGAGCAGCGGCGCCAGACGATGCTCAAGGTCATGAACTTTATCGTGGACCGGCAGCGCGAGTTCTTCGACAAGGGGGTCGAGTACCTGAAGCCGCTCACCCTCCGCGAAGTCGCCGACGTCATCAACATGCACGAGAGCACCGTCAGCCGCGTGACCAACGAGAAGTACGTGCAGACGCCGCGCGGCCTACTGCCGCTCAAGTTCTTCTTCTCGAGCGGCCTCTCGACCACCACCGGGGAAGACGCGAGCGCCCGCGCCATCAAGGCGCAGATCCAGAAGCTCGTCGCCGACGAGGATCCCAAGAAGCCGCTCACCGATCAGGAGATCGTGGAGCTGTTCGACCAGAAAGGCGTCAAGATCGCCCGCCGCACCGTCGCGAAGTACCGCGACCAGCTCGGGGTGCTGCCGGCCCGGATGCGCAAGCGGCTGTGAGCCTCGCGACGCCCGGTTCCGCCCCCGAGGTCAGCGTGCTCGTGCCCGCCGCCGACGAGGGCGAGAACCTGCCCGAGCTGCTGCGCCAGGCGCAGGAGGCGCTGCGCCCCTTGCCGTACGCCTGCGAGGTCGTGGTGGTGGACGACGGCAGCACGGACGACACGGCGGCGGTGCTGCAGCGACTCGCGGCGCAGTACCCATTCCTGCGGGTCGTGAGCCACCGCGGGCGGCGGGGTATCGCGGACTCCCTCAAGTCGGCCGCCGACGCGGCGCGCGGCCGCATCCTGGTGTTCTATCCCGCCGACCTCCAGTACGCGCCCGCCGACATCCCGGGCCTCGTCGCGCCGATCCTGGGCGGGGAAGCGGACCTCGTCACCGGGGCCAAACAGGGGCACTACGAGAAACGCTTCGTGTCCTGGGTCTACAACGGGCTGTGCCGCCTGCTGTTCGGCGTGCGCGTCACGGACCTGAACTCGGTGAAAGCCTATCGGCGGGAGGTGGTGGACGCCGTCCCCACCCGCCCCGACTGGCACCGCTTCCTGGTCGTCATCGCGGCGGCGCAGGGGTTCCGCCTCGCCGAGCGCCCGGTACCGCTCCATCCCCGCCGCGCCGGGAAGTCGAAGTTCGGTATCGGCCGCATCCCGGTGGGCGTGCTGGACCTCCTCTCGGTGTGGTTCCAGCTCAAGTTCGGGCGCAAGCCGATGCTGTTCTTCGGCGTGTCGGGCGCCGTGCTGTGCCTGCTGGGCTTCCTGGTCGGCGCCTACGCCTTGGTCGAGCGCTACGTGTACGGCGTGGGTTTTCGCCCCCTGCTCGACCTCATCATGGTCCTGGTGTTGTCCGGCCTCATCCTCTTCGGGTTCGGCTTCGTGGGAGAGCTCGTGGCGGGGATGCGGGACGAGCTCAAGGCGCTGGAGCGCGACGTGGATCAGTTGCGGCGTCCCCGGGCGCCCGGCCAGGAATGACGAACGAGGCGGGCTGGGTCGACTTCATCCGCTGAGGCGGTGCGATGGCAGCACGCCGCCGTAGAGTGCCTCCCAGCGCCGGGTGATCGCCTCCCAGCTGAACCGCCGCCGCAAGCGGTCGCGGCCCGCTTCGCCCAGCCGCCGCGCCAGCGCGCGATCCCCCAGGAGCCGCTGCAGCGCCGCCGCGAGGGCGTCCGGATCCCCCGGCGCCACGAGCACCCCGGACACGCCGTCCTCCACGATGTCGGGGATGCCGCCGATCCGGCTCGCAATCACCGGTGTCCCGCAGTTCATCGCTTCCAGCAGCACGACGCCCAGCCCCTCGGTGTCGCCGCGCGCGTCCGTGACGGCAGGCAGGACGCACACCGCCGCTCGCGCGTAGCATTGCTGCAGCTCGCTCGCGGGAATCCTGCCCCGAAATACCACCCGGTCGCCCACACCGAGTCGCCGCGCCAGCGCCTCGAGCGCCGGCCGCTCGGGACCATCACCCACGACCTCGAGCCGCCGCTCTCCGGACTTGAGCCGCGCCAGCGCCTCCACCAGGTGCGCCACGCCCTTGCGTTCCACCAGCCGCCCCACGAACAAGATCGGTCCCGCGCCGTCGCGCGCCACCGCGGGACCCGGGTCGGGGAGCGAAGTGGTGTACGGGATCACCTCGATCGGAACGTCCACGAGCTCGCGCACCTCGTCCGCCGTGTAGGTGGAGATCGCCACCACGCGGTCCGACCGTCGCGCCGCCCATGCGAGGAAGCCCTTGAGGAAGGGCAGCCCGCTCTTCACCCAGCGCAGCTCGACGCCGTAGAACGTCGTGACCAGTGCCGCGGGCCGGGCTCGTTGCGCCGCCCAGCCGAACAGCGCCAGGGGCAGCGGCCAGTGCACGTGGATCACGTCATAGCGGTGCCGGCGGCACAGCCGCCAAGCGGCCGCCATGCCGGCGAGCACGAAGCACGCCGCCATCAGCCGGTACAGCAGGGACCGCCTCATGCGATCGGGGGCCGCCTCTTCGTGCGTCAACCGCTCCCACCGCCGCCAGAAGTACCGAAAGCGGTGCACCGGAATGCCCGCGACGACCTGGTCGGGCATCCCGCGGTGCGAAGACGTCAGGACCTCGACCTCGTGGCCGGCCGCCCGGAGCCGCCGCAACAGCTCGACGAGCCACGGCACGATCACGTCGTCGGGCGAGCGCGGGAAGGCCGTGACCACGTGCAAGATGCGCATGGGGATCGCCCAGAAACCTACGACTTTCCCGTCGTTTCGGGCCATGGTATTTTGGACCGATGAGCACGAAGACGCTGACGGAGTTCTACAGCGCGCGCTACAGCTGGCGGAACGCCGGCGAAGAGCGCATGCGGTTTCGCAAGGCCACCAAACTGGCCCAGGTCCGTCCCGGGAGCGCCGTGCTGGACATCGGCTCGCGCAACGGCGACTTGCGCCGGTACCTTCCGGCCGACGTGAAGTATCAGGGCCTGGATATCGCCCCGGAGTTCGCGGCGCAAGACATCCTGATCCACGACATCACCGCCGGCCTGCCGTTCCCCGACGCGTCGTTCGACTACGTGTTCATGATCGAGGTGCTCGAGCACACGCCCACCGCCTACGCCACCGCCGGGGAGATCCATCGCGTGTTGCGGCCCGGTGGGGTATGGGTCGTCTCGGTCCCCAACCCATACCACGTGAAGGAGATCATCTGGAATCTCTTCCGCGTGGCCGACAAGCAGGGGCATATCTACAGCTGGACTCGACAGACCATCACGCGCCTGGGCGAGATGAACGGCTTCCGGCTCGAGAACTGGGGCGGCACGTACTTTTACCCGCCCATCCCGGCGCCCTGGATGCTCGCGCGGTCGGTCGCCTACAAGTTCGTCAAGACCTGAGCGCCACTCCAGGCTCGAGCTCCCGCCGCTGGCTGTGGGTGGTGCAAGGGCTCGCCACGCTCGCGGTGGTGGCCCTCGTCGCGCGCTCGCTCGGCAGAAACTGGACCGCGTTCCGTTCCGTGCACGCCGCGCTGACCGTCAAGCCGGCGGGGATCGCCGCATCGCTCCTCGCCGTGAGCGCGACCTACGTGATCCAAATCGAAGCCTGGCGATCCGTGCTGCGCGGCTGGGGGCAGCACATCGGCTTCGGCCCCGCGGCGCGGGCCTGGGCGCTGGCGAACCTGGGTCGCTACGTGCCGGGGAAAGTATGGAGCGTGGCTGGACTGGTGGTCCTCGCCCGGCGCGCGGGGGTGCAGGTGGCCCCCGCCGCGGCCTCCGCATTCGTCTCCCAGGCGATCGTGGTGGGCGCCGGCGCGGCCGTGGTCGCCGCCGTGACACCCCATGCCGCGTCGCCGCTGCGGCTCGCCGCGGCGGGAGCGGCGGCACTCGCCACCGTGGGCGTGCTCGTGTGGAAGCCCACGGCGCGCTGGCTCGGCCGCCTCGTGAACGCGACCGCGCCGCTCGAGCCGCTGCGTGCCGCCGCGGCGCTCACGAGCGCCGGCCTTGCCGTCCTCGCCTGGCTCAGCTACGGCGCGGCATTCTGGCTCCTCGCCAACAGCCTCGTCGCCGACCGGGCGCTGCCGTTCGCCCTCGCCACCGGCGTGTTCGCTCTCGGTTACATTCTCGGCTGGCTCGCACCCTTCGCTCCCGGCGGCGTGGGGGTCCGCGAGCTCGTCCTGATCAGTCTGCTCACTCCCTTTCTGGGGAGTGGTGGAGCGGTGGCCGTCAGCGTCGGTTCCCGCGTGCTGCTCACCGTCACGGAGGCGGGCGCCGCGCTGACGAGCCTCGCACTCGTACGGCACGCCGCATCGGAGGAGCCCCCTGACTCGTCCCGACATCCGTCCTGAGGCGACGCCGTACGCTCCTGCGCGGCCGGTGCTCGCCGCGACGGCGCTCCTCACCGTCTGGGTGGCGATCCTGTGCCTGCCCATGCTCCAGGGCCTCTGGCTCGCCGGGCCCTGGAGCGACCAGGTCACCGCCGGTCTGCCGTTCCGCGGTTGGGGCGCCGACTGGTGGCGCCGGCTGGGACACGTCCCGCTCTGGAATCCGGAGATCTTCGGCGGCATGCCCTACGTCGCCGCGATCGGCACCGGCGACATTCTTTATCCGACGGCGTTCCTCCGTCTCGTGCTCCCCACACCGGCCGTCATCAACCTGGGCTTCTTCGTCCACTACGTGCTGGCAGGCGTATTCACGTATGCGCTGCTGCGGCGGCTCCGGGTCTCGTGGAGCGGGGGAGTCGTGGGTGGCCTCGCCTACCAGCTGTCCGGCCTGGTCGCCTCGTACGCCCAGCCGGGGCATGATGGCAAGCTCGTGGTCACGGCACTGCTGCCGCTCGCCCTGCTGGGACTGGTCCTGGGCATGCGGGAACGGCGGTGGGAGGGCTACGCGGTGGTGGCACTGGCGGTCGGCTTGAGCATCCTCACGCAGCACGTCCAGCTCACCTACTACATGTTGATCGTCGCGGGACTGTTCGCCCTCTGCCTCGCATTCCCCGGCGCAGGGGCGTCGGTCGTGGTCGCCGTCCGGCCCTTGGGGCTCGCACTCGCCGCGGTCCTGGTGGGGTTCGGCGTCGCCGCCGTCCAGCTCCTGCCGTCGTTGCTCTACCTGCCGTTCTCCACACGCGCCGGGGGTTACCACGGCTTCGAGGGGTCGGCCAGCTACGCCATCCCCTGGGTGCACGTCCCGGAGTTCTTCTTCAAGAACTTCGTGGGCGCGGGCGCGACGTACTGGGGGACGAACCCCATCAAGCTCCATTCGGAGGCGTTCTTCGTGGACGCCCTGGTGGTCTCGCTCTTCGCCGGCTTCGGGGTGGAGCGGCTGGAGCGGCGCGACGCGGCGGGGACGGCGCACGTGACGGCATGGTTCGTGGTGGCGGGAACGGCCGCTCTGCTCGCCGCCGCGGGCGCCTTGAGCGGACTGGCGGCGGCCCTCGCCCAGGCGCGCCACGCCGCCCTGGCGCGCGAGAGCATCACCTTCGGGGCCATCACGAGCGCCGCGGCGCTCGCCGCCGCCGCCGGCCTCGCCTGGGCGGGACTGCGCGGCCGCCTGCGGCCGGCGCTGTGGACGGTGGGGCTCGCGCTCGTCGTGGGCGGCGACCTCTGGGTCAACGCCAGGCCGTTTTGGGTATACGGCACCCTCGACCGCGAGCTGTATCGCCCCGATCCCGTCACGCAGCGCATCCGCGCTGCCGAGGCGCCGTCCCGCGCCTTCGACCTCGGTCTCCTGCTGGGCCGGCCGGTGTATCGGGGATCGGCGCTGATGCTGCAGGATGTGCAACAGCTGCTCGGCGAGCACGGGGTCGAGCTGCGTTACTACGACGACGTCATGGGTGGACGCAACGAGTGGCGCAATCTCGCGAGGCCGCACCTCTGGGACCTCTTCGCCGTCCGCTGGGTCATCGCGCCCGCCGGCGCGCAGGGACTCGACTCCATTCCGGGCTTCACTCGCGTCCTCTCCGCCGCCCCGACGTCCGGCGGGCCCCCCGCCGACCTCTACGAGCGCACCGCGCCCGCCCCATATGTCCGCGTCGTCCCGGCCGCCGTGAAGCTCGACTCAGCCCAGATCGTCCCGACCCTGGCCGATCCTCGCATGCCCTACGACCGCCTCGTGCTGCTCGACCGAGGCCAGCCATTCACGCCGGCACCCGTCTCCGACTCGGGACTCCCGGCTCCCAGTACGGCGCGGGCGACGCTGGTCCACTGGGAGCCGGGCGGGATGTCCATCGCGCTCGATCCCGTTCCGGCCGCCCAGAGCTACGTGCTCGTGGCCGAGAACTGGTACACCGACTGGCACGCCACCGTGGACGGCACGCCGGCGCCGGTCCTCCGAGGCGACTGGACGCTGCTGACCGTGCCGGTCCCGGCGCATGCCACCCGCATCGAGCTCGCGTTCACGAGCCGGCCGTACCGCTGGGGCAAGGTGTTGACGCTTCTGTCGCTCACTCTCGTGCTCGCCGGCTGGGCGGGACCTGCGGCGGCCCGGAGGCGCCGCCGTGCCTGAGCGAGCGCTCGTCATCATCCCGACCTACAACGAGGCGATGAACGTGGGGAACCTCGTCCCCCAGGTCCTGGCGCAGGACGCGCGCCTCGACGTGCTGGTGGTCGACGACAGTTCCCCCGACGGCACGGGCCAGCTCGCCGCGGCGCTGGCGCAGCAGCACCCCCGGGTCCACGTGCTGCACCGGGACGGCAAGCGAGGGCTCGGCACCGCCTATGTCACGGGGTTCCGGTGGGCGCTCGAGCGCGGCTACGACTACGTCTTCGAGATGGACGCGGACTTCTCGCACGACCCGTCGCACTTAAAGGACTTTCTCAAGGCCGTGGGGGAGGCGGACTTAGTCATCGGCTCCCGCTACCTCGGGGGGAAGGTGACGGTGGTCAACTGGCCGATGGGCCGTCTCCTGTTATCCTACAGTGCCAATATCTACGCCCGGTGGGTGACCGGCCTGTCGATCTGGGACCTGACCGGGGGCTTCAAGTGCTTTCGCAAGCAGGTGCTGGAAACCATCGATCTGTCGCAAGTGCGCTCCAACGGGTACGCGTTTCAGATCGAGATGAGCGTGCGCGCATGGCGAAAAGGGTTCAGGCTCAAAGAGATCCCCATCGTGTTCGTGGATCGGACCGAAGGGGACAGCAAGATGAATCGCGCGATCGTGCGCGAGGCGATCTGGATGGTGCCACGCCTGCGGCTGATGGCGTGGTTGGGCCGCATCTAAGGGGCGTTGCGGTCTACAAGATGACGGGGTCGGGGAACGACTTCGTCATGGTGGACGGACGCAGCTCCTCGCCCGACGAGTGGGCGGCGGACGACATCCAGGCCGTCTGCGCGCGCGGCACGGGAGTCGGCGCGGACGGCGTGGTGTTCCTGCAACCCGGGTCGACAGCGGGCGCCGTGCGAATGATCTACCTCAACAGCGACGGGTCCAGGGCGATGTGCGGCAACGCCGCGCTGTGTACCACACGCCTGGCCGCACACCTCGGACTGGCCAACTCCCTCGCCATGCGGCTCGAGACCGATGGTGGCGTGTACGAGAGCCGCTGCGCGCGCGACGACGGGCGCGCCGAGGTCCGCTTCGGCGGCGTGGCGGCGCCGGCCCCGGTCGCAAGCGGCGTGCTCGGGGACGGAGAGCGTCGTGCAGTGCTGGTCACGGTCGGCGTGCCGCACCTCGTCGTCCTAGTCGACGACGTGGAACCCATGGACGTGCTGGGCCGCGGCAGGCCGCTGCGCCACGACCCGGCTTTGGGACCGGAGGGCGCTAATGTCAACTTCGTCGCGCCCGCTGGGGGACGTGGGGGCGGGGGGGGCGGGGGAGCCCGTGGGGCGGCGGCGACCGAATGGCGCATGCGGACGTACGAGCGCGGCGTAGAAGGGGAAACGCTGGCCTGCGGCACCGGGGCGATCGCCGTCGCCTGCGCCCTCGACCACTGGGAGCTGGCACGCCTCCCGCTGACGGTGCGGACTCGGCGTGGCCGGGCGCTGGACGTACGCGGCCAGAAGGGTCCCGCTGGGGGTTATGAGGATATCTGGCTGACAGGGGAGGCTCGGATGGTGTGGCGGGGCGTCATTACTTAGCCCGCTTGTCCACATTTACACGGTAGCTAACTTAACATAACATCTATTATACGAACCTACGGCGCGCACAGGGCGCCGCCGCTCATTTTACTCCCGCACCCCCCGTCAACTCCCCGATCCGCACCTTCGCCTCCGGGATGGCCAGCGTCGAATCCATGCCCGAGACGATCGTCCGGTAGTCGGCCAGCGCCTTTGTCGTGTCGCCAGCCGCCGTCCAGCAGCGTCCCGCGTCGGAGAGATACTGCGCCTTGAGGAACGCAAACTCCGCTCGGCGCGCGGCTTCCTCGTAGGCCCCTGCCGCGTCGGCCGGATGGCCGACGTTCTCATAGGCCGCACCCAGGAGCCCGTAGGCCGGCGCAGCGAAGTCCCGCCCTACCGACGGCGCGATGCTCTTGAGGAGGTCGACCGCCCGCTGGCCCTGGCCCTGGTACAGCCGCACCTCGGCCAGCAGCAGGTTCGCCTGCGCTGCGGCGCGCGTGCCGGAATAGTTTTCCACCACCTGGGACAGCTCGCTCGCCGCCAGTGGATAGTTCCGGGACTCGAAGGCCAGGCGCGCCTGCTCGAGGCGCTCGCTCGCGGCCCCTTCGACTCGGCTCCTCGACAGCAGGTTCCACCACAGGAGCCCGCCCGCGACGACGAGCACGGTCGCGATCGTCCCCGTCGCCTGACGATGGCTCTTGAGCCATTGCAGCAGCGCGGTCAGCGCCGGCGATTCGCCGGGCGGTGGTGTGGTCGCCGCGCCGCGCGCGGCCTGAACGGAGGTCGCCATGTCTCGGTCCTCGCTGTAACGCCCCACCCCAGTGCCCCTGGGGTGACTCGAACACCCGGCCAACGGTTTAGGAAACCGCTGCTCTATCCACCTGAGCTACAGGGGCCTGCCTCGAAACGGCTAAGCGCTGCAAAATAGCGGGGTTACGCGTAGTGAAGCAAGGCCTCCACCCGCTCCCCGGAGAGCTTCTCCCTGCCCTTCAGGAAGTCGAGCTCGATCAGGAAGGTGAACCCCACCAGCTCGGCGTGGTGGTCGCGAACCAGTTGCGCCGCCGCCCCGGCGGTTCCGCCGGTGGCGAGCACGTCATCCACGATCAACACGCGGTCGGCCGCACCCACGGCGTCGCGGTGCATCTCGAGCGCATCGGTGCCGTACTCGAGGGCGTACTCCACGCGGCCCCGCTCCGCTGGAAGCTTGCCCGGCTTGCGGATCGGCACGAGCCCCGCCTCGAGCGCCAGGGCGATCGGGGCGCCCAGCAGAAAGCCGCGCGACTCGATCGAGATCACCCGCGACACGCCGAACGCTCGGAACGGCGCCGCCATCAGCTCCACCGCGCGCCGGAACAGCGCCGCGTCGAGCAGCAGCGGCGTGATGTCCTTGAACATCACGCCAGGCTTGGGGAAGTTGGGCACGTCCCGGATGCGCGCGTAAAGCTGTTTTACTGCTTGTGCATCCGACATTCATGTATTCTCAACTATTTAATATCAAAAGACTTGAGCCTATCGATATCGTGTGGAACATCGTGCTTTTCAACACGATCGACCTGCGCCATCGCGGGCCCCCGAGCGAGCCCCTGCTCGAGCTGCGCCAGCGCTGCTGCCGTCCCCTCCGCCAGCACCTCGACCGCGCCGTCCGGGAGGTTGCTCACCCATCCGCGGAGCCCCAGCCGCTGCGCTTCTCGGAACACGAACCAGCGAAACCCGACCCCCTGCACCATCCCGCGCACTAGGAATCGCGCTGCAGGCACGTTGGGCCGCCCTCAATCGCTCGAGGGCGCCTGGGGGCGCGACGAGGGGGCGCGTCGGTGCCGCAGCACGTAGACGCCGGCGACGAGCGCCAGCACCGGGACGACGATCAGCAGGGCGCGGCTCACGTAGCGGCGGACGTCCTCGTGCCGCAAGACGCCCTCGCTCCGCCCCAGCACGTAGCCGATCGTCGTGAGGATGCTGCACCAGATGAACGCGCCGAGGCCGGTGTAGCCGATGAAGTGTGGCAGCGGCATGCGGGCGATCCCGGCGGGGATCGAGATGAGGTGGCGTACGACCGGGAGCATGCGTCCCATCAGGACGCTGATTTCGCCGTGCGCAGCGAAGTACCGCTCGGCACGCGCCAGTGACTGCTCCGATACGAAGACGTATCGCCCGAACCGACGCACGAAGCCGCGGCCCAGCCAGTGGGCGAACCCATAATTCACGAGCGAGCCCAGGATGCTACCGAGGACGCCGCTCGCGATCGCTAGCGCCGCGTCCATCTCTCCCTTCGCCACCCAGTAACCGGCGGGCGGCATCACGAACTCGGCCGGGACCGGGAGGATCGAGGACTCCATGGCCATGAGCAGGATGATGCCGGGGTACCCGAGGTTGAGCAGGGCGTTGAGGAGCCACTGAATGAATTGCTCAAGCATCGAAGCCGTGCTCCCCGAGGAGCGGGACGAAGCGCGCGTCGCCGAGCGGCGTCCGCGTGAGCTCCCCGCTCGGGCCCCCCCCCGCCGCCCCTCTCCCCCCCCGGCGCTCGACCAGGGTGAGTG
>WNEY01002654.1_pt1 | contig 13160 bp, 7 predicted proteins | sample 5400531 | NCBI WGS metagenome assembly WNEY01 (sample SAMN13153338, study PRJNA577476) | soil metagenome | isolation source: 200 cm saprolite under Douglas fir tree site 1 | place: USA:California | collected 2015-04-18
CGGGCCACCGTGCCGGCTCCTGGCGGGCAGGCGGTCGCCATCTCGCCCAACCAAGCCGTGATCCTCGAAGGTGCGTCGACACCGACCATGCAGAGCTACGCGGCTCCTGAGCTCGACACCTGGGACCGTTGGAACTATGCGCGCACCGACCAGCTGATCGCGTCCGCGAGCGCGCGCTACGTTTCGTCGGAGGTGTACGGCGCGCGGGAGCTGGATCAGTACGGCAGCTGGCGCACCGTGGAGACGTACGGGTCGGTGTGGGTGCCCGCAGGGGTGCCGGCGGGATGGGTGCCCTACAGCACGGGCCGGTGGATTTGGGATCCGTTCTACGGTTGGACTTGGGTTGACACGGCTCCGTGGGGGTGGGCGCCCTACCATTACGGACGCTGGGTGTTTGTGAGTGGGTACTGGGGATGGGCGCCCGGCCCCATCGTGGTCCGGCCGATCTACGCGCCCGCCCTCGTCGTCTTCTTTGGGGCGCCCGGCATCCACGTGAGCATCGGAGCGCCGGTGGTGAGCTGGGTGGCGCTCGGCTGGGGCGAGCCCGTGGTGCCGTGGTGGGGCCGGCCCGGCTTCGTCGGCCGTGCATGGTGGGGCGGCTGGGGCGGGCCGCGAGTCGTCAACAATGTCGTTGTCAATCAGACGACCGTCGTCAACGTGAACAACATCACGGTCTATCGGAACACCGGCGTCCAGAACGCCGTCGTGGCGGTGCCCCAGGATCGATTCGGCCGGGCCTCAGTCCGCGAGGCGCGGGTTGCTCCAGCCCAGGTCGATGTGCGCCGGCTCGAGCCAGTTCGCGGAGAGTTGCGTGTAGCCCCGGCGGCCGCGAGCTTCGTCGCCGCGAGCGGCACAGCGGCGCGCCCGCCCGAGGCCGCGCTCGCCCGCCCCGTCGTCGCCACGCGGCCTCACGCCGCGCGATCGATTGCGCCCCGCACCGAGGGCCAGACGGCCGCTCCAGTGGTCAGCGCGCCGGCCCAGCGAATCGTGCCGGTGCCCAAGACTGCTCAGACGGCTCCTGCTTCCTCTCAGCCGCTGCCCGCCGCGAGCACGGTGGAACGTCCGCGGCAGCAACAGCCTCAGCGCTCCGACCCGACGCAGCGCCCTGACGCCGGCCCGGCCGCCCCGCGCGAGTGGGGGCGGCGTCAGGATGCCACTCCGCCGCCGCCGCGTGGGCAGCAGCGCGGCCCGGAGGCGACGCCGCCAGCCGAGCAGCGAGGGAATCAGGTGCGCGGTCCCGAGGCGACGCCACCCGCCGAGAATCGGGGAGCCGTAGAGCCGAAGCGCCAGCCGCCGAGCCCAGGCCGTCAGGAGACGGCGTCCCCGCCGCCGCGCGGGCAGCAGCGCGGTCCCGAGGCGACGCCTCCACCTGAGCAGCGCGGAAATCAGGAGCGGGGGAATCAGGTCCGCGGCCCCGAAGCGACGGCACCGTCCAAGAATCGCAGGCCCGTCGAGTCGCCGCCGGCGAGTGCGCCGGCAGCGCCGGCGCCAGCGCCTCAACGTGTCGAGCCGCCGCGCCCCTCGCCGCAACCGGCTGAGCCCGCGAATAAGCCTGGCCAGGGCACTCAGATCAGACCGTCGCGCCCGGCGCCAGGACCTGTAGCGGCTCCTCATCCGGCGCCACCGCCCGCCCCGTCTCAGGAGCAGGGCCAGCGAAAGGACAAAGAGAGGTCCTGAACGAGGGCGCCCGGCCGAGCAGGCCGGGCGTTTACCGAGGTTACAGCCGGCCGTCGTCCTTGCTGACGACGGCCGGCTCAGGGTTTGAGGCCATAGAGCCGCCGCGCGTTCGCGGCGAGCAGCTTGCCTTTCTGGCCCTCGGTGATGTCGCCCCGGCTCTTTATCTCGTCGATGGATCCCGGGTAGCTGTGGTCCCAGTGGGGGAAATCGGAGGCGTAGACGATCTGGTTCTCACCGACGAGCCGCAGCGCCTGGGGAAGCAGCCACTCGTCGGCCTCGCACGAGAAGAAAATCGTCCCGCTCCGGACGTACTCGCTGGGGCGCTTGCGCAGCGCCGGCGCCTCGGCCGCGCGCTTGTCGTATTCGTCGTCCATCCGCTCCATCCAGTAGGGGGCCCAGCCGCAGCCGGCTTCAAGGAAAGCGAGGCGGAGCCGGGGGAAACGCTCGGGGATGCCCTCGAAGATGATCGAGGTGAGCTGGCGCATCTGGCCGAAGGGGTGGGAGACCGTATGCGCCTGGATGAAGCGGGGGAAGAGATCGACACCGGCACCGCCCAGATGCGAGCCGGACGCATGCACGGCGAGCATGACCTCGAGCCGGTCGGCTTCTTCGTAGACGGGCAGGAACCGCGCGTCGCCCAGGAGATGGCTGCCGTCGGCGGCCAACATGCCGCCCACGAGTCCGAGGTCCCGCACGGCCCGTCGGAGCTCGCGCGCGGCAGCCTCGGGATCCTGAACCGGCAGGAGCGCCACGGCCTGCAGGCGCGGGCTTACCCGGACGAACTCTTCGTGCAGGAACGAATTGTACGCGCGGCAGAGCGCCACGGCCCATTCGCGATCCTTGAGGAAGCTCATGAACAGGCCAAGGGTCGGATAGAGCACGGTTTGCTCGACGCCCCCGCGGTCCAGGGCCCGCAGCCAGGCCTCGGCGGTGCCCGCGAAGTCGCCGAGCGCGCCGAGCAGCCGGCGGTCCCAGCCGTCCCAGGGATAGAACGGGAAGGTAAGCGGCCGCAGGCGATAGGGTTCGTCGAGGTATTTGGCCACCTGCTCGGTGGTTTCGGTTACGTGGCCGTCGGCGTCGAGCACGGGGAATAGCATGCGGCGACTCACGGCTTCTTGCAGATGACGTTGAGCAGCGCCTGGCGCTTCTCGTCCTTGACGATCCGGAGCGCGCGCTCGAGGGCCTCCGGAAGCCGCGCGGGATCCTCCACCCGCTCGCCGTGGCCGCCCGAGGCGCGGCAGACCAGCTCGTAGTCGGGCGACGGGTCGAGCTCGGTCAGCGGCATCGCGCCCGTCCGGACCGCCCAGCCGTCGGGCGCGTGTGATTGGACGGCGCGCTTGACGGCGTTCCAGGCCCGGTTGTTGAAGACCACGAAGAGAACGGGGAGGCCGTGCGCGCGCGAGACGAAGTGGGCGGCGGTAGGCGCTCCGAAGATATAGGCGCCGTCGCCGACGCAGCAGATAACCGTCTTGTCGGGCGCCGCGAGCTTGGCGCCGAGCGCGGCCCCAAGTCCCCAGCCGAGGCCGCCCGACGGAGGCGATGCGAAGTAGCTCCCCGGCACGGTGAAGCGCGCCTGGGTCGCGTCGAGATCGTACTCGTTGATCACGATCGTGCGGTCGTCCACGAGATCACCCACGCAGCGCGAGACCCACGCCATCTCGATCGGCGCGTCGGCTTTGACGGCCCGGGCGCGCGCCGCCCAGGCCTGCCGCTGGCGGGCATGCTCGCCCTGCCACCACCTCCGCCGCTCCACCGCCGTCGCGCCGGGCACGCGCGCGGTCGCGGCGTCGGCGAGCGCCTGAAGCGCCAGGCGCGGCGTCCCCGCCAGGGCCAGGTCGGTGGGGAAGCCGCGGATCGGGTAGCGGGAGAAGAGCGGGTCGGCGGCGAGATGAACGATCCGCGCTTCAGGTCTCGGCCGCTTCAGCGACGGGAACCAGGGCACGTCGGACTCGACGACCAGAATCGCGTCCGCGTCCTCGAGATGGGCCGCGGCGTCGAACCCCGCGTGGAGCGGGTGATCCTGGGGGAAGTTCATGTAGGTGTGGAATTGCTCGAACACCGGTGCGCCGAGTGCTTCGGCCAGGGCGACGAGGGCCGGAACCGCGCCCGGATCGCGACCCGCGGCCTTGACGATGATGATGGGGTTCCGGGCGGCGGCAAGCAGCTGCGCGGCCTCGGCGATGGCGTCCGGCGCGGGTAGCCGGGGTGCCGGTGCCGCGGCGCGGGCCGGGTCCGCGTACTCGATGGCCTCGTGGCGCTCCGCCAGGATTTCGCGCGGCAGCGTGAGATAGACCGGTCCCTGGGGCTCGGCCTGGGCGAGCGTGAGCGCGCGATCCACCACGGTCTCGAGCTGGGCAAAGCTCCTGAGCTCGTAGTCCCACTTGACGAACTCGCGGATCATCGCAGCCTGGTCGAAGGATTCCTGTGCCCAGTGGATGTGGCGGTCGCGGCTCCCGGCGGCGCCGGCCTCCGTGATCGGGTTCCGCCCGGCGGTGAACAGGACGGGCACGTTCGAGCGCGCGGCATTGATGATGCCCCCGACGGCATTGCCCGCGCCGACGATCACGTGGACCATCACGGCCTGCGGCCGTCCCGAGACCATCGCGTGGCCGTGGGCCATCGCCACCGCCGTTACTTCGTGCGGCACGGTGAGCGGGCGCGGGCAGGCCTGCCCCTGCGCGCCGCGCCGGGCGTAGGCTTCGATGATCGGGGCGAAGTCGGTGCCGGCATTGGCGAAGAAGTACTCGACGCCGCGCGCGGCGAGCAGCTCCAGATAGGCGTCCGCGGTGCTCTCGACGATCGCGCGCTTCATCATTGAAAGCGTGCCGAGCTTAGCGCCGGGTCGTGGGACGGTCAAGAACCATCTCCGCCGCGCGCCTCCGGAACAGCGGAGGTCCTCGCGGAGACTCGGCGGGCTGAGGTATACTCGGGCCTCACGGCCCGATCCGATCGGCCGAACGGAGCGCGGTTCGAGCCTCCCAGCGCCAGCGGGACGGCGCGGCACAAGGGGCGGGGATGAAGACGTCGCGGCTGTCCGCAAATCTTCTGATCGGCGCGCTCCTCCTCGTCGGCTATGTGGATGCCGGCAAGCTCGGACTGCAGCTCGCCTTCGTCAATGCCAGCGCGACGGCTGTCTGGCCGCCTACCGGAATCGCGCTGGCGGCGCTGCTCCTGGTCGGACTGCGGGTCTGGCCGATCATCTTCGTCGGCGCCTTCCTGGTCAATGTCACCACGGCCGGAACCATCGCCACTTCGCTGGGGATCGCGGCGGGAAACACGCTGGAGGCGGTGGTCGGCGCCGCGCTCGTCACGCGCTTCGCCGCTGGGCGAAACGCCTTCGTCAGGGCCCCGGACGTCCTCAGATTCACCGCCGTGGCCGCGATGCTCAGCACGACGGTGAGCGCCACCATCGGTGTCGTTAGCCTTTCCCTCGGAGGCTTCGCCCGCTGGAGCGAACTCGGCTCGATCTGGCTCACCTGGTGGCTGGGAGACGCGACGGGCTGCGTGCTCGTGGCTCCGCTGCTAATTCTCTGGGCGACTGAGCCGACGGGGCGGTGGACGCCCCCGAGACTCCTCGAAGCCGGCCTCCTCCTGCTCTCCCTCGCGGCGGTGGGCGAAATCGTGTTCGGCGCGATCTCGCTCATCGGGGTTCGGAATTACGAGATCGGCTTCATCGCCATTCCGCCGCTCGTCTGGGCCGCGTTTCGCTTCGGCCGGCGGGAGACGGCGACCGCGACCTTCGTTCTGGGAGTGATGGCGCTCTGGGGCACGCTACATGGGCGGGGGCCGTTCGCCCGGGAGAATCCCAACGAATCCCTGCTCCTGCTGCAGGCCTTCATGGGCGTGAACGCCGTGCTCGCGCTGATCTTCTCGGCCCTTGTCTCCGAGCGGAACCGGGTCGAGCTCGAGCGCCTGGCGCTCCTCGACGAAGCGCAGGGCGCCCGCAGGGCCGCCGAGGCCTGGGGGGCGCGCGTCTCCTTTCTGGCCGACGTCACCGCCATCATCGGCTCCTCGCTCGACTACGAGGCCACGCTCGCACGAATCGCCCGGCTGTGCGTTCCCACGCTCGCCGACCAGTGCTCCGTCGACCTGCTCCGCGAAGACGGCACGCTGCGCCGCGTGGCCTCCGCGCACGTCGACCCGGAGAAAGAATCCCTCGTGCACGAGTTGCGGGCCCGCTACGGATTCAATCCGGGCGACCCCATCGGCCATTGGGCCGTCATTCGCTCGCGCGAATCAATTCTCAAGAGCGCGTACACCGACGCCGACTTCGTGCGGGCGGCGCAGAGCCCGGAGCAGCTGGCGATGCTCCGCCACTTGGGCGCGGCGTCGCTGATCATCGCGCCGCTCATCGCGCGCGAGGCCGTCCTGGGGACGATCACCCTCATCCTCACGGGCTCCTCCAGGAGTTACGGCCCCGACGACCTGTCCCTCGCGGACGGAATCGCGAGACGGGCGGCGATCGCGATCGACAACGCGCGTCTCTATCGAGACGCCGAAGCGACGCGGACTGTGGCCGAGGCGATGTCCGAAGAGGCGCAGCGGCAGCGGCGTGAAGCGGAGATCTTCGCCGAGGTGGCAGCCTCGACGGCGACCTCCCTGGAACTCGATCGTATTCTGGAGCGCGTCGTGAACGGCGCGCGGGAGCTCTGCGGCGCGGACATCGGGCGGATCGCGCTGCGGGACCCGGAATCGGATCGCATGCGCTTCCGATATTTGATCGGATCGAGGCTGGGCGATCGGCATCCCGTCGAGGTAGACCGTGGCAAGGGGCTCGGCGGCTTCGTCTGGGAGACCGGGCAGCCGTACCGGAGCGAGGACCATCGACACGACCCTCGCGCGCGCGCGGATTACGCTCCGCTGATCGCCGAGGAAGGCACCGTCGCAAGCCTCGTCGCGCCCATTCGCCTGGGCCGCCAGGTGGAAGGCCTGCTGTATCTCGATCATCGGTCGCGCCGCGCCTTTGCTAAGCACGACGAGGACGTCGTCCAGCGACTCGCCGATCACGCCGCGGTCGCGATTCAGAACGCGCGTGCGCTGGAGGCCGAGAAGGCGGCGCGGGCTGACGCGGAAGCGGCCAATCGCGCCAAGGACGAGTTCATCGCAATGCTCGGCCACGAGCTCAGGAACCCGCTCGGCGCCATCAGCAACGCGGTGTACGTGCTCGACTTCATCGGCGCGCGCACGCCGTCCGCCGTTCGGGCGCGGCAGGTCATCTCGCGGGGGACCGAACAGCTGGCGAAGATGGTCGACGACCTGCTCGACGCGGCGCGGCTGACGCGGGGGAAGATTGCCCTCGACCGGCAGCTCATGAACCTCGCGGAGAGCATGACGCAGTGTCTGGGGGGACTGCGCGCGGCGGGAAAAATGGGAGATCATCAGGTGACCATGGACATGAAGTCCGTGTGGGTGGAAGCCGACCCGGTCAGGATCCAGCAGGTGTTCTCAAATCTGATCCTCAACGCGGTCAAGTACACCCCGGCGGGGGGCACGATCAACGTCAGCGTGAGCGCCGACGATGATCGGGCGATCGTGCGGCTCCAGGACAGCGGCCTCGGGATACCGCCTGAGATGCTACCCCGCGTATTTGAGCTATTCCAGCAGGGCGATCATACCATCGAGCGCTCGCAGGGTGGGCTGGGCATCGGACTCGCGCTGGCCAAGCGACTCGTGGAGGCGCACGGCGGCACGATCGAGGCCTTCAGCGAAGGGCGCGGGCGAGGCAGTCTCTTCACGATCCGGCTGCCGAGAGCGTCCACGCCGGCGCTCCGACCGGCGCCTCCATCGGTGGCGCGACGGCCCGCAGCCGCCCGCCGGATCCTGATCGTCGAGGACAGCGAAGATTCGCGCGACATGCTACGGCTCTATCTGGTGGAGTCGGGCCATCAGGTGTACGAGGCCGTGGATGGTCCGCGCGGGCTGGAAGCGGCCCTGCGCGTCCGGCCCGAGGTGGCCCTGATCGACATCGGCCTGCCCGGTCTCGATGGCTACGAGGTGGTAAGGCGGATCCGCGCGACCCCGGAGGGGAAAAAGATCTTTCTGGTGGCCTTGACAGGATACGGCCAGCCCGAGGATCATCGTCGGGCGCGGCAGGCCGGCTTCGACGCGCACCTGGCGAAGCCTTTCGATCGAGACCGACTCGTCACGCTGTTGTCGCAGGCAGGCCAGAAGGCCTAGGAGGAAGCGCATGGCGGCTCGAGTGCTGGTCGTCGACGACGAGAGGGACTCGCGCGCCGGCTTGGCGCTGCTGCTGACGACCCTCGGCTATGAAGTCGAGGAAGCGGCCGAAGGGGAGGAAGCCGTGAGGCGGGCCTTGGTGTTCCGCCCGGCGGTCATCATCGCCGACCTCCTGATGCCCGGGCTGGACGGGCTCGGCGTGCTGAAGGCGGTCCGCGCTGAGCTGCCGGCTGCGGCGGTCATCCTGCTCACGGGCCACGCGAGCGTCGAGACGGCGGTGACGGCGATGAAGGAAGGAGCGTACGACTACCTGACCAAGCCGGTCGAGCCGCGCCGGCTGAGCTTGCTCTTGGAGAAGGCGGTCGAGAAGGCGCAGATGGCGCGAGAAGTGATCGCGCTCCGGCGGCAGGTGCGGGACGTGCGCGGGCAGGGGTCGCTGTTGGGCGGCAGCCCCGCGATGCGCGAGGTCTACCGGCTCATCGATCAAGCGGCGCCGACGCCGGTGCCGGTGCTGATCTCGGGAGGGACGGGAACCGGCAAAGAACTGGCGGCCCGGACGATTCACGAGCTATCCGCCCGGCGGCAGCATCAGTTCGTCGCGGTGAACTGCTCCGCGATCCCGGAGACGCTGCTGGAGAGCGAGCTCTTCGGGCACGAGAAGGGAGCCTTCACGGGAGCGCTCCAGCGTCGGGAGGGCTACTTCGAGCTCGCGGACGGAGGCACGCTGTTCCTGGACGAGATCACGGAGATGAGCCCGCGGCTGCAGACCAAGTACCTGCGGGTGCTCCAGGACGGGTTCGTCCGGCGGCTGGGGGCCAAAGGCGAGCTCCGGGTCGACGTGCGGATCATCGCGGCGACGAACCGGGACCCGGCCGAGGCCGTCAAGGACGGCAAGCTGCGGGAGGATCTCTACTACCGCCTCAACGTGCTGGCCATCGAGATGCCGCTCCTCCGTCAGCGACGCGATGACATTCCGCTCCTGGTCGAGGAGTTCATCCGGGAGTTCAACGAGAAATACGGCAAGAGCGTCAGGGCGGTGGACGAGGCGAGCCTGCGGCTGCTCCAGCAGCACGACTGGCCCGGGAACGTCCGGGAGCTGCGAAACATGATCGAGCGAGCCGTCGTGCAGTGCGCGGACTCGGAGATCACGGTCGAGATGCTGCGATTCGGGCCTACCTCATCATCACCGGCGGCCACCTTGCCCGAAGAGCGGCCGGACTCGGTGGTGCTCCCGCTCGGCACCAAGCTCGATCAGGCGGAGCGGGAGCTCATCCTTCGAACGCTGAAAGCGAACAACGACAACAAGACACGCGCGGCGGAAGTGCTGGGGGTGAGCCCGAAAACGCTGCACAACAAGCTGCAGCGCTACGCCGCCGAGGACGCCGGCTCTTCCTCCACCTAGACTCCGCCTCGCGGTCGCCCCGAAGAACCCCCCAAGACCGGGTAATTTCTACCAGGTAGTCTCCCTCGGTTTTCCTTCCTTCCCGGGCGGCGGCCCGGGTCGCCGATGGCCAAACCCGCGCACAACCGTCGGTTGCCGTGGCTGAGCGCCGCGACACCGATTGGCACACGCAATGCTCCGCTTTCGGCCAAGGTCAGCTCGTTTACCCATGCGCACTCGGCTCGTTCAGATCATGCGCGAGATCGCTTCCCGGCTCTCCCGCCGGCCCGTGGCGACGCTCGCGGTCGCGGTCCTTCTCCTCGGCTTCGCGGCGGCGTTGTGGCATTACTCGCTGCCCCGGCCCGGCACCAGCGGTGCGGCGACGCGCTTGTATGCGGACGGCCGGCTGATCGGGGTGATCTATCCGTCGCGCCGCATGCAGAGTTGGGTTCCGCTCGACCAGATTCCCCGCTCGGTAGTCGGCGCCGCGCTGGCCGCCGAGGACCGGCGATTCTGGAGCCATCCGGGAATCGATCTGGTCGCCATCGGCCGAGCGCTCCAAGCCAATCTCAGGCATCGCGAGGTCCGCGAGGGCGCCAGCACCATCACCCAGCAGCTGGCGAGGACCCTGTTCCTCGGCCACGGGAGGAGCTGGAGCCGGAAGGTCCGCGAAGCGGCCATCGCGCTGCTCCTCGAGTTTCGCTACTCGAAGTCGCGCATTCTCGAGGCCTATCTCAATACCGTGTACCTCGGCCAAAACGGGGACGTGCCGGTGCAGGGCTTCCCGGCCGCCGCGCGCTACTTCTTTGGCAAGGACGTGGCCGCGCTCCAGGTGGAGGAGGCGGCCTGGCTGGCGGGGGCGATCCGCGCGCCGAACCGCTTGCTCGCCGGCCCGCGGCCTGAGGCGAAAAGGCGGCGCGACGAGGTGCTCTCGGCCATGCAGGCGGAGAAGCTCATCGAGCCGGCGGCGGCCCGCCGAGCGATGGCTCAGCCGCTTCGCTGGCACCCGACCGCGCCGGGCCGCACGGCGCCGTACTTCGTGGACGTGGTCGCGCGCGAGCTCGATCACCGAGCCGTGCGTCCCGCCTCCGGCGAGGTCGACGTTCAGACCTCGCTCAGCCTCCCGCTCCAGCAGGCGGCCGAGGCCGCGGTGCGGGACGGGATCGCGCGTATCGAAAAAAGCCGGCCCGACCTGGCCGGCAGGGTGCAGGCGGCTGTGGTGGCCATCGAGCCGGGGACCGGCCAGATCCGAGCCCTCGTTGGAGGCCGGCGATTCGAGGACGCGCCGTTCAATCGCGCGACGCGCGCGATGCGGCAGCCGGGATCCCTCTTCAAGCCCTTCGTTTACCTCGCGGCCTTCGAGGCGGCGCGCGGTGGGGGCGGCGGCCTCACGCCGGCCTCCGTCGTCGCCGACGAGCCACTTGTGGTCCAGGACCGCAGCGGGAGCTGGGAGCCCAAGAACATCGATGGGCAGTTCCACGGCCGCGTGACGGTGCGGCGCGCGCTCGAGCAGTCCCTGAACGTCCCCGCGATCCGCGTCGCGATGGATGTGGGCCCTGCCCGCGTGGCCTCCGTCGCGAACGCGCTCGGAATCGAACAGCCCCTTGCCGCCGTGCCCTCGCTCGCCCTCGGAACCTCCGAGGTGACCGTGCTCGACATCACCACCGCCTTCGCCACGCTCGCCAATCAGGGCGCGCGCGTGACACCGACCTCGCTTGCCTGGGATGCCTCGGGTGCCGGGCCGGCCATCGCGCCCCTGCGGCCGCCGATTCAGGCGGTGTCGGCCGAGTCCGCGTTCGTGACGACCAATCTCCTGCGGGGAGTCATGCGGTGGGGCACGGGTGCGGGCAGCTCGGCCTGGGGTCTCAGCGACGTGACGGCCGGAAAGACGGGAACGACCGACGGATTGCGGGACGCTTGGTTCGTCGGCTACACGCCCGACCTGGCGGTGGGCGTCTGGGTTGGCCTGGACGACGGCACGCCGCTCGGGCTCACCGGCTCGCAGGCGGCGCTGCCCATTTGGGCTCCGGTCATGCAGGCCGCGGTGCGCCGCTCCCCGCCCAGGTCCTTCAAGCCCCCGCCGGGCGTGGTCCTGGTGCAGGTCGATCACCGCACCGGGCGCCCCGTTCCCTTCTGGTGCGGCGCCGACGAGCTGGTCCAGGAGGCATTCCGCGATGGCACGGTGCCGCCCGGCGAGTGCGGCTCGCCGTCCCTCGTCGGCTGGCTTGAGCGGCTGTTCCGCTGACCCGGGCTGTCGCTCTCCTGCGGCGCTAGAGCACGCGACTGCTTCGGCCGCTGACGAGATGAACCACGAGGATGACCACGCCGATCAGAAACAGCACCCAGGCGATCCGCGAGGCCACTTCCGCAACGCCGAAGAGACCAAGCGCGCCGGCGACCAGGCCGACGATCAGGAACATCAGCGCGTAGTACAGCATGGCTTTTCCCCTCCTCGCCTTTGTTGAGAGGCTAACGCCGCCGGGGAGAAACACCCCGCGCCCGGCATGAAACCGCATCTTCCATGCCAGCCCAGTGAAGGAAGGCCGCGCGTGCTGAGCTGGCAGTACTTGGGCCACTTTTCGGGTGGGCCCGGCGAAGAAGCCGATCTGGGGGGCGGGCGCTGGAGATAGTGAGCCGGTCAACATTACCAGCCGGTTTGGAAAGGTTTACGGGGTTCGGGCGCCGCGTCGCCGCGAGAGCAGGGCGCGGCGGGAGTGACTGGGGCTTTATTTTCCCGGGTTTGGCCTCCGCCAGAACCGAGCCATCGGACTGGCACAGGGATTGCCTTTTCCTTTCCACGGCGGCCCATGCCGAGGGAGGCTTCGGGGTGCCGAGACTCAAGGGTTCACCCGAACCTGACTATGAGAGGAGGGGACGCACTGCGGCCCGTCCAGTTCGACCGTGAGGATTCCGGGCGGCAGGAGCGGAGCCGAACCAAATACGCGCAGTGACTCACCGACCTCGATTCTTATCACCTATCAGGGTTATGGAGGGGCAACCATGAGCATCCGGCATTCCATTCTGATCGGCGCGGCCCTGCTGGCCGCGGCGGCGCTCGTTGCAGCACCCGCTCAGGCCGCGGAAGAGAAAGGCTCGAGCGTGATGCAAAAGACCAAGGACACGGTCAAGGAAACCACCCAGGAGGCCAAGAACGTGGTCACCGATTCCTGGGTGACGTCAAAAGCCAAGATCGCGCTCTTCGGCGACGATCGCGTCAAGGGCACACAGATCAAGGTGGAGACGATGAAGGGCATGGTCACCCTGCGGGGTAAGGTGGACTCCGAGGAGGCCAAGAGCGCCGCGGGCGAGGTCGTCAAGGGCGTCGAGCATGTCAAGGGCGTGAAGAACGATCTCCAGGTCGTGGCGCCCAAGGAGCGCAAGGCGGTCGACACCAACGATAAAGAGATCAATGCGCGCGTCGAGGACCGGCTGAAGAAGGACTCCGCCCTGAAGTCGGCCAAGATCACCGCGCGGACGGACGCGGGCGTGGTGACGCTGACTGGCGAGGCGCCGGACATCACCAAGAGCGCGCGGGCCTCGGAGCTGGCGCGTGAGGTGGCGGGCGTGCACTCGGTCAAGAACGAGGTGTCGCTGAACCCGAAGATGAGCAAGGCTCGGTAGTAAGGCCAGGCTGCGGAGCACGAAGCAGTCGGCATGAGCTGACGGCGGCACGGCACTCGCTCCAGGTCGAATTCAGCCGGAGGTGCGAATGAAGCTGCTCGCGATCGCCCTCGTCGTGCTGGGCCTGATCTGATCAGCACAAATGCCAGAAGTGCGGGAAGGTGTCCTCTCAAGCGGGGCACTGCTGCGGCGAGCCGATGAAGAAGGTGCAGTGAGCGGTGCCTGCGCGGAGCGATACTTAGGACGAGCCGTCCGCGTCGCGGATCGGGACGTGCGTGAGGGCGGCGCCCGTCGACGGGTTCGA
>WNEY01002655.1_pt1 | contig 13158 bp, 12 predicted proteins | sample 5400531 | NCBI WGS metagenome assembly WNEY01 (sample SAMN13153338, study PRJNA577476) | soil metagenome | isolation source: 200 cm saprolite under Douglas fir tree site 1 | place: USA:California | collected 2015-04-18
TGGGCACTTCCAGAGCAGCCGCATCCGCAGGCCTGGCATCGGTCGGACCGGAAGACAACGAGATCAATCAGGGGCGCCGGCGATTTGCCTGGGCCGCGTTCGCGGCTTTCATGACGGCGTGGTTCATCGCATTCTTCCGTTTCTTCCTGCCCCGTACGTTATTTGAGCCGGCTACGTCGTTCAAGATCGGCTACCCGGCGGATTTCGGTTTGGGTGTGGATACCAAGTTTCAGCAAAAGTATCGCATCTGGGTGGACCGCACGCCGGACCGGATCTTCGTTATCTATGCGCGTTGCACCCATCTCGGCTGCACTCCCGACTGGAAGCCTGCCGAGAACAAGTTTAAGTGTCCCTGCCACGGCAGCGGATACGACAGCGAAGGAGTCAATTTCGAAGGACCGGCGCCCCGGCCTATGGACCGGGCTCGGGTGGAAATAGCGCCCGACGGCCAGATTCAGGTGGATGTTTCAAAACTTTACCAATGGCCCAAGGGGCAGCCCAGCCAGTTCAACGACAACGGCTCGTTTCTGCCGACGTAGAAGACCGCCGAGCTGCGCTTGGCCTGGACGAGGGCTTAGCCCCGTCCCACAGGAGATGGAAGAGGTTCAAATGCCTGAAGAAAATGGAAACGGGAAGAACGGGAACCGGGTCGGCCTGTTGGAACGGGTGAAGGCAGGCGTGAGAGAAGACGTTCAATCACTCAAGACCGACTTGCCCGCAAAAGCTAAAGAGCAGGTCGAGGGTCTAAAAGATCCGACCAAGACCCAGGTCTACACCTCGATCTTTCGCCACAAACACGACGACACCCCGCGCAATCGCGCTCTGGGCGTACTGTCGAACGTGTTCCTGCACCTGCACCCGGCCAAGATCAACCGCGACGCCGTGCGTTACAGCTACACCTGGGGCATGGGCGGAATCACGTTCTACCTGTTCATCGTGCTCACTTTGACCGGCGTGATGCTGATGTTTTACTACCATCCGAGCAAGGTACAGGCGTTTCGAGATGTGCTGTATCTGGAGCACGACGTCCCCTTCGGCAAGCTGCTGCGCAACATGCACCGCTGGGCGGCGCACTTGATGGTGATCGCCGTCTGGCTGCATATGTTCCGTGTCTTTCTCACCGGGTCGTATAAAAAGCCACGCGAGTTCAACTGGAATATCGGCGTGCTCCTGCTGGTGTTCACGCTGCTGCTCTCGTTCACCGGCTACCTGCTTCCAGACGATCAACTCGGTTTCTGGGCAGTCACGGTGGGAACCAACATGGCGCGCGCCACGCCCGGCCTGGGCAACGAAGGTCCGTTCGGCAAGATGCTGGGAATGACGCCCTACAACGACGTGCGCTTCGGCCTGCTAGGCGGCTCGATCGTGGACGCGAATGCGCTGCTACGGTCGTACATCTGGCATTGCATCGGGATTCCGATCGTGGCTTCGGTGCTGATGATTGTGCATTTCTGGCGGGTGCGGAAGGACGGCGGAATTTCGGGACCGGCGCCGGTCATGCTGGCTTCGGAAGTGAAAGAACCGAAGAGGTAGTCTCGACTATCGGACTAAGCGGGGCTCGGCAAAGATTCGTGTAGGGACGGGTCGGAGCTTACCCTGAGCGAAGGCGAAGGGACCCGTCCAACGCTGCAAATACTGCCGAGCCTTGCTCGGCTTATCGACACAGGGGGAGCTCGGCCGAACCACACGGGTTTGCGCGTGGCAAACTGTCGAGCCTCGGCGACTTGGGCGGGTCAAAGATCCGTTCCCACACTGGCGTAGGGAGCAATTATGGATTGGCGACAACTTTGGGAGATCTGTTCTGCACCCGACAATGTGCCCATCGTGGGGCTGATTCCACTGCTCATCTTTTACATTTATCTGGCCTGGCAACAGGCCCAGGCCAATGATGCATTGATCGGCGAACTGGAAACCAATCCTGCCCTGGCCAAAACACATCATCGCAAGTCGTGGCCTTTCAGGCCGGGCTGGCAAAAGGAAATCCACGTTTGGCCCTTCCTGCTACGCATCGAGTTTCTGGCGGCCATGATCGTCACCATTGTTCTGATGGTCTGGTCCATCACTCTGAATGCGCCTCTTGAAGAACCGGCCAACCCGAACCTGACCATGAATCCGGCTAAGGCGCCCTGGTACTTTCTGGGTCTGCAGGAAATGCTGGTGTATTTCGATCCGTGGATCGCCGGCGTGGTCATGCCGACGCTGATCATTGTCGGCTTGATGGTAATTCCCTACATCGACACCAATCCGCTGGGCAGCGGCTATTACACCTGGAAGCAGCGCAAGTTTTCCATTGGCACTTTCATGTTCGGCTTCATCATTCTGTGGATCGCGATGATCATCATTGGCACATTCATCCGCGGTCCCGGCTGGCAGTGGTTCTGGCCGGGGCAAACCTGGGACCACAATCGCCTCATTTATGAAGTGAACCGCGATTTGCCCGACCTTTTCGGGATCACCTCCAATCTGGCCAAAGCAATTTTCGGCGGCGTCGTGGTGGGAGGCTTTTACGCTGCGGGTGGATTCATTGTTCACGCCCTGTTCCGGCGCTACAACCCGAAAGACTACAAGCGCATGAGCCTGTTGCAGTATTCCATCATGATCTTTTTCGTGCTCTCCATGGTCGCACTACCGATCAAAATGCTGCTCCGTCTCGCGCTGAATATTAAGTATGTGTGGATAACGCCCTGGTTTAACGTTTAGCCGTTGGTCGTTCGTTATTGGTGGTTGGCCAAATCGACGACCGGTGGCTAAGGGCCGACGACCAAGGACCAACGACTAGCGACCGACGACTGTTGGGAGGATCTGGTGCCCGAGCAACGCGTCCCCGAGAATGACCCGATTGTAAGCAAGTCTTACGCGGCGCATTACGTCATCGCCATGTTGATCCTCATGGTGACGCTGTTTTGGGCGCTATGGGACGAGTCCTTCGGACAGCGCCCGTGGAAAGCCTTGCAACAGGAATGGAAGGGGCGCTACAGCGCCTTTCTGAAGAGTGCGCGGTCGAAGTCGACGGAGTCGCAAAAGGGCGTCGAACAAAACCCGCAGTACCAGCAACTGGAACAGGCCTACAAGGACGCGTCCGAGATCGCCCGACCTCGACGGGATGAGTTGCAAAAACAGATTACGGATTTGAGCGCGCAGATTCTGGCCGTCCAGAATGTGTTCACTGACCGGCGTGCCTACGTCAACGCCCTCACTTATCAGCTTGAAACCGAAAGCAGCGCGTCAGCCAAGAAGAGCAAACAACAGGACATCGACGGATACAAGAAAAAGAAAGCGACGGTCGAATTTCCCGACGGCCACAGGCAGCAATATGACTTCCATCAACTGGAAGAGACTTATAACTCGCTTAAAGATCAGCGGACCAAGCTGAGCGCCCAACTGGGAGAAGTGTTGAAGCCGGTGACCGAGGCCAGCAACAAGATGTCCGCCTTCGTTTCCGACCACATGGTGGACCTGACGCCGGCCCAGATCGACGGCCTGAAAAAGAAGACCGAGGAGTGGGATCCGAAGATTGTGCAGATCAACGTGGCGGACGCGAATATCGTCGACCGCTGCGAATCCTGTCACATGAACGTGAGAGAGCCGCTTCGGATCACGCCGGCGGTGATGGTGGCCAAGGGTGAAAAGAAGCCTGACGAATATGCCCGCGCCTTCTCCAGCCATCCCGAACCGGAGTTGCTTAAGACGCACGATCCTGAAAAATTTGGTTGCTCACCCTGCCACCAGGGCAATGGCCGGGCCACCACCAGCGTCGAAAAAGCGCACGGCAACTACGAGCACTGGCTGTGGCCGCTGTTTCCCAAGCAAAACGCGGAGGCGGGCTGCCAGACTTGTCACGCGGCCGACATGCATTTGGCCGCGGGCGACGTCGGCACTCACATTTCTAACGGCAAGTTCCTGTTCCGCCAGCGTGGCTGCATGGGTTGCCATCGCTATGAGGGCTACGACAAAGAGCCCGAGGATCTGACCTCGATCACGCAGCAGCTCAAACTGTTTGAGCAGCAAAAGATCGACGATACGAAAGTGTCAGCCGATCTGATGAAGCAGGCCGACGCCGCCACCAGCAACGAAGAAGCCAACCTGCTGAATCAGAAAGCGATCGCCCTAAGAGTTGCCAACAGCAAGATCGACGGTCGCATCCAGCAGCTTGATTTTCAGACCCACAGCCTGATGCAGGACGTGAAAAAAATCGGTCCGAACCTGAAAGACGTCCGCCTCAAGCTGAAGCAGAACTGGATTCCAGTCTGGCTGAAAAAGCCGAGCGACTTCCGTCCAACTACGAAGATGCCGAACTTCCGCCTCACCGATCATCAAATCCAGACCATCTCGGCGTACTTGTGGCAGTCAGGATTTGCCGACACTCTACCCCAGCAGAAGCCAGGCAACGCCGATCACGGGAAGGAACTGTTTGAATCCCGCGGCTGCCTCGCCTGCCACTCCATCGGTGAGGGCGACCAGCTGCAAGGAGGTACGTTCGCCGCCAACTTGACCCGCGTGGGTGAAAAAGCCAACTACGATTACCTGGTCCGCTGGGTTCACAACGCGCGCGAGCGCACGCGTCCGTACTGCCCGTACGAAAAGAAAGACATCGGTCCGGAGGATTACGCCAAAAAGGGTTTGCCTTACCAGTTCGACCTGCAGCACAGCCAGTGCCCCAACGACGGCCATGAGCTGCAGGTGCAGAACATGACGGTGATGCCGAGTCTGCGCCTGAGCCCGGAAGATGCGCAGGACGTCGCTACCTACCTCATGTCTCAGAAGAAGCAGGATCCTTCTTCGTATCCTCAAGCTTCCTACATGGATGATCCCGAGCTGAGAGAAGAAGGCAAGAAGTGGATTCGGCACTACGGTTGCGCCGGCTGCCATGAGATTTCGGGATTCGAAGACGAAGGCCGCATCGGAACCGAGCTGACCTACGAAGGCAGCAAGCCCATCGAGCGTCTCGATTTCGCTCTGTTCACCGAAATTTCGCAGCGCGGCGGCAAGAAGTCCGAACCGATCACCGATCCCGAAGATCTGGCGCGCCTGCCGGAAGGCCCCGCCAAAGAGCCATGGTATGACCACAAGGGCTTCTTCGAGCACAAACTTGCGGAGCCGAATGTTTACGACCAAGGCAAGGTCAAGTCGGAGACTGAAGTGCTTCGCATGCCCAACCTGCATCTCTCCAAAGCGGAGATTCAGGATCTCACCACCTTCCTGCTGGGGAGCGAGGAGAGTTCCCTGCCCCCTGCCTATCAGTACAAGCCCGGCGACGCGCGTCGTGACATTCAGGAGGGCTGGTGGGTGGTCGAGAAGTACAACTGCATGGGCTGCCACCAGCTTATGCCGGAACAGGGCACGGTGCTGATGGGCATGAAGCGCTATCAGGATGCGCAGGAGCAGTTGCCGCCCAAACTGCTGACCGAAGGCGCGCGCGTCGATCCCGAGTGGTTGCGCCGGTTCCTCTCGAATCCGTCGCTGAGTACCGCGGACACCAACCGCAACGGCGTGCGGCCGTATTTACAGGTGCGCATGCCGACGTTTTCGTTCTCCGACAATGAGCTGCGAAAACTGGTGCGATTCTTCCAGGCGCTCTCGCAGCAGCCCCTGCCCTATATTCCCGAGCAGGTGCCGGTGCTCACCAGCAAAGAGAACGACATGGCGCGAAGCTTGTTCTCGAGCACCGCAGCGCCCTGCCTGAAGTGTCATGCCACCGGCGATCCGCAGCATGACAAGATCGCCACCGCACCCAACTTCCTGCTCGCTAAAGAACGTCTGAAGCCGGACTGGGTGGAGCGCTGGATCCTGGATCCGCAGGCCATCAGCCCTGGCACAGCCATGCCTTCAGGGCTGTTCAAGCGGGAAAATAATCACTGGGTTTTCTCCGGTCCGACTCCGCCATCCTTCCAGGGATATGAAAAAGACCACAGCAAGCTGCTGGTGGACTACATATTCCAGCTCACGCCGGAAGAACAGCGGCGGGTGGCGGCGTCCATGGGACATGCGCGGGCTGCGATTCAGCCGCGGGAGAAGCGCAAGCAGCCCGCCCGTCTGGCTTCGACGGCAGGCATCAGTGGTTCGCGGTAGAATGTTGTGCTCTACAGATGCGATGAAGGGGTATGCGTTTGGCTGCGCGGGCGGGACATCCGCTTGTCGAAGTTCTGGTGAGAGACATAAACCTGATGAAAGGGCGACATAATGAATAGGAAAATTTGTGCAGCAATGTTCTTGCTCTGCCTGCTGGGACTGCTGACGGGCTGTAGCAAGAAGGAAAACACCAACGAGGAGCAAAGCGCGGCGCCCAGCTCGGAGGCAAAGCCGGCGGCCACCGCAACTCCGATTGATCCGGCTACGGCCGCCAGCGTAAGCGGTACTGTGACCTTCGGCGGGGCGGCCCCCAAGGCGCAGAAGATCGACATGAGCCAGGATGCGGCCTGTAAGGGAAACAACACAGCTGAAACGATCGTGGCAGATGGCGGTAAGCTGGCCAATGTCTTCGTTTACGTGAAAGAGGGTTTGGGAGATCGCACTTTCGACGTTCCCAAGGATTCGGCCACGATTGACCAGAAGGGCTGCCAGTATCATCCTCATGTGCTGGGCGTGATGACTGGCCAGAATATCGAGATCCGCAACGACGACGAAACCACTCATAATATTCATCCCACTCCGAAAGACAACCGGGAGTGGAACGAGTCCCAGCCTCCAAAAGCGGCTGCGATCGAGAAAAATTTCGCTCGCGAAGAAGTGATGCTGCCGGTAAAGTGCAACCAGCATCCCTGGATGAAGATGTACGTCAACGTGGTGAAGACGCCGTTCTTCGCCGTCACCGGCGCTGACGGCAAGTACGAGATCAAGGGCCTGCCACCAGGCGACTACACGCTGGCGTTTGTCCAAGAAAAGTTGGGCGAGCAGACCCAGAAAGTCACACTGGCCGCCAAAGACAGCAAGACGGTGGACCAAGGCTTCAAACCGTAACCGCCTGAGCGTAGCGCCGGCATCTTGCCGACTGTACCGAGGGCGTCTTGCCCTCGGCCTGGCGGGGCGGGACGCACGCCGTACGGCCGCCGGGACGGCGGCGTTACGCAAACATCCAAGGAGCCGCTTCTGAAGGCCGTCGCCCTACCTTACAACCGCGCGCATCACCGATTTGCTGTCTTCACCGCTGGCGCGACTTTTCTGCTGATCATTGCTGGAGCCCTCGTGACTAGCAACGACGCGGGCCTCTCGGTCCCCGATTGGCCCACCTCATTCGGCTCCCTGTACAAGATTCCTCATCTGGTCGGTGGCGTGCGATTCGAGCATACCCATCGCATGATCGCCCAGTTTGTAGGATTTCTGAGCATTGTCCTCGCCATCTGGACCTGGCGCGCCGACCGTCGCCGTTGGATGAAATACCTGGGCGTCACGGCATTGGGCGTGGTGATCGCCCAAGGAATTCTGGGCGGACTCACGGTTCTTTTCTACTTGCCTCCGGCGATTTCGTCGGCACACGCGGCGCTGGCGCAGACGTTTTTCTGTGTCGCGGTCCTGATCGCGATATTCACCGGCCAAAGGTGGATGCAAGAAGCTCCCCGAGTGGACGTCGATGAGCAACGCCCGAGTCTTTTCATCTTGGCCTTGCTCTCTATTTTCGTATTGTATGTGCAGCTCATCCTGGGTGCGCTGTTTCGCCATCACGGCCTGAGTTGGTGGCCGCATGTTGTGAATTCAGGAACGGTGGCGATTGTGCTATCTTGGACGGCCGTACGCGCACTGTCGCAATATTCGAAAATTGACCCGGTGAGGCGTCCGGCTATCACTATGCTCTCCCTTCTGATCGCGCAACTGTGCCTCGGTTTTGTCGCGTTTCTCACCCGGGTAGCCTGGGGGCATGACGCGCTTCAACCCGAACTACCCATGGTAATCTCAACCGTCGTGCATGTTGCGGTGGGAGCTTTGCTGCTCGCGACCACCGTCGTTCTGGCGGCGCAGGTTTGGCGTCACGTCCCAATGCCTTTGGCGGAACGCCTGCCAAGGAGAGAAGGTAAGCCGGTGGCTGCGTGAGCACGGTGACACAACCTCTGGTAGCCCCGCGGAGCAGTGCTCTGACGCTGGCTCGCGATTACGCGGAATTGACCAAGCTGCGCGTGACCACGCTTATTATCGTGACCGCGTGGTGTGGCTATTATTTCGGTGCTTTGAAGTCGGGCGTCTCTTCCCTTTCGTGGGGTCTGCTCCACGCTCTTCTGGGGATCGGCTTGGTTTCGGGTGGGACCGCGGCGCTCAACGAAGTAATGGAGTGGGAAACCGATAGCCAGATGCGCCGCACCGCTCAACGCCCCATTCCGGCGGGTCGCTTCAGCTTGCTGCACGCTACATTGGTTGGCGCTCTGATGATGTTCGGCGGCGCTCTCTATCTGGGCCTGATGCTCAATCCGCTAACCGCTTTGCTGGCGCTGGCCACCTCGGGGGTCTATCTCGCGGCCTATACCCCGTTGAAGAAAGTGCATCCTATATGCACTTTCGTAGGCGCCTTCCCCGGGGCTATGCCGGGAGTGCTGGGCTGGACCGCGGCGCGTAGCCGCCTGGAGTGGGGCGCGCTGGTAATGTTTGCCATTGTCTTCCTCTGGCAGTTTCCACATTTTTTCTCCATCGCGTGGCTCTACCGCCAGGACTATGAAGATGGCGGCATACGCATGTTGCCGGTGGTGGAGACGGACGGCAAGTCCACAGGCCGCCAGATTGTGTTTTACTCGCTGGCGCTGATTCCGGTCAGCCTGCTGCCTACGTTTCTGGGCATGGCTGGCAGGCTCTACTTCGCCGGGGCTCTGGTGCTAGGCGTGGCGCTGTTCTACGTCGGCGTGCGTCTGGCTACATTCAAGATGGCGCCGGACACAGCTCGCTCAAAACAGCGGGCGCGCCAGCTTCTGCAAGCTACCGTGTTCTACCTGCCACTGCTGTTCGCCCTGATGATGCTTAACACGCACTTATAGGCCTGCGTGGCTCGTGCCGGGACAGGTTTCCTATCTGTCCAGCCGAGCGTCGCTCGGCAGCACCTTTAAGATAAAATACCCTGTGGTCTTCAAAGCCCCCGCTTACGTCGCACCAGATTTTCCCAGTAACGCGAAGCTGGCCATTCCCGCGGTGATCTTGGTTCAGGATCTCGTCCACCACTATGACGGGCGCACCGCCCTAAACGGGGTCTCATTCGAAGTGCGTCATGCGGAACTGTTTGGACTGCTCGGACCCAACGGTAGCGGTAAGACCACAATGTTCCGCATTCTTTCGACCCTGATGGTGCCGGGTGGCGGCCAGGCCGTCATTATGGGATTTGACGTGGCGAAAGAGCCTACCAAATTGCGTCGCGAAATCGGCGTGGTCTTCCAGGCTCAAAGCATTGACGTGAAGCTCACTGCCGCTGAAAATCTTTGGCACCAGGGCCATCTTTACGGATTGCGCGGCCAGGCGTTGAAAGCACGCATTCCAGAAATGCTGTCGCGGGTCGGGCTGGCGGATCGCGCCCACGAGAAAGCCGAGACTTTTTCTGGCGGCATGCAACGCCGTCTGGAACTTGCCAAGGGCCTGCTTCACCGTCCCGCTGTATTGCTGCTCGACGAACCAACAACCGGGCTTGACCCGGGCGCGCGCCGCGACCTCTGGCAGTATCTCCAGATTTTGCGCGATGAGGAAAAGGTGACCGTGATTGTGACCACGCACCTCATGGAAGAGGCCGAGCGCTGCGACCGTCTGGCCATCCTCAATGAGGGAAAGCTGGTTGCGCTCGGAACCCCCACCGAACTGAAGCATGAAATTGGCGGCGACGTGATTCTGCTCGATGCCCAAGACGCTGAATCGCTGGCGGAACGCATTCGCACGCGCTTCAATCTGGATGCGCAGGTGCTGGCAGGCCAGGTTCGCCTGGAGCGGGAGAACGGTCACCGCTTTATTACTGACGTGGTCGAATCCTTTCCTGGCGAGATTCAAGCTGTTTCGGTCAGCAAGCCGTCGCTGGAGGATGTTTTCATCCACCGCACCGGCCACAAATTCTGGACACAAGATGAAGAACGACCTTACTAGCGCCGGCCTCCCTTCGGCCGCGCTCCGGGCAGGCTCTGCCGGCTGTCGAGGCTGCTTCGCGCCGCCTCATGGAGCCAAAGGAAATTTCAGTTTGGCCGCGACGATTTGCCAACCAACGGCACGATGGGCGAAGGTTGGAAGCGAGACGGCCACCGAGACGGCGGCGCTACAGGGAGCTAGCCTATGATGCTCGTGCTTTCGGTTATCCTCGGCTTAGTGCCTTTGGCAGGCGTCGCCCGTATCGTGATGAACGGAACTGTCACCACCGTGGATGGCCTTTTCATGAGCATTATCATGCTTGCTCTTTCCAGCATCCTTTTCCTGAACGTGTATCTGGAAGCGCGCAAGAAATTCACTCTCAAGAAGGCGCCGCAAGCGCAGAAAATGAGTTGATGTGGTCACCCAAAGCGCCACCCTCCCGGTCTATGCCACCACCACAGGAATCATGCTGCCTGCGTTTACGCTTTGGTGGCGAGAGTTGGTCCGCTTCTATCGCCAGCGTGCGCGGGTAGTTGGAGTCATCGCTTCGCCCCTGGTGTTCTGGGTGGTGATCGGCTCCGGCTTTGGCAGCTCGTTTCGCTCCGGCGATGCCGCGGGGCAGCAGCACTATCTGGATTACTCTTATCCGGGCTTTTTGATCATGATCGTACTGTTTACCTCGATCTTCACCATGATGTCTGTAATTGAGGACCGCAAGGAAGGTTTTTTGCTGTCGGTGCTGGTGGCTCCGGTGCCGCGCTCTGCGATTGTGTTGGGCAAAGTGTTGGGCGGCACCACGTTATCTGCGGTTCAGGGCCTGGTCTTCCTTGCCTTTGCTCCGTTTGTCGGCATACATCTTGGGCTGACGGACTTCCTGCTAGTGGTGCTCACCGTCTTTTTGGTCTCCTTCGCGCTTACGGCGCTGGGATTCACCATCGCGTGGTCCATGGATTCCACACAGGCCTTCCACGCCATCATCAACCTGTTCCTGATACCGCTCTGGCTGCTCTCGGGGGCGCTGTTTCCGCTGACGGGCGCTTCGGCTTGGATTCGATTTCTCATACGAATCAACCCACTGACGTATGGAGTTGAAGCGCTGCGCGACCTGCTCTATCCCGCCAGACTGGAGTCCTTTCCTCTGTCCTCGTCCCTGGCCACGCTGGTGCTATTCTCTGCTCTCATGTTTGGCCTTTCATTCGTCATGGTAAACCGACGCACCACCAAGCCAGCCGCATGATAGGAGCTACGGAGAAAACAACCTGCCTTTCTCCGTGTCTCCATGGTGGAATTCATTCATGGCTATCGTGAAACTGAAGATCGACGTCTCCGGCACGCTGGGGGATGAGGCCTGGCGCGCACTTCGGCAATTTGACGAAATCCAGAGCGTCGCTTTCGGGCCGAAATTCGGATCGAGCGGAGTCTGCAAGCACGCTGCCCATCTGCCCCATGCCAAGGACGAATGGATCGGCGCGGAAATCAGGCTAGAAACACCGCTTCTGGCGCAGTACGCGGTATCGCACTATCTGGAGCAGGATCGCGTGCTGGATGCGGATGTGGTGGACTAACCATACGATACTAACTCTACCTTAGAAAATGAGGTAATGGGTCAGTTTGAAATCCTGCGTCTGCCAAACAGCTTGGCGAGCAGCCAAGTAAATAGGTCTGATCCTCTGCCGCTGCCGCGACACTCTGGACAGCGCCCTGTTGCGGCGCAGTTGCGGCATTGCTAGTCTGGCGTATTCAGGTGAGTATTTTGCCCGGAGGCGTAGCACTCGACGCATTCTCCGTTCCCAGTGCATGTGGAACAAACGGGACTGGTGGACTTCTGCATTTTCTAAGCCGTCACTCGCTCGGTTTCCCGCTCCAGTAATCCCACCAATTCCTCAATCGTCCAAACATAGCGGAGATTCAATCTTCCATTGCTGGCGTCACACGCAAGGTTTGATGAACCCGACAGAAATTGTAGTTCATGAACCAAAGCGCCAGGGCAGCCGCGTGATTCTCGACTTTTTTAGAAAAGGCATTCGTCAGCCGAGTGAAGCGTCGAATTCTCACTCTCATACTGAGGTTCTGCCGCTCCGTGGATTTCAAACTGACCCACCACCAGCAATAGAAGCCGGAATCTCAGACCATGTTTGGAGCATTGAAGAAATGTGCGGCTTGTTGCCTGAAATGGTGTCATCGCAGCGTCGGATGGAAAAGAAACTAGTTCTCAAGCCTCTAGGGCGAGTAGTAATATCACCCTTCGGCAGCTTGTTTTCATTAGTTAATATGGCAGCTGCTAACGACGAGTTCCCGGAAGAATTCACAATTCAGCGTGTTCGACTCGCCGCCGCAAAGGGTCTCGCCGGTCTACAGCCTGCGCACATTGCAGCCTACTTCCGCGATCATCCCGAACAGGCCAAGGATTTGCTTTCCGAGTCATACGACAAGCGCTTCACTCCATCGTCATTCATGACCGAAAGAAGTGCAGCTACCAAGTTGGTTGGTTTTCGAAACGGGCCGAGTATATGTGCGTCCGGCAATTTTCCAATCTGGCTGACGCGGCTACCGACTATTTTTTGTTCTCGCTGGGGAAGGGTCGGTGGAACCCGCCGGAAACGACCGTGTAACCGAACATCTGGTAGCTGCGGAAATCAGACTGACCCGCTACCGAAAAATGATCACAATTTGCAGCCAATGAGGCATCGGGGTTAGCATGGGTACCCAAATCAACCACCAGAGAGGATCCCCCATGTCGGCCACTATGACTCCGGCATTGAATGAAGCAAAACTGCACGACTTCGTGATGAAGGCCGTGGCCGAAATGGGCGCAGCCATGAACGCTGCCCTCATCGTTATCGGCGATCGATTGGGGCTCTACAAGGCGATGGCCGGATCAGGACCAATGACTTCGGCCGATCTGGCGAAAAAACCGGAACCCATGAGCGTTATGTCCGCGAGTGGCTGGCCGCGCAGGCCGCCGGCGGATTCATCGCCTATGACGCGGCCAGTCAAACTTACTCTCTACCGCCCGAACAGGCGATGGCGTTGGCCGACGAGAACAGCCCTGTTTTTCTGCCCGGCTTCTTCGAGATCGTGGAAGCTTCGGTGAGGGATGTGCCCAAGATCACTGATGCCTTTCGCAGTGGAAAGGGCGTC
>WNEY01002657.1_pt1 | contig 13156 bp, 8 predicted proteins | sample 5400531 | NCBI WGS metagenome assembly WNEY01 (sample SAMN13153338, study PRJNA577476) | soil metagenome | isolation source: 200 cm saprolite under Douglas fir tree site 1 | place: USA:California | collected 2015-04-18
TGTTATCTAGGACAGTCTGCTGCCCTGTCCAAAAATTGGCGCCTAGACCAGTATCGCAACCACTTCCCGACCTACTAGATTTCGAAGCACGTGGGGATTTTCTTCCGGGGTGGCCTGGGAATCTGGACGATTAACTCTTTGGAAGAGAGAAAGGGGGAATAAAAGCAGGTCGAAATAGCCCATCTGTGCCAGCGCGCTGAAGTCAACTTTGCTTCGGGGGTGGAATGTCCACCCACCAAAAGGAGACCGCGATGTCCATTGTTGGCAAATTCGACGCATCCCTAATCAACATAGCCTTCGCTGCCAGGCCATTACGGACCATGATCGGACTGGCATTGCTCGCCACCCCGGTTGCCACACTTGCGCAAACGCCCCCAGCGCCTAATCCCGACTGCACGCTCATTGTGCCGAACGCCCCCCGCACGGCCGCGGGGCTCGCGACGCCTTATCAGTTGGTGGCCACAGATCCCGCTAACGGTGAGTGTCATGAAACTGATACGAATCAGTCGGCATTCGTTCAGGCGGCGATACTCGATCCAGAAACTGGCAGAATTTCGATTTATAGTCCATTGGTCATTGACAAGGGCTCGACGCCTGCGGCAGCCCCCGTCGTCCCGAAACTCCCCGACTACGCGGTAGTGGCTCTTTGGTTCGGCTACAACGGTAACAACCTGACGCTCCAGGCGGCCGGCGACGAGCTGGAGGATAACAAGTGTGTGCAGGGTCTCGCACAGTTCGCGTATTGCAATGCGCCTGCTTTCTTTGGAGCGGCTCACAAGGCCATCCATCACGGCCTGTTGCATGTTCCTCCTTTGGGGTTCGGTAAAGACGGTCAGCCTTGTCCGTCGGTGCGCAGCTTTGCGGTTGCCGACCAAGATCAAAGCGATAACTTACCCACAACCTATCTGATAACGCCGAATGGGCTATTGGCCCAAGACACCGCGCAGAACATGGCAAAGTTGCCAGGCGCGAAAGTACTCGGTAACCCCAGCGATAACCGCCTTATGAACGTATTTCTGGCTCCGGCCGTGGGTTGTAAGTCATGGGAGGCGTCTGATTTGGCCAATCCGGGCCACAAGGTCCCGGCATTAGCGCTCAATGAACTGCAGGCAAGGGCGCATCAATTGCCTCCGCATGCGCTGATTCCTGCTGGCGACCCATTTGTCCTCAACCCGACATTCACCGGGAAACCAGACCTCGCCAAGGTCAATGCGTATCGTCGAGGCGTCGACCAACCCGTGGTTGATGACCTTGGGGACGCCAGTACGACGACGTATTGCCGCCATGTCCGCGAGATAGCAACTGACAAACTTCAACTGGACCAGCATCTCTTTCGTGCCTTTCGGTCGCCGTTCCCCGACGTAGCAAATTCACTCTTTACCTTCATGGCGCAACGCTTTGTGGGTACCTATGAGTTGCTCAATTGCCAAGCCTTGCTGAATCAACCGGACCCCGTGACTCTCGTCCTGGATGCGAACGGTGTGGTGATCGATGCCATGATCCAGTGATAGAGATGTTTTCAACACGACCCTTGAAGGCAGCGACCAGGTCGGCCAGGGCAGCGGTTCAAGCCGGGCCTGCTGGTGGGTCGCTGCCCCACCAAAGGGCGTGCCCTGAGGGGAAGGCGGCCTACCCTGGCCTATGGCGAGGGTGGAGCCCTGCTGTTTTACCTCGGCCCCGGTCATGGGCGTATAGCTAGCTATACGGCTCTACGATCAGGATACCGAGAGCGCCCGCACATTGGAGTTACGGACCTGTTCGGCGCGCTCATAGCACGGTGAATTTGGGGTTGTAGCTCAAACTTGTAACCAGGAGATGCGTGCCTAAATTCCGCTCTGCCCATGCGACCTTCGCCTTACGCCTGGCTTACGAGGCAAGTCTCCGCTGCTGCCGTGCCTTCTCCTGGGTCTGTACTTCTACCTAGTACCCAAATGCCAGATTCACCGGATTGCCTCTTCGCGCGCTTCGGTGTAGGTTCTTCAAGGACGCTTTCCCCCGCGAAGAGGAACCTACAAAGAGAAATGTTGATGCAGAAAGGATTCATCTTGATCTTCGGGGCGCTGCTGGGCAGCTACCTGCCGGCGACAGCGCAGACACGGCCGGCGCAGGTGTATCCGATGCAAGAACACAACGCGTCGATCATGAGGCTGATGGCAGCAGCACCCACGCACTTGCCGGTGACTGGCTCTTTGCTGATACAACCGCTCGAAGAACCGCCTGCTCGTTTCAATATCCTGCCGGGTGCGGCGTACACCTTTGACCAGAGCCTGGAGCACCTATCCCCGGTGGAAGTGGTTAAGACTACCTTCGTCAGGCAAGCGAGCGTGATTTTCCTCCAACTCTGGGGCGGGCGGCTTCAACTGAGCGGCTTCCAGAGCAGGCGCCAGCTCGGGAATGCGGTGGTCGGTTTTTCAGGATCGGGCGGTCCTTTAGGCTCTCACTCGGTCACACAAGCTGGTTATCAGGGCGTGAGAATGCTGAGCGCGGATAGAATCTACGGCATCAGCCTGACGGTTTCTCTGGGCCGTGGCGTGCATACGGGGCATCGCGTGGAGGCAGGTCGCTGTCTCGCGTGGATTTGGAACGCCGGTCATGGCGAGATTTAGGCGCATCAGCTTTAACCCCAACTACTGACCCGAGGAGCTTCCACACCCTCTTCTGATGATTTCTTGCCCATAAGCCTGTGCCCGGATGTTCAGCGCCCTCCAACTGCTCCTACCGTGCCGCTCGTAGTCTCTGAGAAGGAGTTCGGTAATCCAGCGGTGCGGCTGGATGCAATCTGTGCCCGCAAGCGGTTGCTGGCGGTGTTCAGAAGCGCCGTTCTCTTAGCCTCTTCAGACGTAGCAATGACTTCTTCCGCGTTTGTCGCAGTTAATCGAGTGTGGAAACCCGCCTTGATTCCAGCAATCAGGCTCGAGGAGTCAGAATCGTCTTTCGGCGCGTGGACTCGCCTTGGCCGTAGGCCACTGAATTCCGTGCCCTACATCACAACGCTGTGGGGTGTTAGGGCGCGACTAACGTCGTGGTCTGACGAAAAGCGAGGCGCTTGTCTACGTTTTGGAGGGGACAGGGCGGCGGACCCAGAGCCAGTTCAGTAGCGCGATGACGGCTGTGGCGGCGATGATGAGGAGCTCAGCGCGGCCCATGCGAGTGACCAGAACGGCAGAGAATGCAATCCCCAGCAACGCAAATACAGACCCCGCAGGGAGATGAAACGCTGCTGAGCCAGGCTGCTTTCGTCGCAGGACCGGCAGTGCAGCGCAAACGAAGGCGTAAGTAAAGAGGCGCGCCACGGCCGCGAGCGTGACATTCCAGCGAAAAGTTCCCCAAACCGCGAGCAGCCATGTCAGCGCGGCGAACGCAACGATGGAGACGTGGGGCGTGCGAAACTTGGGATGCACGGCGGCGAAGAATCGGGGGAAGTCGCCGCGCTCGGCCAGGGCAAAGGTCAGGCGTGGCGAGGCGAGCATCGCGCCGGTGATATAGCCGTACACGGATACCAGCGCTATTGCCGCCATTGCTCCGGCCCCCGCGCTGCCAAAGAACACTCTCGCGGCGGTAGCCAGCGGCCGATCGGTTGCCGCCGGGTCCGGCAGCACACCCACCACGACCACTTGGACCAGCGTGTATACCAGGGTGACAGTCGCGAGCGCGATGAACAGAGCGAATGGCGCGTCCCGTTCAGGGTTCCGGGCTTCTCCAAGAGGAATCATCGCGGCCTCAAACCCGCCGTAGGCGAACATTAGAACCAGAAGCGCCTCCAACCATGCGCCACTCGGGGTTGCGGCATCGAGCGACGCGATATGACCTTTTCGGAGGACCATGAAGAGCAAGCCGGCGAGAATAAATGCAACGAGCGGGGCGAGTTTCGCCAGCGCAAAGGCGTTGCTGACGGTGGCCCCGCCGCTGACGCCGCGGTAGTTGATCCGGGCAAGCATTCCGATCAAGAGTGAGATGACCAGGAGGCGCGGCACGGGATTTTTGGCGCGCGGCCAGAACTCTGCCAGATAGATGACGAACAGGTTGGCACCGGCCGCGCTCGAGGTTAGCCGAACCAGCCATGCCAGCCAGCCCACCTGTAAGCCTGCAAAGCGGCCAAAAGCTGCCTGCGTGTAAAGGTAGGGCCCGCCTGCTTCGCGGAAACGCGAGGCCACTTCCGCGAAGCAAGCCATGATCACGCCAATGCCTGCCGCGGCGATCAGGTAGGCGAGCGGGCTAGCCCGACCGACAAGTCCGGCCACCACCGACGGCAGTCCGAATATCCCGCTGCCGATGATGCCATTCAGCACCAACGCCGCCAGGCTCCAGCGGCCGATGGCGCGCACTAGCCCTGTCGTTCTTTCGTTATTCACCAAGCGGCACTCGGGCAGCGGCTGAAATCTCTCTGAGAGATTCCTCGCCCAGGCTGCAAACACTGCCGGGCTCGGTGGCAATGGCGCGGCGTACCTGCGTCAAAGGCCCGGCTTCGCCGCGCGCCTAAGCCCGGAAATGACGGGCAGGTTACAGGCACAGCTTCAAGCCCGCGGGTTGTATCGCGCCTTGCGGGACCCCACTATCTTGCGGTAGCGGTCTGTAGCGGCGCGGCTGCCGCGGCGGGGGTCCCCCTCGTACCGGAGCCGTGGGCGCAAGATGTCCCGCGCCTACACAAGCGAGAGCCGGGGCCTTTATGAGACCACCCAGAACACTTCTCGATGCTTCCATATGAAGCCTACTAATTGCCGGGAGGCGCGGGGGAGACGCCGAGCTGCCAGCGCAGAAAGGCGAGCTCGTCGGTCAGGTCGTCCACTTGCTTGCTGACGGGCATGCCTCCGGAATGGCCGGTTTTTGTGTCGTAGTGCAACAGCACGGGCCGCAATGAGGAGGTCGCGGCCTGCAGCCGCGCAGCCATTTTTCGAGCGTGGAGCGGGGCCACGCGCGTATCGGAATTGCCGGAGACCAGCAGCACCGGCGGGTATTTAGCGCCGGGGGTGACGTGCTGGTATGGCGAGTACGCCAGAATAGACTTGAATTGCTCGGGATCGTCCGACGAGCCGTACTCCGGCACCCAATACTTGGCCACCAGGAACTTGTGGTAGCGCACCATGTCGAGCAGGGGGTAGCCGCACACGACCGCACCGAAGAGGTCAGGCCGCTGGGTGAGCGCGGCGCCTACCAGCAGGCCGCCATTGCTGTTGCCGCGAATGGCCAGGCGCGAGGGCCGCGTGTAGTTGTTTTGGATCAGCCACTCGGCCGCGGCGATGAAATCGTCGAACACGTTTTGCTTCTTGCCGAGCATGCCCGCATGATGCCACTCTTCGCCGAACTCGCCACCGCCGCGCAGATTGGCGTAGGCAAAGACCCCGCCGCTGGAGATCCACGCGGCCGCGCGCGTGGTAAACGATGGTGTTTCGCTCACGTTGAACCCGCCGTAGCCGGTCAACAAGGTCGGGTTTGATCCGTCGAGCTTGATCCCTTTGGGGTACACCAGAAACATGGGAATCTTGGTGCCGTCCTTCGAGGCGTACCAGACCTGCTTGACCTCGTATTTCCCGCTCTCGATAGGCACTTCGCGCCGCGCCCACACCTCCTGTGTATTCTTCGCGATGTCGTAACGGTAGATCGTCTCCGGGATGTGGAACGACTCGAAGGAGAAGAAAGCTTCCTTGCTCATCCAGCGTCCCTGGAAGCTCGGGACGGAGCCGATATCCGGCAGCGCGAGATCGCTGATAAGCTTTCCGCCCGATTCATATAATTTCACTCGTGAGGTGGCATTCAGGGAGAGCAGGACAGCAAGTCTCCCTCCCACTGGTGCCATCTCTTCGATGACCGCATCACCTTGCGGCACCACTTCGCGCCAGTGCTCGCGCTCGACATCCTGAACACTAGCCGAGAGGATGCGCCCCTTCGCCGCTTTCCAATTCGTGTGCAGGAACAAGGTATCGCCTGCAACGGCCGCGATGAAGCGTGAAGGAATGTCGTTGACAATGGGCACCATGGGTCCTTGCTTGGCCACATCCTGAAGATACACTTCGGTGCGATCCGCCGCTGAGCCATAGAGCACGTGGATGACCAGGTAGCGGCCGTCATCGGAAAGCGAACTCACGATTATCTTTTCCGGGCCGTAGCCCTTGCCGAAGATTTCCATGTCGCCTGCGCAGTCGCTTCCTACTTTGTGAAAATAGACGCGCGGGCCTTCGGCGGTCAGCCGCGAGTAGTAGATACCGCTCCTATCGGGCTTGAGGGAAATGCTGGAGTAGCGCGCTTTCGGCAGCCGGTCGGGCATATCCTTGCGCGCATCCACGTCGAAGAGTTGCGGCGTGATTTCGTCCTCGCCGCCCTGGCGGATGCGGTAAACCAGCAGCGCGCCGTCTTCCGAGATGGAAGCGAAATCGACACTGGTTGTGTGGTCAGGGCTCATGGGATGCGGATCGATCAGCACCGCGTCGCTGCCGTGCAAGCCCTTGCGCAGATAGAGCACGAACTGGTCCTGGCCGGCCAGGCGCTTGCGGAAAAAGTAGCGGCCATTGCGCTCGGTCGGGAGTTCGATGGAGTCGACCTCCAACAGCGCGGTGAGACGCCGCTTCAGGTCTTCGCGCCCGGACAGCCTTCCCAGCAGCGCATCGGTGTAGGCGTTCTGTGCGTCGATCCACGCGCGCGTTTCCGGAGATTGCTGGTCTTCGAGCCAACGGTACGGGTCTACCAGCTCGACGCCGTGCAATACTTCTGTGACGTTATCAATGCGCGTCTTTGGGGGAACCTTTGGCTGGATGCGCTGGCTCCAGGCCGACACGGCCATGAGAACGGCCGCGAGAATCGCAGCCGGCAACTCCCAGCGAACCATCCTCCCGAGAGTGCGAATGGCCGAATGCCGATGGCAGGCTCGAGCAAACATCCCAGTACCTCCTCGCGGTGAAAGTTGAGCGGCTGCGGACCGTTGAGGGGTCACTCTGATTTCCCGTTGGCGCGGGTCGCCGGTCCGCCCGCACTGCTGCTGGACGATGCCCTAGGCCGAAGGATCTGGTCAAGCAGATCTGTTCGCGCCGCGTCGCGCACCAGGTGCGGGTAGCGCTCGCCGTCGTGGTAGTCGAGCCGGTAGGTTTGGTAATGCTCGGCATTTTCGACACGCAACTCGATGGGCCCGGAGGAACCTTTTGCTGCGCGCAGCGCATCGCGCAGCACATCGGGCGACCACTTCCTCCCATTGATGGCCAGCAGCTTCATTCCCGGCCCAATGCCAACCAGCGCTGCCGGCGTCCCCGGGATCACATCCAGGATGGCGCCATCGTCTTTGTCATCCTTTTCATTCTTGACGATCACCCCGATGGAGAATCGCACGTCGGTGAGCTTCGAAACCCTTTCCATGGAGCGAAGGTGCTCGTTCAGGGCGTCGGTATAGACCAGCCGCCAGCCGCTGCCTTCAAGCCCGCCCAGCGGCGCGTGCGGGCTGGTGGAGTTGAGCCGCGCGGTGAAAAAGCCGCGCCAATCATACGCCGCCACCTCATTCATGGCCGCCACAACGTCGTCGAAAATGTACGGCACGACGGCCGGTGCGCCGCTCTGCCCGCCGTGGAAGCGCCGGCAGAAATCATCGAGTGAATGCCGGCCCTGGCTTTCGCGCCGGATAATCGTATCGGCTTCGAGCCAAATCAACAGGCTTTCATCGTAGAAGTCGGTGCTGCGCCGCCAAGAAGTCCAAGCCTCCCCACGCGTCCCGTAGAGAATTTGCGCGGCCACAGCTGTGTCCTCCAGCGGCCGCCAGGTGCGCCCGGGCCAGTGGTCCAGGTAGGCGCCCACCCAGGCAAGATATTCGCGTTGCGCATCGGGTGTACGCAGGCCGCTGCGGGCAGTGAGCAGGTAACCCAGATACTGCGTCAGCCCTTCATAGACCCAGAGCAGATCGCCGCGCATGGGCTGCTGATAATCGGGTGTAGCCAGGCCGGCAGGGCGGCGATACTTTCCGTTCCAGGAATGGACAAACTCGTGCGGAAGGAGTCCCGCGAAAAGGGCGTAGCGATCCGGGTCGAGCAGCGCGCGTTCGGGCGAGCGGTTGTCGCTCGACTGGTGGTGCTCCAGGCCGAACGGCTGAACGTAATCGCTCAAGGAAAGCAGAAAATCGTAATGGCGGTAGTGGCGCGCGCCGAAGAGCGCCCCGGCTTCTGCCACCAGTTGCTTGAAGTGGGCCACGAGTTCGGGGCTGATGGCCACCGCTGCGGCGCTGTCGCCGGCGAGATCGAGCAGGTGCAAGGGCGCCTCGCTCGAACTGAGCGGAATCGCGCGGAAATTTGCTCCGGCGATTACAGGTGAATCCACCAGGGTGGTCAGCGACACGGGTCGAAACGCAATCTCATCTGCCGATTCCTTGGCCGCTTCGAGCGCGGTACCGAATTTCCAACCTGTCGGGAGGCGGAGGCTCGCGGAGTAGGTCAACTCGTCGGTCTTGCTGCCTTGCGGATAAAGCACCACCAAATTCCAGTTGAGTACGGCCAACTGCGCGGTCGCCGCCGGGCTCGCAGAAAAGCTTCCGGTGCTTACCGGCGAAAGGTAATCCAGGGTGACTTCCAGCGAGCTGGCACCTGCGGGCACTTGGCAGTGGAACGCGTACATGTCCACATCGTCGCGGCGCCAGGGCAATGGCTTTCCTGCCGCTGTGAACTTTAGCCCCGCAAGGTCCGCGATGGGTCCTGTCGGCCCATGCTCGCCAGGAATCCACTGCGGGTAAACCAGCGTGAGCGGGCCTGCAGCAGTGGGAATATCGAGTCTTGCGTGAAAGATCCGGCGTGGCGCCTCTCGGAGATCGACCTCGATTTTGATCGGTGATTTGGTGTTCTGCGCCAGCGCTGCTGCGGCGCCGATAAGGACGGCCGCCAGTGTGGCGATTCCGAGATAGAACTTGCTTCGGGAAGGTTTCTGCATCCACATCCTCCGCCTGAACGCGCAACACGCGTCAAAAAGACTCCCGCAGGGCGCGCCAGCTTAACACATTTCACCGCCGCGGTTCGCGAGACGAAACTTTGTTAGAATCCCCCCGGCTCTGGAGGAAGCGCGGCGGTGTCGAAGCTCGCCACGATGCAGGACGCGGTGAACCGTCTGGTGCACGACGGCGACATCGTTGCCATGGAAGGCTTCACGCACCTGATCCCTTTCGCCGCCGGCCATGAGCTAATTCGCCAGCGTCGCCGCGAGCTCACTCTGGTCCGCCTGACTCCCGACCTGATCTTCGACCAGATGATCGCCGCGGGTTGCGCCCGAAAGCTGGTGTTCAGTTGGGCAGGCAATCCCGGCGTGGGCTCGCTCCACGCCTTCCGAAGAGCGGTTGAGCATGGCTTTCCCCAACCGCTCGAGCTCGAAGAGTATTCGCATTTCGGCCTAACACTGCGGCTGCAGGCCGGTGCCGCCGGCGTGCCGTTTCTTCCAACGCGAAATTTTGCCGGCTCGGACCTTCCCCGCGTCAACCCGCGTATCTGCCGGGTCACTTGCCCGCACACGGGCGAAGAATTGTGGTCCGTGCCGGCGCTTACGCCGGACGTGGCCATTCTCCACGCGCAGCGCGCCGATGCGGAAGGGAACACGCAGGTCTGGGGACTGGTGGGGGTGCACAAGGAGGCTGCCTTTGCGGCGCGACGCGTCGTGGTGGTTGTCGAAGAGGTCGTCGCTCCGGAGGTGATCCGCCGCGATCCGAATCGCACCCTGATCCCAGGTTTCCGTGTGGATGCGGTGGTGGAGGAACCTTTCGGCGCGCATCCCTCCTATGTGCAGGGTTACTACGATCGTGACAACGATTTCTACGCCCGCTGGGAAGAGATTTCGCAGGACGCGCAGAGCCTGGCGCGCTATCTCGACGAATGGGTGTACGGTCTCGCCGACCGACGCACCTATCGGGAGAAGATGCCGGAGACTGTCGAGGGTCTGCGCGCGCGGCAAATGCCCTGCGCGCCGGTAAATTATGGCTACTGAGGAAGAGAAGTTCTCAGTTTTCGGTCGTCAGTTGTCGCCCCACAGCACCAGAATGCGTTTTGATGGAGCGACCCCTTAAGCGAGACTGCGCACCAGGGACTGAAAACTGACAACTGAAGACTTGCTTCAGCCATGAGCCGCAACTTCAGCACCTACGAGATCATGGTCACCAGCGCAGCGCGCATGCTGCGCGATGCCGAAGTCGTCTTCGTGGGCATTGGCATTCCCAACGTGGCCGTCAACTTGGCGCGGCGCACTCGGTGCCCCAACTTGGTGCTGATTTATGAATCGGGCGCCATCGGCTCGCAGCCCGAGCGCCTGCCGACCTCGATCGGCGACCCGGCACTGGTGACCGGAGCTCTGGGCGTCTGCTCGATGCCCGAAGTCTTCCAGTATTACTTGCAACGCGGCTTGATCGACATCGGCTTCCTCGGAGGCGCGCAGATCGACCGCTACGGCAACCTGAATACCACGGTGATCGGCGACTACCACAAGCCGACGACCCGGCTGCCCGGCTCCGGTGGCGCCTGTGAGATTGCCGCGCTGGCGCGTCGGACCCTGATCGTCATGCCGCACAAGCGCCGCAGCTTCATCGAGCGTCTCGATTTTGTCACCAGTCCCGGCTATTTGAGCGGCGGCGACGCGCGCCGGCGTCTGGGCCTTCCTGGCGGCGGCCCGCAAGCGGTCATCACCGATCTCGGCGTGCTGAAGTTTTCGCCCGATCAAGGCGAAATGGTTCTAGAGTCGCTGCACCCCGGCGCCACGCTCGATCAAGTGCAGGAAAACACCGGCTGGCCTCTTCGCGCAGCCTCACAGTTGACCCAAACCGAACCGCCCAGCGATGAAGAGCTGCGCGTGCTGCGCGAAGAATTCGGGCAAAGGGCGGCTGCGTCGTGAGCCAAGCGCTTTTTCCGCGTAGCTTTCGCAAGGTCTATCCCCAAGCTGTTCGCGGTCAGGGGTGCTACATCTTCACCGCCGACGGCAAAAAATATCTGGATGCGGCGGGCGGAGCCGCCGTGGTGAGCATCGGCCACGGCGTCGCCGCGATCGGCCGCGCCATGGCCGAGCAGGCAGAGCAGCTCGCCTTCGCGCACACTTCCCAGTTCCACACCGGCGTCGCGGAGCGCCTGGCTGCCCGCCTGCTTGAGCTTGCCCCGCGGACCTTTCGCGCTGGCGGGCGCGTCTACTTCACTTCGGGCGGCTCGGAAGCCACGGAGACTGCGATCAAGCTCGCGCGGCAATATTTCGTCGAGCGCGGCGAACCAGCGCGCACCCGCATTGTCTCCCGCTGGCAGAGCTACCACGGGAGCACTCTCGGCGCGCTTGCCGTGAGTGGCAACCTCCTCCGCCGCGCTCCGTATGTGCCGATGCTGCCCGAATGGGGCCATATCTCGCCGTGCTACTGCTACCGCTGCCCGCTGGGCCTTACCTACCCGGCGTGCAACGTGGCCTGCGCCGATGAGCTCGAGAAGTTCCTCCTCAGCGTCAGCTCAGAGAACGTAGCCGCGTTTATCCTCGAGCCGGTGGTCGGGGCAACGCTCGGCGCTGTGGCGCCACCCGAGGGCTACCTCCAGCGCATTTTCGAGATTTGCCGGCGCCAAGGGATTCTGCTGATCGCCGATGAGGTGATGACCGGCTTGGGCAGAACGGGAGCGCACTTTGCCGTCGAACATTGGGGAGTCGTGCCGGACATGATTCTAGTGGGCAAAGCAGTGGCGAGCGGGTACGCGCCGCTGGGGGGAGTGTTGGTCGCACCGCGCGTGGCGGAAGCGATCGCGCAGGGTTCAGGGAGGTTCGAGCACGGCTTCACCTATCAGGCTCATCCGGTGGCCATGGCCGCCGGGCTGGCGGTGCTGGACTACATCAGTGAGCACCAGCTCTTCGAACGTGTCGCCCCCGCCGGCCGCGCGCTGCTCCAGGCGCTCCGGTCGGTGGAAGGACACGCTTACGTGGGCGACGTGCGCGGCTGTGGCCTCCTGCTTGGCGTCGAGTTCGTCAGAGACCGCACGACGCGTGAGCCCTTTCCGCGCGAGGCCAACCTTGCCGAACGCATCCGGCAGGCCGCGCTGGAAGAAGGCATCACTACCTATCCCATCCAGGGCTGCGTGGACGGCGAGCGCGGCGATCACGTCCTGCTGGCGCCGCCGTTCATCATTTCCTCCGACGAGATCAGCGAGCTTGCCCGTGCATTGGGCGCCGCAGTCGAGCGAGTGGCGGAGTCGCGGTCTGAGTTTTAAGGGATGGTAGTGCCTGCAGTCGAGACAAGGTCATGCCTCCTCGATAATTCGACCCAAGGCTCTGGTGCGGGTCTATAGCTACGTCATTTAAGCCTGGAGGAAAACCGATGAAGGACTTCGTTCTAAAGCTAGCTCTGCGTCTTCTGACTCTCTTCATTGCTGTTCTGCCGATATCCCCCATGGCATTTGGGCAGGTGCCGCAAGGGAAACCGCGCGCCCGCGACCTCGGTGTGCCGTTTGAAGGCACGCCGGGCCTGCTGAATGCAATCACCGATGTCAAAGGCGTCGAGGTCGGCCACAGCACCATCATCAAGGGCGAAGGAAAGTTGCAGGTGGGCATTGGTCCGGCGCGCACAGGCGTGACGGCGGTTCTCCCGCGCGGCAAGGACCCCGAAAGCGCAGTTTTCGCCGGCTGGTTTTCGCTGAACGGCAACGGAGAGATGACCGGCACGACCTGGGTGGAAGATTCGGGGATGCTGCAGGGCCCGGTGATGATCACCAACACGCACAGCGTCGGGGTAGTGCGCGACGCCGTCATCGCTTGGCGCGCGCGGAATCACCAGCCGGACGCGGAAGGCTACTGGTGGTCGCTGCCGGTGGTCGCCGAGACGTGGGATGGCTATCTGAACGACATCAACGGCTTCCACGTCAAGTCAACGCATGCTTTCGAGGCCATTGAAAGCGCGCGTGCAGGGCCGGTCGGCGAAGGCAGCGTCGGTGGAGGCACCGGCATGATCTGCCACGAATTCAAGGGCGGCATCGGCACCGCCTCCCGCAAGCTCCGCGAAGACCAGGGCGGCTATACCGTCGGCGTGCTCGTGCAGTGCAATTATGGCCTGCGCCGCCAACTGCGCATCGCCGGCGTTCCCGTAGGACTAGAAATCCCGGAAGAAGCTCCGCTTTCGCGGGTGAATGATTCGGCCGAGGCTGAAGTCGGCTCCATCATCATCGTGGTCGCCACCGACGCGCCCCTGTTACCGCATCAG
>WNEY01002663.1_pt1 | contig 13148 bp, 10 predicted proteins | sample 5400531 | NCBI WGS metagenome assembly WNEY01 (sample SAMN13153338, study PRJNA577476) | soil metagenome | isolation source: 200 cm saprolite under Douglas fir tree site 1 | place: USA:California | collected 2015-04-18
ACCAGCAAACCGAATCCCGCCGCTTCGGCCACACCGCCCTCACACAACTCCAAACCTGGAGCAGCCTCCCGCCAGCAACCCCTCTTTTCCAGAGCCTGATCGCCTTTGAGAACTACCCCGTCGACGACCAGGCCGCCGAGGTCGCCGGACTGCACGTCCGCGACGCCGGCGCCCGCGACACCACCAACTACCCGCTCACCCTCAGCGCTTACCACGACGACCAGGTCCACCTCCGTCTCGCTTACGACCCGGCGTGCTTCGAGCCCGGCACCATCGAGCAGCTGGCGAGACATCTGGAGGTGCTGCTGACCAGCTTCGCCGAAGATCCAGGGCGGCCGGTCAGTGACGTCGGGCTGCTGACGCCGGACGAGCAGCGAGAGGTACTCACGGCGTGGAACGACACCGCGCGCCCGGTGCCTGGCGGGACGGTGGTGAGCTTGTTCGCCGAGCAGGTGCGCGCTGCGCCAGAGGCTCCCGCGCTGATCTGCGACCGCACCACCTTGACCTATGCCGAGCTCGACACTGCCGCGAGCCAGCTGGCGCACCAGCTCGCGTCGCTCGGCGTCGCCCGCGAAGACACTGTCGGCGTGCTGGCCGAGCGGTCGGCCGAGCAGGTGATCGCGGTGCTCGCGGTACTCAAGGCCGGGGCCGCCTACCTGCCTATCGACCTGCGGGCACCTGCCGAGCGGATGCGGCTCATCCTGGCCGGAGCCAACGCGCCGGTGCTGCTGACCGACAGCAGCTGGCGGGGGACCGGCCAGGCCGTTCATGACCGGCACGTGCTCACCATCGACGCTGCGCAGCCGGCAGTTCAGGCGGATCCGGGCACCCACGGGACGGAACTGCCGGCCCAGGAACCGCAGAACCTCGCCTACATCGAATACACCTCAGGCTCGACCGGCCTCCCCAAAGGCGTCGCCGTGTGCCACAAGGACATCGTGGCACTGGCAGCCGACCATCGCCTCACCGGCGACGCCCATCGGCGGGTGCTCGCGCACTCCCCGCTGGCCTTCGACGCCTCAACCTACGAGCTGTGGGTTCCGCTCCTGAACGGTGGCCAGGTGGTGATCGCCCCGCCCGGCGACCTGGACCCCGCCGCCATCCGCAGCCTGATCACCCGCCACCAGATCACCGGCTTGTTCCTGACCTCTGGGCTGTTCCGCATCATCGCCCAGGACGACCCCCGCTGCCTGGCCGGACTGGGCGAAGTCTGGACCGGCGGCGATATCGTGCCGGCGGCCGCCGTACGCCAGATCCAGGCCGCCTGTCCCAGCCTGGCCGTGTTCGACGTGTACGGTCCCACCGAGGCGACGGCCTACGCCACGTGCCATCAGGTGATCGCCGGTCAGCCCGTGCCCGACCCGGTGCCGATCGGGCGGGCAATGGACAATATGGCGGTCTACGTCCTGGACGAGCGGCTGTGCCCGGTGCCGCCCGGTGTCCGCGGCGAACTGCACATCGCCGGGGCCGGCGTGGCCAGGGGCTACCTGCGGCGGCCCGGCCTGACCGCGCAGAAATTCATCGCCTGCCCCTTCGGCCCGCCAGGCAGCCGCATGTACGCCACCGGCGACCTGGCACATTGGAACACCACCGGGCAGCTGATCTTCGACGGCCGCACCGACCACCAGATCAAACTCCGCGGCTTCCGCATCGAAGCCGGCGAAATCGAAACGGCGCTGGCCAGCCACCCTGCCGTCGCCGACGCCACCGTCATCGCCCGCGAGGACCAGCCCGGCCGCAAGCAGCTCGTGGCCTATCTCGTCCCCGCACCCGGCCGCACCCCCGAGCCCGCCGGCCTGCGCGCCCACCTGGCCGCCTCCCTGCCCGACTACATGATCCCGGCCGCGTTCGTGACCCTGGACGCGCTCCCGTTCAACGCCAACGGCAAGGTCGACCGCCGTCGGCTGCCAGCCCCCGCCGCACCGGCGGGCGGCGAGTACTCCCCGCCGCAGACCAGCACCCAGGCCGCCATCGCCAGCATCTGGGCCGAGGTGCTCGGCGCGGACCGCGTCGGCATCCACGACAACTTCTTCGAACTCGGCGGCGACTCCATCCTCACCATCGGTGTCATCTCCCGGCTGCGCGCCACCCTCGGCACAGCCGTGTCCCCCCGTGACCTGTTCACGAATCCGACGGTCGCGAGCCTGGCGGCAGCCCTGCCAGCGGAGACAGCCCCAGCCGAGAGCCTGTGGCAGCCGGGGGCTGATGTCATCCCGGTCGTGGCACGGGACGCCGCGCTCCCACTGTCCTTCGCCCAGCAGCGGCTGTGGTTCCTGGCGCAACTCGATCCAGGCAGCAGCGAATACGTGACCCCCGCCGCCGCCCGGCTACGGGGGCGGCTGGATGTCAGCGCGCTCACCACCGCGCTCACCAGGCTGGTCGAGCGGCATGAGGCGCTGCGTACCACCTTCAGCTCGGCAGACGGGCGCGGGATTCAGGTCATCCATCCGCCGCGGAAGGTGGAAGTGCCGCTCCTGGACTTCTCGACGCTGCCGGAAGCGCAGCGTGACGCCGAGGTCGCCGCCGTGCTCGACAGGGAAAGCAGGGAGCCATTCGACCTCGGGCAAGGACCCCTCATGCGAGCCAGGCTGGTACGCCTCGCCGATGACGATCACGTGCTGACCCTGGCCATGCACCACATCGTCACCGACGGCTGGTCGATGGGCGTGCTGGCCGAGGACCTGAGCATCCTGTACGCCGCCGTCACCACCGGTGCCAAGCCCACGCTGCCCGGCCTGCCGGTCCAGTACGCCGACTACGCGGTGTGGCAGCGCAATCGCCTGGAGGCCGGCGACCTGCAGCGGGATCTGGACTACTGGAAACAGCAGCTCGCCGGTGCTGCGCCACTGGAACTGCCGGGCGACCGGCCACGGCCCGCCGTCCGCACGCCGAACGGCACCAGCTACGAGTTCACAGTGCCGGCGGAGGTCACCGGGCGGCTCAAGGAACTGGCCCGCGAGAGCGGCGCCACGCTGTTCATGACACTGGCCGCCGCCTGCCAGGTGCTATTCCACCGGTGGTCCGGTCAGGAGGACATCACGATCGGCACGGCCGTCGCCGGACGGGACCGGCCTGACCTCGAACGCATCGCCGGGTTCTTCGTCAACACGGTCGTGCTGCGCTCGGCGGTCTCTGGCGGGATGACGTTCCGCGATTTCCTTGGGCGGGTGCGGGAAACCGTGCTCGATGCGTTCGCCCACCAGGAGGCGCCGTTCGAGAAAATCATCGATGAGCTGCGACTGCCGCGTGACACCAGCCGCAGCCCCCTGGTGCAGGCGATGGTCGTGCTGCAGAACACTCCCAGCCAGGCTCCGGAGCTTCCTGGGGTCGCGGTGGAGGAACTTGTGCCGCCCGTGGCCACCGTCAGCTACGACGTGATCGCGGAGTTCCGCGAGGACGAAGTCGGCCTCGCCGCCTCGCTGACAGCCAGCAGCGACCTGTTCGACGCCGGCACCATCGCCCGGATGGCGTCGCATCTGACGACGCTGCTGGCCGGGCTGGCCGACGATCCGGGCCTGGCGCTTGCTGAAGCCGAGCTGATGTCTGCGCAGGAACGGCGGCGGACGCTGGCGCTTGGCACTGGCGGGCCCGGCGACCCTCGCCGAACTGTTTGAGGCGCAGGCGGCGCGGGCACCTGCCGCGCCGGCGGTGCTTGGTGAGGGCGCGGAGACCCTGTCGTTCGCACAGCTTGATATGCGAGCCAACCGGCTGGCGCAGCTCCTGGCGGCCTGCGGGACCGGGCCGGAGCGGACCGTCGCGCTGGTCCTGCCCCGCTCGACCGACATCGTGGTGGCCCAGCTCGCCGTAGCCAAGGCCGGAGCGGCGTTCGTGCCGGTCGACCCCGCCTACCCCGCCGAGCGGATCGCGTTCATGCTTGCCGACGCAGCCCCGGTGCTCACGATCACCCGCAGTGACGTGGCCGCCGGCCTCGACGGCCTGGACAGCGGGCGGATACTCGTCCTGGACGACCCGGGTGTCACGAGCCGCCTGGCGGGCATGCCCGCTGGCTCGCCGGCCGCCAGCGGGGCGGCCACCCCAGCGCTGGATCAGCCCGCGTATGTGATCTACACGTCCGGCTCCACCGGCCAGCCCAAGGGCGTGGTGGTCACCCATGCCGGGCTGGCCGCGTTCGCCGCCGCCGAAGCCGAGCACTACCAGGTCCGCCCCGGCGACCGGGTGCTGCAGTTCTCCTCCCCCAGCTTCGACGCCTCGATCCTGGAATTGTGCATGGCGCTGCCCGCCGGTGCCGCCCTGGTGACCCCGCCGGCCGGGCCGCTGCTCGGCGAGCAACTCGCCGGCGCGCTCAGCAGCCAGGCGGTGACCCATGCGCTCATCCCGCCAGCCGCCCTCGCAACCGTCCCTGCCAGCTGCGACCTGCCCACTGTCAGCACGCTGATCGTCGGCGGCGACGCCTGCACCGCCGAGCTGGTCAGACGCTGGGCACCCGGCAGGCGCATGATCAACTCCTACGGGCCAACCGAAGCCACCGTCGTCACCACCTGGACCCCTCCCCTGCAGCCCGCCGCGGGCGCTCCCCCCATCGGCCGGCCGATCCCAGGCACCACCGTCTGCCTGCTGGACGCACGCCTGCGCCCCGTTCCCGTCGGCACCTACGGCCAGGTCTACGTGGCCGGCCCTTCACTGGCCCGCGGCTACCTGCACCGCCCCGGCCTGACCGCGCAGACGTTCATCGCCTGCCCGTTCGGGCGGCCTGGCAGCCGGATGTACGCCACCGGCGATCTCGCCCGGTGGCGCGCTGACGGCCAGCTTGAATTCGCTGGCCGGACCGACCGCCAGATCAAGATCCGGGGTTACCGCATCGAGGCCGGCGAAATCGAGACCGCCCTCCTGGCCCATCCCGCCGTCACCGACGCCGCCGTCATTGCCCGCGAAGACCAGCCCGGCCATAAGCAATTGGCCGCGTACCTCGTCCCCGCCCCCGGTGACGCCCCCGACGCAGCCGCACTGCGCGCTCATCTTGCCCGCACCCTGCCCGACTACATGATTCCCGCCACGTTCATCACCCTGGCTGCGCTCCCGCTCACTCCCAACGGCAAACTCGACCGCCATACCCTCCCGGCACCGCAGGCCGATCAGGCCGCGGGTTACCAGGCACCCGGCACCGACGCCGAACGCGCCCTCGCCGGCATCTGGGCGGACGTACTCGGCCTCGACCGCGTCGGCATCCACGACAACTTCTTCCAACTTGGCGGCGACTCCATACTCACCATCCAGGTCGTCTCCCGCGCCCGGCAGCAGGGCTGGAGCTACACCACCAAAGACCTGTTCCTCCACCAGACGATCGGTGAGCTGGCACCGCACGTCACCCGGACCGCCGTCGGCGGTGGCACCGCGGACGAAGCGGTCATCGGGCCTGTACCGCTGACCCCGATCCAGCGCTGGTTCTTCGAGCACTACCAGGCCAATCCCCGCCACTTCAACCAGTCGATGCTGCTAGAGCTGACCGCCGAGCCGGACGAGAGCGCTCTTAAGCGGGCACTCGACGCGCTGCTCAACCACCACGATGCGCTCCGCATCCGGTTCACTCGCGCCGACGGCGAATGGCGCGCGTGGAATGCCCCTGCAGTGCCCGCGACCGTCCTGCGGTGCTGCGACCTGCCTGGCACAGAGCCCGCCGAGCAGGCGGAGATGGAAAAGGTCGCCGACGGTCTCCACGCGGGTTTCGACCTCGGCCGCGGGCCGCTGCTGCAAGCTGTCCTGTTCCGGCGCGGCGGCGGCCGGACCCCGTTCCTGTTCCTGGCCGCCCATCACCTGGTGATCGACGGCGTTTCCTGGCGCATCCTGCTCGACGACCTCGATACGGCCTACCGGCAGGCTGCACACGGCGAGCCTGTCGATCTCGGAGCCAGGACAACGTCGTTCCGTGAATGGGCAGCGCGGCTCAGCGACTTCGCAGGCGGCGGTCAGCTCGACCACGAGGTCGGCTACTGGGCCGAGGTCGTGCAGGCGCCCGCGGAGCTGCCGGCCGACCACGCGCCAGCAGACCGGAATGTTCCCCCGGAGGTGGTGCCGGTGTCGCTCGACGCCGCGAACACCGACGCGCTGCTGCGCTCCGCGCCAGGCGCCTATCGCACCGCGATCAACGATGTCCTACTCGCCGCCTTCGCCTGGGCACTGTGCCGGTGGACCGGGCAGCCCCGTGCCTGTATCGACCTAGAGGGCCACGGCCGCGAAGATCTGCTCGACGCTGCTGACCTGTCACGCACAGTCGGCTGGTTCACCACTGTCTACCCGGTGACGCTCGAGGTGCCTGCGGACGGCGAGCCGGACTGGCGTGCACTGGTCAAGTCGGTGCGCAGGCAACTGCGGACGATTCCAGGGAACGGGATCGGCTATGGCGCGCTCCGATACCTCGGCTCCCAGGCCGTCCGTAACCGCCTGCGCGCTGACTCGGGCGGGCCGCAGATCGCGTTCAACTATCTCGGTCAATGGGACACCCGGCCGTCGGGCGACCAGAATGGTCTCTATCAGGCGGTTCACGGCTCTTTCGGCCAGGATCACGATCCGGCCGGCCACGGGCCGCATCTGCTCCAGGTCGTCGGTGAGGCCACGGACGGACGGCTCGAATTCTCCTGGCAGTACCGGCCGGATGTGCATGACCGAGCCACCGTGCAGGCCGTCGCCCGGGACTTCGAACGGGCGCTCCTGGCAATCGCGCGCGACTGCCGGGAGGCGGCATGACATCGGCATCCGCAGACCGGACCACCCGCGCAGCACTGTCACGCAACCGCAACTTCACGCTGCTGTGGAGCAGCAAGCTGACGTCCGATTGCGGCTTCAGCGCAGCCTCCATCGCTCTGCCATTGCTAGTGCTCGCGGTGAACGGCTCCGCAGCGGACACCGGGTTCGTGCTGGGGACGGTTGCCACCGCGCAGCTTGCCGCTGGAGTGCCCGCGGGCGCGCTGGCAGATCGCTGGAACCGCAAGTTGATCATGCTCGGGTGTGAAGCAGCGCAGGCGATCGCGGGCGCCAGTCTCCTCGCCGCCATCCTTTTGCATGCCCTGACCATCGCACAGGTCGTCGTGGTGGCCGCCGCGTTCGGCGTGTGCGCGGCGATGTTCGACCCGGCGGAGGACGCGGCACTGCCGACCGTGGTGCCGGACGAGCAGGTGCCCAAAGCGGTCGCGATGAACGCCGCCCGCGCCTCCCTTGCCCATCTGTCCGGTACCGGGGCAGGCGGGTTCCTGTTCGCCATCGGGCGGGTGGTCCCGTTCGCGGCCGACATGGTAAGCCACGCCGCGGCGTTCACCGGGCTGCTCTTCCTGCGCATCCCGCCGCGGGAGGCGGCGGCGCAGCCGCCCGGCCAGTTGCACCGGGAAATGCTGGAGGGCCTGCGCTGGGTGTGGCAGCAGCGCACCATCCGGGTCACCGCTTTGTGCGCGGTGGTACTCAATCTCTTCTTCAGCGCCTTCTACATCGTCGTCATCGTCCTTGCCCACCGCAGGGGCGTTCCCGCCGGGCAGATCGGCCTGATGGCGGCGATGCTCGGCGCGGGCGGGGTGGTGGGTGCGCTCCTGGCGCCGTACCTGCAGACGAAGCTCAGCCCGTTCATCTCGATCGCCTCGGTGTTCTGGGCGCTGACAGCGCTCACCCCGGTCGCGCTCGTCATCCGGAACGGTTATCTGATGGGTGCGCTGTTCTTCGGCATCGCGCTGCTCCCGCCGACGGCGAACACCACGATCACGAGCAGGCAGCTGCTGAATACGCCAGACCACCTGCGCGGCCGACTCACAGGGGTGGTCGGCCTGGCGGCCGGGATCGCCGGCGCGGTAGGCCCGATGCTGGGCGGCACCTTGACACAACTGATTTCCGGCAGCCAGGCGGTACTCGTCTGCGCCGCCGGCATGGCGGCCATCACGGTGGTGGTGACGGCGAGCCCCACCTTGCGCCGCTTCCCTCGGCATGAGCCGACTGAGAGCAGCGAGCCCCCGGTCGCCGCGCTGAAACCCTGACCCCGATCGGACAGCGTTTGCCCAGGAAGAGTTCACCAGGAAAGGAGAGCGGTATGGATGACGACGCCAGGTACGACGTCCTGCGCAACGACGAGGACCAGTACTCACTCTGGCCAGCCGGCCTGGAGATCCCCGCGGGCTGGTATCAGGTGGGGAAAGAAGGAACCATGCAGGAGTGCTCGGCCTACGTCGATCAGGTATGGACTGACATGCGGCCGCGCAGCCTGCGCGAGCGGATGGACGCCGATGCCCGGTCCTGACCGCCTCCCCGCCAGCAGCCGGTGGGTCACCGGCGACAGCCATGCCGGGGACACGGTGGCTTCACAGCGGCTGTTCTGCTTCGCGCATGCCGGCGGCGGCCCTTCGTTCTTCCGTTCGTGGCCCGCCGGCCTGGCGCCAGACATCTCGGTCAGCCCGGTCCTGCTGCCCGGGCGCGAGATGCGGCTGGCCGAGCCGCCGTTCCGGCACATCGCCGAGCTGGTGGAGCCGCTCGGCTTGGCGCTGGAACCCTTCCTGGATCTGCCTTACGCGTTCTTCGGGCACAGCTTGGGCGCAGTGATCGCGTACGAGGTGGCCCGCTGGCTGTCCGCCCGTTCCGCGATGGGTCCTGCCTGCCTGCTGGTGTCCGGCCGCCTGGCCCCAGCGGCAGCGCCGCCACGGCGGCAGATCTCGGCGCTGCCGGACGATCAGTTCGTCGCCCAGGTCCAGCGGCTCAACGGCGTGCCACCGGAGGTGCTCAGCGAACCCGAACTGCTCGGCCTGCTGCTGCCCGTGCTGCGGGCAGACTTCGAGATCGCCGAGACCTACCAGCCACTACCCGGCGGTCGCCTGGACTGCCCCGTTGTCGCGTACCTGAGCACCTCCGACCCGGATGTTGGCTATGCCGGCGTGCTGGGATGGCGCGAGGTGACAAATGACGGGTTCTCGGTCCGGGTCTTCCGGGGCGACCACTTTTATGTCAAGGGAGGCCGGACTGATGTTCTCGCTGCGGTACGTGAGGATCTGCGGGCCGGGACGGCGCGGCTCTCGTCGCGAACGCCGCAGACTGTGGTGTGAGCGTCACCGCGAGCGGCTCAATCCAGCGCCCTCCTGGGCCTGCCGGGGGGACAGCCAGCCGGCGCTGTTGGCAATACGAATAGCGTCGATCCGGTTGCGGGCGCCGGTCTTGCTCATGACTCGGGACAGATAGTTACGTACCGTGCCGACCGACAAGTAAAGTTCGCTGGCGATTTCCGTCGAGCGCGAGCCCTCGGCGACGAGACGCAGCACGTCGACCTCTCGCGGGGTGAGCGGGTTGCTGGGCCTGTTGAGCGCGGAGCACGCCAGGTCCGGATCAAACACCTTCTTCCCCGCTGCGACCCGGCGGACTGCTTCGGTGATCCTGGCAGGATCTGAGTCTTTCAGAATGAACCCATCAGCGCGCGCCGCGATCGCTTCCCGCAGTTCCCAGCAGCTGCCGCCGGTGCTGGCCATGACGACCGAGCAGCAGGCCGGGACAGCCGCACGCAGGGCCCGGATCGTCCCGAATCGGTTCGGTGTCGCGATTTCCTCGTCAAGCAGGGCCACATTAGGTAGTAGCGCACGGGCAGCCGCAACCAACGGGTGCGGCCGGTCCAGTTCCGCGACGACCTCCATGTCAGGTTCCCCGTCCAGGACAGCGCCAAGTCCTACCCGTACCAGCGCATGGCGCTCCGCGATCAGCGTGCGGATCACAAGCCCACTCCCTTCGCCACCGTGGCTGTGCCAACATCAGCCGCCCTTTGGTTCCCAGATCCAGGTGCTGAGCGGACTTCCCGGTGCGCAAATTTTCATGAGCAACATGAGAAGATCCTCACGGCTGACCGCCTTCCTGCTCACCTCACGGACGCTGTCCGTGCATATCCGCCAGTGACTCATTGCGGCATCCTGGGCTCACGGCCCATTTACTGTCCGTCTTCGTTCGCCGCGCATATTGCCACATGACAAGGCCTGCGGCATAGCGTTTCGGTGCACTGCTTATTGCGCAGAAGCGCAGAGGATACACTCCAGCGGTAGATGTATTTGGCGCCGAAACGGATAGTAACGGGCAAACGGATGCGGCTCAATGGCGAGGAACCGTTCACTGCGCCTCCCGTTCAGCGGAAGCTGGCGGCACCTCCATCCCGCTGCAATTTCGTGGGATATTCCCAGCGTAGACGGCTACACGGGCTTCTTGCCGCCAGCTACTTCGCGGTCTCTGGCGTGCTGGGTCTCGTCGCCATCAGACTTCCCACGCCGGGCGTTGACCGGACCGCTATGGCTACGGTCTCTGTTGCTGCACTCGCTGCGGGCGTTCTGGCAGCGATAGCGCCATGGGAGAGGTGGCCGCAGCGAGCGAGCCTCGGGCTCGTGCCGCTTGCGTTTGCTCTCATCGCTCTGACGAACGTATATGGCGGTTATAATCTCTACAAATATGCGGATTTTTTCATAGCCGTTTTTGTGTGGATAGGAATGGCACATCCGCGGCTTACCTCTGTAGCCGTGGCACCGCTCGCCGTCATCGCCTACGTCCTGCCGCTTTTCTTCCTCCCAGGCAATGCCTGGACCGGATTGACTTCGACTGTCATGACAATCTCGGTTTGCATACTCGTCGGGGAGCTCATCGCATGGGGAGTCGCAAGGGTTGACCAGATCCAGCATGCCTTACAACGTGAACGAGACAGGATGGAGCATCTCCGCAAGCGCGACGGTCAACCGGAAGCGTTCCTGTCGGCCGCATCTCATGAACTGCGCACGCCCATCACTGTCTGCCGCGGCCATCTGGAGATCCTGGCGGACGGAGCCGGCCAGGAAGAGATACAGGCCCTCAAACAGACGCTGGTGGACGAACTGGAGCTCATGGAGCGACTGGTCGAAGACCTAACCGTCTTCGCCCGGCTGGACGACCCGGTGCTGCTGAGGGTAGAACCGCTGCACCTGGAGAGTTTCGTCAAGCGCATCCTCGCGAAGGCAGAACATATTCTCGGAGCCCGCCTCCATCTGGAGCCGGGCGTGACGGATGCGACGCTGCGGGCCGACCCGCAGCGGATGACCCAGGCCCTCATGAACCTCCTGCGGAATGCGGCACAGCACACTCATGGGAACGGGCCGGTGCGATTCCGGGTCAGCGCCGAGCCTGCGAACTGTCTTTTCGAGGTGACCGACGAAGGAGGCGGCTTGCCGCCTGGCGGTGAACTGCTCGTGTTCGACCCCTTCAAGCGGATGTCTCACCGCACCGGGGGGGCGGGGCTGGGGCTTTCCATCGTCCGGGGAATAGCGCAAGCCCACGGCGGGGAGGCAGGAGTGGTCAACCGGCCGGGGCAGGGTGCCACGTTCTGGGTAAGGATTCCATGGTGAACCTCCTGATGGTCGAGGATGAAGAACGCGTCGCGTCGTTCGTCGGAAAGGACTCCGCGCCCACGGGTACACCGTCGAGTGGGTAGCGAGCGGGAGGAAGGCCCTGCAGCGAGCCGCGGACGCGGACATCTCCCTGGTGATTCTCGACCTCGGGCTGCCCGATCTGGACGGCCTGGAAGTGCTCCGAAGGCTGCGAGAGCAGGGAACGACAGTCCCCGTCCTGGTGCTGAGTGCCCGGGGACAGGTGAATGACCGGGTTAGAGGGCTCAATCTGGGCGCCGACGACTACCTGGCGAAGCCGTTCGCGTTCGAGGAGCTGCTGGCCCGTGTACGTGCCAATCTCCGCCCCCACGGTGCGGTGCCGGGCAGGCTGCGCGTCGGCGCGATCTCCCTCGATCTGCTGCAGCACGAGGTCACGGTCGACGGGCGGCGAGTAAGCCTCTCCCCCCGCGAGTTTTCGGTGCTTAAAGCCTTTGCCACCCGTCCCGGCCAGATTCTGTCCCGCCAGGAACTGCTGTCGATGGCATGGGGCATGGACTTTGATTCCGGGACGAATCTCGTCGATGTGTACGTCGGCTACCTGCGCCGTAAGCTCGGCGAAGGCCTGATCGAGACGATGCGCGGAGCCGGCTACCGTCTCCGCGCCCAAAACGACCGGGCGGATCCGCCGGGCGGGGCCGCCAGCCATGTCTCGTAGCATGCGCGGAAGCGGTCGTCGTTGCCGATGTCGCTCGGTATCGAAATGCGGCACCGGGAGTGCACGCTCTCGCGTGGTGCCGCCAGGCGATGGCGGCGATCATGCAGCTGATGAGGCCGCTGGCTGGGCAAGTCGGTAAGCGATAGATGGCAAGCGGGCGCGCGCCTGGCCTTCAGCGGTCGTTGTCTAACAAGCGGCGTCGCAGAACCGCGGTCCGTTAGGCGGAGCGGCCGAAGCGAAGTCAGCAGTTGCTGCAGCTTGCAGGGCCGCGCGTGATCAGGATTGCGATCGTGTCCCCGGCGGTCCGTTTCTGTGCTTCGGTGAGGTAGAAGATGGCCGAGCGGTAGCTCGTCCCGGTGTCGTTGCCTTGCCGGTTCGGGTCGTGGACCTGGAAAAAGAACTCCAGGAGGTCGCGATAGGAGATCCGGTCGGGGTCGAAGGTGATCTCGATCGCCTCGGCGTGGCCGTGGTGGTTGCGGTAGATCGCGTCCGGCACGTCGCCGCGGTCACATCGGCTATTGCTGTTGCGGAGAGCGAGACCCTCTGGCAGGTCATGGGTTAGTCAGGCGGTCGGTCGTCGTGGCGTGCGCGCGGGTGTCTCGGTTAGCGGGCGGAGGCGCAACTGCTCGATCGCCTGCGTCAGTCCCTCGATCCGATAGCTCGTCGCGCGGCTGTCGTTTGCCTGTGAAAAGCCGGCCAGGAATACCAGGGAGTCCTCGGAGATCGCGGGCGGATCGCGGACATAGGAGTAGACACATGCTCGCCGCACTGCCAAGTCGGCAGTGAGCGGGCGCTCGCACTGCTGACCGGGTATGCCATCGGCCACGCAGATACCGTCGGCGGCCGCCGAGTTCGGTGCCGTGGCCCCGGCAGCCCGGCTGGAAGATTGGCAGCCGGGAAATAGCCTGCACGATGCCGCAACTGCGCTGTATGACCGGTACTGGCTTAGCGGAATCGGCCCCGCCAAACTGGCGACGACTAACCACCCGGTCGTTCGAGTGCTGCTGCCTTAAGGCGTACGCTCATAGGCGTAGAACACGGTACATATCGGGGAAGCGGCGGAGATGCCTTCTGGGTCGCCGGACAGCCTGCTAGGCGCCATCGGCAGGGTGACCGTGTCCATC
>WNEY01002664.1_pt1 | contig 13147 bp, 6 predicted proteins | sample 5400531 | NCBI WGS metagenome assembly WNEY01 (sample SAMN13153338, study PRJNA577476) | soil metagenome | isolation source: 200 cm saprolite under Douglas fir tree site 1 | place: USA:California | collected 2015-04-18
ACCGCTGTTGGCTAGTGCTTGAAGTAGTGAAATCTCTAACTTTGTCATGTTCACTCCGTTCATCGCCGCCGTCATGTCGGGTTAACGCAATGTTAAATATTGGCCGGGTTGGGTCACAGTCGCCTTGGGGACCGGTGTTGATGTTGTTGGTCACCAACTGCGCCACGTCGACGCGAGGAGAAGGCGCCTTAACCAGGAATTCGACACGCGATCCGGTTGGCAACCGGAACTGGGTCACCGGGACCAGGTCACCGGGCTGGGCACCATCCTGGGAATTGACCGGTACTGCGTCAATCCCCACGATCTGTAGCGTCTGAGGGACCCCATCGTACAGTACTTGCAGATCGAGGATGGTGTCGGCTGTGCTGTTGGTAACACGCCAGAACTGAGTCTCCTCCGGCATCATGCGAAGAGTGGCGGGGGTAAAAGCGACGATGCCATTATCCAGCGGGGTAGAGTCAATGGGAACGTAGTTGACGCTGAGGTCTTGAAAAGGAACACCGTTGCCGCAGTTGCCGGGGCCTTCCGCTAACCCCTGGAGTTGGGGCTGGTCGCGGATGACCAGGATACGCGGACGCAGACCCGATACCGCAGGCTGGACGTTTTGAATTCCGTCCACTATCAGTGCTCCCGAAGCGCCGCCTAGAACGTCACGTTCGGTCAGTCCATGGACGTGTGGATGATACCAGTACAGCCCAGGGGGAGCGTCGACGGGAAATCTGAAGCTGTACTGGAATGTGCTGCCGGAATTGATAAGAGTTCTAGTCACATTGTCCCCGTGGCATCCAGGAGTCACATTGGTGCCGTGATAGTGGATATTCACGGAAGAACCAACTGAAGCTATTCCGTTAAATGGGGGAGTGGCCTCGACGGTGGTGTCGCCACAATTAGGGGGATTGAGGAATTCCCCCAGCGGGGAGGCGGGGGTATTGTTGGTGACCATGATGTTCAAGGTATCACCGTGCTTCACGTGCAGGGTCGGACTCTCTAAGCCGTCCTCTGTCATAAAGCAGTGCAACAATCTCCCCACGGAATCTGTCGTCTGCTGGTAGGAGAACCTAACGTTCAGCACGCCATTCGAACTGGACAGCGCGGGCGGTTGCTGGACAACACTTCCAGCTTTGAAGCGCGGGCACGGGTTGGGAACGGGTGCCACGGACGTACGGTCGCTGTCGGTTGGAGTAGCCGTCTGGGGGAAGGCGCACAAGGGCGCCATCACCAGGATCGACACGCCTATCAAAATGCGCGCAAGACTCCAGTAAAAGTTCCTCATTAGAATCTCACTTCGAAATAGGGTCGAACGGAATTTCCGCTTTAGGCCTTGCCGATGCTTTTCAATGAACATGGTGATTTCTCCTCTTTTCTGTCGCCACGAAGAGTTTCGGTGCGTCGAGCGACGGCACATACGGAACAGCCTGGAAGATGGTACAGCGATGGTGTGCGCGCAAGATTTGATACCACTGAAAGCGGCTTCATGATTGAGCTCTCTTTCCAATGGCGCTGCTCCAGACTTTCTTTCCTGATGGCCTGCTCCCCGGAAAGTGAAAGGCAATGGGAGTGCCAAAGAGGGCAGCCCGTAAGTTGTTGATTTAAGGGCATTCGGGAGAAGTCAGGCGAGCTGCAGCCCACGTGTCGTGTCCAGGATATTGTCAAAGTGTCAGAATGATAGATTTATAGACTTCACTGAAGCATTGAGCGAAGGAATACTGAAAGTCGGCATTTCGGAAGCTTATTCACAAGCATTTTCGTCTCTCAACTATCATAGTAGCGGCCGTTGACTTCTTCCCCGATGACGGCGAAGCCGGACTTTGACGTATTTAGCGGATCGGCCTTCCAGGAAAACCCGAGAGAAGGCACCTCGACTTGCGCCTCGAGTTGGCACGAGGCCCGAGTCCCAATGAAACGGAAGTGCTTGGATGGGTCCTCATATCTCACCGGCTCGCCCGTTGATTTCCATACCATTTTGAACGTCATTCGTGCGGGAGTGGCTATCGAGTCCAGCGCCGGCCAGCGCGGCTGATCGACAACCGGGACGTTCTGCATTTCCAGGGTGAAGGTGTTGCCATCCGGACTAATCGTCAGGCCACGCTCCGGAACGGGAACGACCCAATAGAGTCCGGACGGCGCAATCGGAGGGTGAAAATCGTGTATCTGATTGGCGGGGACCGCCGGTCCCCGGAACAACGTCAGTCATATGTGGGTGAAAGTGCCTTGCTGAGCGGTTCTCCCGGCCCAATACTCTCCCTGCATCACGCCGTAGTCAGTTGTGGGACTTCCAAACGCGATCCGATTTGTTTGATTGTCTGCGCCCATGCCCGTGATTGTGCTGCACCGGGCGACTCGACCTTTGAAATGGTAGATATGCGAAGGTTCGAGGTTTGCGCCTGCCGGCTGATTGTGGCTGCCATTTTTGTCTAGCCACGGAATTGGGTAAGGGTCGCTGCCCCCGTTTGCAGTCATCGGCTGCTGGTCACCCAATATATGATTTGCAGAGGGGATTGCGAGTGGAAGCAAGGCCAAAGCACTTGATTTCAGCATGTCTCTGCGATTGTGTCGTGGACGAGAAACAGCAGGCGTATCCATCGATCTTCCTCCTATCAGCGAATTACAATCAAAAAGCACAAACCTAAGTCGCCTGGACTACTCCGCAGCCTTGGCCGCCAATGTTTCTACGACGGCGATATTCTGCAACAGATCCAGCTGCAGATTGTGACGTTCCTTTAAGTAGTCCGGACCGTTGTAGGAAGCCTAAATCTTCCCTTGACCATCTTCCCAAACCAGAATTTTCAGGGAAACGTCAATCGCGATGCTGGCAGTAGCCAGCATGAGAGAATATATCAAGAGGGCGAAGAAGATGGCTCTGGCGACGCTGCCGCAGGCGGAGCAGATCGCCTGTTTTCTCCACCATTATGCTCGCGTTGCTACATCGCCTTTTCCAATTCTTTCTGGTGATCGTTAAGCAGAGCATGAATCTGGCGGTGCGTTTCGTCGCTGGTAGCGTGAATCTGCGGACCAAGCTCCTGCCGCGACGCTGTCGGATTCTTTTCGAGCAGCGCCTGAATCCTATCATGGTGCTCCTCAAGCAGAGGCCGGACCTGCTGCTTTTGTTCCGGAGTCAACTCCAGATCTTTCGTAAGGCGAGCAAGTTCCTGGTCGATTGATTGCGGCGTATGGATATGCTGAAGCTGCTGACGCGCTGAGGGCTGCTGTGCCCCATTGTTCTGAGCTACGGCAGGACCGGCCATTCCGAGCATGAGCATAATCCCATATGCAAGCGTGAAAGGTCGATTTCGCATGGACAGCAGCCTCCTTGAGGATCCTCGACGCAATCCCAGCCGAGACTCATCTGAATAGACGGACAATTCCACAAAAAAGTTGCGTTTTGTCTCGATAAACGCCCTTGTAGCCCGCTGATTTTGCAGAAGTGCGCTCACAGTGCCAGAACTACGCGCACCGCGAGTGCGGCCGAGGTGTCCCCGAGAGAGAGGAGTACACTGCCATTCGAATGGCGCTAGGAGGAAGAAGCGAAAAACATGCCGCCTTCGAGAAAGGACCGGTTAGCTACTGAGGCCATGGAACGCTGGGCAGACTTCCAGGAAAGGCTTTCGTCTGACAAGCGAAAGTACCCTCGCAGGAAAAAATCGAGTTATCTGTAGTTCGCAACAGTTTTCTTTGTTTGGCAGCGGCTCGGCACGTCATTCACATGTAAACGATGTGCCCAGATAATTATTTTAATTCCTGACGGCTATCGCCGTAAGCACGCGGTATGCGTTCGCGATTCTGCTTTCCGTCGCATTTCTACTATGTATGTGAGGTGATATATGGCGACCGAGAGTCATTCCGTACGGAGGCAATCTCGGCGGGCAACGTCACATTTGCGCTTTCTTCAACAGCATCGACGAGGAGCACATTCGCTCGTTCATCAAAGAGGGCCTCGAGCGGGGGGGAAGCTTTCCATGTCGTTGACCCCGAGCTACAGGAAGAACATCTTAAGCTCCTCGCCGAAGCAGGTATCAATGTGCATCGCGCGATCGACACCGGCCAGCTGGAGGTGCGGCGTTGGCAGGATGCTTACCTGCGCGGGGACCACTTCGACAAGAATGCGATGTTGGCATTGATCGAGGAGGTGCTCCAATCGGCCAATACGGCCGGGTATCCGCTCACCAGACTGTTGGCGCACATGGAATGGGCCCTGCTCGACAAACCCGGCGTCGATAACCTAGTGGAATACGAGACACGCCTCAACTACTTGCTTCCTAAGCACGATGATCCGGTGGTGTGTACGTACGATCTGTCGAAATTTGACGCAAGCGTCACCATGGATATCCTACGCTCCCACCCGGTCGTGATCATCGGCGGGGTGCTGCAGGAGAACCCGTTCTTCGTTCCACCGGACCAGTTCCTCCATGAGATATGGGAGCGACGGTCGGCTCGCAATAGCGCAGGCATTGCAAGCTAAATACCCAAGGAATGCGCTAGGCACCCTGCTGGGCGGACTGCGCGGCCATTGGCGTTATTGGTGTTGACGTCCTCCTACTCTCTCGTCAGAATCAACATTCTGTGGTCGTGCAACCGTGGCGACGAGGATGTCCTCAATCCCGGGGCCCTTTGGGTACGTGTTGGTGTCCCTTCGGGAAGGTTCGGACTTTACCCTTTGCCGCGGCCGACAGCACGGCAACCCATCGCCAGTCCTGGCGATCGCACTCTCCGCAGAACCGCCGTCACCTCAGAGTCTCCGGCGGCTCGAGCACGAATACTCGCTCGCAGCCGAACTCGATCCCGCGTGGGCAGCCAAGCCGCTGGCGCTTACTCGTCACGAAGGGCGGACGATCCTCGTACTCACGGACCCTGGCGGTGAGCCCCTGGATCGGGTTCTTGAACGGGACCAAGGGCAACCGCTCGACCTGACTTGCTTCCTGCGCATCGCGACTGGCTTGGCGACAACACTCGGCCAAGTCCATCGGCACGGCCTCATCCATAAGGACATCAAGCCTGCGAACATACTCGTCGACGACGCCGGCAACGTATGGCTCACCGGATTCGGGATTGCGTCCCAACTGCCGCGCGAGCGCCAGGCGCCCGTACCCCCCGAGATTATTGCCGGCACGCTCGCCTATATGGCGCCCGAGCAGACCGGCCGCATGAATCGCTCGACTGATGCCCGCAGCGATCTCTACTCATTGGGCGTCACGTTGTACCAGATGCTTACGGGCGCGCTGCCGTTTGACGCCGCCGACCCGCTGGAATGGGTCCACTGCCATATTGCGCGCCAGCCGCCACCCCCTGGCGATCGCGCCGCAGTCCCGGAGCCGCTGTCTGCCGTCACTATGAAACTCCTCGCCAAAAACGCCGAGGAGCGCTATCAAACTGCCTCTGGTCTTGAAGCCGATCTTCGGCGGTGCCTGGCGGAATGGCAGTCCCATGGTCGTATCGATCCATTCCCGCTGGGCGCGCACGACTCATCAGACTGGTTGCTGATCCCTGAGAAGCTGTACGGGCGGGAGCGCGAGATCGACGCCCTGCTTGCGGCCTTCGACCGGGTCATGGCTCAGGGTACCCCCGAGCTCGTGCTTGTTTCCGGTTATTCCGGCGTGGGCAAATCCTCAGTCGTAAACGAGCTGCACAAGGCGCTTGTTCCGCCGCGCGGCCTCTTCGCTTCCGGCAAGTTCGACCAATACAAGCGCGACATTCCCTACGCGACTCTGGCACAGGCTTTCCAGACCCTGATCCGCCAGATTCTCGTCAAGAGTGAAGCAGAGGTGGACCAGTGGCGGCACGCTCTTCAGGAAACAATGGGTCCGAATGGCCAGCTCATCATCAATCTCATCCCGGAGCTGGAGTTCATCATCGGGAAACAGCCGCCCGTTCCAGCCCTGCCGCCGCAAGACGCGCGGAACCGCTTCCAGTTGGTGTTCCGGCGGTTCCTCAGCGCGTTCGCCCGGCCGGAGCACCCGCTTGCGTTATTCCTCGACGATCTGCAATGGCTGGACGCGGCGACCCTTGAACTCCTGGAGCACCTGATTAACGATCCGGACGTTCGGCACCTGATGCTGGTCGGCGCGTACCGGGACAACGAGGTCAGTCCCTCGCACCCGCTCACGCGGACGCTGGCCGCGATCCGCAACGCGGGAGCGAGGATGCAGGAGATCGTGCTGGCGCCCCTCGGACTCGACGATGTCGGCCGACTCGTCGCCGATGCCCTGCGCTGTGAGAGGGACGCTATCGATCCTCTGGCGAAGCTGGTGCACGAGAAGACAGGCGGCAATCCGTTCTTCGCGATCCAGTTCCTCACGGCGCTGGCCGAGGAAGGGCTGCTCAGGCTCGACCCGAATGCGGCAGCCTGGATCTGGGACTTGGCTCGGATTCGCGCGAAGGGCTACACCGACAACGTGGTGGATCTCATGGTGGGGAAGCTAAAGCGATTGTCGAACACGACACAAGACGCACTCAAGCGACTCGCCTGTCTCGGGAACGTGGTCGAGATCGCCATACTGAGTCTGGTTTTCGGGGAATCAGAAGAGGAGATCCACACGTCGCTCCTGGAGGCCGCCCGCACTGGGCTGATCCTCCGCCTGGAGGGCTCCTACGCGTTCCTCCACGACCATATTCAGGAGGCGGCCTATGCCCTCATCCCCGAAGGCGAGCGCGCGGGGGCACACCTTCGGATTGGCCGAGTGCTGCTGGCGAGCATTACGGCGGACGGCCTCGCCGAAAATCTGTTCGATGTTGCAAACCAACTCAATCGGGGCGCCGCACTGCTGATTGATCGCGACGAGAAAGTGCATGTGGCGACGATCGATCTGCGTGCCGGGCGAAAGGCAAAGGCGTCGGCGGCCTATGCGTCGGCGCGCGCGTATTTTTCAGCCGGCATGGCGCTCTTGGACGAAAGGGACTGGGGCAGCCAGTACGAGTTGACTTTCAGCCTGTGGCTCGAACGCGCGGAGTGCGAGCTTCTGAGCGGTAACTTCGAAAAAGCCGAGCAACTGATTGGGGAGTTGCTGCAGCGCGCGGTTTCGAAAGTCGACCAGGCGGCCGTCTACCACCTAAAGGTCCAGTTCCATGTCATCAAGTCGGAAAACCAGCAAGCTGTGACCACCGCGCTCACGTGCCTGCACCTGTTCGGCATTGACATCCCGGCGCACCCGACCTGGGAGCAGGTCCAGGCCGAATACGAGACGGTCTGGCAAACCCTCAATGGGCGCCCGATCGAGAGCCTGATCGATCTGCCGCTGATGACCGACCCGGAACTGCAAGCCGCCATGCAGGTGTTCTCGGTCCTTACTCCCCCCGCCTACTTTACCGACTTCCATTTGTATTGCTTGCAGCTATGCCGCATGGTGAAGGTCAGCATTCAGCATGGGACGAGCGATGCTTCCGCGCACGCCTATGCCTTTTGGGGGGTTGTGCTCGGACGGGTCTTTCGCAGTTACGGTGAGGGTTATCGTTTCGCCAAACTCGCCTGCGACCTGGTCGAGAAGCACGGCTTCATTGCAAGTCAGGCGAAAGTTTACGTCCAGATGGGAGCGCTTGCCGTCTGGACGCAGCCGATCGCGATCGCGATCGATTTCACTCGGACGGCCTTTCGCGCCGCGATTGAGACGGGTGATCTGATCTTCGCTTGCTACGGCATGTCCCAATCTGTCACAGACCTTCTCCTGCGGAACGATCCACTCGACGTGGTGTGGCGCGAGTCGGAGATGGCGCTGGACTTCGCCCGGGAAGCCAAGTACGGCGATGCCGCGGACGTCATCGGGAGCCAGCAACGCTTCATCGCAAACATGCAGGGCCGGACCTCGACCTTCTCCACCTTCAGCGACGCGCAATTCGACGAGGCGACGTTCGAGGCGGAGCTGACAGGGGACCGCATGACCTCGATGATCTGCTCGTACTGGATCCTCAAACTAAAGGCGCGGTACCTGTCAGGGGACTATGTTGAGGCTCTGGCGGCAGCCGACAAGGCGAAGCCGCTCCTTTCGGCCGCAGCCGGCCAGATCCAACTCCTCGACTACTTTTATTATGCCGCGCTGACGGTGGCGGCTCTCTATGAGCGGGCTTCCGCCGACGAGCAGAGCGGGTGGCGTGAAATCCTAGCGGCGCACCGCGAACAACTGCGCGAGTGGGCCGAAAACTACCCGCCGACTTTCGGCGACAAGCACGCACTGGTGTCGGCCGAGATCGCCCGTCTCGAAGGGCGAGATCTTGATGCAATGCGTCTGTACGACCAGGCCATTCAATCGGCTCGCGAGCACGGCTTCGTCCAGAACGAAGCGCTGGCCCATGAGGTCGCCGCGCGGTTCTACTTAGCGCGCGGCTTCGAGACGATCGCCCATGTCTATCTATGCAAAGCGCGGAACTGCTACGACCGCTGGGGCGCGCTCGGCAAGGTGAAGCAACTCGACGAACGCTACAGGCACTTGCACGAGGAACGCGTTCCTACGTCTACTACCTCCACAATCGGCACGGCGATCAGGGAGTTGGACGTCGAGACTGTAGTCAAGGCCTCGCAGGCACTCTCGAGCGAGATTGTCCTTAGCAAGCTGATCGAGAAGCTCATGCAAATCGCGGTGGAGCATGCAGGGGCCGAACGGGGTCTGCTCATCCTTCTCAGGGGCGACGAGCCACAGATCGAGGCGGAGGCCACCACCGGTCACGGCAGGGCCAAGGTTTCCGTTCGACAGGCAGCCGTCACACCATCTGATCTTCCCAAATCCGCACTTCATTACGTGATCCGGACGCGGGAGCCCGTGGTGCTTGACGATGCTTCGGTCGGGAACTTGTACTCAGAGGACGAGTATGTGCGGGCGAAGCGCGCCAGATCCGTCCTGTGCCTGCCAATCGTCAAACAAACAAAGCTTATCGGCGCACTCTATCTGGAGAACAATTTGACTCCGCGCGCCTTCACGTCGGACCGGGTCGCACTGCTGCAGTTGCTGGCTTCGCAAGCCGCGATTTCGCTGGAGAACGCCAACCTCTATTCTGATCTGCAACGCAGCGAAGCTTTCCTGGCTGATGGGCAGAGCATAAGCCACACTGGCAGTTGGGCATGGAACCCTGCTACTGGCGTCACTAGGTATTGGTCCGAGGAATGCTACCGCGTGATGGGTTTTGACCCGCAAGGCGGGCTGCCGCGACCCGAAACAGTCTTTCAACGCATTCATCCGGATGATCAACCCAGGACCGCGGAAAAGCTCGAGAGGGCAAAGCGCGAACGTGCGGAGTTCGAGCTGGATTACCGAATCGTTCATCCCGGCGGCGAGACTAGAGACATCCACGGAGTAGGCCACCCGGTTCTCAGTCCATCCGGCGATCTCGTTGAGTTCGTGGGTACCGTGATGGACGTGACCGAACGCAAGCGTGCCGAGGAAGCGTTGCGCGAGGCGCAGGCGAATCTAGCACGCGTCAGCCGGGTGACCACCATGGGAGAGCTGACTGCCTCCCTGGCGCACGAGATCAAGCAACCGATTGCCGCGGCGGTCACCAACGCCAAGACCTGCTTGCGGTGGCTTGGACGCGATCAGCCCGATGTGGCAGAGGCACGCGAAGCAGCCGCGAGAATCATCAAAGACGTAACCCGCGCGTCTGACATCATTAGCAGCATCAGCTTGCTGTTCAAGAAGGGCGCTCTGCAGCGGGAGTTGGTTGATGTAAATGAGCTCATTCGAGAAATGATTGTGCTGCTGCGCAGCGAGGCGAACCGTTACTCGATCTTCATCCGCACCGAGCTTGCCGAGGACCTTCCTAAGGTCATGGCAGACCGTGTGCAACTGCAGCAGGTTTTCATGAACCTCATGCTCAACGGCATCGAGGCCATGAAGGAAATGACCGGCGGAAGTGAACTTACCATCAAGTCGGAAGCCGACGATGTTCAACTGCTAATCTCGGTCAGCGATACGGGTGTGGGATTGACCCAAGAGCAGGCGGACCAGATCTTCAGGGCATTCTTTACGACCAAGGATAACGGGACCGGTATGGGGCTCCCCATTAGTCGCTCGATTATTGAGTCGCATGGCGGCCGCTTGTGGGCCGCCGGCAACTCCGCGCGGGGTGCAACCTTTCAGTTCACCTTGCCCACCACGGTCGCAGCGCACACATAGGAGCTCCCCATGTGGAACATTTGGGCCTCGGCGCGGCGCAACTTGCTTGTCATTTCCGCGTTTGCTTTCTGCTCTCTGCCGATGTATGGCCAGACAGCCAACACCGGTGCGATCGCTGGCAGCGTGAGCGACCCCAGTGGAGCGCCGGTAGCTGGTGCGGCAGTGGTCATCAACAGTGAGGCCACAGGAGAAGAGCGCGATCTCACTACCGATGTCGAGGGAAACTTCTCGGTCCCATTCCTGACTCCTGGCAACTATGACCTAACGGTTCGCGCGCCCGGATTTGAGCCACTCGTCTTGAAAACTGTTCAGGTTCAAATCACGGAGGTGAGCCGGCTGATGATTCAGCTGACGATCAGCGGCGCAAAAGAACAAATCACGGTTAGCGCCAAGCCTCCTCTCCTTCAAACTGAGAACGCCACTCTCGGACGAGTCATCGGTCAGCAAACCATCGTCGACTTGCCGCTGGTCAATCGCAATTACACCGAAATTCTGGGCCTAACGGCTGGAATAAATACCGACGTCGTGGATGCGACCCAACTGGGGGCCGGAAGCCAGGAGATCCGAGCCAATGGCGCACGAAGCGGCGACAACAACTTCATGCTTAACGGCGTAGATGCGAACAGTTATAGCTCCAATATGACCGAGGTCACTGCGTTCGGTGGAGCCGGGGTCGCGATCCCCGCGCCAGATACCATTCAGGAATTCAAGGTCCAGAATTCGCTCTATGATGCCCAATACGGCCGCGGAGGAGGCGCGAACGTAGATGTAGAAACCCGAACGGGAACGGCGGAGATTCATGGGAACGTGTATTATTTCGGGCGCAACGAAGCATTGGATGCGAACAATTTCTTTGCGAACGCAACTGGGGTGCCAAGAGGAGAATTCCGGCGCTCACAACCGGGGGGCACTTTGGGGGGACCGATGCCCTGGTCAAGGAAACATCCATTTTTCTTTGTTTCTTATCAAGCCACAAGGGATGTGAATGCGGCATCGTTGGCTAGCAGTGTTCGATCTTTGAGCCTTCCTCCGATACCGCAGGTCCGCACTCCAGCCTCGCTTGGAACTATATTCGGCGGCAAAGCGGGAGTATTCGGAGGTGTGGCGGTGGCCCCGGATGGCTCGAATATTAACCCCGTGGCCCTCAAGCTGTTGAACACAAAGAACCCCGATGGAACGTTCGTAATCCCGAGCCCTCAGACTTCGGGGAACGGTGTCAATTACAGCGCAGTGTTGCCGGGACACTACAACGAAGACCAGTTCAACACAAACTTCGACGTTGCTTTGCGCGCGGCGGACCGCCTGTCGGTGAAATTCTTTTTCTCGAACTCGAATCAAGACGTTCCTTTCTTCGGAGCCGATGTGCCTGGCTTTCCGGCGCTCCGCTCTTTTGGGAATCGGAACTTATCAATCACCGAAACCCACATTTTCTCACCGCACACAATCAACCAATTCCGCTTCGGCTTCTCTCGTCTTGCGGGTCATGGCGTTGCGGGAGGGACGCTGACCGATCAGGACGTGGGGATAAACCGCTTCAGCGACCCCCAAGAGCGGCTGATTCCGCAGATTCAGGTTCTTGGAGCCTTTCAATTAGGCAACTCCTCAATCGAGCGAGGCAAAACGGCCGGTAATAACTTTTACATCTCCGACGTAATATTCCTGTCCCGAGGCAAGCACGACTTTCGCCTCGGCTCAGAAATCTTCCGAAATCAATTCAACCAGGTAATTGATAACACGACCGGAATCATGATCCTCTTGTCTTTCCCTGATTTCCTGCTCGGCTTGCCCGCAGGGCCTGCCGGTGCAGGAGGGAACGGCACACCGCTCTCAAACATTATTTCGTCTGGTGTGACTGCTGGAATTCCCCATGTCGGGGCGCGCGCAAGCGCTGCAGATTTTTTTGCGTTGGACGACTGGAAAGCTACGCGAACTCTCACCGTGAATCTCGGTGTTCGGGTCGAGGTCGATGGCCAACAAAGTGAAGTCCAGGGTCGCCAAGCGAATTTCTTCCCTCAGTTCTACGCCCCGCCTCCAGCAGGAGGGTTCGGAGATCCAATCTCATCGGGTTTCGTCCTACCCGATAACTTTTACGGTAACGCGCCGGCCGGATTTCCACGGACAAACTCGACGCTATTGGATCATCCCGTTCAAACTCATCCCGAACCCCGCATCGGCTTCGCGTGGCAGCCGCTTTCTTCGAGGGACCTGGTTCTTCGAGGGGGTTACGGTATTTATGCGAACCGCCTGAGTTTCAAGGGGAACAGTTCCGAACTGATTTTTTCTCCGCCGTTTACGCTTTCCGTTGTCGTTACTGCCGGCGCCAACGCGGCCGCCAGCCTGCAGAATCCGTTTCCAAATCTACCGCCAAACTCCTCTTTCCCAGATTTCGTAGCCAATGTGCTACCCGGTCCACCGTTTACCGGGAACAAATTCCTCCGAACCGCCACCATTACCGATCCTGATTTCAAGGAGTCTAGCGTCCAGCAATTTGATCTCGATCTGCAGTATCAACACAAGAGCTACGTTTTCTCAATCGCGTACGCCGGCGCGAAGGGCACGCATCTGGCCGTGGGACGGGGCGACAATCAGCCTGCCCTCGCCAGTCCCTCTAACCCTGCGAACGGACTGACAACCAATTCCGTGGCCAACGCGACCGAGCGTGTACCCTTTGTCGGGTTGTCTCCGTTGGAATTCCGACTCGAAAGCAGCGGGAATTCGCTCTACAACTCGCTACAAGCCACATTGAAGAAAGATATGAGTCATGGTTTTCAATTCCTGGCTGCGTACACCTTTTCAAAATCTATTGATGATGCGGGTGATAGCCTCGGTGCTGCCATTGGTGGCGGATTCGGAATACCGATCCTGGGGCAACTGGTATACAACGATCAACGCAATGTCGCGGCGCAGCGCGGCGTCTCCGACTTTGATCGAACTCACCGATTAGTTATCAGCGGTACGTGGAGCGTGCCCGGCCCCGGACACGCGACAAGCGCAGTTGTTCAAAAGCTGGGAAATGGCTGGAGCATTTCGGGTGTCGTCACGCTCCAATCGGG
>WNEY01002665.1_pt1 | contig 13146 bp, 16 predicted proteins | sample 5400531 | NCBI WGS metagenome assembly WNEY01 (sample SAMN13153338, study PRJNA577476) | soil metagenome | isolation source: 200 cm saprolite under Douglas fir tree site 1 | place: USA:California | collected 2015-04-18
CCTGCGCATCCACGTCCGCGAGCACCCCACCGTGCGCGTGCAGGGGCGAGACCTCCTCCTCGATCTCCCCATCACGGCGGCGGAAGCGCTCGGCGGAGCCGAGGTCACCGCGCCCACCTTCGAAGGCCCGGTGAAGCTGAAGATTCCTCCGAGCTCGCAGAGCGGCCGCAAACTGCGCCTGCGCGGCCGCGGCTTGCCGGCGCTCAAAGGCGGCGCGACCGGCGCGCCGCGCGGCGATCTCTATGTCGTGCTCCAGATCGTGCTGCCCGAGGACTCCCCCCAGGCGCGCGAGGCGGCGGCGGCGCTGCAGAAGCTGTACAAGCGTGACGTCCGCGAGGGCCTGGTGCTCTGAAAGGAAGACATGGGATTGCTCGAGAAGCTGGGGATGGGCGGCGGGCCGCTGGCGAAGATCGCGCGGCTGCAGAAGAAGGCGATGGAGAAGTTCGGCCCGCCGGAGAACCGGCAGGGGGCCATCGAGGAGCTGGGCGAGCTGAAGAGCGAGTCGGCGGTCGACGCGCTCCTGATGCGCTTCACCATCCGCGTCGATCCGGGCATCACCGACGACGAGGAGAAGGCGCGGACTCGCGCGCTGATCGTCGAGGCGGGCAAGGCGGGGCTGCCGGCGGTGAAGCGGTTCATCCTCTCGCGCGACGAGATCTCCTGGCCGCTGCGGGCGCTCTCGGATCTGCTGCCCGAAGAGGAGGTGGTGAAGTTTCTCGTCGAGGTGGCGCGCAAGGCCGCGGCCGAGTACAGCCGGGTGCCGGAGAAGAAGGTGCTGCTCCTCCACGCCTTCGCGCAGCACAAGGCAAAGGAGATCACCGCGGCGGTGCTGCCCTTCCTCGAGGACATGAACGACGAGGTGCAGATCGCGGCGGCGGAAGTGATCGCCAGGCAGCAGGATCCGGCGGGGCGCGAGCCTCTGCTCCAGCATTTTCTCAAAGCTCACGAATCTTCGAACGCGCGCGTGCGCGAGGCGCTGGCGGGAATCCTGGCCGACTCGGGCTGGGACGTGAAAGGCTACACGCCGAAAGTCGAGGCAGCGCTTCCGCCGTCGTACAAGCTCGATTCGAAGGGACATGTCGTCAGGAAGCTTTGACCAGGAGTGCGTGCCGATGACGGACCAGGAAAGCGCCATCTGGCTGGAAGCCATCCATTGGGCCTTCGTCGTCATTCGATCGTCCGTGCAGCCAGGCGGTGACCTGCGCTTGGCGTTCGAAGTCTCGGACGCTTTCGAGAACCTGCCTTTGGTGCTTGCCGGACGCGACAATCTCGCGCCTTCCGAAGCACTCAGAATCTACGTTGGAAATCTGTTCGACAAGTACCCGGACTTGACCTCGGCACCCAAGTTCGCGCGGCTCGCGTCGCTACTTCATCCATCGTAGTTGCGGGGGGTGCAACCCCCCGCACAAGCGTAGGCGGCCGCAGGCCGCCGGAGCGCCCCAAAAAAAGAAGCCTACGAATCGAGCACGATGATCGAGGGGGGGGTCTCACCTCAATTTCGCGCGCACCGCGCCCGCCACCATCTCGATGGCGATGTCGTTGTTGCCGCCGTGGGGAATGATGATGTCGGCGTAGCGCTTCGAGGGCTCGACGAAGCCGTGATGCATGGGGCGGACGGTGCGGAAGTACTGCTCGATGACGCCGTCGAAATCGCGGCCGCGCTCCTTGATGTCGCGCGAGAGGCGCCGGATGACGCGCACGTCGGCGTCTGAGTCGACGAAGACCTTCACGTCCAGTTCGCGGCGGACCGGCTCGAGCGCGAGCACGAGAATGCCCTCGAGGATGATCGCGTCTCCCGGGCTGACGCGGACGGTGTCGCGGGTCCGGGTGTGCTCGGCGAAGCTGTACACCGGCTTTTCCACCGGCCGGCCAGCCTGCAGCTCGCGCAGGTGCGCGACGAGCAGCTCGGTGTCGAAGGCGTCGGGGTGATCGAAGTTGAAGTTGCGCCGCTCTTCGAGCGGCATGTCGGCCAGGTCGCGGTAGTAGGCGTCCTGATCGAGGAACGCCACCGGGTGCCCCGCCAGCCGCTCCACCAGCCTGCGCGCCACGGTAGTCTTCCCGCTCGCCGTGCCGCCGGCGATGCCGATGGTCAGAGGCCGCACGGCCTCAGCTAACATGATTGCTTGCCTCGGTCGATCCCGGTGGGCGAGGATGCGCACAACAATGTCGCGTGCCGGAGCCGGGAGGCGGAGGCACTATGATCGACCCCATGTCCGCAGAGCTCGCGCAGATCGCCGCCGAAGCCCAGGACATCGCCAAGAATGTCGGACAGGCGCCGGGCACGGCCCATCTGTTGCTGGCGATCTTCACCGTCCCCGGGCCCGCCGACGTGCTGCTGCGCGAGCGCGGGTGCGACGAGGACAAGGTGCTCGCGGAGCTGTCCGCGCTGGGGACGGCGCCGGAGGAGCCGGCGGATTCCTACGCGCAGGCGCTGGAGAAAGCGCGGCAGCTCGCCGAGGATTGCGGCAGCGAGAGCGCGGAAGGGCTGCATCTTCTCGTGGCGCTGACGCGGCTTTCGAAATCGTCCGCGGCGCAGCTGCTGGAGAAAACCGCGGCGCCACTCAACTCGCTGCGCACGACCGCCCTCGGGTATCTGACGCGGCCCGCTCCACGGCGCGCGCCCCCGGCGCCGCCGCTGCGGAAAGCGGCTCCGCCGCCTTCCGCGTATGCCCCCAAGCCTTCCGCGCCCCCGCAGCGGGTGGTGACGCTGCCGCCGCCCTCGGAGATTTCCCAGACGCCGCCGCCACAGCCGGCGCCGGCGCAGCCGCTGTCGAAGTGGGCGCTCGATCCGCGCGCCTATCCCTGGCTCTCGTCGTTCTCGCGCAACCTCACCGCTCTGGCCGCCGAATCGCACCTCGATCCGGCCATCGGCCGCGAGCGCGAGATCGAGGAGCTGCTCGACATTCTCGGCAAGCGCCGCGCCAACAACCCGGTGCTGGTGGGCGAGCCCGGCGTGGGCAAGACGGCCATCGTCGAGGGGCTTGCGCAGCGCATGCTCGACCTGCGCGACGTCGATCGCCTGCTGGTGGAGCTGGACGTGAGCAGTCTCGTCGCCGGCACGCAGCTGCGCGGATCGTTCAGCGAGCGGCTCATCGGCATCAAGGACGAGGTGCGCAAGGCGGACGGCCGCGTGGTGGTGTTCATCGACGAGCTGCACATGCTCATCGGCGCGGGCGCAGCCGGCGAGGGGCCGCAAGACGCCGCCAACGAGCTGAAGGCCGCCCTTGCCCGCGGCGAATTCCCTTGCGTGGGCGCCACCACCCACGACGAGTTCCGCAAGCACATCCAGGGCGACGCCGCGCTCGAGCGCCGCTTCGTGCCGGTGTTGGTGCGCGAGCCCTCGCCGCAGAAGACGCGCGAGATTCTCGAGGGCGCGGCGCCGCATTACGAGCAGCATCACGGCGTGCGCTTCTTGCCCGACGCGCTCGAGGCGGCCGCGTCGCTGAGCGCGCGCTACGTGCGCGATCGCTGCCTGCCCGACAAGGCGTTCGCCGCCATCGATCTGGCCGGGTCGCGCGCGCACCGCGAAGGCCGCGCCGACGTCTCGCGCGAGGACGTGGCCCGCGCCGTGGCCCGGATGGCGGGCCTGCCCGAGGAGCGCCTCCTGCAGCCCGACGGTGAGCGCTTCATGCAGCTGGAAAAACGGCTTTCCGCTCGCAACGTCGGCCACCAGGGGAACATCACCGCCATCGCGCGCGCGGTGCGGCGGAATTACGCCGGGTTCTCCTCGCAGCGGCCGCTGGCGTCGTTTCTCTTCTGCGGGCCGAGCGGCGTGGGAAAGACCGAGACCGCGAAAGTGCTGGCCGAGGAGCTGTTCGAACCCGGCGCGCTGGTGCGCATCGATCTCTCCGAATACTCCGAGCCGCACACCGCCGCGCGCCTGGTCGGCGCGCCGCCCGGATATGTCGGCTACGGCGAGGGCGGGCTCTTGACGGAAGCCGTGCGCCGCCGCCCCGCCTGCGTGGTGCTCCTCGACGAGGTGGAAAAAGCGCACGCCGCAGTGCTGCAGCTCCTGCTCCAGATCCTCGACGAGGGCCAGCTCACCGACGGGCGCGGCCGCCGCATCGATTTCACCGCCGCGGTCATCGTCCTCACCAGCAACGCGGGCGCCGCGGCGTTCTCCGGCGCTCAGCGCGCGATGGGCTTCGGGCTCGCGCAGGATCCCTCGCGGGACAGGACGCAGCCCCCCGGCCCGGTGGAGAACCCGCAGGCGCAGAAGGCGCTGGAGCTGGCGCGGGCGGCGTTTCCGCCCGAGCTCTGGGCGCGCTTCGAGGAGCGGCTGGTCTTTGCTCCGCTCGAGCGGGAGGACATCCAGCGCATCGCGGAGCTGCTACTCGCCGACTCGGCGCGGCGACTGTGGGAGGAGCGGCGCATCTCCTTCCGCGCCGGGCCGGGCCTCGTCGAGCACCTGATCGCCGCCGGCGGCTGGCAGCCCGCGCTGGGCGCGCGTCCCATGCGGCAGGTGATCCAGCGGCTGGTGGAATCGCCGCTCGCCGACGAGATCCTCGCCGGCCGGGTCAAGGCCGGCGAGCGCCTCCTCGCCTCGGCGCGCGAGGGCGCGGTCGAGTTCAGGCCTGAATGAGCCCGCTGCGCACCGCGGCGGTCCTGGGCGGCGGGGCGGTGGGCGCGGCGCTCGTCGAGGAATTGCCGAAGAGCGGCGTGCGCGTGGTCGCCTCGTGGACGCGCTCGGGCGGGCTCGCGCCGCCGCCGCTCGACGGTGCGGAGGTGGTGCTGCTGGCGGTGCCGGACGCGGCCGTCGCGCCGCTGTGCGCGCGGCTCGACGTCGGCCGCGGCCAGCTCGTCGCGCATCTCGCCGGCGCGCTCTCTCTCGCGCCGCTGGCGGCGGCACGGCGGAAGGGGGCGCGGGTAGGATCGATCCATCCTTTGCGCGCTTTCGTCCGCGGGCGCGCGCAGGATTTTCGCGGCGCGTTCGCGGGCGTGACCGGCTCCGATGCATCGGCGCGCGGACAGCTGGCCGATCTGGCGTGGCGGCTGGGAATGACGCCCCTGCTCATCGGAGACAGATCGCGCGCCCTCTACCATGCGGCCGCAGTGCTGGCGGCCGGAAGCCAGGTGGCGCTCTTCGCGGAGGCGGTGCGCGCATTTCGCAAAGCGACCGGGGCGAGCGAGCCGGACGCGCGCGCCGCGCTGTTGCCGCTGGCGATCGGCGCGCTGGAAAATCTTCGCACTCAACTGCCCGAGCATGCGCTCACGGGCCCTGCGGCGCGCGGGGACAAGGTGACCATCGCGGCGCACAGGAAGGCGCTCTCGAAAGACTTCCTGCCGCTCTATGACGCATTGACGCGCGTCTCGCTGCGGTTGGCGCGCAAAAACCGTTAGAACGTATTCGGCGGCATTGCGCCGGGGATGGGTCCGATCGACCCGATCATCGCATCCACATCATCGATCACCTCGGGCGGCGCCCCGAGCGGCCACGAGGCGATCACCAGCGCGACGTGATTTCCCGCCGGCACCACCGCCACCCGCTCGCGCACTTCGTCCGCCACGGTGAACGAGAATCCGTACGCCTCGCCGCCGCGCGCCAGCAGCTTCTCCACGTCGTCGACGTGCACCCTCTCCAGTGCTCGTTCTCCGGCCTCGAGAGCGCGAACGCTCCTGCGCGGTCCTGCCACAGCGCCAGCGGAGAAGCGAGCGCAAGCACGGCTACTGCGATCAGGACACGCATGGATTCACGGTCGCCATCGGCCGCGCAATCCGCAATTACCTCTTCTCAGCTTACTTCCCGGCGGTCACCCGCGCGGCGCAGGCGTTGTGCGTCAGCGTGATCTGGCGCGCCTCGGCATTGGTGGGCTGCATGATCAGCTGATCGCCCACCTTCACCAGCCACATGGCGTTGTGCTGCTGCGGCGGGGTCTCCCTGGTGGCGATCTCGCGGGTGACCAGCATCTTGCCCTGCCCCACCTTCTTCACCCGCCACTCGCCCGCGACGTACTCCACCTTGTTCTGCCCCGACAGCTCCTTGGCATATTCCGCCGAGCCCGCATCGAGGCAGCGTTTCGCCACGCAGAGGGTCTGCTGATCCTCGCCCTGCACGCCGGCGCAAGGATCCTCCGGCGCAGACTGCTGCTGCTGTTGGGTCGCGGCGTGCGTGCGCAGGTCCTCGGCGGCCTGCTTCACCGCCGGATAGAGCTGCTCGGCGAAGAGCCGCGAGCGGGGCCCGAAGTCCGCCGCCTTGTTCGCCGGCTTCCAGTGCTCCGCCGCGCACTTCCCGTCGTTGGCGGCGAGACAGACCTTGATCATCGCCTCGTGGCCCGCCACCGAATCGGGCGCGATCTGCAAGAGCCGCGCGGCCGCCTGCCGCGCCTCTTTCAGATCTCCCTTGCTCTCCGCCAGCGCCTCTGCCAGGCCGCGCAGCGCCTCGGCATCGTCCGCGTTCCTGGAAAGGGCGTCGCGGAACAACTTGATCGCCTCGGGGTAGCTCCGCACGGCCAGGTGCCCCAAGCCGTACTGCGCGGTGGTCGCATGCTGCTCGTCCACGTCCAGGGTCGCGCGCGCCACCTCGACGTTGAGCGGCTCGGCCGGAGGGATCTCATCGAGCTTGGGCAACATCACGTTCGGCACGGCCTGCCCGGCGTGCAGGCCCACGGCCGTCGTCACGCCGTCGGCTTCGGTGTACGCCGGCAAGATGCTCACCGGCCCGTAGCTGCGCTGGTAATCGATGGCGGGCGGGGGAAACACCCAGAGCAGCGCCGCGTTGGTCAGGCATCGCTCCATCTTGCGGTTCTGCAGGCCCCTCTCGGCGCTGACGAACGCCGCGTAGACCCTTCCGTCGCGCCGGATCAGCAGCTCCATGCGCAGCTGCCCCTGCATGTCCGCGGCGGCGCCCGAGTTGACCATGGCGATGGCGCAATGATCGAAGTCGATCTGCATCGGCAGCCTGTCCGCCATGGCGGCGCTGGCGGCCATGAAGATGGCGGCGATCGGAGCGCACCGGCGCATGCTGCTACCCTCCTACTTCCTGCACGAGTTGTGGTGCAGGGTGATGTTGTTGGCATCGATGGTAGTGGGCTTCATGTCCACCGTCTCGCCAATCTTCACCGCCCAGGTCGCGTCATGGGGCGGCATTCCCTTCTTTCCGCGGATGGGCACCGTCACCTCCGGCCCTTCCTTGCCCTTGGATACCCTCCACTGCCCCGGGGAGTAGTCCTGACCGGTGATGGCCCTGAGCGACTTCGCGTATGCGCCCGCCCCGTCGGCGAAGCAGTATCTCACGAAGCAGAGGGTGCGCTCGTCGCCTTCCGCCTTGGCGCCGCAGCCGGTCGGGTCGCTCTTCTTTCTCGCCTCGGCGATGGCCTTTTCGCGCGCCTCCTGGTCCTCTTTCTCGACCTGGGAGCTGTACTTCTCGTGCACGGCCTTCACCTGGTCCTGGATCTGCGCCAGCTCGTACGAGCGGGCGATCTTCTGCTTCTCGTCCACCGGCTTGACGACCTTTCCATCCTTCATCTCGCCCAGCGTGGCGCGCTCCCACTCGTCGAGCACGCACTTGGGGTCGTTCTGCTTCAGGCAGATCTTCACCAAGGTCTCGTGCGCGGCGACGGAATCCGGATCCAGCTTGGCCGCCTTCTCCGCTGCATCGCGCGCCTCCTTCACCTCGCCGCCCGAGTCGAGGAGGGTCAGCGCCAGCCCGCGCAGGCCGCGCGCATCGTCGGGCTTGGCCTGGAGCGCGGCGCGGAAGAGCTCGAGCGCCTTCTTGTAGTCGTGCACGTAGTAGTTGCCGTAGGCCTTGTCCACCGGCGTGGCCCAGTCGGCGAAGGTGAGCGTGGACTGGGCAAGGCCAGCGTCGAGGGGCCCCGGCGGCTGCTCCTTGAGCTGCTTCTTGAGGGCCTGCGTTCCGGCGAAATAGAGCGGCTCGGGGCGGACGTAGTCGGTGTTCTCCGGCTCGAACTTGCTGCCCACGGCGTAGTCGAGGAGGCAACCTTGGAGAATCGTCCCGTGCAGGTTCTTGGCGTCGTTGATGAACGCGGCGGGCACGGCCCCGTCCTTGTCCACCAGGAGCATGATGGTCAAGGGGATGTATTCGCCCTCGCGCGCGCCGAGGTTGGTGTCGATGTTGCGCGCGCGCTGCCAGCAATTCTGCACGTCGCTCGTGGGGAAGTCGCGCAATCCAGTTGGGCGCGTCTTGGCGCCCGCGCAGGCGAGCAGCGATGCAGCGGCGGCAAAGAGGATCTTTCGCATTGCGGTCTCCGTGTCAGCCCATCGATTCCAGGGCCTGGGTCAACTCCGAAAGAGTGTGCGAATCGGCCTTGCGGCGTGCGACTTCCTGCCCTTTGTGAAAAGCGGCGCGTGCCTCGTCCTGCCTGCCCAGGGTCTGCAGCAGCATGCCGTACATGAGATAGGCCGCGAGATAATCCGGCGCGCGCTGGAGCAGCTCCTTCATTTCCGCCGCCGCTGCCGCCGCGTCCCCGCTGCCTTTCAGCTCCAGCGCAAGCGCGTAGCGGGGAAACGGCTCGTCGGGCGATGCGGCGATGAATTTCCGCAGCTGGTCTTTCCGATCCACCAATGCTCCGGCCTCCGGGCTGGCGGCTTTTAGCACAAGACGTGCGTCCTAGATGGAAAACTCGTCGAGATCGTCGCACACGCGAAGGTCGAGGCCCAGCGAGCGGGCCTCCTGCTCGATCAGCGACCGGGCGGCGCGGGCCTCACTCCCCAGGTGGCCGAGCAGGACGCGGCGCACGCCCAGGCGCGGAAGAAGATCGCGCAGCTCCGCCCAGGAGAGATGCTTCTCGTCGCCGGCAGCGAGATTCGTGCATTCCGCACAAAGCGCGCGGGCACCCCGGGCCAGCGCGGTGAGCCCCTCGTGCGCGCCGGTGTCGCCGGTGAAGGCCAGCTCATCGACGCGCAGCGAGAGCGCGACGTGCGGCGCGCTCATGTGCCGGGCCTGGAAGGCGCTCACGGTCCTCCCGGCGATCTGCGCGCTCTCTCCGGGCGCGATCTCGCGCACCTCCAGAGGAAAGGGCAGCGGCTCAGCCGCGGCGCTGGCGTAGCAGGTGGCCCAGAGCGTCTGCAGCGTCTGGCGCGTCCCGGGCGGTCCGCAGACCGACAGCGGTGCGGTCCGCCGGGCGCGATAGACCGCATCGACGAGGAGAAACGGCCATCCCGCGAAGTGGTCGCCGTGCAGGTGCGTGAAATAGACCGCGTCCAGCTCGCGGCCGAGCCGGCGCAGCGACTGGAGCGCAGTCGCGCCGAAATCCACCGCATAGGCGCCCTGCGCATCCTCGACGAGCCACGCCGTGTGGCCGCGGCCGCCGGAACAGAACGCATCGCCGCTCCCCAGCGCGATGATCTTCACGGCAAGGGCCTCTCGAGGATCGGCGCCAGCTTCTCGGCGATGTTCTTCTGCCGCAGATGGATCTCGCGGCGCAGCGTCTCCAGCGAGGCCATCCCGCCGCGGAGCGAGAGATCGGTCTGGAGCATCTCGCCGCCCCGTTGCCAGCGCAGCCGCAGCATGGGCAGCTCCTTTCCCGCCAGAGGCGCAAAGGCTCGATGCAGCGAGGCATCCACGACCGCGGGCAGCGCGATGACCAGGATCGCGCCCGGGCCCTCGCGCTGGATGAAGATCGCCTCTTCGGTGCAGAAGAGATCGCCGACGCAGGCCTCGCGCCACTCCGGCAGAAGGAGCGCCATGCCGTCTGCGAAGGCGGTCCCGTGATAGAGCGCGCGGGGTGCATCGACCAGGCGCGTTCCATCGGGCGCGGCCCGCAGCGGGGGCGCCGCGAAAAACCGCCGGTGCCGCGCCTTGATGCGCCTTGCCACGAGCAGCAGGAAAAGAAGCGCGCCCGCGGCGAGTGCCGCGAGCGCCCCGAAGATCCAGAGCGCCGACACTACTTCTCGGCGGGCTCGGCTGACTCTCCGCCGCCGGCGATGTCGTCCAGCTCCTTGAGCTTGTCCTCGACGGCGTTCTTCGCCTTGTCGAAGTTCTTGTTGCAGGCCACCTGCACCTCTTGCGCAGTCTTGGCCTGCACGCCCCTGTCCACCGCGGGGCAGGCGCCCTTGTTGCCCTGCAGGAACACCTGGTCCAGGGCGCTGGCGTAGGCCGTGGTGGCCTGCGAGAGCTTCTTCCAGTCGGCGATATAGGTGTTGGTCACCTGCGTGCGCTGCTCGACCACGTCCTGCGCCTCGGCGACGGCCGCCTTGATCTTCTCGTCCGCGATCTGCTCGGAAGCGCCGCTCAGCGCCTGCGCCGAGCTGGAGGACTGCGCCGCGAATTGCTGGATGGAAAGCGCGAGACGGTCATACGTCTTGGCCAGCTCGCGGAACCCGCCCACGGCGCGCCTCGCGTCCTCGCCCCGGGGAATGCTGCCGCAGCTGGGCTTGCCGAGCGAGCTGAGCGACTTGGCGACGTTGCCCACCTCCACCACCGCCGCCGAGCAAGGCTTCGACTTCTGGCTCTCGCGCGCCGCCGCGACGAACGAAGCGAGCGAAGCCAGGTCGCGCTTGTGCTGCGCGCGCTTCTTGAGGGTGAGTCCGCCGCCGATGACCCCGCCGACCAGCACCACCACGCCCACGATGATGGCCGCCAGCACCTTGGGCGACATCCCCGCGTCGGGCCGCTTGCGCCCGCCCACCACGTCGATGCGGATGGAAGTCTGCCCGAGCCGGAGCACGTCGCCGTCGTACAGCTCCACGTCGTCCACGCGCTCGCCGTTGAGCCAGATGCCGTTGGCGGAGCCCATGTCCTTGACGCGGATCTCGCCGTTGATCTTGGAGATCTCCGCGTGCTTGCCCGACATCGAGCTGTCTTTGACGGCGATGTCGCACTGATCGGAACGGCCGATGGTCACCGTGATGGACCGCATCGGGTAGGCCTTCTCCACTCCCGAGGGGCCCTTGACGATGAAGTTCGCCGACACCCCGTCGAGGAGCGCCGGGTTGATCATCTCAGTTTTCGGAGGTCCTTCTTCGCCCATTCTTTTTTCCTCAGTGAAAAACGGCCCGGATGTCAGGGGAGAACAGCGTAGAGGGGAGCGCCGGTTTGGTCAAGGAACCAGCGGGCTTCAGCGCGCCGCGGTCGTTTGCGCTTCCCGGCCTGCCCACCAGCGGCGCCAGGCGGCGGGGTCATCGCCGATCTGCTCGCCGGTGCAGCGCATCAGGGCTTTTTCGGCCTCGCGCCGCGCGCCATCGGGCTTGTCATCGCCCGTGCCCTCGAGGAGGGCGGGCACGATGCAGTCGTACTTGGAGCCGGCGCAGTCCGCCGCGCAGAGACTGACCAGCACCTTGGCGATGGCGAGGCGCACCTCCGCATCACCGCTGCCTTTCATTTTCGCCAATGCGGGCTCGACCGCGGGCCGGCCCAGCGCCTGAAGCGAGAGCTGAGCGTCCTTCAGCTCCGCCGGAGCGGGCTTGCCCTTCCCCGCCGCGACGAGCTGCGCGATGCGGCTGGCGAGATCCTCCGCCCGCCGCGCCGGATCGGCCAGCTCGGCGCGCGCCCTCAGCTCCTTGGCGCAATCCTCGACGGAGAGCCCGGCCTTGAGCGCCTTCTGCTCGAGCAGCTGTTCGCAGGTCTTGCGGTGCTCCGCGAGAGGGTCCGGAGCGCGGTTGCAGGCGAAAGCGAAAAGCAGGATCGCGGCGCGCCTCATGCGCCGGGATCTACCACACTACCTGGCGATCTCTTGAGCCGGCGCCTGCTGCGGCGCCGCGGCCATCTCCGGCTTCAGAGTCGGGAGCGGCGCCTCGATGAGCACCGGCTCAGGGGCCTTGGCCTTCTCGGAGTCCAGGGAAATGAGGGCGCTCTTCGCCTGGGTCAGTCGGGAGAAGCTCGGACGGGTTTCCGCAATGGTATTCGCCATAGCGGAGAGACTTTCCACTGTTGAACAGGAAGGGAAGGCCCCTCAAGCGTCCGTGCGCCTGCGGAGCGCCGGGCACAAAGCGAGCGCCAACCCGAAATCCGAATCCAGCGTATCCGTCCGTTGCGGCGCGGACTTGCGCAGCGGGCGGGGGCGCGCCGGCGCGTCCGGAGGGGGACGGCGGCGAGGCGAACGGCGACTGCTGGGCTCGACTGCCTTTCGCGACATGGCGCGTCGTTGTATCCGACGTTCCCTCTCGGGGCAAGTCGCTCTTCATCCGATGCGGTGCGGCATCGGTCAGAAGACCGAAAGATTAAGCGCTTGCCTGCCTGTAGCGTGCGCGTCCTCCCCTGCCCGGAGCATTTGATGCGTTCAGCACAGCGGTCCGTTTTCACCCTCGCTGGCGGCACTCCGTAAGGAGTGTTAGCAACGGCTCGTGCCGTCGCAGCCGCAGAAGAACCTCGAGACGTTTGCCAATCCCAAGCCGGAGCGGGATTACGAGATCCGCTTCGAGACGCCGGAGTTCACCTGCCTCTGTCCGATGACCGGGCAGCCGGACTTCGCCACCATCCGCATCAGCTACGTTCCCGACGGGAAGTGCGTGGAGTTGAAGAGCCTCAAGCTCTACCTGTGGAGCTACCGCAACGAGGGCGCCTTTCACGAGGCGGTGACGAACCGCATCCTCGATGACCTGGTCGCCGCCCTGAAGCCGCGCCGGTGCGAGGTGGTGGGCGATTTCCTCGTCCGCGGCGGCATCCACACTGTGGTAGTGGCTCGATATCCTTAACGCTTGTCGGAGCCGGGGGCGGGAGCCCGCACCACCGGCTCGGCGCGCGCCGCCGCGGAGAGTCCCACTCCGTGGCGATAGACGAGCGTCTCGCCCAGTAGCGCCTGCGCCAGCACGATCGCCGCTACGGCGAACGACCCGGCGAGATAGACGGTCCGCGCGCGCAGCGGCAGCGGCAACTTCGAGGCGGCGCGCCAGAACGAGACCGGCACCACCACGATCAGCATGACGAAGCCGAGCGCTCTGTGGATCTGCAGCAGCGCTTCGCCGGCAGCGCTGTGGGGGCCCAGGCCGGCCTCGGCGGTCAGGCCGGTCAGAACGGAGAGCACCGCCGCCAGGGCGCCGATGAGCGTGTTCCAGCGCCCCACCAGCAGCAGCGCCTCCCGCCGCATGACGAGGCCCAGCACGTCGCAGACTGGGGCGACGAGGAGGAGCCCGACGGCGAAATGGAGCACGAAAGGATGCAGCTCGCCCACTGGGGCCGCATCCTGCCGATGCGTTTACTCGACGTCCAGTATCGACGCGGGCTTGCGGGAAGAGAAGCTTCCCGAGGAC
>WNEY01002666.1_pt1 | contig 13141 bp, 7 predicted proteins | sample 5400531 | NCBI WGS metagenome assembly WNEY01 (sample SAMN13153338, study PRJNA577476) | soil metagenome | isolation source: 200 cm saprolite under Douglas fir tree site 1 | place: USA:California | collected 2015-04-18
TAGGGGATGCCGTATTGCAGCGCGGTCTGCGGCGTGATCCCGAACTGCGCGAACACCGGGATGCCGGCGCGAACGAGCGCGCGCACGGCGTCCGGGAAATCGGCCGCGCCGTCGAGCTTGATCATGTCGGCGCCGCCTTCCTTGACCAGGCGGATGGCGGCGGCGAGCGCGCTGTCGGTGCCCTGCTGCAGCGGACCGAACGGGAAGTCGCAGCTCACCAGCGCGCGCTCGACCCCGCGGCGGACCGCCTTGCACACCACCAGCATCTCGTCGAGCGTGACCTCGAGCGGATTGGAATGGCCCCACAGGTTGACGCCGACCGAGTCGCCGACGGAGACGAAATCCACCCCGGCGCGGTCGGCGATGCGCGCGATCGGGGTGTCCCAGGCGACCACGCCGACGCACTTTTTTCCGTCGCGCTTCATCTGCAGAAGCGCGGGTATCGTCACCTTGGCCGCCATGCTGCTCTCTTTTCGCTTCGGTACCGGTGGTTCGGGATATTGCTTCTTTCGAAGTGAGAGCAGCACGAGCGGCAAACTCGGTCTGCTCCCCTCCCCCTTGTGGGCCCACAAGGGGGAGGGGAGCGCACCGAGTCCGCTGCGGCGTTGTGCAAACCACGAATGACGCTTTGAGCGGGTGCCGCGCAACGAGAGTGCGCCACGCCCATGGGCGGCGCAAGGGCGGACGGACCTCGTCACTCGCATGGCGGTGGTGTAGCTTGACGACCATGAGACCCGATCGTCGCCGACTGTTCGGTCTGACGGCGGGCGCCGTCGCGATGCCGTCGGTCGCGCGCCGCGCCCGCGCGCAATCCTATCCGGTCCGGCCGGTCAAGGTGATCGTGCCGGTCGCGGCCGGCGGCGCCAACGACACCACCGCGCGGCTGTTCGCGCAGAAGCTCTCCGAGAGCCTGGGCCAGCAGTTCTACGTTGAGAACATGGCCGGCGCCGGCGGCAATCTCGGCATCGCCAGCGCCGCGCGCGCGGCGCCCGACGGCTACACGCTGCTCGCCGCCGGCGGCAACTTCGTCATCAATCCGAGCCTCTACGCCAAGGTCCCCTACGACCCGTTCAAGGATTTCGTCGCGGTCAGCCTGATGTGCTCGTCGCCGCACGTGCTCGCGGTGCACCCGTCGGTGCAGGCCAACACGGCCAAGGAATTCATCGCGCTGGTGAAGGCGAAACCGGGGGAGCTGAGCTACGGATCGGCGGGGCGAGGCACGCCGGCGCATCTCGCCGGCGAGCTGTTCAAGCTCGCGTTCGACCTCGATGTCATCCACGTGCCGTTCTCCGGCGGCGGCCCGGCGATGACCTCGACGCTCGGCGGGCATACGCCCGCGATCATGTCCGCGCTGCCGACCGGCGCGCCCTATGCCAAGGCCGGCAACGTGCGCGCGCTGGCGATGATCAGCGCCAAGCGCTCCTCGCTGCTGCCGGACGTGCCGACCATGGGCGAGGCGACCGGCGTCGAGCTCGAAGCCGACATCGTCACCGGGCTCGTCGCGCCGACGGGGACGCCGAAGGACATCGTCGATCTCCTGCATCGCACGGTCGCGAAGATCGTCGCGCCGCCCGAGTTCAAGGAGCGCCTGCTGGCGCTCGGCTTCGATCCGGTCGCCAACACGCCGGAGCACTTTGCCCAATGGCTGAAGCTGGAGATCGCCAAGTGGGCCAAGGTCATCCGCGACGGGAATATCGGCGTGCAGTGAGCGAACGCTCGTGTCCCGGGCGAGTGCAGCGAGCTCTTGCGAGCGGAACGAGACCCGGGACCCAGCGCAAGACTCGCGTAGCGCAATATTCTGGCGCAGCTTGCTGTGTAGCCCTGTTGGGGTCCCGGCTCTCGCGCGCAAGGGCGCGCTCGTCCGGGACACCTTTGCTGGTCACCGCGCGAGCGGGTCGGGGCGCAGCTGGAATTTGACCACCTTGCTCCGCGTCCCCTTGCCGCCTTCGATGTGGAACGGTGCGCGCCCGGCGTAGGTCGACCAGATGCCTCGGCCCTTCCAACCCGCGTTCGGATCGTCGATGCGCCCGTCGAGGCCCTTGGAAAAGAAGCCCATCGGGTAGGGCACGCGAAGCTCGACGAACTTGCCGTCGACGAGGACATGGAGCGAATCCGACGCATTGCCGGTGGCGATCGGCGCGTTCTTGCCGAGGCCTAGAATGTCGAATTGGTCTACCCAGGTGTAATAGCTGGCCTCGGCGCTTCCGGATTCCGCCACGTCCTTGAACTGCGGTCCCGGGAACGGGTAGAGCGTCCAGCCCTCCGGGCAATGCCGTCCGGTCGCGGTCGGTCCGTTGAGCGGCCCCTTGCACTTGCGCCGGTCGAAGCTCGCGAGATGCCCGCTCGCCAGCGGCACCCAGACTACGCCGTTGCGGTCGATGTCCATTCCGCGCGGCGTAAATCCGTTCACGGGCGCCTTCGGCTCGTTGAACGGCACCTCGTAGTATTCCGCGAGCGCGGTCTCCGGCGGATTGTCGCCCGGCATCAGCCGCACGACGCCGCCGGGATAGGACAGCACCGATCCCCAGATCGAGCCGTCGACCGGGTTGTAGCCGATCCCGTAGAACGCGGCGAGGATGCGCTTGTCCTTGTCGGGATCGACCGGCTGGTTGGGCTCCACATATTCGTCGCGCTTGCCGTTGCCGTTGGTGTCGAGGACGAGGGCGGTCCAGCCTTGCGACTTGCGCTCGTCGCCGGTCTCGGCGAACGTCCTGGTGTTGAACCAGCCGATCGCTCCGCTCGCCGCGCCGCCGGCGCTGAGCCACAGTGTATTGTCGGCGTCCTCGGCGAACACGAGATGGTGGGTGGTGAAGCAGGTATCGATCAGCGTGAACTTTTGGGTCTTCGGATCGTAGACCGAGAGCTGGCGGCCGGCCTTCTCGATCGGAAAGAGTTTCGCGGAAGGGTGGTCGGAGCCCTTGCGGCAGAAGGCCGGCGTGTCGATCGGGCGAATCCGGGTGGTCAGCCAGACCCGGCCTTGCTGATCGAGCATCGGGTTGTGGATGCTGGTCTGGCTGCTCCACAGCCGCTCTTCGCCGTAGTAGGGCGAGGGCGCGAACATCGATCCGCCCATCGTGGTGATGAACATCGTGTCCGGCGTCTTGGGATCGCGCACCTGCGCCTTCAGCTCGGTCGCAGCATGCTTGACCGGGTCGAGGATCGGCACCATGTCGGTCGAATCCTCGGGCGCGCCGTAGAGCGGCCCATTGGCGTTCACGGTCGGATTGCGCTTGTCGGTCGCGATCTCGTCGTGGAGATAAGCTTTTGGGCTCGACCAATCCCACAGGCTGACGACGAGGTTGCGCTCGACGCCTTGCGGCCGCTGCGGCTTGGCAAAAGGCAGCTCGCCGGCGGCGATTCGATCGGTCCAATCCGCGAGCAGCTTGAGCGCGCGCTGCGCATCGAGGTCGCCGAGATTGCGGGCCATGATCTCGCTCGCCATGCCCGATTGCACGCGCCGCACCCAGGCCTCGTACGAGGATTCGGACTGGCCGAGCTCTTTCGGGATGGTGCGCGTCGCCTTGTTGCCGAGCTGGTGGCACGAGTAGCACCCGAAGGTCTTGATGCCGGCGAGCCAGCGGCTTTGGCTCCGCAGCGCGGTCGGCATGCCGTTGCCTTGCGGTCCGCTGCCCGGGAACAGGCTCGCCTCCGGAATCCTGAGCATCGACCACCAAAAGATCGCCGGATAGTAGTCGGCCGCCGCGGCCTCGCTCGGCGCCGGCACGGCCGTCAGGTCGAGCACCCTTCCGGGCATGGCGGCAACTTTCGGCGAGTCCACGAGCCCGTAGCCGCGCACCCACACGCTGTAATTAGCCTGCGGCAATTCGGGCGTCAGGTAGCGGCCCTGATCGTCGGTGACGACGATCTTGACGAATTTCGTGGGAAGGTCGCTGGTCTCCGCAATCACCCACACGCCGGCCTCGGGCCCATTCGGTCCCCTGACCACGCCGCCAAGCTCGTCGGCGCCGATCGTGACGCTGGACCGTGCGCTCTCCTGGGCAATGAGCTGAAATGGCGAGCCCGCCAGGAACCCGACGAGCGCGATGGTCGCCGCGCTCGAGCATGTCTTCGTCGTCATGGCGCTCCTCCCGAGCAAGCCGATGCTTTTCGATGATCGGCTTTGCGAGGGTAAGCGTGCATGGTTCCGGCTTCCCTCGCAAGTCGATGCGCGCGGCCAACGGCGCGACCTTCTCCGATTCCGAATCATTGAACCAAATGATTTGTGCGCGTTCTCGAAAAATATCTTCCTTGGCAAATCATTTCACGCGCACTACTGACGCTCCATCCTCGCTCGATGAGGGGCGTCTCCGGAGACGATCCTGAAGACGGAGCGAGGATTGGCGTCTCGCGGCTGCGGCTCGTAACCGCAGGCTCGAGAGGTCCGGGACCCCGCCCGCCAAGCACAACGACTTGGCTGCGAGGAGCTTCGCTGCACGGATCCGGAGGAAATGCCGGAAAAGGAAGCGCGGACCCCGGCCTAAAACCGCCAAGGTGGAGCGCCGAGAGGCGAGCGTCCCGCGTCATGGGACGCAAGGCACCCCGCTGGGTGCCTGGCCTGCCGCGCCAGAAGCGTCGATGCGCGTCTGACGCGGCAGGCCCGACGGGTGCCGCTGCACCCGAGCGCCTGTCGGCGCTCCGCCCACCCCTCATCGGGGCGGGCGAATGACGCAAGACCCGGGCGCGAATGCGCCGCGGGAACGAGGGTCGCTGTTTGAAATCGTGAGATGGGAGCCGAAGGCCATGGTGAGGCGTGCGCTACGCCGCCGCTTCCGCCATCTCCTCGCGCTGCGCCGCGGTGCGGTCGAGCGGTAGCCGCAGCAGCACCATGGTGCCGTGCCCCTGGGTCGAGCGGATGCGCATCGAGCCGTGGTGCAGCTCGGTCAGCGACTTCGCGATCGCGAGCCCCAGGCCCGAGCCCTGGTGGCTCTTGGTGAGCTGGCTCTCGACCTGCTCGAACGGGCGTCCGAGCCGCGCGAGCGCATCTTCCGGAATGCCGATGCCGGTATCGGCGATGGCGATGGCGACGGAGCGCCCGGCCGCGCGCGCGCGGATGGTGATGCGGCCGCCCTCGGGCGTGAACTTGACCGCGTTGGAGAGGAGGTTGAGCACGATCTGCTTGAGCAGGCGGTGATCGGCGGTCAACCGGATACCCTTTCCGATGCGGGCGGTGAGCGTGAGCTGCTTGTCGTCGGCGCGGCCCGACACCACGCGCATGGCGTCGTTGATGAACGGCTCGAGCTCCACCTGCTCGGGATCGATCCTGATGCGGCCGGCCTCGATCTTCGACATGTCGAGGATGTCGTTGATGACGTCGAGCAGGTATTGGCCGCTCTGGTGGATGTCGCTGCAATATTCCGTGTATTTGTCCGTGCCCAGCGGGCCGAACATGCCGGACTCCATGATCTCGGAGAAGCCGATGATGGCGTTGAGCGGCGTGCGCAGCTCGTGGCTCATATTGGCGAGGAATTTCGACTTGGCCTGGTTCGCCTCCTCGGCGCGCGTCTTCTCCTCGGCGTATTTCTCGGCGAGGTCGGCGACTTCCTCGGCCTGGCGCTCGAGCTTCTGCTGCGAGGTGCGCAGGTCGGTGACCGTCGCCATCAGCCGTTTTTCGCTTTCCATCAATTTTTCTTCGTGCAGCTTGATGTTGGTGATGTCGGTGCCGACCGAGACATAGCCGCCGTCCTTGGTGCGGCGCTCGCTGATGTGCAGCCAGCGGCCGTCGTCGAGCTGGGCCTCGAACGTGCGCGCGCCAGGGATCTGGCCTTCGCTCGTCACCTTGGAGCGCACGACCGGCTTGCGCCCGGCCGCCACCACCGCTTCGTAGGAGGCGCCGGCCACGATCGCCTCGTCCGCCAGGTTGTGCAGCTCCTGGAAGTTCGAGTTGCACAGCACCAGGCGATTCTGCGCATCCCACACCACGAAGGCTTCCGGGATCGCCTCGATGGCGTCGCGCAAGCGCAAGTCCGCCTCGACCGTGCGCTCGACCAGCGTCTTCTGCTCGGTGATGTCGACCGCGATCCCGATCAGATGCGGGCCGCCGTCGCCCGGCTGCTGCACGAGCTCGCAGCGCGCGCGCAGCCAGACCCAGTTGCCGTTGGCGTGGCGCATGCGGAAGGCGTGGTCCACCAGGTTGGCCTTGGCGTCGGCGAGCTGGGCGGCGAGATCATAGAGATGGATGTCGTCGGGATGGACCAGGGCGTTGACCTCGCCGAAGCCGAGCAGCGCGTCGCGCGGCTTGAGCCCCAGGATCGCGAACATGGAATGCGACCAGAACACCCGGCCGCGCGCGAGGTCCCAGTCCCACAAGCCGCAGCGGCCGCGGTTGAGCGCGGTGTCGATGCGCGAGCGCACGGTGTCGTAGATCACGTCGGCCTCGCGCGCGCGCGTCGCCTGCCAATGGAAGGCGAAGCCGAGGATCAGCACCACGAAGCCGGTGGTGGCGGAAAGGGTGACGGTCAAGGCGGTATCGGACACCCAGGCCGCCATCGCCTCGGCGCGGCCGTGCAGGATCGCGATCTCGCCGTTCGAGGCGTAAAGGCTGCGCACCGTGCCGAACACCAGGTTGCCGTCGGCGATCGGGACTTCCAACACCCCGGCCGCGACGCCCATCGTAGTCAGCGGCTGGATCGGGCCGAGCACGTCGATCAGCGCCCGGCCGACCAAGCTCGGCTCGAGCGGCGCGGTGACGACGGTGGTGCCGTCAGAGTTGGTAACGACCTCGTGGCGGACGCCGGCGACGATCACGCCGTCGCCGTTGGTCACCAGCACGCGGCGGCCGGGCGCGCGCGCCCACAGCGGGATCATGCGCTCGAGCTCGGCCTGCAGCCGGCGATCGACGCCGGACGTTTCGCCTCTCGTGCGCTCCAACCGGTCGAGCCGATCGACGAGCACGTCGGCGGCGCCTTCGATCTGCCGGACGATCTCGTTGATCGCCAGGCGACGATGATCGAGCACCTGCACGATCGCGCCGACGCAGATCGTGAGCAGGAACGCGATGATCAATGCCGGGACGGCACGTCGCAACGCCGGCTCGGCGATGAGCAGTCGCCGATAAGCAGGCTTAGCGATGGATTGGGCCAGTCCTTTGATTGAATCGGTACTTACGGACGCGCTCGCGACTTCGGCGCGCGCCATGCCTCGCCTCCGTTCGGGTCCCCATCAACACCTTCATCGGAAGGATGTGCCGCATCTCTCCGAATCACTTTTGATTGGAATCGAAAGATGGCGATTTGTCGAGAGTGTCGTTAACGAATTTTTAAGTTCTGTGACGGGAGCTTGCGCCTTGATAGGCATAGGCTTTCAGCCTTGCGTGGCGACATCGGCGGGCATCTGCGGGTTTGCTGCAGAGCACCAAAAACCGCGCTGGCGAGCGAAGCGAGCGGCCAGCGCGGCAACTCTATAGTGCGCGCGCATAGCGCGTCGGAAGACGCGCGTGAAACGCGCTGGTGCACTCGCCCTGAACCGGGCTCGTCGGCGCACGCCGCGCAAAATCGCCGGAGATCTTAACACCGGATGCTGGGATGCGCGCTAAGGCAAAGGATTTCGTGCCGATGACAACGCGGCCGGTGCGGGAATGACGTAGACGCCGCCGTCTTGCGCGAGCTTACGAACTTCTTCGCGCACGGCCGACTTGATCATTTGACGCGCCTGCTCCGGCTGAGCGCGTAGCATTGCGGCTGCTCGGACCGAGCCCTCATTAAATGCGGCGAACAAATCATCGGGCGAGGCATGTCGCCAATATTGCGGCACCAGTTGCGTTCGCGGCTCGACGAACCCGGCCGCAACGAGGACGCGCCCCGCCTCCTCGGCGTCGGCGAACCGGAAGAAGGGCGGACCGGGCGGCAGATCGACCTTCGTGCCATGACGCTCGATCGCGCCCAGCATGATGCCGAATGCCGAGTTGGGATCGGGCTTCGCCCAAACGGACGCCGCGAGATGGCCGCCGGGCTTGAGCACGCGGAACGCTTCCGCGACGGCGCGCTCGGCGTCCGGCAAATGGAGAAGACAGAACCCCATGACCACGGCGTCGAAGCGGCCGGCTTGGAACGGCAGATTTTCGGCGTCACCCTGTTGGAATTCGATACCGGGATAAGTCTTGCGCGCGAGCTCGACCTGTATCGGCGAGAAATCGACGCCGATCGCATCGGCGCCACGCTTGCGCGCCGAGGCGGCGACGTAGCCGGCGCCGGTCGCAACGTCGAGCACCTTGCTTCCGGCTTGCACGCGCGCGGCGTCGAGCAGCGCCTCGGACGATTGCTGGGTCAGCACGCCGAAATGGCGATGATAGGGATCGGCAGCATTGTCCCAGCCGCGCTTTTCGAACGCGCCGAACGCCTTGCGTTCGCTCTCGGAGAGCATTTTGCCTGCCTACTCGATCATTTCGCCAGCGCGCGCTGCACGATGTCGGCCGTGTCGGGCGACAGCGAGGATGCGGCGGCGACGCGCTGCAACGCCTTCTCGGCTAGCGCGCGTCGCGCGGGCTCGAGCACGCGCCAGCTCTTGAGCGAGGAGAGGAGCCGCGCCGCAACCTGGGGATTCTTCGGGTCGAGCGCGAGCACGGTGTCCACCACGAAATCGTAGCCCGCGCCGTCGGCGCGGTTGAATTCCTTCTGGTTCGACAGCGCGAAGGCATGGATCAGCGCGCGCACGCGGTTGGGATTGGAAAACGAGAACGCGGAATGGGCGGTGAGCGCTTTGACGCGGTCGAGCGTCGCCGGCTCCGGAATGGCGGCCTGCAGTGAGAACCATTTGTCGACGATCAGCGGATCGTCGGCATAACGGGCGTAGAAATCGTCGAGCGCGGCCGAGCGCTCGGGCGCGTCGATGAACGACAGCGTCGAGAGCGCCGCCATCCGATCGGTCATGTTGTCGGCCGACCGATATTGGCGGGCAGCGAGCGCGACGGCGTCTGCCCGGCGCGTCGCCGCCAGCAGGTCGAGGCAGGCGTTGCGCAGCGCCCGCCGCCCCGCGCTCGCGGCGTCGGGCGAATAGGGGGCGCTTTCGGAGAGCCGGCGGTAATGATCGAACAGCGGGCCCGCGAGCGCTTCCCCGACCGCGCTCCGCAGCGCCGCGCGCGCCGCGAAGATCGCATCGGGATCGACGTCGCGGCCGATCTCGCGCGCGATGTCCGCCTCGCCCGGAAGCGTCAGCATCAGCGCCATGAAAGCGGGCTCGAGCGCGCCGTCGGCGAGCACGGCGCCGAGGGCGTCGATGAGGCCCGCATCTTTGCGCGCCTGCCGTCCCGCCCGCAAAGCCGCGGTGTTGTCGAGGAGGAGGCGGGTGGCAAGCGTCTGCACCGCCTGCCAGCGATTGAAGGCATCGCTATCGCGCGCGGCGAGGAAGCGCAGGTCGTCGGCGGAGATGTTGGCGACCAGCTTGATCGGCGCCGAAAAGCCGCGGTTGAGCGAGGGCACCGGCGGCTCGCCGACGTCGCGGAAGACGAAGCTCTCGGCCGGCTTGGTCAAGGCCAGCACGCCGCGCTCGATCGCGCGCCCGTCGGCGAGCTCGAGCGGCAGGTCGCGGCCGTCGCGGCCCACGAGGCCGATCGCGAGCGGGATCACCATCGGCTCCTTGCTCGGCTGGCCGGGCGTCGCCGGCACGGTCTGCGCGACGTCGAGGCGATAGGTCCTCCCGCGCGCGTCGTAATTTCCGGTGGCGACGATCTCGGGCGTGCCGGCCTGCGAGTACCAGAGCATGAATTGCCCGAGGTCACGGCCCGAGACATCGGCGAAGCATTGCACGAACTGCTCGATGGTCGCGGCTTGCCCGTCGTGGCGGGCGAAATAGAGGTCCATGCCCTTGCGGAAGCTCTCCGGGCCGAGCAGCGTCTTGATCATGCGCACGACCTCGGCGCCCTTCTCGTAGACGGTCGCCGTGTAGAAATTGTTGATCTCGTGATAAAGCCGCGGCCGCACCGGATGGGCGAGGGGGCCGGCATCCTCGACGAACTGGTGCGCGCGCAGCCCGCGCACGTCGCCGATGCGCTCGACAGCGCGCGAGCGCTCGTCGGCCGAGAACTCCTGGTCGCGAAAGACCGTGAGCCCCTCCTTGAGGCAGAGCTGGAACCAGTCGCGGCAGGTGATGCGGTTGCCGGTCCAGTTGTGAAAATATTCATGCGCGATGATGGCCTCGATGCGATCGAAGTCGACGTCGGTCGCGGTCTCCGGCGAGGCGAGGACGTATTTGTCGTTGAAGATATTGAGGCCCTTGTTCTCCATGGCGCCCATGTTGAAGTCGGAGACCGCGACGATCATGAAAATATCGAGGTCGTATTCGCGGCCGAACACCGTCTCGTCCCAGCGCATCGCGCGCTTGAGCGAGTCCATGGCGTGGGCGCAGCGCGCCTCCTTGCCGCGCTCGACATAGATGCGCAGCGTGACGTCGCGACCAGACATCGTGCGGAAGCGGTCCTCCACGCAAGCGAGCGTCCCGCCGACCAGCGCGAACAGGTAGGACGGCTTGGGAAACGGGTCGTGCCAGACCGCGAAATGGCGGCTCGTCCCGGGAACGTCGCCCGAGTCGACGAGGTTGCCGTTGGCGAGCAGCACCGGCGCCGCATCCTTCTCGGCCTCGATGCGGGTGGTGTAGACCGCCATCACGTCGGGCCGGTCGGGGAAATAGGTGATGCGGCGAAAGCCCTCGGCCTCGCATTGCGTGCAATAGATCGCTCCCGAGCGGTAAAGGCCCGAAAGCTGGGTGTTGGCCGACGGGTCGACCACGGTCTCGATCGTGAGCCGGAACGGCCGTTGCGGCGGCTGCGCGATGGTCAGCCGGCCCGGCGTGGCCACGTATTGCTCGGAGGGAAGCGGCGCGCCGTCGAGCGTGAGCGCGGCCAGCGTTAGCGCGTCGCCGTCGAGCACCAGCGGCGCCGGCGCCGCGCCGTTGCCATTGGGCTTGAGCGCCAGCGTCGCCCGCACCCGCGTGGCCGTGGGATCGAGCGAGACATCGAGCTCCACGGTCTCGACCAGCCAGTCGGGGGGGCGGTAGTCCTCGAGCCGGACCGGGCGGGCCTCTTCAGTGCGCATTTTCATTCCATTGGTGACGGGGAGGGACGTTTTTACTCATATACCCTGATTTCGCTTCCTGCTTTAATCGCTTCTCACGAGGCCGTGCCCCATTGTATGGGTGCGCCAACAATTATTGGGAGGAATATGATGACGACGCTGCGCGCGATTCCGCTCGCCTCTGTGCTTTCGTTGGCGGCCCTGGCGACCTCGATTTTCGGGGCCTCGGCGCAGCAGGCCTATCCCAACCAGGTGGTCCGCTTGGTCGTTCCGTTCTCCGCCGGCAGCATCACCGACGGGCTCGCCCGCATCCTCGCCGACAAGCTGTCCGAGATGTGGAAGCAGCAGGTGATCGTCGAGAACCGCCCCGGCCTGCCCGGAACCACGGCCGTGGCCAAGAGCACGCCCGATGGCTATACGCTGATGCTGACGTCGAACGGGCACACGATTGCCGGCGCGATCAACAAGAGCCTCCAGTTCGATCCGGTGAGGGATTTCTCCGGCGTGTCCCGCGTGGCGTCGGTGCCGCTGGTCGCGATCGTCCCGCCGGACTTTCCCGGCAATTCGGTGAAGGATTTCATCGCGCGCGCCAAGGAGAAGCCGGGTCAGCTCAACTTCTCCTCGGCCGGCGTCGCCAGCACGTCGTACCTCTCCGCCGAGATTTTCAAGCAGGACGCCAAGATCGACATCCAGCACATTCCCTACAAGGGCGCACCGGAAGCCACCACCGCGGTCATCCGCGGCGACGCGCAAATGTACATGGCGCCGATTCCGGCGACGCATGACCTGAGCTCGACCGGAAAGGTGAAGGCGATCGGCATCAACTCCGCCAAGCGCGTGCCGCAATTGCCGAACGTACCGACCATCGCGGAGACCTTGCCCGACTACAAATACGAGTCCTGGTTCGGCGTGCTGGCGCCTGCCGGAACGCCGAAGCCGATCCTCACCAAGGTCAGCGAGGACATCGCGAAAGTGCTCGAGATGCCGGACGTCAAGGAGAAGCTCATCGCGCAGGGCTCGATCCCGGCGCCGAACACGCCGGCGGAATTCGACGCCGTCAACAAGGCCGACACCGAGCGCTACAGCAAGATCCTCAAGGACGCCGGCATCACGCCGCAATAACGAAGCAGTGGGCAGCAACCCACTCGCGCATCGCCTTCCGGTGTCGTCGCGCTAGCGCGTGTCCCGGAAAAGTGGGAACCGGTTTTCCGATTAGGACACGCGCAAACTCTAGAACCTCCGTCCGAACGGGCGTAGCATCGGCGCACAACAACAAACTCCCGGGAGGATTCCATGACTCACTGCTTCTGCAGTGCCTGCACTCCATCGCCCGCGCTGTCGCGCCGGCAATTTCTCTGCACCAGCGCGGCGACCGCGGTTGCCGCCTCGAGCGTCGTCGGCACGGCCAATGCGCAGCAGCCGGTCGCCGCGGGACGCGCGATCCTGATCAAGGGCGGCTGCGTGCTCAGTCTCGACCGCGCGGTCGGCGATTTCGAGCAGGCCGACGTGCTGGTCGAAAACGGCAAGATTTCCGCGGTGCGGCCGAATATCAGCGCACCCAATGCCGAGGTCATCGATGCCGCGCGCATGATCGTGATGCCGGGCATGGTCGATACCCACCGTCACATGTGGCAGGGCATTCTGCGCAACGTGCTGCCCGACGGCTCGCTCGACGACTACATCGCAACCGTGCAGAAGGTCTTCGGCGCCAAATACACGCCCGATGACGTCTATGCCGGCGATTACTTCAGCGCGCTCGGCGCCATCGACAGCGGCGTCACCTGCATCCTCGACTGGTCGCACATCCACAACACGCCGGAGCACACCGACGCCGCGGTCAAGGCGCTGGGCGATTCCGGTGTGCGGGCGGTGTTCGCCTACGGCAATGCGCAGACCGTCGACGGCCGGTGGTGGGAAGCGAAGGGCTCGAAGTTTCCGGACGACATCGCGCGCCTGCGCAAGCAGTATTTCGCCAGCGACGACCAACTGGTGACGCTCTATCTCGCCGCACCGTCGGGCTCCCCGGAGCAGATCCTGCCGACGTTCAAGGCCGCCCGCGACGTCGGCGCGCGCATCACCATCCATGTCGGCGTCGGCGAGCGCGGACGAGTGGGGCTGCTCGAGAAGCTCAACGCGGA
>WNEY01002667.1_pt1 | contig 13140 bp, 13 predicted proteins | sample 5400531 | NCBI WGS metagenome assembly WNEY01 (sample SAMN13153338, study PRJNA577476) | soil metagenome | isolation source: 200 cm saprolite under Douglas fir tree site 1 | place: USA:California | collected 2015-04-18
TTGAACGCGAACCCCGGCGACCACGTGATCGACGGGGTGATGTTCACGGGTGACGGGGTGAGGCTCACGCGCGGGAAGTTCTGGTTGACGAGATCGTTGGCCAGGTTCTGCGACCGGCTGCCGCCGACGTTGAGGGTGCCCCAATCGAACCGCTTGTCGAAGTTCACCTGTGAGGTGAGCTGCGCGGTCGCGACGTAGGGATCCACGGCGTTGGTCTGAATGACGCTCGCGCTCGTGGCGTAATCGATGCTCGCATTGAAGCGCGTCCGGCTCGAGAAGCTCTGCTGGTGCTGCCACCCGAAGCGGCTCGAATGGGCGGCGGCGTCGAGCTGGTCCACGCGGGAGTAGGAGAACGAGCCGGAGAGAAAGCGATTCAGCCAGCGGTAATGCGTCTGGGCGCGGAGCGACACGTACCGGCTCGCGTACCAGTCGCCCGACAGCAGCAGGTCCGCGTAATTGCCGAGCACCCAGTAGTAGCCGAGGTTCGCGACGTGCCGCTGGTAGCTGCGGGTCGGGCGCACCAGGTCGTTCAGGCCGAACCGCGGCACGAGAATGCCACTGCGCCGTCCGGGCCGAATGTCCTGAAAGATGAACGGCAGCCAGAGAATCGGGACGTCGCGGATATAGAGCACCGCGGGCCGCGCCACCATGACGTTCTTGTTGAGCCACTTCACCTCGTGCGCGGCGAAGTGGTAGTCGGGCACGGGGAGATCCGAGGACGTGATTTCGCTGGAGGCGCCGTACACGCGGGTCGAGCCCGAGTCCACGGCGAGATCGCCCCGCGTGTACCAGGTGGCCCCGCCCTGCTGGAACGTGGTGAGCGCGCTGCGGACCGTCCCCCGCCGGATGCAGGTATCGTAGCGCATCCCCTCCCCCACCAGCACGGTGCCCTGATCGAACAGACGCGGGTCGCCAGCGGCGTCGAGGCGGCAGCTCGCTTCGCGATAACGGATCGAATCCGCCTCGAGCTTCGTCCCCTGGCGGTCCACGAAGCTTTCCCCGCGGAGGAAGATCGTCTGGCTGTCGCCCTCGACGATGAGCGTGTCGGCGACGTACTGCGTGACGCGGTACCCCTTGAGCTTGAGGAGCGAATCCATGACGGCGTCCCCCGGCGGGAAGCTGCGCGTGGGACCGGTCGGCAGGCCGAGCCGCCGGGCAGCCGCGGTGTCGAGCGACTGCCCCTGCGGCGCTCCCGTCCCCGGCCCGCCCGCTCGCGCGGTCGTGTCGGACCGGGGAGGGCGGGGCCTGGGGGGCACTCCCTGGGCCGCGACGCCGCCGGAGCCGAGCCCGCACAGCGCCAGCAGCACGAGCCCCGCGCGCGCCGCCGTTTGCTCGCGTCGCGCCCGGCGCCTGGTGACCACCCAGGCGCACCAGATGCTCACTTCGTACAGGAGGATGAGCGGCACCATCATGAGCAGCATCGAGATCGCGTCGGGCGGCGTGAGCAGCGCCGCGGCGAAGGCGGCGATCACGAGGGCGTAGCGCCGGTTGCGCGCCAGGAACTGGGGCGTGACGAGTCCCAAGGCCGCGAGGATCACCACGACGAGGGGCAGCTCGGTCACGATCCCGAACGCGATCATGATCTGCGCCGCGAATCCGAAGTAGTTGTCCGCCGTGATGATCGGGGCGAGGTCGTTGCGCTGGAAGCTGAACAGCACGGCGAGCGCGCGCGGCAACACCCACTTGTACGCCACGCCCGCGCCCACCAGAAACAGCACCACGCCCACCGACAGGGCCGGGACGATCAGACGCCGCTCGCGATCGTAGAGCGCGGGCGCAAGGAACGCCCATGCCTCGTAGATCACCACCGGCGACGCCACCAACAGCCCCACGGCGAAGGCGAACTTGAGCGTGATGAAGAACGGCTCGGTCGGGCTCGTGAACATGAGCCGTCCCCCGGGCAGCAGCGGCGCGATCGGGGCCTTGAGGAGCCCGATCACGTCTACCCACTGGACGACGAACCAGCCGACGAGCGTGCCCACGACGATTGCGAGCAGGCTGTAAAGGATGCGCCAGCGCAGCTCCTCGAGGTGGTCGAGGAACGGCATCTCGCTGGGCGAGGTTGGGTCAGGCACGGGGCCCCCGGAGCGCGAAGGGGCGCGCGGGACGCTCAGCGCCCCAGGCGTTGCAGCTTGTCGCGGGCGAGGTTGGCCTCATCCGAGCGGGGATACCCGGCGACGACCCTGGCATAGTAGGTCCGCGCCGCCTTCTTGTCGCCCCGCGCCTCGGCGACGAGACCGAGCTTGTACAAGGCGGCCGGCGCCCGCGACGAGTTGGGATAAGTCTTCACGACCTGTTCATACACCGCCGCCGCCGAGTCGGGACTCTCCGCGGCGAACGTCTCCCCGATGTAGAACAGCGCGTCCGCGGCCCGCTCGTCTCCGGGATAGACGCGCAGGAACTCGCGGAACCCGAGCCTGGCGGTGCCGAGGCTGCCACGGCGGTATTGCTGCAGGGAGAGATCGTACATCTGCGCCGGGCCGGGCCCGGCGGGCTTCCCGGACGGACCGACCGGCGCCCGCGCGGCGCTCGTGTCCAGCGGCGGCACCGGCTGCTGGGCCCGCTCCTCGATCCGGGCCCGGAGCTCCGTGAGGCGTTGCTGGCTCTGGCCCGTCAGCTCCTGCACCGTGACGAGCTGCTGCTGCACGCCGACCAGGTCGGTGCGGACGTCGCCGCGGAACTGGACCAGATAGGCCTGCTGCGCCGCGACCGCCTGCTGCACGGCAGCGAGCAGTTTCAGCACGGAGTCGATCTGCGCGGCCCGGTCGGCGTCCGCGCGGGCGGCGTCGGCCTTCAGCGCCGCGACCTGGAGCTCGACCTTCCGGACATCGCCCTTGAGGGCGCAGCCGGCAGCGAGCCCCAGGCTGAGGACGAACGCCACGTGGCGCGACACCGGACGCCCGCCTACGGCTGCCGCAACGCGTCACCGCCGGAGAGAATTTCGAACTCGTCGCGGCGGTTCTGCGCCCACGCCGTTTCGTCGTGGCCCTGCGCGATCGGCCGCTCCTCGCCGTACGACACGGTCTCGATGCGGCCGGCGTCGATGCCGTGGCTCACGAGGTACTGCTTCGCCGCGGTGGCGCGCCGGTTGCCGAGCGCGAGGTTGTATTCGTCCGACCCGCGCTCGTCGCAGTGCCCGGAGATCCGGATCCGCAGGTTGGGATTCGCCTGCAGGATCGCGACCTTCTGATCGAGCGTCGCGGCGTCGCCCGGCCGGACGTTCGCCTTGTCGAAGTCGAAGTGGATCATCGCGGCGAGCATCGTGCGCACGGCTTCCGTCGTGTGCCCCATGGCGGCGAGCGAATCGGCCGCCCGCTGCCGGGCCACCCGCTCGGCTTCCTCGCGCGCCCGCGCATCGGCCTCGGCCCGCGCGATGGAATCCTGGCGGGCCCGCTCGGCCGCCGCGATCGAATCGGCATTGGCCTGCGGACCCGGTTGGGCCGGCGGCGGGTTGCCGCCGCACGCGGCCAACGTGGCCGCAGCTAGACCGGCGAGCACCAGCAATGGTAGGCGTCTCATCGTCACCCTCTCTCCCAGGTTTACGGGGTGGAAGCAGCAGTCTCCGGAAGCCTCGGAGACCATGCCGGCAGCCGCGCGCCGCTCTGCTGCAGCAGCGGGCGGATACGACCGGTTTCCAAATCGATAATCCAGAGCTGCCGATACCCCGAGCGGTCCGACACGAAGCAGAGATGACGGCTGTCGGGCGCCCAGGTTGGATCCTCGTTCCGCCCGACCGAGGTGAGTTGCCGTACGGTGCGCGTCCGCACGTCGAGCACGAAGATCTGCAGCGTGCCGGCGACGTCGCGGTGAAACGCGACCGACTGTCCGTCGGGCGACCACTCCGGCGCATTGGACGAACCCGTGACGCCGTAGTCGAACGGCGCGAACAGCTGCTGGTCCGTCCCATCCGCCGCCATCACGTAGATCTGCGGCAACCCCGCACGCGTCGAGACGAACGCCATCCGCTGTCCGTCCGGACTGTAGGTCGGTGACAAGTTGTCTGAAAAGCGCCCCACGGTCAAGCGCTGCAAGCAGCAGTTGTCCTTGAGGTTGACGGTGTAGACATCGGTGCCTTCCTCGATGGCGCGGCTGAAGGCCAACGTCTTGCCGTCGGGCGAGAACGCGGGCGTGAAGTCGAGCGCCGCCCCGGTCGTCACCACGGCGGCGCGCTTCCCCGTCGCCATGTCCTGCACGAACAGCTGCCCGTGACCCGCCCAGAACTCCATGTACGCGAAGCGCCGCCCGTCCGCCGCCCAGGCGGGCGACATGGCCTGCCGGTCGCTCGAGGACACGAGCTTCTTGTCGGCCCCGTCCTGGTCGATCTGCCACACCTTGCCGTCCATCACGTAGAGCAGCCGGGTCGCGGCGACGCCGGGAGCGCCGAGGCTCGCCTGCAGCACCTGATCGGCGAGCCGATGCACCGCCAGACGGAAGTCGGGGCTCGTGCCAGGCGGCAGCCGCTTCTTCACCTCGCGGCGCACGCCGCCGGCCGCGACGTCGTGCAACGTCACCACGGTCGTGTCCGCGGCCTGTGCCAGCGCGACCGCGAAGTCCGCGCCCAGGGCCTGGAACAGCGGGTAGTTGAGCCCCGCCGCCTCGCCACCCCCGGTCCGGCCGCGTCCCGACGAGCGTGCGGGGCTCGCCGCCGCGCCCAGGCGGATCGAATCCCCGCCGGGCAGCGTGATCATCTCGAAGCGGTCGCTGTAGTCGAGATCACGGGCGACGATGGCGCGCACCGAGTCGAGCGCCGCCGGCCGGCCGGGCAAGAGCACCATGCCGGGCCGCACGCCGGGGCGGTAGATGATGCCGACGCGGACCCCGCGGTCGACGACGGACGTGTCTTGGGCGGATAGGCGGGTAGGCGGATAGGCGGTTAGAAAGACCGCCACGGCGACGCCGCTGCTAACCGCCCAACCGCCTAACCGCCTAACCGCTCTCATTGACGCCTGCCGCTGAAGTAGAAGCGCACGAACAGCACGTCCGCAATCCAGCCGTCGGGCAAAGCGCCGAACGCCTTGAACCGGCCGGCCTCCTCGACCGCTCCCTGGGCCTCGAGATCGAAACTGAAGTTGCCCGAGCGCTTGATGAACTGGAGATCGCTCACCGTGCCGTCCCGATGAATGAAGAAGGACACCTCCGCCTCGAGCGGCGTGCTCTGCAGCGGCCGCTGCCAGCGCCGCAGCACCTGGCCCACGATGTTCTGCAGGTACTCGGGGAACGGGAACTCCACGCCCTCGGTGCTGACGGTGGCGACATCCGAGCCCGTGGAAGGCGTCTCGCCCGGCAGCGGCGCGGCCTTCGGCGTGGTGCGCGGCGCTGCTTCGCGCTTGGTGTTGTCCGCGGTCTTGGGAGGCGTGGCCGCGGACACGGTGCTCTTGGGCGGCTGTTTCGCCTTGGGCAGCGGCGCCGGTTTCTCCTCGGCCGGCCGCTCCAGCGCCTCGGGCGCCTTGCGCGTCTCTTGCTCGGGCGCGGGGGCGGCGATGAGCCGCACCTTGTAGGTGGGCGGCGCGGGGCGGCGCGCCTCGCCGGCTGCGGCGAACAGAAACAGGCCGGCGGTGCCGTGCACCAGCAGCGTGGCGGCGAGCGCCAGGCCGACGTTCGCCGGGACGCGCTGCCCCCGCCTCACCGCTCGACGCTCTCCGGCTCGGCGACCAGGCCTACGTCGCTCACTCCAGACTGCCGGATCACCGCGAGCACCTGCACCACGTTCGCATAGGGGACGCGTCCGTCGGCCCGGAGGTACACCCCGGAAGGCCGTTTGGTCCGCACGAACGCGCCGAACGTGGCGCGAAAGTCCTCGTAGCTGAGCGGCGCCTGGTCGAGATAGATCTTGCCGTCGCGATCGAGGCTGATCACCAGGCCGGCCTTGGGCTCGAGCGGTCGCCCCGCGGCGCGCGGCAGCCGCACGTCCACACCGCCCTGCATGATCGGCGCGGTGATCATGAAGATGATGAGCAGCACGAAGGCCACGTCGACGAGCGACGTGACGTTGATGTCCGCGGTGAGCGGCAGCTCGCCGTGGCCGCGGAGCCCGCCCCCGCCCCCCAGCAGGCCGGCCATCACAGCCTCCCTTCGCGCGCCATCGTCCCGATGATCTCCTGGGCGAAGCCCTCCAGCTCGCCCGCGAACAGGCCCAACCGGTTGACGAAGAGGTTGTACGCCATCACGGAGGGGACGGCGACGGCGAGGCCGCCCACGGTCGTCACGAGGGCCTCGGCGACGCCCGGCGCGACGGCGGCGATGTTCCCGGAGCCGCCGACCGCGATGCCGATGAAGGCATCCATCACCCCGAGCACCGTGCCGAGCAGGCCGAGCAGCGGGCTCACCGAGCCGAACGTCGCGAGCCAGGGGATGAAGCGCGCGGCGGCGTCCCGCTCCGCGGCGACCTCCTTGGCGAGCACCATCCGCAGCGCCTCGAGCTGCGTCGTGGTGAGGGTCGCCTGCGGTGCCGCGATCGGCCCGTCGCCCTTGAGGGCGCCCGGCTTCAGCTCCCCGAAGAAGTGCATGCCTTCGCGCAGCAGCCGGTTGTAGGGCGAGGGCGGCAGCCGCATGGCGGCGTGGTAGGCGTCCTCGAGACGGGCCGCCCGCTCGATCTCCGTCATGAAGCGGTCGGCCTGCTGCCGCATGCGGCGGAACTGCCACCACTTCAGCGCGATGAGATACCACGAGACGAGGGAGAACACCACGAGGATCGCGAGCACGAACTTCGTCTCGCGGCTCGAGGTCAGCACCAGCTCCCAGGGCGTGGTGGGAATCGCTCGCCCGACCTGTAGGAACACGCCTCAATCCTCCGCGAAGGAGCGCAGCGTGACGCCGAGCCCGTCGGCGAGCCCGGTGCGCGGGGCCCAGCCCAGCTCGCGCGCGGCTTTTTCCACCGCGAGCGCGCTGCGCCGGAGCTCGCCCGGCCGCTCGGGGGCGTAGCGAATCGTCGGCCGGCGGCCGGCGGCCGTCGCGAGCAGCTCCGCCAGGCGCTTGACGGAGGTCTCGATTCCCGTGCCGATGTTCCAGGCCCGTGCGTCCAGGCCGTCGAGCGGCGGCAGCGGCCGGTCGCTCGCCGCGAGGCTCGCCGCGGCCACGTCTTTCACGTACACCATGTCCCGCGTCTGCTCGCCGTCACCGAAGATCGTCAGGGGCTCGCCCGCCAGGATCTTGCGCGAGAAGATGGCGACTACGCCCGCTTCGCCGTGCGCATTCTGACGGGGCCCGTAGACGTTGCTGTAGCGCAGGCTGGCCACTTCGAGGCCGTACAGCCGGGAGTAGACCGAGAGGTAGTGCTCCGACGCGAGCTTCGCGACGCCGTAGGGCGATATGGGCAGCTTGGCCGCTCCCTCCCGGTACGGTGGGGTCGTCGCGTCGCCGTACACGACGCCTCCGGAGGAGGCGAACACGACCCGCCGCACGCCGCCCGCCCGCGCGCCCTCGAGCAGGTTCAGCAGCCCGCGCAGATTGACGTCGAGGTCGAACAGCGGGTCAGCGACCGAGCGACGCACGTCCATCTGCGCCGCATGGTGATTGAGCAGGTCGAAGTGCCCCTCGGCGAGCAGGTCGCGCGCTTCGGCCGAGCGGATGTCGGCCAGCACGAAGCGCACGCCGCGCGGCAGGTGTTCGCGCCGGCCCGTGGACAGGTCATCGAGCACCGTGACCTCGTCCCCGGCCGCGAGATACGCCTCGGCCACGTGGGAGCCGACGAACCCCGCTCCCCCGCTGATCAGGACGCGCCGCGTCATCCTCCGGCCCCGGTCTCCAGCCCGAACAGCTTCTTCAGCGCCTCAAGCAGGCCGTAGCCGTGCCCCACGCGCGCCGCCCGTTTCAGCACGACCGTGGGCTCGTGCAGGAACTTGTTGAGGAGCGCCTGACTGAACTGGTCCACCTGCGCGCGATCTTCGGGAGAGAGGTGACCGAGCCGGCGCAGGGCCCGCTCCAGCTCCGCGCGCCGCACATCATCGAGCCGGTCGCGGAACGCCCGGATCACGGGGACGACACCCAGTCCGTCGTACCAGCCCCAGAACCGATCCACTTCTTCGCTCACGATGCGCTCGGCCGCCGGGATCTCGCCGCGCCGCTGTGCCGCCGCCTGCGCCGCCACGGCCTGGAGGTCATCGATGTCGTAGAGAAAGACGTTTTCCAGCTGCGCGACCGCCGGCTCGACGTCCCGCGGGACCGCGAGGTCGAGCAGGCAGAGGGGCCGGCCCCCGCGGCGGCGAATGGCGGCGGCCACGCGCTCCCAGGTGACGACGGCGTGCGGAGCGGCCGTCGAGCAGAGCACGATGTCCGCCGTGGCGAAGTGGTCCCAGGCTTCCTCGAGCGTCATCGCGTGGCCGCCCAGACGCTCCGCGATCACCCGGGCGCGCTCGTAGGTCCTGCTGGCCACGAGCGCCACCTGGACGCCCTCCGCCGCGAGGCAGCCGGCGGCGAGCTCCGCCACGTCGCCCGCACCGAGGATCAGCGCGCTGCGGCCGGCGAGGGCGCCGAAGATCTTCTCGGCGAGCGCCACGGCCGCCGACGGGGCCGACGCATTGCCGACACCGAGGTTCGTCTCCCCGCGCACGCGGGCACCGACGAGCAGGGCCGACTGGAACAACCGGTGGAGCACGGGCCCGGCCTGGGCGCGCGACACCTGCCACGCCTCCCGCACCTGACCCTGGATCTGGGACTCCCCCAGGATCATCGAGTCGAGCCCCGCGGAAACCCGGTAGAGGTGGCGCACGGCCTCGCGGTCCCGCTGCACGTATCCGTATTCCTGGGCCGCGCGGCCGGCGCCGAGGCGCTCGGACAAGAGCTCCCACACAGCCTCGGCCACGGTGTCGCGCGGCTGCGCGAGGTAGAACTCCGTGCGGTTGCAGGTAGAGAGCAGGACACCTCCACCCGCGCCCGCGCGCAGCACCCGCTCCAGGGCCGGCGCCACTTCGTGCGCCGCGTGGGCGAACCGCTCGCGGACCTCGAGCGGCGCCGTGCGGTGATTCACCCCCAGGACCGCGATGCTCATGCGCCCATATCGATCAGAGGAACCGTTCCCTTCCCGGCTCGACGAGCTTCAGCGCCAGGTAGACCAGGACGACCGCCGCGAAGCCGGCGATGCTCATGAACGCCGCGCGCCGGCCCGCCCACCCGCGCACCACCCGCGCCCAGACCGCCCAGCCCAGTACCACCCAGGTGAACGATCCCCACACGAGCTGCGCCGGCGCCACGTCCACGCCGGCGGCAAACCGCACCCCGACCCCGAAGAGCAGGCCGACCGTCAGCGCGGGAAATGCGATCGCCAGGGCGCCGTAGTTTAACCTATCGAGCCGCTCGAGCGGCGGGAACAACTGGAACACCTGGCCGAAGCGCTTCGTCTTGAGCTCGCGGAACTGGAGCAAGTACAACGCCGCGGAGACGAACGCGAGGGCCAAGAGGGCGATCCCCAGGACACTCAAGGTCACGTGGAGGACGGACCAGACGTTCCGCCCTGCCGACGCTTCGACCCCGGGCGCGAGGCCGAGCAGCAGCGCGAGCCCGACGAGACCCGCGGCCAGCGGGGCCGTAAACAACGCCACCGCCGTCGCGCCCAGCAGCAGCTCGCAGCACAGCTGCAGCACGATGAGGAACAGAGCCAGCAAAGAGAGGATGGGGGCGAGTCCGGCCGGGGTGAGCTGGGCGAGGGCCATTCCGTGGGCGAGGGCGCCCGCTCCTGGAAGGGCCACGCTCCAGCGCCGCGACAGCGAGGGCAGGCCGGCAAACGGCGCCAGCGCCAGCGCCGCCGCAAGGCCGTACAGCCCCAGCGCCACGAGATGCAGGGTCGGCATCAGTGTCCGCAGGAGACGCCGGACCCGCCGCGGCGGATCCGGCGGGCGCTCAGGAGGGCATCTTCCGGATCAGGCGCGCGGGCGACCCCGGCGACACTCCCGGGTGCGTGATGCCGAGGACGAGGCCGGAGCAGGAATGCTCCCGCGTATGCACGATCTCGACCACGATGAGCGGCTGCTCGGAGGCGCCCCCGAGCTCCGGCGAGGCGGGGCGATAGATCTCGAACAGATCGCCCGGCACGACGCCCTCGGCGCGACCCTTGTCGAGGAACAGAATCTGCTGGGCGTTCGTGAGCACGTGCAGATCCCGCTGCACGATCACGTGGGCCTGGAGTCCCTTATCGACCGGCACGGGCCGCACCTCGCCCGCGTCCTTGAACGGCTCGAGCGGCATCGCCAGGTTGCCGTCATGGATGCGGCCGAACTGCATGATCACGTCGCCGAGCAGCTGACGCTTCTGCACGTCCGTCACGCGGGCCACGCCGGCCGGCACCACCACGTCGCCCCACGACGCGACGTCGCGGTCGATGCGGGCGATGAGCAGCGAGTCGCCCACGTGATACGACGCGTCATGCGGCGGTTGGATGGAAATCTGCCCGAACACCGTGGCGGTCGTATGCTGCGTGAGGCGGGGGATGGCCGGCACCGCCGTCGCGCCCAGCACCAGGCCCCAGGGCAGCCGCTCCTGCTCGCTCAGGAACCCCGCCGCGTAGAACTCCCCGCGGCGCAAGGGCCGGTAGGGCTGGTTGGCATAAGCGCGGAGGATGTCCTGCACTTCCTCCGTGCGGGAGCGCCCGCGGTCGAAGATCGTCTCGTAGGTCTCCGTCGGGCCCGGCGGGGGCGGCGGCGCCTCCACGAGCTGAGCGGTATCCACGACGGTCGTATCGATGGGCGCCGCCGTGACGGTGTCCGCCTGTCCCTGTGCCCGCACCGTGTCGGCCGCGGGCGCCTGCGCGACGGACACGGCCGTCGTCTCGGCCGGCGCCTGCGCGACCATCGACGGCGCCGCGAGGTGCAGCACCTCGCCCGGATAGATCCAGTGGGGGTCTTCCACGACCGCCGTGTTCAGCCGGTAGATTTCAGGCCAGAGGAGCGGATCGCCGAAGTACAACTGCGAGATCGACCAGAGGGTCTCGCCCCGCGTCACGACGTGGCTCTCGGGCAACTGCCCCGCGGGGGCCGCCGGGGCTTGGGAAGTGTCGGCGGCGGCTCTCGTGGTGTCCTGCGCCTCAAGCCCCGGCACCCCGAGCAGCCCTGCAACAAGGGCGAGCAGGACTGCCCGGCTAGAACGGCAGATCGTCGTCCTCCTCATCAAGCGCCTCCGGGAACGCGTCGAGCGATTCCGGCTTGCCTTCGGGAGCGACCTTGGCCGCGGCCCGGGTGCGCGCAAGCTCGGCTCCACCTTCGCCGCTTCCCCGAGGCGACAGCAGGATCACTTCCCGCGCGATGATCTCGGTGACGTAGCGCGTCTGCTTCTCACGGTCTTCCCAGGTGCGGTACTCGACCCGGCCTTCGACATAGAGCTTGTCGCCCTTCTTCATGTACTTCTCGGCCAGATCGGCCAGCTGGGCGCCTTTGTTGTTCCAGCAGATGACCCGGTGCCACTCCGTCTTCTCCTGGCGCTCCCCCCCCGCCCCGGTCCACTGCCGGCTGGTCGCGAGCGACAGGTTGGCCACCCGGCCGCCGTTGTTGGTGCTCCGCACCTCGGGATCGGCGCCCAAGTTCCCGATTAGCATGACTTTATTGAGGCTCCGGCTCACGACGACCTCCCAAACGTATGGCGGGTGGGGCACCAAGGGCGAGGAACAGTATATGAAGCGCAAGTCATTCTGTCAATCAAAGATACGCCACTTGGGCTAAAGTTACGCGTAGGATCACGGCATCCTCAATCGGTCGGCGATAATACCGCTGCCGCCGGCCGACCGCGACAAACCCGAGACTCTCATACAGCCGGCGCGCCGCCGTGTTCGCCTCCCGTACCTCGAGGAACGCGAGCTTCACCGTGCGGCGCGCCAGCTCGCCGAGCACGTGCCACACCAGCGCGCGCCCGACCCCTCGGCGGCGATGGCGGGGCGCGACGCCGAGGTTCAGGATCTCCCCTTCGTCCGCGGCGTGGTGCGCCACGACGTAGCCGGCCACCACGGCGCCATCCGTCGCCACCGAGAACAGCACGCCGCCGGCGACGCACTCCTGGAAGTCGTTCGCGGACCAGGGGTCGGCGAAGACTTCCCGCTCGATCGCCGCGACGGCGGAGACGTCAGCCGCGCGGGCGGGACGGATCCGGTAGCGGGCGCCCGTGACGGGCCTCCCACTTGACCTGCGCTTCGGCAAGGCGGCCATAGACGGGCTCGGCGGTGACAGGATCCGCGATGACGCGGGTGGCCCCTTCCCGCGTGAACAGGGAGAGCATCACGCTCGCGCCCGGCGGCAGCGCCGCGAGCGGGACCGGGGCCGCGCCGGACCACGCGCGTACCGCGTCGGCGTAGAGCATCGCGCCGTCCCCCACGACGAGCTGGGGGCGCACCGGGGCGACGCGCACGAGCTCCGGCACGGTCAGCACGGCGGGCGAGACGAGGGTCTCGACGCGCCCCGGATGCACGACGTAGATCGCGCCGTACACCTGGCCGCGCAGGGCGTCGAAACAGGCGGCGATGGGCACGGGGCCGAGCTTCACGGCCGCTCCCCCGGCGGCCGCCATGAGCGAGGGGACGGCCACGAGGTCGAGCCCGGCCTCCTGCGCCAGCCCCTTCGCCGCCGCCCAGCCGATGCGCAGTCCCGTGAAGCTCCCGGGTCCGTCGCCGAGCACGATGCCGGCGAGATCGGCGGGCCGGATCCCGAGCCCGGCGAGCGCGAAATCGACGAGCCGCACGATCTCGCTGGCGTGTCGGCGCGCGCCCTGAGTGTGCGCGCCGGTCTCGGTCTGGAGGGAGCCCGACGCCTGCTGCCGCCCGGCCGCCACGCTCGCGATCTCCGTGGCGGTATCGATCGCCAGCCAGTAGCCGCTCACCCCCGCACCTCCCCAAGGCGTTCCGCGTTCCGCGTTCCGCGTTCCCGCACCGCGGCTCCACGCCTCACGGTAACTCCTCGAGCTCTCGCGTGTCCGGGTCGTCACCGTAGCTCAACCGGAAGTGGCGGTCGAGCGGCGGCGCCCAGGGGCCCGCGCGCTCCGGCCATTCGATGAGGACGATCGCGCCTTCGCGCATCATCTCGTCGAAGCCGAGGTCGCGGGCCTGGTCGGGGGCCGTGAGCCGATAGCAGTCCACGTGATATACCGCCGTGCCCGCGGCGTCGTAATGGTGCACCAGCGCGTAGGTCGGACTCGTCGCGAGCGCGTGCGCGCCGAGCCCGCGGCAGA
>WNEY01003650.1_pt1 | contig 13139 bp, 10 predicted proteins | sample 5400531 | NCBI WGS metagenome assembly WNEY01 (sample SAMN13153338, study PRJNA577476) | soil metagenome | isolation source: 200 cm saprolite under Douglas fir tree site 1 | place: USA:California | collected 2015-04-18
CCCGGCCTCGAGACGGAGCCGCGACTCGAGGTCCTCGAGCAGGCGCACCAGGGCTGCCACTTCCTCGGGGTTCGCCACCTTCGGCAGCGTTACCGTGAAATGCGCGGGGAGCTTCCCCCCACTGCCTTCCACGAGCGACGTCACGAACAGATCGAGCGTGCGCCCCGCCCGCGCCGCCCGCTCGGCCCCGAGGGCCTTGATCCGGATACCGAGGAACGAGGGCAAGCCGTCGCGCGCTAAGCCGGCTGCAACCTCTGCGCCGGCTGCGCGGGCTGCCTCATCCTCCTCGCCATCCGAGCGTTTGCCGAACCCGTCCTCGAAGTCGATCCGGAGATCCTCAATGGGCTCGCGCCGGAGCTTTTCCTTCAAGCGCGAGAACACGCGCTCGTCAACGGGGGAATCGAGCGCGGCAGCGAGTGCCCGCGCGTCGGGGGCACACTCGGCGAGGGTCTTCAGCGCCAGCTCGCCCCATTCGGCGGTGAGCCTCGCCCGGAACAGGTGCGCGCCCACGTACGCGGTATGGATCGGGCGGCGCCCGGGAAGGGGCGTCACGCCCGCTTTCCCCAAAAGTCCCGCAAGTCGTGATACAGCACCCGCGCCATCACGCGCGTGCGGTAATCGGCACTGGAGCGAATGTCGTCGATCGGAGCCACATCCTGCGCGATGGCGGGCAAGAGAGCTTCCGGGGATGCGATTGGGATCCCGGCCTCGAGCAGCCGCTCGACTGCGGGGCAGCGGCGGATGGTGGGCGCGACGCTCGCCGCCACCACCCGCCAGCCGGCGCCGGAGCAAGTGACGGCCAAGCCGACCTTGGCAATCGCCTGGGCCCGCCGCGCACCGATCTTCTCGAACACCTGGTAGGTGTAGCGGCGCCGCGGGATCCGGATCCCCACCACCAGCTGATCGGTCCGGCGCTTCATCTGTTTGTAGCCCGCATAAAACCGGTCGAGCGGGACCTCCTCCCGGCCGCTGCGCGATTCGAGCACCACGACCGCGTCATAGGCCATCAGGACCGGCACGCCGTCTGCCGCCGGCGAGGCGTTGACGATGTTCCCGGCCCACGTGCCGCGCGCCTGGATCTGAATCGCCCCTACCTGGCGTGCGGCGTCCACCAGCAGCGGCAACTCTGCACGCGCGCGCGCGTCCAGGATCACGTCCCAATACGTCGTGAGCCCGCCGAGCATCAACTCGTCCTCGGTCCAGTGCAGCGGCTTCAGGGAGTCGAGCCGGGACAGGTCCACGTAGGTCAGCTCGTGCGCCTCGACGCGGACCGGCCAGTGCACCAGGAGGTCGGTGCCGCCGGCCATCGGGACCGCCGTGGCGTCACGCGCGAGCTGGTTCAGAGCCTCGGGTAGGCTCGCCGGCATTAAGACGTTCACCCTTCCCGCTTCCCCCTTCCCCTTGCCTCGAGCGCTTCCTTCACCGAGTCGATGATCCCGTCATATCCCGTGCAGCGACAGAGATTTCCCGCCATCAGCTCGCGGGTGTCGTGCGTCTCGAGCAGCTCGGGATGCGCGCGGATCCACCACGCCGTCATTACGACGCCGGGAGTGCAGGCACCGCACTGTGTGGCGCCGCACCGCTCGAACGGCTCGAGCGCGCCCGGGTCGAGGGACTCCACGGTCTCCACCCGATGCCCCCGCACCTGGTAGGTGGGTACGAGGCACGAGTTCACCGGCAAGCCGTCCAGGTACACGGTGCAGGCCCCGCACTCGCCCTCGCCGCAACCCTCTTTGAGGAGCCGGTGGGCCGGGTCGATCTTGACTGAGACGGACGATCCGTTGAGGATGAACGAGATTTCCATCTCAGTCCAAGAGCTCCATCAGCTTTTCTGGCGTTAGGGGGATAGCGCGCGGCTCGGCGCCGGTCGCTCGGGCCACTGCGTTCAGAATCGCGGGCGCCGGACCGTCAATCGGCAGCTCGCCCAACCCCTTCGCGCCACCCGCGCCGTGCGGGTATGGGTTCTCGAGGAACGCGACCCTCACGGGGGGGACGTCGTCGGAAGTCGGGATCAGGTAGTTGGTGAGCTGATTGTTCGCCATCGCGCCGTCCCGCCATTTACACTCCTCCATGAGCGCCCAGCCGATCCCCTGGACCACGCCCCCCTGGACCTGTCCCTTGGCGAGCGTCGGGTTCAGCACTTTGCCCACCTCCTGCACCGCCACGAAATCGATCACGCGAGTGATGCACGTCCGCAGGTCGACCTCCACCTCTGCGACGTACGCGGCCCACGCGAACGCGCCGTAGGCGTCACCACGGTACGTCTTGTCGTCCCACGCAATGCCGGGGGGCTTCTCGTAGGCCGCTTCGCCGAACAGGGGCTCCCCGTGGTGCTCCCGGTGCCACCGTTGAATTGACTGCTTCACCGTTGCGCCGCGGGCCGAATCGTCGAGGCCCACGCGCCGGCGCAGATCGTCGGCCGCGCGCTCGATCAGGCCGCCCACGATCATCGTGGTGCGCGACGCCACCGTGGGCCCCGAGTTCGGGACCCGGCCGGTGTCGGCTTCGGCGATAGTCACGTCTTCCGGCGCCAAGCCCAGCCGTGCTGCCGCGAGCTCGGTAAACACCGTGAGCGTGCCCTGGCCCATCTCGATGTTGGCGCTCAACACCTCGACGCCGCCGTCCGGGCGGCCCGCCACGCGCAGCCGCGACTTGAGCGCAACCTCACCGCCGCCCGTGAACCCGGCGCCGTGATAGAACGTGGCGAGCCCCGAGCCGCGGCGGAGCGTCGGGTGCGTGGCGTTGAACGCGGCGTGCTCCCGTTGTTTGTCCCGGTAGCTGGACAGCTCGAGGGCCCGCTCCATCACGGCCAGGCGATCCGTGCCGTCCCGGATCACCTGACCGGTGGCGGTCGTCTGGCCGTCTCTGAGCAAATTGATGCGCCGCAGCTCGACCGGGTCGATCCCGATGGTCGCCGCGATCACGTCCATGTGTCGCTCGCCCGCGAACTGTGACTGGGGGGCGCCGAAGCCGCGGAACGCCCCGAACGGCACGGCGTTCGTGAACATCGCGCGGCCGGTGATGCGCACGTGCTCGCACGCGTACGGCCCGGCGGCATGGATGATCGCGCGCGACAGCACGACCGGAGACAGGGTCACGTATGCGCCGCCATCGATCACCAGCTCGATGTCCTGCGCCACAAGCCGGCCGTCGCGCGTGAGCCCGGTGCGGTGGCGCACCAGCGCGGGGTGCCGCTTGGTGGTCGCGGCCATGTCCTCACCGCGGTCATAGATCAGCTTCACCGGCCGGCCGCTTTTCAGCGCGAGCAGCGCAGCGTGCAGGGCGATGTGAGATGGGAATTCTTCCTTGCCGCCGAAGCCGCCGCCGGTGGGCGTCTGGATCACGCGGACGCGCGTCTCGTCGCGCGCGAGCGCGTGCTGGAGCGCCTTGAGGACATAGTAGGGGCACTGCATCGAGCCCTTCACCACCAGCACGTCGCCCTCGAGCTGGGCGATCATCCCCTGGGTCTCGAGGTAGACGTGCTCCTGGGCGCCGGTCTCGTACGTTCCAGTGACCACCACCGGTGCATCGGCGAGCACGCGCTCCACATCGCCCTTCTCGATCTTGAGATGCTTGATGACGTTGTCGCTGCCGTATTGGATCTGCTGCGGGGCGGGCACGACCCGGAAGTCGAGGGCGGGCGGCTCGGGCGCGACGACCACCTCGACCGAGCGGACGGCGCGCCGCACCGCCTCGTGCGACGGGTGCGCCAGCAGCAGCACCGGCTCGTGCACGTGGCGCACGTAGCCGGCCGCGAGCACCGGCTGATCCTCCTCGATGAGGGCTACGACGTTCGGTCCGGGGATGTCGCGGTGGTCCGCTACGACGAACTGGGACCAATCGACGTCCTTGCCGAACCGGATCGCGGTGACGCGGCCGCGCGGCGCTGGGCTGCGCACCGTCATGCCCCACAGGAAGCCCTCGAGCGGCAGATCGTCCACGTACCGCTCGCGGCCGGTGAGCTTGGCGAGTGCTTCGCGACGCTTCATGGTGGAATTCTGTCGCCTTGCTGCACTCCCGGCCAGGGCGTAACGTTGCGGACCTTGATAACGACGCTGGTCTGCACGGTCAACGGCGTGCGCCACGAGCGGACGGTGGAGCCGCGACTGCTCCTCTCCGACTTCCTGCGCCACGAGCTCGGACTCACCGGCACGCACGTCGGATGCGAGCACGGCGTGTGCGGCGCCTGCACGGTACTGCTGGACGGCGAAGCGGTGCGCTCGTGCTTGATGTTCGCCGTCCAAGCGGATGGGCACGACGTCGCGACAGTCGAGGGCTTGTCGGACGGCTCGGGCGATGCGCTGCATCCACTCCAGGCGGCGTTCCGCGAAGCCCATGGGTTGCAGTGCGGCTTCTGCACGCCGGGCGTCCTCATGACGCTGGTCCCGTTCCTGCGCGACCAGCCCGATCCGGACGAGCGCGAGATCCGCGAGGCGCTCTCCGGGAATCTGTGCCGCTGCACTGGTTACCAGAACATTGTCGCGGCCGTGAGACTCGCCTGTGGCACGGCAGCGCGCGCCTAGCGGGATCGGCGAGCGCGTCCGTCGTAACGAGGACGCGCGGCTCCTCACCGGACGCGCGCTCTTCGTGGACGACGTGCGGCTCGACGGCCTGCTGCACGTCGCGTTTCTCCGCAGCCAGCACGCCCACGCCCGGCTTTCGAGCGTCGACGCGTCCGCCGCTCGCAGCCGTCCGGGCGTCGTGGCGGTCTACACGGCCGCCGACCTGGGCGACTACTGGCGCCCCGGTCCGCTGCTCGTGCCGCCTCCTCCCATCCCCGGCCTCGTCTTCAACCCCTGCACTCAGGTTCCGCTCGCCAAAGACAAGCTGCGTCACGTGGGCGAGCCCATCGCGATGGTCGTGGCGGAGAGCCGGTATCTGGCCGAAGACGCGCTGGACGACATCGTGGTGGAGGCCGACTCGCTTCCCGCCGTGGTGGACCTCGAGGCGGCGCTGGCCCCCGGGGCACCCCGCGTGCACGACCACCTGCCGTCCAACCTCGCGGCGCACGCGATACAACGGAAAGGGGACTGGGCGCGGGCATCCGCCCGCGCGCATGCGGTCATCAAGCGGCGCTTCCGCTACGACCGCGGTGCGTCGGCCGCGATCGAGAACCGCGCCGTGGCGGCGCAATGGGACTCGCGCGCCGAAGAGCTGACGGTGTGGGATACCACACAGGCGCCGATCCCTATCCGGAACGGCCTCGCCCAGCTGCTCGGCCTGCTCGAATCACAGGTGCGCGTCGTCGCGCCGTTCGTGGGCGGCGGCTTCGGGCCGAAGATCATGATGTTCTATCCCGAGGAAGTGCTGGTACCGTGGGCTGCCATGCGGCTGGGGCGCGCGGTCAAGTGGACCGAAGACCGCCAGGAGAATTTTTTCGCCACGACGCAGGAGCGCGGCCAGATCCACGACGCCGAGCTCGCCGTGACGAAGGACGGCAAGATCCTCGGCGTGAAGGACGTCTTCCTGCACGATACCGGTGCCTATGATCCCTACGGCCTCACGGTGCCGATCAACAGCCAGTGCACCCTCCTTGGGCCGTATGACATCCCGAGCTACGAGAGCGAGTTCACCGCGGTCTTCACGAACAAGACGATCGTTACGCCGGTGCGAGGCGCGGGGCGCCAGCACGGCGTATTCGTGATCGAGCGGCTCCTGGACTTCGCCGCCAAGGAGCTGGGGATCGACCGCGCCGAGATCCGCCGCAAGAACCTGCTCCGGCCCGACCAGTTCCCGTTCAACAACGAGATCCTGTTCCAGGACTCCGCGCCCCTCACCTACGACAGCGGCGACTACGCGCCCGCGCTCGACCAGGCGCTCAAGGTCATCGACTACAAGCGCTTCGTCCGGGAGGAGCAGCCACGGCTCAAGGCGGCGGGGCGTCACGTCGGGATCGGCGTGGTGTGCTACGTCGAAGGGACGGGGATCGGCCCCTACGAGGGCGCGCGCGTCACCATCGAGCCGAGCGGCCGCGTGCGCCTGGCGACTGGCGTGGGTACCCAGGGGCAGGGGCACTTCACGGTGTTCGCGCAGATCGTGGCCGACGTGCTGGGTGTGGACGTAACAGACGTCCACGTGATCACGGGCGACACGCGGGAGTTTCACTGGGGCACCGGTACGTTCGCGAGTCGCGGCGCCGTGGTGGCGGGCAGCGCCTGCCACGCGGCGGCTGTCAGAGTCCGCGAGAAAATCCTGGACCTCGCGAGTCGCGAGCTCAACGCGGCGCCGGCCGACCTCGTGCTCGAGGGTGGGCGGGTGCAGGTGCGCGGCGACCCCAAGGCTGGCATGGCGCTCGGCGCGCTGGCGCTCACGGCGAATCCGCTGCGCGGCGCCGTGCGGCCGGGCAGCGAACCCGGTCTCGAGGCCACCGCGTACTTCGGGCCCGACCGAGGCAGCACCGCGAACGGCGTGCACGCGATGCTCGTCGAAGTGGACCCGGAGACGGCGCAGGTCGAGATCAAGCGCTACGTCGTCGTGCACGACTGCGGCCGCGTGATCAACCCCATGATCGTGGAGGGCCAGATTCAGGGCGGCGTGGCGCACGGCATCGGCAACGCGTTCTACGAGCAGCTCGTGTACGACGAGGAGGGACAGCTGCTCAACGCCTCGTTCATGGACTACCTGCTCCCGACCGCGACCGACGTCCCAAACATAGAGACGACCCACCGGGAAACCCGCTCGCCGCTGAACCCCCTGGGCGCGAAGGGTGTGGGCGAAGCCGGTGCCATTCCCACCGGCCCGCTGTTCGCCCAGGCCGTCGAGGACGCGCTCGCCGGCTCGGGGTTGGAGATCTGCGAGATCCCGCTCAGCCCCAACCGCCTGTTCGAGCTGATGAACGCGACTCGCTCGGACGGGGGGTGAGGACGATGAAACCCGCGGCGTTCGAGTATTTCACCCCGGCCACCGTGGACGAGGCCCTGGCGCTCTTGGCCGAGCACGGCGGCGAAGCGAAGCCGCTGGCCGGCGGCCAGAGCCTCATTCCCGCGATGAACTTCCGGCTGGCCCGGCCCGCTATGCTCGTGGACCTCAACAGGGTTTCCGAGCTAGCGTACGTGCGCGCCGAATCAGGCGGCGTCGCGCTCGGCGCCATGACGCGGCAGCGGGCGGTCGAGCGGAGCGACCTGGTTGCGCGCGCCGCGCCGCTGCTCGCCGAAGCGATGCCCTCCATCGCGCATCCGCAGATCCGGAACCGGGGCACCATTGGAGGCAGCATCGCACATGCCGATCCGTCGGCCGAGCTGCCGGCGGTGATGCTGGCGCTCGACGCGCGGTTTCGGGCCAAGAGCTCCAGCGGCGAGCGTTCGATTCCCGCGGGTGAGTTCTTCAAGGGCATGCTCGAGACGGCGCTCGAGCCGGGCGAGCTGCTGGTCGAGATCGCAGTCCCGCCGCTCCCCGGCTCGAGCGGTACCGCGTTTCTCGAAGTGGCGCGTCGCCACGGGGACTACGCCCTGGTGGGGGTTGCAGCCATCGTGACGCTCGACCCGCGCGGTCGGTGCAAGGAGGCGCGGATCGGCTTGCTGAGCGTGGGCGATGGGCCGGTGCTCGCAACTGAGGCAGGGAAGGGACTCTCCGGCCAGACCCCGTCGGCGGAGCTCTTGCGCGCCGCGGGGGAGGCGGCGGCCACGCGCGATATCGATCCACCGTCCGACATCCACGCTAGCGCTGCCTACCGCCGCCGGCTTGCGGCGGTGCTCACGCGCCGGGCACTCGCGCTCGCGTTCGAGCGGGCAGGGAGTGCGAAGGAGGTTTCCGCGACATGAAGATCTATGACCTGTCCCAGCCTTTGAACGAGCGATCCTCGTTTTGGCCCTATTACCCGCCGTTCGAGGTCAAATACATCAAGCGCAAAGCCGAGCACGGAGTGAACGCCCAGTACATCATGACCTCGAACCACATGGGCACGCATCTCGACGCGCCGCGCCACTTCGTCACTGCCGGCAAGACGATCGACGAACTGCCGCTCGAGTGGTTGTGCGGCCCGGGCGTGATCGTGGACCTGCGGGACGAAATGGACGAGCTGGCGGTCTATACGCCGCAAATGATCGAGAAGCGGGTTCAGGTGAAGGCGGGTGACCTCTTGCTGCTGCACACGGGATGGCATCGCTACGCGGATTTCGGCGCCACGCCGGACGAGGAGCGGTACTACCATTACCACCCGGGCGCGCATCCCGATCTGGTGCCGTGGCTGTTGGAGAAAAAGGTCCACGTGTGGGGCGTGGACTGCGTGTCCACCGACCACCCCATGAACCTGCCGATCGGACGCTTTCTCGGTAAGGGCATGCACGGCCAGTGCGACAAGGTGCGCGCCAAGGCGGAGCAGAAGTTCGGCGGGAAGGCCGCGGTGGATAAGATGTTCCCCGACTCAGCCTACCAGCTGACCCACAACGCGCTGTTCCCGAAGGACTGCATCCACATCGAAAACCTGGGCGGCGAAATCGAGGCGCCCGAGCTCCAGAACAAGCGCCTCATCGTCGGCTGCTTCCCGTGGAAGTTCAAAGGAGGCGAGGCGGCGTTCTGCCGCACCGTGGCGTTCATGGGGGAATGGAAGATCTAGCGGAGCGCTCCGCCACCGAGCTCGCGCGGCTGGTCCGGTCGCGCGAGGTGTCGCCGGTCGAGGTGGTCGAAGCGTGCCTGGCGCGGGTCGAGCGCTTCAACCCCGCCGTGAACGCCGTCGTCACGCTCAACCCCCGGGCGCTCGACGACGCCGGCGAGCTCGAGTTGCGGCTGGTGCGCGGCGAGGAGGTGGGTCTGCTGGCGGGCCTGCCGGTCGGCATCAAGGACGTGACGCCCGTCGCGGGCCTCCGCACGACGTACGGGTCGACCCTTTACCGGGATCACGTGCCCACCGAGGATGCCCTGGTGGTGCGGCGGCTGCGGGAGGCGGGTGCGGTGATTCTCGGAAAAACGAACTGTCCCGAGTTCGCCGCCGGTGGGAACACCTTCAACGAGGTGTTCGGCCGCACCCGCAACCCGTGGGACCCGACGCGCAGCGCCGGCGGCTCGACGGGCGGCGGGGCGGCGGGGCTCGTCACCGGGATGCTCACGCTCGCCGAGGGGACGGACCTGGGCGGGTCGCTCCGCATCCCCGCGTCGTTCTGCGGCGTGGTGGGGCTCCGGCCGTCGGTCGGGCTCATTCCGACCTATCCGGCGGACTGGGCGTGGGACACGCTCCAGGTCGAAGGCCCCATGGCCCGCACCGCCCAAGACGTGGCCCTGATGCTCCAGGCCGTGGCGGGTCCGAGCCCGCTCTCTCCACTCTCACAGCCCACCGCCGGCCGCAACTTCGTGGCCGCGGCCGGCGGCGCCATCTCGCAAGGCCTACGGGTTGCCTACTGCCCCGACATCGCCGGGATCGGAATCGATCCCGCCATCGAGCGGGTGTGCCGCCGGGCGGCCGTCGGGCTCGGCGAGCTCGGCGCCGAAGTCGACGAAATCGAGCTCGACCTGTCGTTCGGGCGGAAGGCGTTCCTCGCGCTACGCGGGTTGTGGTTCGTCGCGCAGATGTTTCCGCGGATGGACCAGCTCGACCGATTCGGAGCCAACGTCGCGGGTAACATTCGCGCCGGGCTCGACACCACGAGCCGTGAACTCGGCGCCGCTGAGGCGGCGCGCGGTCGCATGTGGCATCTGTTCCGCGAGCTGTTCGGGAAGTTCGACCACCTGCTCACCCCCTGCATGGCGGTCCCCCCCTTCCCGGTGGACCAGAATTATCCCGAAACGGTGGCCGGCAGGAAAATGGAGACGTACGTCGACTGGATCGCGCCCACGTTCGTGTTGAGTCTCAGCGGTCTTCCGGTTGCCTCGGTACCCTGCGGGCTCGATCCCGATGGGCTGCCGGTGGGTCTGCAGATCGTCGGCAAGCCGTTCGGCGAGGAGGCGCTGCTGGCCCTTGCGTCCCAGGTTCAGCAGCGCCATCCCATCGGCCGTCCGCCGCTGCATCGCGAGGCGACGAGCCGGTAAGCTTCTCATCCGAGACCGACCCGGCAACGCGTGACAGCCGTCACCCACCAGTGCGCCCACAATCGCCGATGTTCTCGATAACAAGGAGGCCTCCTGTGACGGGCAGCCAGTGGGCACGGTTACGCAGCGATGCCAGCGTCCCGCTGCGGCGCGGGGCATGGTATCGCGTCCTCCGGGTGACGGCGTCTGACGCGATCCTGGAGGTGAACCAGCGGGTGATCAACGTGCCGCGCGCTGCGCTCCAGGTGACGGGCCGAGCGCCCGGCGTGTGGGCGATCGTTCCGCGACCCGGCAACGCGCGACAGTTGCCGCACAGCTGGGGTGCCCGCTACGGCGTGTGCCCGAAATGCCACGCGCGAGCGCCGCTCCCGAAAGGGCCCGTCAACATGCGCTGCGGGAAGTGCAGCGGCGTGTTCGACGTGGGCTGGGGCGACTCCTACGACGCTTGACGTCGATAGCCGCCGCGGCCCCTAGAGCGCCGACTTGCCAGCCTTCTGTTGCGCCTCCTTGCGCACCAGCGCGAAGCCTACGGCGTTGAAGTTGTAGTCGGCGATTTCCCGGAACAGCTGCTTCGCCCGCGCCGCGTCGCCCGCGCCCTCCGTGGCGACTGCGAACTGATACTTGACGTACGGGTCCAACAGATTGCCCTGCCGCAGGTGTGCGGCCGCGTCATTGTACTTGCCCTGATAGAGCGCGATGAATCCCTCAAGTTGGTGCATCGGCTCGAGCTTGCGCGGGTTGGCGTCGGGGGCGAGTAGCTGGGTGATGCGATCGGCCTGCTTCTGGGCCGACGCATAGTCCCCGCGGCGCGCCGCGGTCCACCCTTCGAGGTACGCGATCTGTGCCTGTTGCCCCCGCTTGAATGCCGGGTTCCCCGCCTCGTCACCTTGCTCCAGCAGTAACGGTTCGAGCTGCTTCAACGCCCGCTCCGCGGCCGCGCGGTTACGAGTGTGAGTCGCGATGACGACGACGTTCGTGAGCGCGACAACCTTGTTGGCCTTGGGATCGGGGACCCCGAGGCCGTCGACGGACGCGACCAGCCGATTGAGCTCGTCGATCGCAGCCGCGGGGTCGCCGGCGTACACGCTCACGTAGGCGCGGAACGGCGCGTAGGCGGCCTTCTCGTTCGCCCGGCCGACGGCCATGGCGGAATCATAGTCGGCGCGTGCGGCCGCGTAATCGCCCAGGAACGTGTTCGCGTGTCCCGCCTTCACCAGCAGCACGGCATTGCGGGGTTCGAGCTCGTGGCCCCGCAGATATTCGTCGCGTGCTTTCTCGAGGTTGCGCTGCGCCCGATAGGCATCGCCGACCAGGAGGTGCGCGTTGGACTCATCCGGCGCCAGCGCCTCCGCCTGCTGCATGTGCGCGAGCGCCTTCGTAAAGTCGTGCGGCTCACCGAAGATGTAGTCGTTCCCCATGAAGGCGTGCGCCACGTACAGCTTGGGCGAGAGCTCCAGGGCCTTCGCGATCGAGGCACGCCCGTCCTCGTTCTTGTTCAAGCCAATCTGGGCTCCGGCAAGAGCGAGCCAGGCACGCGGACTCTGCGGGTACTGCTGGACCAGTTGCTGCCCCAGCGCCAGTTGACCTGCAAGGTCGTTGTCGAACCCTTTTCGGGCCATTTGGATCTGCAGCCGTTCGGCGTCGGACGCGCCGGCAGCGTGCTGCTCCGCGAGCGCCAGGTTGGTCTTGAAGTCGGCGAGCGAGTTGGCGGTGTTCGCGACGTTCAGATAGGCGAACGCGAAGTCCGGGTCGGCAGCCACCGCAGCCTTGAAGTGCACGTTTGCGTCGATGAAGCGGCCGAGATCGAACTCGCGCAGGCCCTCGAGAAAGTGCGCCCGCGCCTCCGCCGAGGACGTGGTGATTGGATGGTAGATCACCGCGCTGGTGATGGGGTCGAGCGCGGCACGCGGGCCCTGCGCGGCGGCTGCGCGGGAATACACGCCGCACGCAACCAGCACCGCCACGGCCGCACGGATGGACGCATGGCTGGCACACAGCATCGTCGCCTCCGATGTGGGGAGTCTAGGTGAACGCTGGCGGCAGGCGACCGGAGGTCGAGAACGTTCCCTGAGGAGGCCGAACATGCCGGGCTGTCGGGGACCCCACAAGAGGATCCGCCCAATCTTGACAGCTCCTTGACACTCAAGGGGTGAAGAGCTTCGCCACGTCGCCCTTTGTGACCTTACCCATGGCGTTGCGCGGCAGCGCGGGCACCGAGCGGAGCGCGCGCGGAATCTTGTAGGGTGCGAGCCGATCTTTGGCCCACGCTTGCAGGACGGCGAGCGTCAATTCGGCTTCACCGCGCCGCTCGACTGCGGCGCAGATGCGCTCGCCCCACTCGGGATCCTCTACGCCCACCACGGCGCACTCCGCGATGGCCGGGTGCGTCCGCAGCACCTCCTCCACCTCGAGCGCCGACACCTTGAAGCCGCCGGTCTTGATGATGTCCACACTCGAGCGGCCGAGGATGCGGTACGACCCGTTTTCGAGCACGGCGACGTCGCCGGTACGGAACCAGCCGTCCCGGAACGCCTCGGCGGTCGCGTCCGGCCGCCGCCAGTATTCGAGAAACACCGCTGCGCCGCGCACCTCGATTTCGCCGGACGTGCCTGCCGGCACCGCCCGGCCCGCATCGTCCACCAGACGCACTTCCACACCGGGCAGCGGCGTGCCCACGAATCCCGGTCGTCGCTCGCCGTGCAGCGGGTTGCCGAGTGCCATGCCGATCTCGGTCATGCCGTAGCGCTCGAGCAGGACGTGGCCGCTGATTTCACGCCACCGCTCGAGGCGCTGCACCGGCAGCGCCGCGGAGCCCGAGACCATGAGCCGCATCCGGGGCGGGGCGCAGCCGGCCGACCATTCGCGGCGCCGTTCGGGCGCGGCGCCGTCCCAGGCCGTGATCAGCTTTCCGTAAATGGTGGGCACCGCCATGAATAGGGTCAGCGTGCCGGCGGCGATGCGGCCCCAGACCTGGGCCGCGTCGAACTGAGCAAGCATCTCGCAGCGGGCTCCGGCCCACAGGGCGCAGCTGAGGACGTTGATGATCCCGTGCACGTGATGCAGCGGGAGCACGAGCAGGATCCAATCGTCCGCCCGCCATTCCCACGCCGTAACGAGGCTCGTCACCTGCGCCGCGATGTTCGCATGCGTCGTCACCACGCCCTTGGGCTTGCCCGTCG
>WNEY01002671.1_pt1 | contig 13131 bp, 11 predicted proteins | sample 5400531 | NCBI WGS metagenome assembly WNEY01 (sample SAMN13153338, study PRJNA577476) | soil metagenome | isolation source: 200 cm saprolite under Douglas fir tree site 1 | place: USA:California | collected 2015-04-18
AGCAGACGGTCAAGTTCCACCTGTCGAACGTGTACCGGAAGCTCGGGGTCGCCAACCGAACCGAGGCGAGCCGCTGGGCTCAGCTGAACGGGCTCCTCGGCGCCCCGGCGCCTGTGCAGGTGCAGGTGAGCGCGGCCTAGAGGGGAGCAACGCACGACGCCTGGGGAGGCGTCGTAGAGGGGGAGGGGACGGCTTGGTGGCGCCGGTCGAGCAAGGAGCCGTCCCCCCAGTCGAGACGAGAACGGAGGCCTCGTCGAAGGACGCGGTCACGCGATCCGCAACACCGCAGCCCCGTGGATCTCGCCGTGACGTAACCGTTGGAGCGCAAGGTTCGCGTCCTCGAGTGGAAAGGCCTCGAGCTCGGTCCTGACAGGAACGCGCGGCGCGAGGGCGAGGAACTCCTCCCCGTCGCGGCGCGTGAGGTTCGCGACCGTGCGGATGACGCGCTCGCCCCAGAGGTACTCGTAGGGGAAGGACGGGATGTCGGTCATGTGGATCCCCGCGCAGACAACGACCCCGGCCTTGCGTACCGCGAGGAGCGCGGCCGGGACCAGCGTGCCGACCGGGGCGAAGATGATCGCAGCGTCGAGCTCTTCCGGCGGTCTCTCCTCGGAGCTCCCCGCCCACTCGGCGCCCAATTCGCGTGCGAACGCCTGGCCTTCCGAGTCGCCCGTCCGTGTGAAGGCGAACACGCGGCGCCCCTCGTGGCGGGCGACCTGCGCGACGATGTGGGCCGAAGCCCCGAACCCGTACAAGCCGAGCGTCTCGGCGTCTCCCGCGAAGCGGAGCGCGCGATATCCGATCAGCCCCGCGCAGAGGAGCGGTGCCGCCTGCAACTCGGCATAGCCGTCCGGCAACGCAAGGCAGTAACGCTCGTTCGCGACGGCGTATTGGGCATAGCCGCCGTCGCGGTCGTAGCCGGTGAACTGCGCTCGATCACACAGATTTTCCAGATCGGCGCGGCAGTATCGACATTCGCCGTCCGTCCAGCCGAGCCACGGAACGCCGACACGTCTGCGCTCGTTCACCACCTCCGCGACGATCTGATGGCCGAGGACAAGCGGAAGCTTCGGACGCGGGAGCTCTCCGTCGAAGATGTGCAGGTCGGTCCGACAGACTCCGCAGGCCAGGACGCGTAGAAACAGCTCGCCCGCTCCAGCCTTCGGCTCAGGGAGATCGGCCTCTCGCAGCGGCCGGCCCGGCTGATCCAGCACCATCGCACGCACAGGCCTAGTCTGCACGCCCCCTACACTTTGTGGCCGATGACGACGACCGACTACGAGGCGATCCCTGCAGTCGAGCGGGACCAGGCGGCGCGCCATGGAACGGTCGTGATGAAGTTCGGAGGGTCGTCGGTCGCCGATCCCGGGAAGGTCAAGAACGTCGCGCGCCGCCTGGTCGACGCCTGCGAGAGCGGCACCCGCGTCGTCGCCGTCCTGTCGGCGATGGGCCGGACGACCGACGAGCTCCTCGATCTCGCCCGCAAGATCTCCAAGACGCCGGACGCCCGTGAGCTCGACATGCTGGTCTCGGTCGGCGAACGGATCTCCTGCGCGCTCTGCGCGATGGCGATTCACGACCTCGGCCACGAGGCGATCTCGCTCACCGGCTCTCAGGCCGGGATCGTCACCGACACGGTTCACGGGAAGGCCAAGATCGTCGACGTTCGCGCTCGGCGCATTCACGAGGCGCTCGACCGGGACGAGATCGTCCTCGTGGCCGGCTTCCAGGGCGTGTCGTCGGAGCAGGAGGTGACAACGCTCGGCCGAGGTGGCTCGGACACGACGGCTGTGGCGCTCGCCGCCGCCCTCGGCGCCGAGGTTTGCGAGGTGTATACGGACGTGGAGGGGGTTTACAGCGCGGATCCTCGCCTCGTTCCCAACGCGCGCAAGCTCGACGTCCTCTCCTATGACGAGATGCTGGAGATGGCGTCCTCCGGCGCACGCGTCATGGCCGTCCGCTCGATCGAGGTCGCGCGCAGTCACAATGTTCAGCTCCACGTTCGCTCGACTTTCAGTGACAGCCAGGGGACGTGGATCCGCGAGGAGGAACGCTTGCTCGAGAAGGCCTTGATCTCAGGAGTCGTCCATCAGCGGGAGGAGACCGTCTACCGCGTCGAGGGGACGACGGCGGCAAGGCTTTTCGGCGCTCTCGCCGAAGCGAGCATCAACGTGGACACGATCGTGCAGACCGGCTCCGAGATCGTGTTCTCGGCCCCCGTCGAGGACCGGTCCGACGCGGAGCATGCCCTCGAGGCCCTGGGCGTCGCCTGGTCGGCCCGTGACGACCTCGGCAAGGTCAGCGTCATTGGAGCCGGAATGAAGAGCCATCCCGGCGTCGCGGCGAAGGCGTTTCTCACGCTCGAGAACGCGGGCATCGAGGCGCCTGTCGTCTCCACCTCTCCGATCAAGATCGCCTGTCACGTTCCCAGTGCAGACGTCGAGCGCGCGGTGAAGGCGTTGCACGAGGCGTTCGAGCTTGGATAGGAACGCGAGGATCGGCATCGTCGGCGCGACCGGCGCGGTCGGCACCGTCACGCTCGAGCTCCTACGCGAGCGTGGATACGACAATCTGCGCGCCTTCGCCTCCTCCCGCTCGATTGGAAAGCGCCTGGGCGAGCTCGTCGTCGAGGAGGCGACTCCTGCCGCCCTCGGCGCCGGCGACCTCGACCTCTGCCTGTTCTCGGTCGGCACGGCCGCATCGCGCGAGCTCGTCCCTCACGCCGTGGGCGGGGGCGCGATCGTCATCGACAAGTCGTCGGCGTACCGACTCGAAGACGGCGTGCCGCTCGTCGTGCCGGAGGTGAACGGCGAACGGGCACTGGAGCACGGCGGGATCCTGGCCAACCCGAACTGCTGCGCAATCCCGCTCACCATGGCGCTGAAGCCTCTTCTGGACGCGGCCGGCCTCGCGCGCGTACGAGTGAGCACGTACCAGTCCGTATCCGGAGCCGGCGCCAAGCGGATGGAAGAGCTCCGCGCGACTCCGCCTGCGGAGGCAGATCTCGGGATGGACTGGGACTTCGACGGCGAGGAGTTCGAAGAGGAGACAAAGCTGAGGGCGGAGGCGCGGAAGATCCTCGAACTGTCGGACCTGCCGATCAGCGCGACGTGTGTGCGCGTGCCGGTCCTCGTCGGCCATGCCGAAGCGGTTTGGATCGAGACGCGAGAGCAGCTCTCTCCCCGTGAGGCGCATGCCCTGCTCGACCAGGCCCCCGGGGTGCGCGTGGAGGACTTCCCCACTCCGCGCCAAGCCGTGGGAATCGACGATGTCCTCGTGGGGCGCATCCGCCGCGACCCGACCGTCGCGAACGGCCTCGTCCTTTTCGTCGTCAGCGACAACCTCCGCAAAGGCGCGGCGCTCAACGCCATCCAGATCGCGGAGTTGCTGCTCGAGCGCCGCGCCGTGGCCGCCTGAATCGCTGGCTCGCGCTCGCGATCGTCCTTGGAGCGACGGTCGCGCTCTGGATGCTGTTGATCGCGGTATTGCTGGCGGTCGGCCGCCGGCAGGGCGCACGCGACCTCGCCCGATTCGTGCCGGATTGCATCGTCCTGGTCAAACGCCTGCTGCGGGACCCCCGCGTTCCGAGGCGGGCGAAGATCGCCCTCGGTCTCGTCCTGCCTTACCTGGCCATGCCGTTCGACCTCGTGCCCGATTTCCTCCCGGTCGTTGGCCAAATAGACGACGCGATTCTCGTCGCGGCCGCGATCTCCTACGCAATGCGCAGCTCCGCTCCTGATGTCGTGAGAGACCTGTGGCCCGGATCCGAGCGAAATCTGCGCATTGTGCTCGCTTTGTCGCCGGGCCTGGACCAGCGGGGGGTAGGCGGAGAGGGGCCGCCCGTTTAGGGTGGCGGGCGCGGTGCGGTCGGCCGCGACCGTGCCGTCCAGCCGCATACGGCGTTACGGCTGCCACGTGCGTCTGGCGGGCGAGCAGGCGTCCTGGGGATCAAGCAGGAAGGCCTGCTTGCCCCTATCGCTTACCCCGTTCAGGGGTCGCGAGCGTGCAGCTAACGATCGACGATTCTGTTGAGCCCAATCGTCGGGCTCAAACTGCGGCTGCCTCCTCTTGATCGGGAGGCGGCCGCGTTTCGATCGAGGCCATTCGATCCGTGTTGTTCACCAAGTGCTCGACCCAACTGCATCTGCATCGCGACTATCGCCCGCCGATTCGCTTCGAGCTCTACCTTGGGCGCACCGGAGGACCGAAGATGCTGCCGTTCGCTCACGAGGTAGGAGAGGACTCGTCTCAATGCCTCAACAGATGCTTTCGAGACTTCGACCGTCGTCACTCCTCACCCCCGACCGAAGTCTGCGCCTCGGGTCCTCGTCTGCCACTAACCGAAAGGCCGGTCTTGCGGAGGGGGAATGCGGGATTCCATTTCCGCCATTCGTCCGTATCATTTGCGCAAGGCCCGCTCGGACCGCGGGCCACATCTCGACTCCAAATGTCGTCAGCGATCAACTCGGTCGGAAGAAAGGGGCCTCGTAATCGGGCGTGCCCAGAGCTGCCTTCATTTCGATGCTGATGACGAAATCTGTCTTCAGGCGGGGCCGGATTCGGGAAGTGGTGCCCGAGGTCATCTCGCTGAGCGGCGCCACCGTGCCGGAGCTCCACGAGGAGCGAGAGCCGCAAACCGAGGTATTCAGCACTACCGTGGAGGTTGACCTAGAGGCAGTTCGCGAAGAGGCCGCTCGGGCCGAGGCGCTTGGGGCAGAGGCAGCGCGGCTCGAGGCAACTCTTCTCGAAGCGGCTCGGGAAGAGGCGGCTCAGGCAGAGGCGGCGCGGGCCGAGGCAGTTCCAGCGGAGGCAGCTCGACCGGAGGCTGCGCCCGTTGGGGCGGTTCAGCCGAAGACAGCGACTCCCGTCGTCCCAAGCCAGCAGCAGGCGCCCGAAGCCCCGCCGGTGACCGTGGAAGAGCCCGAGCCGCAGCGCCTGGCCGCGGAGCCCGCCGAGCTGACGTGCGAGATCATGGTCTGGCGCGGCTACCGGAAAGCAGCGTTCTACGCCCGGACCTATGTAGGGGACGAAGAAGTAGCCGTAGCGGAGTCGCCGCTCTTCCGTGCACGCGGCAACGGTCTACCCGAGCCCACGCTGGAGGCCGAGGAGGCCTACAACGCCCTCTGCGAGCGGCTCGAACGAGAGGGATGGAAGCTTGTCGACTCCGGCGAGACCTGGTTCGGACACACCTTCCGCCGCGAGCTCACGGCCGCTGCGGAACCGGCGCCGGAGTAAACGCCTCCTTCACGACGCGCAGGACCTTTTCGCGGCGTCCCTCGACGACCGGTTGAAGTCCTCCGAACTCGAGGCGCGTGAGCTCGACGTGGCCGGCGCGGCGCAGCGTCTGGAAGCCGAAATCCGCCAGGAAGTCCGCCGGAAAGATCGTCTTGTGCACCAGGAAGCGCTCGGACTGCGACGCGCCCTCCGGGTAGCGGTACGCGAAGGTCTCGAGTGCCTTCGCGCCCCGGTCCTTCGCGTCCCCGATCGCCGCCAGGAAGAGCGACTGCATCACCCACGGGCTCGAGATCTCGACGAGATACGCGCAGGTGACTAGGACCGCGTCTGCGGACGGCGGTCCGGCGGGCAGCTCCGCGGCGCGAGGGAAGAGCTCCGCGGGGCCATACTGCATCGACCCCAGAACCTGCCCGTCCGCGTCGTAGTAGACCGTCCCCCACGGCCCCCACTCCGTCTCGGCCTTCTCGATCCACTTCCGCTTGTCCGTTTCGCGTCCGCTGCGGGACTGCCACCAGATGCAGTCGTGACAGACGGTCGGCACGTCCTGCAGGGTCACGCCCGTGAGACCCGCGACACGCGGACCGCTCATGGCGGACCGATCTCGTCGACGATCACGTCGACGGCTTCCGGCGCGACGCTCGCCATCCGGGCGAGGTACGCGGCCACGCGCTGCTGTACCTCACGGCCCACGTCGGGGATGGAGACACCCCAGTCGACCGCGATGTGCAGCTCGAAGCGCACGCGACCATTCTCCCCGATCACGCGCACCCCTTTGTGTCGGTGCAACGTGCTTTCGACGAGCCCGCGCACGCCGTTCACCTCGCGTGCCGCGTCCGCGGCGTAGCTGGCGAGGATGTCGCTCGAGATCGTGGCCATCAGTGGCGTTGTAGCACCAGTTCCGTCGCTTCGGGCCGCGCGAAGAATCGGAACGGCACGAAGCTCGTGCCAAGCCCGGGCGAGACGTGCATGGTTCCCCCCGGCCGCTCGTAGACACCTGCCGCGTACCGCGTCTTGGGATGCGCGAAGCGAAACCGCCGCGTCCGGCCGAGCGGAAGAGAAATCTGGCCGGCGTGCATGTGACCGGCGAGGACGAGGTCGAAAGCACCCTGGGGCAGGAAGTCGAGGATGTACGGGTAGTGGCAGAGGAGGATGCGAAGATCGGCCGACTCGTCGACGAGCTGCCAGGGATGGGAGCGTCGGTGCCGGTAGGCGTAGGGGTCGACTCCCACGATCTGCACGCGGCGTCCGCGCAGCTCGATCGTCTCGCCGGCATCCACCAGCAAACGCGCGGGCGCGAGGTCGGTTAGCCCCGCGGCGCGCGAGAAGGGATCGCGGGTGTACTCCACGTCGTGATTGCCGAGAACGGCGAAGGACGGGCCGAGGCGCCCGAGCAGCTCGCGCAGCAACGGCTCGCCCCGTGGGTGCGACACGAGATCCCCGGTGATCACTACGAGGTCGGGCTCGCGAGCGGCCACCCATTCGACCGCATGCTCGACCGCCTGCGAGCCGCGCGACGGCAGGCCGAGGTGGAAGTCCGAGAGATGCGCGATCCGGAGTCCCGCGAGCTCCTCCGGGAGGCGCGGTAGACGGATCTCGAGCGTCCGCAACCGCACCCACCCCGCCTCGAACCAGGCCCAGCCGAGCGCGGCGCCCGTGGCGCCCCCGAACAAGGCTCCGGCGCGAGACCTTCGAGAGATCATCGCGCCGGAAACCGCCCCTCCGACAATTGATAGATGCCGCGCGGGTCGGTTTCTTGCGTCGAGACTGGGGTCAGACCTCCATTTTCTCGAGCACGGGTGCCACCGGGACGACGTGCCGCTTGAACTTCAGCTCCGACTCCTCGAGCCCGGCCGCGACGCCCACCAGCTGTGAAAGGTGGAGGATCGGCATCCGGAAGTCCTTGCCGGTCGCCGCCTTCAGCTTCGACTGCCAGGCGTCCAGGGAGAGGTGGCAGAGCGGACAGGGCGTCACCATCACGTCCGCACCGGCCTCCGTCGCCTGCTCGATCGGCTGGATCAGCTCGCCCAATGCCGTCTCCTCGCGTGCCTGGATGATCGGGAAGCCGCAGCACTTGATCTTCGCCGGATAGTCGATCGCCTCGCCGCCGCAGGCCTCGATGATCCGCTCGAGCGACCACGGCCGATCGGGATCCTCGAAGCCCAGGATCTTCGACGGGCGCAGGATCTGGCAGCCGTAGAACGGCGCGACCTTGAGTCCCTTCAGACCCTTGTGCGCGGCCTGCTTCAGCAGCTCATACCCTTCGCCTTCCGCGATTTCCCAGAGCAGGTGACGCACCTCGACGTTGCCGCTGTACGGCGGCACGCCGACGCGCTGGAGGTTCGTGCTCACGCGCTCGCGGAGCTCGTCGTCGTTCTTCAGCTGCCAGTTGGCCTGCCTGAGGTTCAGCGTGCAGACGTTGCAGATCGTCAGGAGCGTGTCGCAACCGGCCGCCTCCGCGTAGGCGAGGATGCGCGCGTTGAGGTGCAGGTAGTAGTCGGGCTCCGCCTCGTGGATGTCGCCTGCGCCGCAGCACGTGACCGACTCGAGCTCGACGAGCTCGAGCCCGACCTTGGGCGCGAGCGCCTGGGTCGAGGAGTCGAGCTCCTTTGCAGACAGAGACGCGAGACAGCCCTTGTAGTAGGCGACGCGCTTCATCCCTCGGCCTGAGGCGTCTCGACGCCCGCAAACTCGATCCGGTCGAGGGCATGCTCGCCCTGGACGAAGCCGAGGGCCCCGTCGCGCCCCTGCTCCTTGACGAGGTTGTACAGCGCGCGCGACTCGTTCACGTTCTTCGCCACGTGCGGCGGGAACGGCGGCGGCACCTTGCCGCGCCGGGCGAGCTGGAGCGCGAACTTCATCTCCTTGATCGCGGAGACGACGCCCTGCGTCTTCGGGACGAGCTCCGTCTCCCGCAGCCAGCCGGTCGTCTTGGCCGAGGTGACGAACCACTTCGCGTGCTTCGCACCCATGTCGTGGTCGACGCCCTGCCTGATCGACTCGGCGCCGAGTTTCGCGATCGCGTCGCGGGGGTCGACGCCCTTCGGGCAGCGCTCATTGCAGAAGTAGCAGCGTGTGCAGTCCCAGATCCCGTGCTCGGTGTTGTAGGCGTTGAGCCGCTCGATGTCGGCCTTGTCGCGCACGTCGCCGACGAAGCGCATTCCCTTGGCGAGCGCCGCGGGCCCGAAGAACTCGGGGTCCGACTCCATCGAGTTGCACTCGGAGACGCAGCAGCCGCACATGATGCAGAGCGCCTCCTTGTGGATGACGTTCATCTGCTGCTGCGAGACGATTCGCTCCTTCTCGACCACCTCGTCGTAGCCGGGGTCGAGCCAGGGCTTCATCGCGCGGATCTTGTCCCAGAAGGGGTCCATGTCGACGACGAGGTCCTTGACCACGGGCAGGTTCCCCATCGGCGCGATGACCGGCACGTGCCCGGACTTCGCGATGTCGTACATCCGCGTCTTGCACGCGAGCACCGCCGCGCCGTCCATGCGCATCCCGCACGAGCCGCAGATCATCATGCGGCAGCTCTTGCGATACGCGAGCGAGCCGTCGTAACGGTCCTTGATGATGTCGAGGACGTCGAGCAGCGTCACCCAGTCGGGCGCCTCGACCTCGTACCGCTTCAGCTCCTTCTCGCCGGTCTCGGCGTCGTAGCGCCAGATCTTCAGCGCGAGCTCGATCGTCGTGGAGCCGGGTGCGGGGGCGAGCTCGCTGTGCACTAGTACTTCCTTTCTTCGGGCTGCCACTTGGTGACGGTCACGGGCTTCCAGTCGAGCTGCGGCCGGCCGTCGGCCCAGCTCACGAGGGTGTGCCTGAGGTAGCTCTCGTCGTCACGGTCGGGATAGTCGTACGGGCGTGCGTGGGCGCCGCGGCTCTCCTTGCGGGCGAGACCGCAGACGATCATGCACTCGGCGAGCTCGAGGAGGAAGCCGAGCTCGAGCGCCTGCGTGAGGTCGTTGTTGAACACCCGGCCCTTGTCCTCGACGACGACCCTCTCGTAGCGCTCGCGCAGGGAAGCGACGATCTCGCCCTGCTCCCGCATCTGGTCTTCGCGCCGGAAGACGCCGAAGTTCTCGTGCATCGTCTGGGCGAGCTCGTCGCGGATCTTCCACGGGCGCTCACCGTCGTCGCGGTCGAGTAGCTCCTTGAGCTCGCGCTCGGCGTCGGTCTCGGTCGACGGCGGCACCTCCACGGTCGTGTGCGAGAGCGCCCAGTCGGCGGCGTGACGGCCGGCGCGCTTGCCGTACGTGATCGTCTCCATCAGCGCGTTGCCGCCAAGGCGGTTCGCGCCGTGGACGGAGACGCAGGCGCACTCGCCGGCCGCGTAGAGGCCCTCCACCGACGTGCGCCCCCAGACGTCCGTGTCGACGCCACCCATGTGGTAATGCGCACCCGGCCTCACGGGGATCGGCTCGTAGATCGGGTCGACGCCGGCGAAGGTCATCGAGAGCTCACGCGTCCCGTGCAATCGCTCGAGAATCTTCTCTGCCCCGAGGTGGCGCAGGTCGAGGAGAACGTTGCCGTCGATTCCGCGGCCTTCATCGATCTCCGTCTGCTCGGCCCGGGAGATGACGTCGCGCGAGGCGAGCTCCATCGCATTCGGCGCGTAACGCTTCAGGAAGCGCTCGCCCTCGGCGTTGAGCAGGTACGCGCCCTCCCCGCGGCAGCCCTCGGTGATGAGGACGCCGGTCGGCGCGAGCGTCGTCGGATGAAACTGCATCATCTCCATGTCCTTGAGCGGAACTCCGACGCGCAGCGCCATCGTCATCCCGTCGCCCGTGCACGCGTACGCGTTCGTCGTGCCGACGTAGAGCCGACCCGCGCCCCCCGTCGCGACGATGACGGTCTTCGCGCCGATCGACTTGAGGCCGCCGTCGAGGAGATCCCAGGAGATCACGCCCTGGCAGCGGTCGTCGTTCATCACCAGCTTCCAGGCGAAGTACTCCTCGTACGTGGGGATCTCCCGCTTCATCACCTGCTCGTAGAGCACGTGTACGAGGACGTGACCCGTGATGTCGGCTGCGTACGCCGTGCGCGGCGCGCCTGCCGCGCCAAACGGACGCTGCGCGATGCGTCCGTCCTCGGTGCGGGAGAAGACCGCGCCCCAGTGCTCGAGCTGGTACACGTCGTCGGGCGCCTCCTCGCACAAGATCTCGATCGCATCCTGGTCGCCGAGGTAGTCGGACCCTTTGACCGTGTCGTAGGCGTGCTGCTCCGGATCGTCGTCGGAGGCGTTGCCGAGCGCCGCGTTGATCCCGCCCTCCGCCGCGCCGGAGTGGCTCCGGACGGGGTGGATCTTCGAGAGAAGCGCGACGTCGGCGCCCCCGTCGTGCGCCTCGATCGCCGCGCGCATACCCGCGCAGCCGGCCCCGACGATCAGGACGTCGTGCTTGGCCTCCACTACCGAGGAAGCTATCGGATGAGCGGCGGCTTCGGCTTCGTTCGTTCGTTCCTCCGAGCCGAACGCCGCTGACGTTCAACGTGAACCGCTTCCCGTGGGTCGGGGCGAGCGGCGTCGTGGTCGCGAGCACCCTATGCGTCGAAAGCGGCAGGTGCTACAACCATCGCGCCGTGGAATTTCGCGTTCTCGGGCCGCTGGAGGTCGTCGAGGACGGCCGCTCTGTACCCCTGGGCCGGCAACGGATGCGGGCGCTCCTCGCCTATCTCCTGCTGCACGCCAACGAGGTTGTCTCCAGTGACCGCCTGATCGACGAGGTCTGGGGCCCGGAGCCGGCAAAGACCGCGGGCGCCTCGCTCCAGAACTACATCTCGCGGCTGAGGAAGGCGATCGGCGCCGACCTGATCGTTTCGCAGCCAGGGGGTTACGTTCTGCGTGTTGATCCGGAGCGGTTCGACCTCGCCCGCTTCGAGCGGCTGACGGCCGAGGCGCACGGCGCGGAGCCGCGGGAGCGCGCCGAAAAGCTGCACGCGGCGCTCTCACTCTGGCGGGGCGCCGCGCTGGAGGACCTCGCCTTCGAGTCGTTCGCGCAGGACGAAGCAAGGCGGCTCGAGGAAGCGCGTCTGGCCGCGCTGGAGGAGCGGATCGACGCCGACCAGGATCTGGGCGGCGACGGTGATCTCGTCGGCGAGCTCGAGGACCTTGTCGAGCAGCACCCGCTCCGGGAGCGGTTCCGCCGACAGCTCATGCGCGCGCTTTACCGGGCCGGTCGGCAGGCGGACGCCCTTGCCGCATACCAGGACGCGCGGCGCGTGCTCCTGGACGAGCTCGGGCTCGAGCCGAGCGCGGAGCTGCGTGGACTGGAGCAGGCAATCCTTCGGCAGGATCCGTCACTCGCACAGGACGAGCAGGTTTCGACCGAGCGCGCGCCTGATCGGCGCACCGTCACCGTGCTCTTCTGCGACCTCGTCAATTCGACGAGGCTCGCTTCCCGGCTCGACCCGGAGGTGTATCGGCACCTGATCTCGCGTTACTTCGATACCGCCCGCAAACCCATCGAGCGCCACGGCGGGACGGTCGAGAAATTCATCGGCGACGCCGTTATGGCCGTCTTCGGCGTGCCGGAGCTGCACGAGGACGACGCGCTGCGCGCGGTGCGTGCAGCCGTCGAGTTGCGCGATGCACTGCGGCGGCTCGATGAAGAGGTGGCGGCCGAATGGGACGCTCGTCTCGCGGTGCGAATCGGCGTCAACAGCGGCGAAGTTCATGTCCTTTCCGGACCGGCCGGAGATCTGCGCGTATCCGGTGCGGCCGCAAGCGTCGCCTCACAGCTCGAGCAGCACGCGTTCACCGGGGAGATCTTGCTCGGAGACGAGACCTTCCGGCTCGTACGCGATGCCGTGCGGGCCGAGTCCTTGGCAATCGACGATCTGCGGGCGTGGCGTTTGGACGAGCTGGTCGAAGGCGCTCCGGCCTACGCGCGGCGCCTCGACGCACCGCTGGTTGGTCGGGACGACGAGCTGCACCGCCTGCAGTCCGCGTTCGAGCACGTCTGCGACGAGAAGCACTGCCGCGTGGTCACGGTCGTCGGGGAGGCCGGCATCGGCAAGACGCGGCTCATTCGGGAGCTCGCAGCGTCAGTCGACGACCAAGCACGGGTGCTCGTAGGCCGTTGCATTTCGTACGGCGAGGGCGCGACGTATCTCCCGATTGCGGAAGTCGTCCGGCAGGCTGCGCGGGAGCCCTCGGTGCCTGGGATTGCCGCGCTGCTTTCCGGTGAGACCGACGCGGAGCGAGTTGCGCAGCGGATCGGAGAGCTGACCGGCCTCGCTGAGGGAGCCGCCGCGCCGGGCGAGGCGTTTTGGGCGGTGCGCAGGTTGCTCGAGGCAATCGCGAGAGAGCAGCCCGTCGTGCTCGTGCTGGATGACATCCACTGGGCGGAGCCGACGCTGCTCGACCTCGTCGAGTACCTGGGCGAGTGGGCGGAGGCGCCGGCGCTCGTGGTGTGCGCTGCACGCAGGGAGCTCCTGGAGACGCGGCCGTCCTGGGGCGGTCCTACGTCGACGGGATTCGTCATCGAACTCGAGCCGCTTCCGGCCGAGGAGGTCTCCGCGCTCCTCACACGCCTTGCGGACGGACCGCTCGACCCCGAGGTCGAAGAACGGATCGTCGAGCACGCCGGAGGCAACCCGCTTTTCGCCGAGCAGCTGCTCGCCCTCGCCGCGGAGGCGCCGGATCTCGCGCTCGAAGATCCGCCGGCGACCGTCGAGGCGCTGCTCGCGAGCCGACTCGACCGCCTTGATCCGCGGGAGCTCGCGGTGCTGCGTCGCGCGTCAGTCATAGGACGTGTCTTCTCACGCGAGGAACTCGACGGCCTGACGCCGGACGAGGAAACGGAGCGGATCCAGCACCACCTCGCCGCCCTCACGCAACGAGCACTCGTTCATGCAGCCGATCAGGTCTTCCGCTTCCACCACGTTCTCGTCCGCGACGTC
>WNEY01005853.1_pt1 | contig 13125 bp, 12 predicted proteins | sample 5400531 | NCBI WGS metagenome assembly WNEY01 (sample SAMN13153338, study PRJNA577476) | soil metagenome | isolation source: 200 cm saprolite under Douglas fir tree site 1 | place: USA:California | collected 2015-04-18
GCCTTTCGGGAGCGCTGCAAGCAGACCACCACGAATATCGTCATTGGCGGGGAAAATTTTGCCTGTGGCTCGAGCCGTGAACAGGCCGTGTATGCCATTCAAGAGAACAACGTGGTGTGTGTTATTGCCCAGTCCTATCCTGATATTTTTTACCGCAATTCACTGAGTAACGGCCTGGTGCTGATTACGCTCCCGGATACGTCAAGCTTTCAGATGGGTGACGAATTACGCGTTGATCTAGACACCTACACCATTGAGAACGTGACGCAAGGCACCACCCTCAGATTTGAGATGACGCCTGATGACTGTGACACCTTCAAGCAGGGTGGCATGATTGGACGGGTCAGAAATCATCTGGCAGAGCTTTTACAGGCAAGCAAGTAACGCCACGTAAGGAGGATACAATGGGACAGACCATGGTGGAAAAAATTGTCTCGCGCCAGGTGGGCCGCAAGGTGTCTACCGGCGAGAAAATCGAACGCTTACCCATTACCAAACTGTTTTTCAATGATGTGATCGGGCCACCGGCCATTCTGGGCTTTCGCGAAAATTTTACCGAGGTATTTGCGCGCCACGGCAAAGTCCCCCAGATCTTCGATCCGCAGCGGGTGTTTTTTCTACCGGATCACTCGGTGCCGGCCTTTTCCATTCAGATCGCCGAGGGCGTCAAACTCATGAAGGAGTTCGCCAAAGAGACCGGCGCCAAGATGTACAAAGAGGGCGATGGCATCGAGCACGTGGTGCTCATTGAAGACGGCCAGATTGTGCCGTGGGATATCGTCCTGGGCACCGACTCGCACACCGATACGAACGGGGCCCTGGGCACCCTGGCCTTTGGTGTTGGCACGACTGACAGTCTGTATGCCATGGCGACCGGGCATCTGTACGATTTCATGGTGCCGGAATCCGTCAAGTTCGAGTTGACCGGCATCCTGCCCAAAGGCGTCTTCTCGAAAGATATTATTTTGCACATTATCGGCGTCATGGGCGCCGGTGGCTGTTCCAAACGCGTCGCAGAATTTACCGGCCCAGGGGTGCGCAGCCTGCCGATGGACGCCCGCACCACCATCTGTAACATGGCCGTCGAGATGAGCGCCCGTACCGGGATCATGGCGTATGACGATGTGGTCGCGGACTTTTTGAAGGGACGGGCGCAGTGGCCGGTCGAGCCGATTGACAGCGATCCGGATGCGGACTATGCGCAGGTCGTCAAAATCGATCTCTCGTCACTTGAGCCCACCGTTGCTTTCCCGCACAAACCCGCCAATACAACGCCGATCTCGCGCTTGCAAGAGATGATTGCCCGCAGCCAGCGCGAACCCACGCCGGATTTCTGTACGGTCGACGATGACACCATTACTGATGCCTTTTTAGGCTCCTGTACGAACGCGAGGTACGAAGATCTGGTAGCCGGTGCCGCCATTATGCGTGGCCACCAGGTGCACCCGGATGTCAACCTGATCGTCATTCCTGCCAGCCGCAAAGTCTATCAGCGCGCCATACAGGAAGGCCTCTTACAGGTGTTCATCGAAGCCGGGGCGAATGTCGAATCATCCAACTGTGGTCCGTGCTTTGGCAGTCACATGGGCGTGATGTCGGGCAAATCCAAGCAACTATAAAGGCCGCATGGGCTCTCCGGGCGCTCGCATCTTCCTGGCCAGCCCGGCGACGGTGATCGCCAGCGCTATTGAAGGACGCATCACCGATCCGCGCAAGTATTTATAAAGTCAGTGTAGTGGGTGTTGACGCGACGTGCCTGGGTAACTCGCTCAACGCCCACCACTACTGCATCTCCGTGCGTGTTCTGCCATCGTGCCGTCATGGGCGCCAAGAACTCCCCCACAGGGATAGAGAAGCTTCGCAGTTTATATGTCTTGTACTGCAGCTTCGCTTTCGTCATGCAGAGCCTCATTGGCCTTGGCAATACTCCGCCATGATGATGTCTTCTGGGGTCAGACCTTGTTTATACCATCCAACAATACGCCGGACTGTCACTCCCGTCCCGGCCACACGCGGACGGCCGCCACGAATATCATCCGAACGCACAATCAATGATCCAATGTCAGTGACGGTTGTCATGGTTACGTCTCATCCCCTTGTACTACAACTATGCTACAGAGCCGCTGGGAATGCACTCCCAGCGCAGTGTGGTGAGCGCGCGGAGGGTGAGGCCAGTGCTTGCCGGCGGACACTCTCCTACAAATATTGCCCTGCTCATTTCTTGACCCACTGCCCCGCTGGACTCCGAATAAAGTTCCCAGGCTTGGTATTGTCGATAGCAGTTTTGCCGGCGAGCATTTCCACGGCTTCGAGCTTCGTTGAGTTCCGACGCGCAATATCTTCGTACATGTGGCGGCGCTTCTGGTTGACGTCGTTGACTAAGGCTTGGACTTCTGCAGACGCACCCGGCTGCACGACGCCCAAATAGCCATTGGGTTGTTCACCCACCACCCCCTGGGTCTTTGCTTCCTCAAGCGTTAGGGCCCAACTAGGCAAGGGCAGCCACAGCACTCCGAGCAGCAACGTTGGCAACATTATGGATACGATGAGCCGATAGGTTCTGCGCCTCACGATCTGTCCTCCATCGCCATCAGAACAGGCCATTCTTTTCTGATAGCGCCTCCTGGAGTTCTTTTTCAATCTTTATCCGGATTTCGTGATCAATCTTCACATTCAGGTTGATCGTAATCGGTTTATCCGAAGGCACGACTTCCACTCTGGGTGTACAACCCCCCATCGCCCAGACGCCACCCAATATGAGCAGCGTCAGCCCCCAGGCTCTTATTGCCGTTTGTACCGTCGTCACCTTGTTGCCTTCTTTGTGAGTCTGCACACACCACGTGCAGTTAGCGCCGCTGCAATCGCTCTTGAAGTGATTGCTCAATGCCCTGCACGACCCGTAAGCTTTTTAAGAGCGCTGGGATATTCTCCTGGACAGTGAGGTTGAAGTGGACCGGGCGTCCTTGCTGCCAGTCCGGATTCTTTCCTTCTAGCCTTACCGTGAGCTTGAGCGTTCCATCCTCCTCATACTGTATCCCAAGTTTAAGCGCATTGTAGTGAAAATCGGACAGCGCTTGCAAAACCAGAGACAGTTGCGAATCCGCTGGGGCGACCTCCTGAGCAGTTTCTGGTGTGGGCTGGTACCGGAGCACCCCACCGGGCGGGTGGGCTTCGAGTATGCCGTCATGCACCTGCACACCCGTCTGCGTGAGGATAACTGGGATGACGCCGGACAGGGCGCCTGTCCCTTCTATGCCCTTCTGCTGTTCTAGATGCAGGAGTTGCTGGAGATCGAGCTGTTCCACTTTGACTGGAAACGTCTGGTCGGGATGGGCAAAATCCAACCGTACCCCCTCACTCCTCACCCGTCCACCAAACACGGCAGCACTCACATTGTGCAAGGCCACCCACTCTAGGGTGGCGGGAGGGGTCCAGCCGAGCTGCAGATCCAGGGACAGATCGGTTATCTCCACACCGGTCTGTACTGCGGCAATGGTAACTTTGGCCGGCTCCGGCATGGTGAGCGTGTCAGCCCCGGCTGTGTGGAGATTCAGCGTGGTCGTGAGGCCATTTACCGCAATGCTTTCGTATTGCCCAGAGAGTTGTTCCAACATGATGGTCGCGCTGCCGGAGCCAGCCTCCGGGCTCCAGGTCAACGACGCAGTCGCCGACAGATGACCGCCAGTCACATCAACCGCGAAGCTCGCTTCCCACTGCGTCACCGGCAGCGGCACAGTAGGAAGCTGTGACGACACGCCCGCAAGACTCAGCGTGCCTTGCGTCTGCCAGTGCGCATGATCCCCCTGGAGTGTTTGCAGGGTGAGATGGGCTTGGTCAAGCGCCACCGTAGTGTCCTTCCACACCACGCGCGGTGTGTGTACGTCGACATGCGCTGGGCCGGCAGCCCAGCGTAGCGTCCCAAGGTCCACACTGAGTGGGAGGGGCTCTGTGATCTGCACTGCACTTTCCGGGACCTCGACTGTAGCCATGTGCAACTCGGTCAGGTGTACGGACGAGGGCGTCTCCAGCGTCCCCCGCACGTGCATATCGTCGAGGGCAAACGTCCCATGGAGGCTCCATTGCACGTGCTGCGCGGCGAGCAAGTCTGGAGGAATTGTATCTGAAGCGCCCATGAGCCGATACGTCCCCGCCGCCGTGAGGTGCTCAGCGCCCTGCCCAGCCACACGGCGCAAGGCCACTTCCATCTGCACGGGAGCCTGGGCAGCGCCGTACTGCGCCCGTATAGGGCCTTCTACCGTGAACTGGGGAGGCATATCTGCCAGCCTTAGCTGCCCCTTGATGGGCTCCAGACATTCCACTACCACATGCCGGTTCTTGGAAGGCAGCAGCCATTGCAGCGTGTGGGGAAGAGGGAACAGGGCGCGATCTAGCTCGACTTCCAGACGTGAGTCTTTGCTCAGGGTCCAGGCGAGTTGCTCCGCATTCCCAGTTACTTCCCCGTTGAAGCGCACCAACAAATTGTCCCCTACCCCGGCGAATTTCGGCAACGTCAATGTCAACGCTGCTGTCCCTGAGACGACCGCTGCCGGCGCATGCCAGGCTGTGGTGAGGGAAGCTGTCGGAGGAGCCGTTACCGTCCACGTGGCCTGCATCGTCCCAGCGACGTCTTGTAGATCCACACCCATCGGTTGTACCAGGTCGAGGAAGGGGGCCAATTGGGCGAAATCTGTGCTCGCCCTGCCCTCAAGCTGCACACCGGATGGGCCTTGGCGCACGTGCGCTTGTATGGCAACGATTGGGCTTGGCGCAGCCGGCTCCGTTTGTAGCGTGGTATGAAGACTGCCCAGGTGTGACACAGCGAACGTCAAACGATAGGCCGCGCTCCCGGTGCCCTGGAACACGACTGTGCCATCTGCTGATGCACCAGCCTTGTGCAATGTACCGGAGATGCGGACATCGCGGAGGGGTCCGGTGGCGCACTCGCGGAACACGTGCACCTGCTCGACCACGAGTGCACGCACAGGCAGTTCCGGCAGGGGTTGCAAGAGCTGTCCAACGGTTACACTGGCCAATTGGCCTGACCCTGCTGTTGCCGTCTGGGATGGCGCACACGCCTGACCATTGTTCCCATCTCGTCCGCGCAAGGCCACAGACGCGTCTGGGATGGTAAGGCGATGGACACGGCCAGAGAACAATGCCCCGATGTCATACTCGAGCCGACTGTCTTGCACTGTTACAGACAGGGACTCACCATCCAAATCCTTCTGGAAGGAGAGCACAGGCACGTGCAGCGTATGCCATCCTGGATATCCCAGTTGCATAGTAACGTGGGAGTACCCTTGTCGGTGCAGGAAATATTTCAGTCCAGCCGCAGCCGCGGTCGGCAGCAGAGCGTACAGCGCGACGGGCGCTAACAGACAGGCAAGTACCACCCATAGGACGCGGCGGCGTCTCACAAATACTTCGACCTCCGCGAGTACGAGACATAGATCGTGTGCGAGAGCTCATCAAAACCGCCGGCGTCGGTTCCCATCGAGCCCCAGGACCCGCAGAGACGTGGCCGCCGTCGTGACGGTCAACACATCGCCGAGGCCGAGGGAAAAACGCAGGTGGGGGCCATCCATGAAGAGGCGCCCACGGCGCGTTTTGGAGATCACTGCTAGCAGTGTCTCTGGCCCGATAATCCCTTTGCGCAGGCGGCAGCGACACCGGTCGCCGTAGTACGGCTCCCGCACAAGATATTGCAGCTTGCGCGAACGCAACGGCAGGATACGGCCACCAGCGGCACGAATGGCGGCAGTAGAACCGGCAGCCGTAGCAATCCACAAACCAGAGCTGCGCTGCGGCTCACTGACGGAACCAATATCAAGGGTATAGGACGTCATCGCTGCCGGGTTGGCATGCGCGACGAGGAGATCATTGAGCGCGTAATAGGGTAGGAGGCGGTCGTTAATGGTTACTTGCATGCGGACTAAACGCACCTCTCCCACTTTTCCAGCCATCAGTGCTTCAAGGTATGGACGAATCGTACTACAGTTAGCAGCGCAAAAAAAAGCCGTACTGCGTTCAGGATCGGAATTCACCCCGAGGATCGGGAGGTCGCCAGCGTAGCGTGCCACTTCCAGAAAGGTCCCATCCCCACCTACACTGAGCACCAGATCATAGCCAGCAACGCTCGTGAGCTCGCCACGGTAGAAGCAATCGTAGGGTATCCCTACAACCTCGAAAGCTGCTTGTACGGCTGCCAGGGTACGCTGATTTTCCTCATGGCTGTGCCGCATGGCCTCGATGATCGCCTGGCGGTGTCCTTGCAGCGACGCAAAGCGTCCGGCCCGCTGGGTGTAGCCATACAGCTCATAATAGCTTTTCTTGTACACCACCAGCGCACGAGTGACCTGCACTTCAGTAAGCAACCCTCTGCATACAGGAATGGAGCGCAGCACATACGGCACAGCACATAGCGACAGCATGCCATGCTCTAATGCCGATGTAAAGCCTTTCTTGTACAGGTCACGCTATGGAGCAGGGGTCTGGTCTGCCTGCCGCGCCAAGGCCGCCATGGTGCGGTCACCAGGCTGGATGCAGCCATCAGGACGGTGTATGTTGAGCACGCGGCGCTGGAAGGCTTCAATGGCAGCGATGGTGCGCGGGCTCATTACCCCATCAACGACGAGCGGGCGCTGCGGTGGCTGCATATGGCGGTTGAGGAGTTCCTGCACCAGACGGACATCGTCTGTGCGATTGAGGCCACCATGACCGACGGAGGCCACAATGGTCTTCATCTGAAGTTCCTTTCCATGCGCCGCTATAATGAAGACGTCGCGACATCTGCTGCAGGGCACGGACAGCACCACGCACTGCAGCCTTTGAGTAGCGTGAGATGCCTGGCGCTGGCATGCTGCAGTTCTTGTTGCTACAGTGCCTGCACAAATGTATACTACAAGATCTGTCGGCTATGAGGAAGAATGTACGGTATCATAATGGAGACGATCCCATGCAGTCAAAAACAAACTTGCTGCCTCTGCTACGCATGAGAGAAGTGCACCTATGAGTCACGTCTACGACGCCTCCGCGATCGAAGTCTTGAGCGGCCTGGAACCGGTGCGCAAGCGTCCCGGCATGTTTACCGACACGTCGCGACCTAACCACCTGGCTCAGGAGGTGATTGACAACAGCGTTGATGAGGCTATCGCTGGTTATGCCAGGACCATTGAAGTCACGCTCTATCGGGATGGCTCGCTGGCGGTGAAAGACGATGGGCGTGGTATGCCCGTGGACCTCCATCCGGAGGAGCAGGTGCCCGGTGTGGAAGTGATCCTGACGCGTCTGCATGCCGGTGGCAAATTTTCGCTGAAAAATTATCGCTTCTCTGGTGGGCTGCACGGCGTCGGCGTGTCGGTAGTGAACGCGCTCTCGACGCGTCTGGAGGTTTGGGTTCGCCGTGGTGGTCAGGAATATCGCATGGTATTTGCCAATGGTGACAAGGTCTCTGAGCTGGAGATGGTGGGCCAGGTGGGCCGACTCCACACCGGGACGACCGTGCGCTTCTGGCCTGATGCAGCCTATTTCGAGACCCCGCAGTTTTCCGTCCCACGGCTGTGTCATATTCTGCGTGCCAAGGCCGTCCTCTGCCCAGGGTTACGGGTGCGTTTCTGCGATGAAAACACCGGGGAGCACCTGGAATGGCGCTACAAGGATGGGCTCAAGGCCTATCTCCTCGAAGCCTTACAGGAGAACCCCATGCTGCCTGAAGAGCCTTTTGTGGGCAGCATGGAGGGAGCACAGGAAGTGGTGGACTGGGCCGTAGCCTGGCTCCCCGAGGGGGGGGAGGCGGTGACGGAAAGCTACGTCAATCTTATTCCTACAGCGCAGGGCGGCACCCACGTCAATGGCCTGCGCGCCGGGCTCACGGAGGCCGTGCGGGAGTTCTGTGAGTTCCGCAACCTCCTGCCGCGTGGCCTGCGCCTCGCCCCAGAGGACGTCTGGGAGGGATGTAGTTATGTCCTCTCGGTCAAACTCGAAGACCCTCAGTTCACCGGGCAGACCAAGGAACGCCTGGCCTCGCGACAGTGTGCGGCCTTTGTCTCCGGGGTGGTGCAGGATGCGTTGAGCCTCTGGTTACACCAGCATCCCGAGAGTGGCGAGCGTCTGGCGGCCCTGGTCATCGCCAATGCCCAGGACCGCCTGCGTCTGAGTAAAAAGGTCGTGCGCAAGAAAGTGACGAGTGGACCAACGCTGCCGGGCAAGCTGGCGGACTGTACCGCGCAGGACGCTACGCGTACGGAGCTGTTTCTGGTCGAGGGGGATTCGGCAGGAGGGTCTGCCAAGCAGGCGCGCAGCAGAGAATTCCAGGCGGTGCTGCCCCTGCGCGGGAAAATTTTAAATACCTGGGAAGTCGAATCAGCCCAGGTGCTGGGGTCCCAGGAGGTGCACGATATCGCCCTCGCCATTGGTGTCGAGCCAGGCTCGGCGGACCTCAGCAGTCTGCGCTATGGCAAGATTTGCATCCTCGCTGATGCTGATTCCGATGGCGCGCACATTGCGACGCTGCTCTGTGCCCTTTTTTTACGCCACTTCCAGCCGTTGGTTGCCGCTGGTCACATCTATGTCGCGATGCCTCCCCTCTACCGTATCGATCTGGGTCAGGACGTGTTTTATGCCCTGGACGAGGCTGAGAAACAGGGTGTTCTCGATCGCCTCGTGGCCGAGCGCCGCAAAGGTACGCCCGTGGTACAGCGCTTCAAAGGCCTGGGCGAGATGAATCCTTTGCAGTTGCGTGAGACTACCGTCCATCCCGAGACCCGCCGCCTGGTGCAGATGACCGTTGCGGATGGGGATGACACGCACGCACTCATGGATATGTTGCTGAGCAAACGCCGCGCGGCTGACCGCAAAGCCTGGCTCGAACAGAGTCAATAAGGGTCCAGGAGAGGTATAATCGCTGCTGGCAGATCTCTGAGCCCACACTATGTACCATGGGAGCGACCGTTATGACGACCACGCCTCGTACCCGTTACCGCAGTCGCGACTGGTTTGACACCCCTGAGCTGTATGGCTGGCTGCGGCGTGCTGCGTTCAAAGCCGAAGGTTTTGGTGAACCTGCCTATGAGGGACGCCCGATTATTGGCATTTGCAATTCGTGGAGCGAGCTGACGCACTGTAACGCACACTTACGGCAGGTGGCGGAAGCGGTGAAGCGCGGCGTCTGGCAAGCCGGGGGATTCCCGCTCGAATTCCCCGTCATGTCGCTGGGAGAATACAACATGCGCCCGACCACCATGCTGTATCGCAATCTGATGAGCATGGACGTGGAGGAGTCGATTACCGCCAATCCGCTCGATGGCGTTGTGCTACTCGGTGGCTGTGATAAGACCACCCCGGCGCTCCTGATGGGGGCGGCGAGTGCTGATATCCCGGCGATTCTGGTGACGGGCGGGCCGCAGTTGAAAGGCAACTGGCGTGGGGAAGAACTCGGTTCGTGTACAGATTGCCGGCGCTATCAGCAAGAGTTACGAGCTGAGCGCATCACCGAGGAAGACTGGGCCGAGTTACAGAACTGCATCGTACGCAGCCCGGGCCACTGCATGGTCATGGGCACGGCCTCCACCATGGCGGCGATGGGCGAAGCCCTCGGCATGGCCTTACCGGGCAATGCCGCCATTCCAGCGGTGGATTCGCGGCGCCAGCAACTGGCCGAAGCGTCCGGGCGCCAGATTGTCCAGCTTGTCGAACAGGGGCTACGTCCCTCGACCATTCTCACCATGGACGCCTTCGAGAACGCCATCTGTACGCTGCATGCCATTGGCGGCTCTACGAATGCTCTAGTGCATCTCATTGCCATCGCTGGTCGTGTGGGTCTGGAGCTGCCGCTCAGGCTGTTTGACTCTCTGTCGCGCTCTACCCCTTTTATATTGAATTTAAAACCTTCAGGCACATTCCTCATGGAGGATTTTTATTATGCCGGTGGGGTACCAGCCTTGCTCACTGAGATAGCGTCGTTGCTGCATCTCGATGCCCCGACGGTGACGGGGCAGAGCCTGGGCGCGAACATTGCCGGCGTGCGGACGCATAACCACGAGGTCATCAAGAGCCTCGATGCTCCTCTTGACCCGGAGGGCGGGCTGGCTGTCCTGTACGGCTCCTTAGCCCCAGATGGAGCCATTATCAAACCCACGGCGGCATCGCCGGGGCTCTTAACACATCGCGGACGCGCGGTGGTCTTCGAGGATCATGAGGACATGGAGCGGCGCATCGACGATCCCAACCTGGAGGTGTGGCCGGACGATGTCCTGGTGATGCGCCAGGGCGGGCCACTCGGGGCGCCGGGCATGCCGGAGTGGGGGTTTTTACCGTTGCCGAAGAAGTTGCTCCAGCAAGGCATCCGCGACATGGTACGGATCAGTGATGCCCGCATGAGCGGCACGGCGTTCGGCACTGTCGTCGTCCACGCCACGCCAGAGTCTGCGGCTGGCGGCCCGCTCGCAGCCGTGCGCACTGGCGACCTCATCGAACTGGACGTGCCGCACCGCCGGCTCGATCTCCTCGTAGAGCCTGAAGAGATCGCGCGACGATTGGCCAGTATGCCGCAACCCCAACCCCACTACCGACGTGGCTATGGCTGGCTGTTTGCGCAACACATCCTACAGGCAGATAAAGGCTGCGATTTTGATTTCTTGCGCGCTGTGAGCCTGAACGCACCCCCACGGTTGAAACGAAGGGGTTCTGAGGCCAACACTTTCTAACTTTGCTTCCTACTGTCGGCAATCCGTCGACGACAGGTCCTGGCGCGTACGTCCATGGATCACGGCCTTGGCCACAATCGCACAGAGCTCGGCCAAATCTAGGGGCTTGCTGAGGTAGTGGAAGGCGCCATGCTGTATGACCTCCACCGCAGTGGCAACAGAGGCGTACGCTGTCATGATCAGCACCTCAGTACCCGGCGATACTTCGTGGAGGTGGCGTAGCACCTCGAGGCCACCGAGCCCTGGGAGCCGGAGGTCGACCACCGCCACAGCAGGGTTATTCTCCGCCGCCAGCCGCAAGCCATCCTCCCCGTTATAGGCCACTGTCGTCGCATAGGCGTGGCATTCCAGGTAGGTGGCAATAGAGTCGGCCAGGATCACTTCGTCTTCCACAATGAGAATGAGGGGTGACACAGTGTAGGACTCCGCATAGGCAGGCCACGTCACATGATAGCTAGTGCCGTCGCCCACATAACTCTATACCGCGATAGCTCCGCCGTAGACCTCAGTGCGCTTCCTGGCAGACTATCCCAGGCCGGCCCTCCTGACCGACTACTAACCCAGGCGCAGACCGTTTACTTTGGGGATCAGACGTTGTTGATATCCTCCTGGCCCGGAGGGCACCGCCGCTTCGCCGCGGCGTCTGGTGCCATAGTCAGGAGCGCCATAGTCAGGAGTCCGAGGCTGAGGACCCCCATGGCCACCACTGTTGCAAAGACCTCCTGCATCATGGGACTTCCCTTTCACACGTTGAGTTGTATGTTTCCCTTGCGGATGGCTTACTACGTTGATCTTTAAGAGCAACGTGCGTGCCAAGTCGTTAGGCGGCAAACTGGCTCAGAGAAGTTTTTTAAAGCACAGAAAAATAATGAGTTGCAGAATTATCGCAGGCCGGTGGACAGACCCGAGGTTGAGAGGCACGAGAGATGTGGGGATTTCCCCATGGGCATTTGCTCGTATGGGTATTTGCCCATCTCAGGGGCTGGGCGGTGGGGGCACCCTAGGCGGGGGGACGAAGTTGGTACTTCTCCATCCGATACCGCAGGGTTTCCGTCGAAAGTCCTAACAACCGCGCGGCCCGCGCCCGGTTCCACTCTGAGGCCTGGAGTGCGGCCGCGATAAGCTGCCGCTCCACATCATCGAGGATGATCCCGCCGGAGGAGAAATCGACATGCACGCTTCCCGCAGACTCTACAATGACCGAGCTGGCGGCTTTCGTACGCGTGAGGCCCAGCTCGACAGCCTGCACCAAGGGGCCCCTAGAGAGGAGGACGGCACGCTCCATCACGTGTGCTAACTCGCGGACGTTCCCTGGCCATGGATAACTCTGCAGCAGGGCCTCAGCCTCAGGGCTCAATGTCTTGGAGGGACGACCATATTGCCTGGCAAAGCGCTCAAGGAAGTGCTGGGCGAGGAGGGTAATATCCGCTCCTCGGGCCCTGAGCGGGGGCACCTGGACGGTCAAGACATTGATGCGGTAGTAGAGGTCGGCGCGGAAGGCGCCCTCGGCGATGGCTGCCTCCAGCTCCCGGTTGGTGGCCGCTATAATACGGGCCTGGATGGTCTTGGGGCGCAGGCTACCCAGCCGGCGCACGGCCTTCTCCTCGATCACTTTGAGCAGCTTGACTTGGAGGGCAAGCTCCATGTGCCCGATCTCATCCAGGAAGAAAGTCCCCCCTTCTGCCGCCTCAAAGAGACCAGGCTTGGCGGTCTTGGCGTCGGTGTAGGCTCCCTTCTCGTAGCCGAACACCTCCGCCTCTAGGAGAGAGACCGGGATCGCCCCACAGTTGATTTCCACGAATGGCCCCGCGGCTCGCGGGCTCTGGTAGTGTATAGCACGTGCCACCAACTCCTTGCCGACTCCAGTTTCGCCGAGGATCAATACCGTCGGGGTGGCGTCAGCCCCTAGGGCCTCCAGCGTGGCGATATGCTTGATCTGCTCCCGGAGCGCCTGGATACACGGTGACTCCCCGACGATTTCAGAGAGATGCCCACCTGCTTCACTGCGGGCCTTCAAATACGACAGTTCTCGGCGCATACGCGCGTGGGTGAGCGCCTTGTCCACAACAACGCAAAGTTCGTCTAAATCCAAGGGCTTGCTGAGGTAGTCGAAGGCGCCACGCTTCATCGCCTCCACTGCCGTGGCAATGGAAGCATGGGCCGTTATCATGACGACCTCAGTACTCGGCGACGCCTCGCGTATATGGCGTAGCACCTCCAGACCATCGATACCCGGGAGCCGGATATCGACTACCATCACGTCCGGGCTATTCTCCTCAGCAAGTGGCAGGCTCTCTTCTCCAGTATAGACCACCGCAGTGGCGTAGGCGTGGCGCTCCAGGTAGAGAGCCATGGAGTCAGCGAGGATTTTTTCGTCTTCCACAATGAGAATAAGGGGTGGCACGATTCAGATCTCCATATA
>WNEY01002672.1_pt1 | contig 13124 bp, 11 predicted proteins | sample 5400531 | NCBI WGS metagenome assembly WNEY01 (sample SAMN13153338, study PRJNA577476) | soil metagenome | isolation source: 200 cm saprolite under Douglas fir tree site 1 | place: USA:California | collected 2015-04-18
ATAAAAAGCCGCTCCTCACCTACATCCAATTCCAGCGAGAACTTGGGACTTGGTAGACACCGCCGCTCCGCTGCCGGTCCGCGCGCAGAGTCTCGCGCCAGCTACACCGCTGACCTACGCGCTCCACCCAATTCGACACGACACCTCACCGCTAACCACACTGTCAAGAATAACACCAAGAAACGTGTGGACTCCGCACCGTCAAGCGAGTACTCGCCTCTCTGGACTTTGGTGTTGTACTTCGACATCCTTTTTCCTGCATTCTAAGAAGGAATCCTTCGAGCTAGGAGAAACTGTCTATGGCCAACTCCGGCATGCAACGGCTCTTGCGCAATTGTCGTCTCATGCAGCTTCTTCCCCTCTATTTGGCATGTGCTTTCACTCTTTTCCCTTGCCCCGGGGCGCGGGGACAATCCGCGGAACGTGGCAAGGATAAACAGGGCAAGGAGGAGCTTCGCACGGATGAACTCCGCAAACTGAACGAATCGGCTGGTGCGCTGATCAAGAAAGTTTCGCCGAGCGTGGTGCAGATATTGGTGACCGGGTATGGACCGCTGGAAGAAGGAGAACGGGGAAGCGCCAGCTCCGTGATCGGCAGGCAGCGGGCGATCGGCTCCGGATTCGTGGTGGACCCAGACGGATACATTAGGACGAACGCGCACGTGGTGAACGGCGCGCAACGGGTGCAGGTGGTGCTACCTCCCACGAATGAAGAAGGGTCGCTGCGGGCAGCGCTCTCGACGCGGACAACGGTTGTTCCCGCAAGAATTGTCGGTGTGGCGCGAGATATCGATCTCGCGCTCATCAAAGTGGACGCGGAGAAACTGCCGGCGCTCGCGCTTGCCGACTACCGCAAACTGGGACAAGGCGAACTAGTTTTTGCGTTTGGGAGCCCGGAGGGGCTGCGCAATTCGGTGACGATGGGAGTGGTTTCGGCGGTGGCGCGGCAGATCGATGCGGATTCGCCACTGATCTACATCCAGACAGACACGGCCATCAATCCGGGAAATTCGGGCGGGCCGCTGGTAAACGTGAACGGCGAAGTGGTGGGAGTGAACACATTTATCCTGTCGCAATCGGGAGGAAACGAAGGGCTGGGCTTCGCGATTCCGAGCAGGGTGGTGGAGGTGGCGTTTCAGCAATTGCGCAAGTACGGCCATCTGCACCGCGCGGAGATTGGCATTGGAATTCAGACGATCACGCCCACGATGGCGGCGGCCCTAAACCTGCCGCGAAAGTACGGGGTGGTGATTTCCGACGTGAAGCCGGGGAGCACGGCCGAAGCCGCGGGAGTCCAGATCGCAGACGTGCTGGCAGGCCTCGATGGGAGACCGGTGGATAATCTGCCGTTCGTGGCGTTTCATTTCTTGTCGCTAGAGACCGGCGACAAAGTTCACCTCGATCTCCTGCGTGGAAAAGAACGCTTCGCGCTGGACGTGAAGGTCATGGAACCGTCGCGCGATATGGACCAAATCGCGGCGCTTGCCGATCCGGAGAAAAGTCTTGTGCCGGCGCTGGGGATTCTGGGCGTTGAGATTGACAAGAAAATCGCGGCCATGGCGCCGGACTTGCGTGACCCCTTTGGAATCCTGGTGGCGGCGCGGGCGGCAGGCGCGGGCGTGGAAGTGCCGCTGAACGCCGGAGATGTCATTCGCACGCTGAATGGACAGCCGATGACGACGCTCGATCGTCTGCGGAGCGCGCTGAAGGCGCTGGCTCCAGGAACGCCGGTGGCGTTGCAGATCCAGCGGGACCAGAAGCTGCTTTTCCTGGCGTTTACACTTGATCAGCAGTGATATGCCGACTCGGGCGGGACGCTGGGGAGCATAGCAAGGGGTGGATTTTTACCGTAGAATAAGGACAGGATAGCACCATGGCGAAGGCTACGATCACGATTCCGTTGGACCCGGATACGGCGCGGGCGTACGAGTCCGCTGCGCCGGAGGAGAAACGGAAGATGCAGGCGCTGTTGAGCCTTTGGCTGCGTGAGCTGGCCGCCGGTGAAAGTCCGTCGTTAGAGCAGGTGCTCGATGACGTTGGACGGAAGGCAAAGGATCGAGGACTTACGCCAGAGATGCTGGATTCCCTCCTGAAGGGCGCGTAGTTGCGCTGCGTTTTCGATACGAACGTCCTAGTCAGCGCCTTGCTCCTACCGGATTCGAAGCCACGCCACGCACTGGACAGGGTCTTGCGAGAAGGGAAAGTACTGGTTTCCTTCGCGGTGCTGGCCGAGCTGAACGAAGTCCTAAGCCGAAAGCGATTCCGCCATTATGTGGATGAGGAAGATGTTCGGTCCTTTCTTGCTGCCCTGTCGCGCGAAGCACAATGGGTCGACGTGGAAGTACAGATTCAAGCTTGCCGCGACCCTAGGGACGACAAGTTCCTCGAATTGGCGGTGAGCGGACAAGGGACGCACATTGTCACTGGAGACGCTGACCTCCTGGCGCTGAATCCATTCCGGGGCATCGAGATTCTCCCTCCCCATCGGTTCCTGGAAATCAGAAGCTAGAAAATCAGAAAAGAAGAGAAAGCACTCTCGACAGGAGACGGTGGGCGGGCGGGGCAAGCCCCGCCCGTACAAAAGACGGGCACGATGTATCGTGCCCCTACAAAGGCAAGGTCACGGGTCTGTCCGGCAGGCCGGACCGCAAAAGATGCGGATGACCCGCCACTACAGCAGGAATGCCAGTTTAGCACGCGCGGGCGGGCCCTTCGGCTTCGCTCAGGGTAAACAAGACCGCAATTACAGGTGCTTGAAGAGGTGGGCGATTTTCTTGCCGGCTTCTTCCGTGTAGTAAACGGTGACGTGCTCGCCCTTCTTGGCTCCCAGGGCGGAATAGTGTCCAACGGCTTTGCCGGTGTCCACGGTGGCATGCTCGGAAACTTCGAAGGCTTCCTTGGTGCCGTCGGCGGTCTTTACGGCGATGGTTTTCGTGCCCTTGCCGACGTCTTCGACGGTGCCTTCCGTGGTATGGACGGTTTTGTCGCCGAACCACTCGACGGAATGGACGGTCTTTTCCGCGCCTTCGCCGGTGGTGTGGACGATGACGTGCCCGCCTTCCTTACCGACGAGGTCGGCGCCCTTAGCGCCGTCTTTCAGGCCGGTGACAGTGGTTTTCTCAGTGAACTTAGCGGTTTCAACGGTGCCGTCGGCGGTCTTTACGGCAATCGTTTTTGCTCCGGCGTCGACTTTTTCGACGGTGCCGGTGATGACGTGCGTGGGATTCTGCGCGCGTGCCGCGGCAATGGCAAAACACGCAGCGATGAGCATGGGGACTACCCGAAGCCGGGCTTGAAGCAAACGGGATTGCATAGACTCTCCTTGGAGTGTTGGGACTGGGAGCACCACCTTAGAAGTATAGAGAAATGCTGAGTTTGAATCCAGGAAGAGCTAGGGGTGGTAGTGAGTCAGTTTGAATTTTGACCCCTATTGTCACGATTAAGAAAACTCAAACGATCGGGGCAGTCGCGAGACGCAGAGAAGAGAAACGCGGAGAAAGCTCATGCTGTTTGCGACGCTAAGTTATGCCCGGAGCGCGACGGTGTGTTAGTGTAAATTTCCCAAATTACGACGAGGACGAGATGGCGAAACCGAAGGTGTTTGCTACCCATGGCTTGTTCGATGCGGCGCGGAAAATACTGAACGAGGCATGCGACGTGGAATATTGGGCCAAGCCGGAACGGCCGCCTCGGGAAGAAGTGTTGCAGCGCGTGAAGGACAAAGACGGGCTGATTTGCCTGTTGACCGAGAAAATCAATGAAGAGTTGCTGGGGGCGGCGCCGAAACTGCGCATTGCGGCGAACGTGGCGGTGGGATTCGACAACATCGACGTGCCGTTGTGTACGAAGCGTGGCGTGGCGGCGACAAACACGCCGGGCGTATTGGATGAAACGACGGCGGACTTTGCGTGGACGCTGATGATGGCGGTGGCGCGGCGGTTGAGCGAGGGCGAAGCGCTGGCGCGTTCGGGAAATTGGAAGAACTGGAATTTGGATCAACTTGTCGGGACGGATGTGTGGGGGAAGACGCTGGGGATCGTAGGATTCGGGAGGATTGGGCGAGCGGTGGCGCGGCGCGCGAGCGGATTTCAGATGAAGGTGATTTATACGGATGCGGTGCGCGCTCCGGAAGGCGTGGAGAAAGAATTGAAAGCGGAGTTCCGGGAGATGAATGCGTTGCTGGCAGAGGCTGACTTTGTCAGCGTGCACGTGCCCCTGCTGCCAGAGACGCGTGGATTGTTTGACGCGGAGAAATTTTCACGGATGAAGCCGACGTCGTTTTTGATCAACACGTCGCGTGGGCCGGTCGTGAATGAAGCGGCGCTGGTGGCGGCGCTGGAAGGCGGGAGAATTGCGGGCGCGGGGCTGGACGTGTACGAAAACGAGCCGCTGATTCATCGCGGGCTGAAACGAGCGAACGTGGTGCTGGCACCGCACATCGCGTCGGCTTCGCTGGAGACGCGGACGAAGATGGCGTGCATGGCGGCGGAAAATGTGGTCGCGCTTTTCGCCGGGAAACGGCCGACGAATATTTTGAATCCGGAAATTCTGAAGAGCACGTAACGGGTACCCGGGCACACCTCTCATGCCTCAATTGAAGCAACTGGCCTGGCAAATTTTCCACGAAACACTGGCGGCCATCGACATTCCGACGACGATGCAGCGGAAGCTGCAGCGCAAGGGAACGGTGTTGGCGTGTAATGGAACGAGAATTGACCTGCGGAATTTCGAAAAACTGCGCGCGGTGGCAATCGGGAAAGCGGCGCACGCGATGGTGGAGGGGCTGACACTGGTCCTGACGCCTTTTGTGCGGCTGAAGGGCGTGGTAGCCGCGCCCACAGCGACGCGTAAACCGCTGGCCGGAATGAAATATTTCGTTGCGAGACATCCGGTGCCGAATGCCGAGAGCTGGAAGGCGGCGGAGGCGATTCTGGCGCTGCTGAAAAAGTGCGATGAGAAGACGCTGGTTTTCTTTCTTCTTTCCGGTGGCGGATCATCGCTCGTGGAGTTGCCGCTGGATCCGGGGCAGACGCTTGAAGATGTACAGAAAATGCACCAAGCGCTGGTGACGTGCGGGGCACCGATCGACGCAATCAATGCGATCCGAAAGCACCTCTCCGCCGTGAAAGGTGGACGGCTCGCGGCGGCAGCTCACAGCGCCACGAAAATCACGCTCGCAGTAAGCGATGTTCCGGTGGGAAAAGAGTCGGCGCTGGCGTCCGGGCCGACGATGCCTGATCCGACCACGATAGCGGACGCAAAACGCATCATTGCCGAACATTCCTTGTACGACAGATTTTCGCCCGCATTGCGTCGGTGGCTGGATGAAGCAAAAATGCCGGAGACACCGAAAGCGAATGCCGAAGTGTTTCGCAACTCGCATTTTTTTCTGCTTCTGGGGATGGACGACCTGTTTCATCCTGCGCATCATGCGGCGGAGGCGAAAGGATTCATCGCCTGCTGCGACAATGCGACCGATGACTGGCCGGTGAAGAAAGCGGCCGAGTATCTGTTAGGCCAGCTGGAGTTGCTGCGGAAAATGCACCCCGGGCGCCGAGTTGCGCTGATTGCGGATGGGGAAGTCAGTTCGCCTGTAACCGGAAACGGAATCGGGGGAAGGAATTCGGCATTCGTGCTGGCGTGCGTTGAGAAGATCGCGGGGAAGAAAATTTCAGTACTCAGCGCGGGAACCGACGGAATCGACGGAAACAGTCCGGGGGCGGGCGCAGTGGCTGACGGTGAAACTCTGGCGCGAGCGCAGGCGATGGGGATGGAGCCAGCGGAGGCGTTGCGGCGAAGCGACGCGTTCACGTTTTTTTTGAGGCTGGAGGATGCGATTGTTATCGGGCCGACGGGGAACAATCTGCGGGACCTGCGGATATTGATCGCGGAACCGTGAGAAAAGCCAATTCAAAAAGATTTAACGCAGAGATCACAGAGAACGCAGAGTTCACAGAGAAGAGGGGACGGACTGAAGTCCTCCCCTACATCGCAAACTGGCCACTCACTGCTTCGGCGGAGGAAGGCGCTTCTCGATGGACTTGAGACGCTCGCTCATGTCTTGAAGGAGATGCTCGAGTTTTTCGAGGCGTTGTTCGGTCGTGGGCTTATCGCTATTGGCATGTTCGGTGGATTCTTCATCAGCATCGTGGAAGCTGGAAGTCGCGCTTGGTGTTCCGTCAGCGGCCTTCTTCAGGCGGGCAATTTGTCCTTTGATCATCGGCATCATTTCGATGCTGAGGTCGTCGCTTTTCAGCAGAGCTTCCAGGGCTGGGACGGCCGTGGCATCGCCACGACTACCGAGCGCGTAGATTGCCGCCATGCGAACGGAAAAGTGGGGCTCGGCAAGATAATCCGCAATTTGCATGGTGATGTCCTTGTTGTCCTTTTGCAGGCGCGCGAGGCTGTTGATGGCCGCGGTGCGCGAATCGATGGGCTTGCCGGCGGCAGACCACTGCAATAGAAGGGGCACGGCCTTATCGTCTCCGAGCGAACCGAGGGAACGAAGGGCGGCGTTGCGCAGGAAGCCGTCCGGAGAATCGGCAGCGGTGGCGGCTTCAAGGGTGGCGAATGCAGCGGGCGCTTTGAGGCGGCCCAGTGCCTGCAGCGCCGCGGCGCGAGCGCGATAGGAGTCGTCGTGTTTGGCGACGGAGTTCAGCTTCGCGACAATTGCCGCGTCATCCTTGAAACTGCCAAGCGCGCTGACGATGCGGCTGCGCACCCACGGCGCATCTTTCGAATCCAGAGCGGCGAGAAGCAATTTGGAAGCGGAAGCTCCTCCCAACTGGCCGAGCGTGTCTGCAGCGGTGGCGCGAACTCCCCAGGCTTTGTCACTGCGCAGGGCGTCGCCGAGCGCAGCGACGACTTCTTCGTCGCTCCTCATCCTGCCAAGCGCAACAACCGCATCAGCGCGATCGGAGAGATCCGAAGCATTTTTTAACTGATAGAGCCACTCCTTCTTTTCTTTGTGGAAGTCAGCCGACTTGAGGATGTGGCCACCCTTATCGAAGAGAACCATCAGCGGGGCGGATTCCGCAGCCAAGGAAAATGTCTGCTTATCCTTTGAGACAGTGACGTTGTAGAGCTTCGGACCGGAAGCGGTCGTGATTTCAACGTCAACCGGAACGCGGAAGAGCCCCACGCGGCCTTCGATCTTTTGTGTTTGTTTGACAGTGAGCAACACCTGGCGTTTTTCCGCGTCGTAGGTGTAGCTTAGGTCGAATTTGGGAGCACCCGCGCCGTACAGCCATTGGCTGAAGAATTGATCGACGTTGGTCTGCGTGGCTTCTTCGATGGCCTTGGCGAGATCAGCCGTGACGACATTCTTGCCACGATTCGTTTCGAGATAGTGCCTCATGGCGCGGTAAAAAGCGTCTTCGCCGATTTGGTGGCGGAGCATGTAAAGGACTAATCCACCTTTGCCATAAGCGTTGCCGTCGAATTCGCTGGAATCGTCGAAATCGTGGCGCACCATTGGCTTGTTCCAGAGATTCGTGCTCTCAAACCACTCGCGCGTGCCGTTCCAGCGTTCGTAATCGGCCTGATCCTTGCCGAAGTGCGCTTCCGTCCACACCGCTTCCAGGAAAGTGGCAAAGCCTTCGTTGAGCCAGACCTCGCCCCAGTCTTTGCAGGTAACGAGATCGCCGAACCACTGGTGGCCGAGTTCGTGCGAGATCAAGTCGTCTTCGCCGGTGAAATATTCAGGAGCGAGTTTGGGATGAACCAAGGAATTGCTCGTGTTGGTGGTGGCACTCGAATTCTCCATGCCGCCAGCGACGAAATCATCCACCATGACCTGCGCGTATTTTTCCCAGGGATAATCCACGCCGAATTTCTTGCTGAAGAGTTCCATCATCGCCGGAGTCCGTCCATAGTTGAGGGGGAGGCGGTCGCCGCGACCCTTTGGAGCGTAATAGGCCACGGGAATACCGTGCCAGGTCTCTTTCACCTCGTCGAATTCACCGGCGACAACGGTAATCAGGTAGGTCGAACTGGGGACGGATTCCTTCCAATACCAGGTTTTCAAACCTTTGCCGGCGTCGCTGACGCTGATGAGCTTGCCATTTGAAATCGTGATCCAGGAAGCGGGAACCGTGAGGATTGTTTCGGTCGTGAGGCGATCGTTGGGATAGTCGTACGTGGGCAAATAGTAGTGCGTATCTTCCGATTCGCCCTGCGTCCAGATCTGGCTGGGACGGTCCGGATAGTCCTTGTCCGGCAAAATGAAATACATTCCCTTGGTGGGCTTGCCCTCGTAGCGAATAGTGATCTCGAATTTGTCTCCAGCCCTGGCCTCGGAAGCCAAGGGAATGATCAGTTTCTCCGCCGTTGTTTCAAATTTCGCCGCCGCCTTGTTGACAGTTACTTTCCGAATGGTGAGCCCGGCCGAATCGAAGACGATTTTCGCGGTACCATCGCGAAGAACGGAGAGCGAATGCGTGACCTCACCGAGGACCTTTTTTTGCTCGAGATTGAAACGCAAGGCGATCTTCGAATGCTGCAAATCGTAGTCGCGACTGCGCGCATAGGGTTCGTCTGCGAACAGTGACGACGCGGTGACGAAGATCGCCAGCAGCGCCGCGAGCGAAAGAAACACGAGACGACTACGAACGTGGATGTGGAGGCGTTCCCTGGTCATTCAACTTTGCTCCTGTGAATAGTATGTCCTGCCCGCTCCAGCGCGGCCATGGCTGCCGACAATGTTTCAGAAGCAACGAGAAAGTAATCCGTATCAAACGTCGAAATGGCAAATAAACTGATTTTCGCGTCGGCGAGTGGGGCGGCCAGCGCAGACAGTACGCCGATTTCCGACAAAACAAACGGTCCATGCACTTTCAGGACGCGCCATCCGGACTGAGATCTTACATTGGCCGGAACGCGTGAAAGTTCCGTAACAATTGAAAGCTCATCGCCGGTTCGCGTCACGGAAAAGAAAGAACCTTGCGTCGCCCAGGCGGGGATCGGCGAGTCGGCGCTGAGGCGGGAAATAGCGAAGCGCTCAGGCAGCAGACTGAGTTCAAGATGACGGGTCGCGGCGGCCATTGAACGCTAGAGCAGACTCCTCACCAGGCCACCATGGACTCGGCAAGGGTCGAGTTGGAGGGGCGATCCACCGGCAGTTTTACCGTTAGGGAAGCAATCGTAATCAGACATCCTCACTTGAACTTCTGCGTCGCCGCAGAGTTTCCCTGGCAAAATATATGATGCTCATCAGAAGCTGGTCGAGTGCGGCGCCTGGCTTCCGGCGGGGTATTCCTAAACATATTAGACGGAAGCGCGTCCGAATTGGTAACGCGGGTGCCCAGCAGCCCGGGACATACGTCGATAGTTGTCGCGGACGCGCAACCGGCCCCGAATCAGTCACATCCAGCGCTTGATGAAGAACGTCTCAGCCCGTTGTTCTCAAGATCTACGGCGCACCTTTCTTCGAAAGTGTCTACTGTGCGCCCGGATTCCCAACATGGTTGCGAATCAGGATTACGCCAGAATGGATGGCCTGTTGGATTTCCAAACCGGTTTTCCGAGTGCTTTGTCGTCATAAACGATTCGCGTAAGATCGAATTTTCTCCATGAAATTTGTTTGCGCGAAATCCGTTGCGGCACTAAGATGCAGCCAATGCCCTGCTTGGGAGGTTTTCCATGCCACGAAGAATCTTGCTCATCGGCGCTCTGCTGTTTTTCGGAGTCGGCCCCGTGTTCGGGCAGCAGATCGGCAAGTACGTTCCGATTCAGGCGGGGTCGGAACTAGATCATGCCCTGACGGAAATTAACGCCGCCGCCGATCCAGCGCAGAAGTTAGCTCTCATCGATAAATTCGCGGCAGGGCCGGGCCAGGAAGGTGACTATCCCCTGGTGGCCGACGGCCTCTATGTGGACTACTACATCGGGCAAAGGAATTACGATAAGGCGTTTGAGTACGGCGACAAACTTTTCACACTCGATCCGGATAATTTTCAGAATGCCATGAACATGATCCGCGCGGCTTCGGAAAAGGGAGATTCGGAGCGACTGATGGCGTACGCGGAAAAAACAGCGGGAATCCTCAAGCGTTACAAAGAGGCGCCTGCCCCGACCGGGACGGACGCTTCCCGTTGGGAGCAACAAAGGTCCCAAACGCTCGAGAACAATAAGGACGGCATCGCTTACATTCAACAAGCGGTCTACAACGGCGCCCTGCAGGCGAAGGATGCAAGCAAGCGTGCGGGATACCTGGCTCGGTTCGCACAGGCTTTTCCGGATTCACCGTATGCAAATCAAGCGCTGGGAGTAGCGGCGGCGTCTTATCTTCAGGCACAGAACGCCCCCAAGATGCTGGAAGTAGCGAACGGACTCTTGGCTAAGGATCCGAGCAATGTGGGGATGCTGCTCATACTTTCCGATTATTATTCCGACAAACCCGACCAGCTCGCCAAAGGCGAAACATACGCCAAGAAAGCGCTTTCCGTGCTGGACGCGGCCCCAAAGCCGGAAGGTGTGACTGACGAACAGTGGGCCCAGCAGAAGGGCTTGCAAAAGGGCCTGGCGCTGAGTTCGCTGGGGCAAGTGAACATCGAAAAGAAGGACAACGCACAGGCGGTGGAGAATCTAAAAGCAGCGGCGCCGTTGCTGAAGGCGGATGACGGGAGCTACGCCCGTAACCAATATCGGTTGGGATTTGCTCTGGTGAATCTGAAAAGGACCGCCGAAGCCAAGGAGGCCTTCACACAAGCGGCTTCGGTAGACAGCCCCTATAAAGCCTTGGCGCAGGAGAAGTTAAGGACCAGCGCGGGAGCGGCGCCGTCAAGGCACAAAACGCCTTAGAAGAGCCGAGAATCGCAGGCTTCGGTTCGGGCATCAAATTTGTGCTAATGATATGTACAGGAACCCGAACGGGGGAACAAATCCATGGCTGAGATAGCGACGTTTGGAGCGGGATGCTTCTGGGGCGTGGAGGCGGCGTTTCAGCGCGTTTCAGGAGTAATTGATACCGCAGTAGGATACAGTGGCGGGGAGACGCCGAATCCGACCTACAAGGATGTTTGCACGGATGAAACGGGGCATGCGGAAGTGGTGCAGGTAACATTCGATCCGGCGAAAGTGAGTTACGCGCAACTGCTCGACGTTTTCTGGCAAGCACACGACCCGACACAAGTGAATCGCCAGGGGCCGGACTTGGGCACACAGTACCGCACGGCGATTTTTTTTCATTCGCCGGAGCAAGAAGCTGCTGCCAAGAAGTCTCGAGCCGCGCTAGAGGCCAGCGGCAAATCCAAGCGGCCGATTGCAACGGAGATCACGCCCGCCAGCACGTTCTACCGCGCCGAAGAGTATCACCAGAAGTATTTGCAGAAGCGCGGCGTGGCCTCCTGCCACTTCTGAAAGCAAGTTCTAGTCGAAGGCACGATCTCAAACTCGATGGCCGGGTAGAGATGCCCGGCCTTTTATTTAGAAACCCGGGTTGTTTTGAAGAAAAATGGCGGAGAGGGTGGGATTCGAACCCACGGTAGGGGTTAACCTACACACGCTTTCCAAGCGTGCGCCTTAAACCGCTCGGCCACCTCTCCGGCGCTGTGAACAACATAACCAATTTAGCAGAAAGCTTTGCGTCACGCACATCGCGACGGGGCGCGGAATAGCCCTGTCACATCGTGTCCCCCAGGGGAGGTTGTAGTGTTTTGAGCGAGAAGAGGCGCGAGGAAGATGGACCAGTCGACGGCGAGAACCCATGGCGACCCGCTCTAGAGGAGGAGGATGAGGAGATGCGCGGAACCGTGGAGGGCGAGTCAGGGCGGGACGCAGATTCGAATGAACCGCCCTTGGGGCAGATTCGGACGATCGTAGTCGAGGTAGCGGGCGGCGAACGAGTTGGGTAAGCTAGGGCGCGGCCAAGCAGACGCATCCCATGTCTGAAACTCCCGAGCGCATCGGTCCTTACCGAGTTCTCTCCGTTGTCGGTGAGGGCGGAATGGGAGTGGTGTACAAAGCCGAGGACCAGCGGCTGGAACGCGTCGTGGCGCTGAAGGTGATTCGCGAATTCGATGGAGACGAGACACGCCGCCGGCGATTCTGGCAAGAGGCACGGGCGGCGGCACAAGTAGCGCATCCGAACGCCTGCCGGATTTACGACATCGCGGAAGAGCAGGACCGCCTCGTCCTGGTAATGGAGTTCATCGAGGGAGAATCACTGGCGCGGCGCCTTGAGCGCGGTTCCCTGCCTGCTCAGGAAGCTGGACAGATTGCGCTGGCGCTGCTCTCCGCGCTGGAAGCGTTCCACAAAATAGGAATCGTCCACCGGGATCTAAAACCCGGCAACATCGTGCTTTCGAACGGTGTGACAAAGCTGCTGGACTTCGGAATTGCCAAGAACGTTCCTTTGAACTCGAATGAGGAAACCGTGGCGACTCTGGGCGACGCAACCGCCCCTGGAATTTTTCTTGGGACGCCCAGGTACGCGTCACCCGAACAGTTCCGCGGCCAACCCGTGGACGCGCGATCGGACCTGTTTTCAATGGGCGTGATTTTGTTCGAGATGCTGACCGGCCAGCCACCGTTCCCTGGCGAGACGTTTGGTGAGGTGGCGCACGCCGTGTTACAGGGATCAACGCCGGCGTTAAGCGGATCGCCTGCGATTGCGGCGATGGGTCGGATCGTCCATCGCGCGCTTTCGCGCGAGCCGCAGGATAGGTACGCGAGCGCTGAAGCAATGGCCGCGGATTTGCGCGCCACGCTCCAGATGGATGGAATCGAGACGAATGCGCGGGCACGCCCATTGCGGCGGATCATCGTACTGCCGTTCCGGATGTTGCGGCCAAGCGAGGAGATCCAATTCCTGGCATACAGCTTGCCGGAGGCGATCACCGTTTCGCTTGCCGGGCTTGAAAATCTCGTGGTGCGCTCCTCGATTGTGGCCGCGCAGTATTCCGGCGATGCGCCTGACCTGCAGAAAATCGCGCGCGAAGCGGAAGTTGACGTCGTGCTGACAGGAGCGCTGCTCAATGTCGGCACCCAACTGCGGATAACGACGCAACTGGCGGAAGCGCCAAGCGGAACCCTGCTTTGGTCGCACTCCTCGCAGGCAACGACTCACGAACTGCTGGAGCTTCACGACGATCTGGTTCGTCGCGTCGTGGAGTCTATTCTGCCTT
>WNEY01002673.1_pt1 | contig 13122 bp, 9 predicted proteins | sample 5400531 | NCBI WGS metagenome assembly WNEY01 (sample SAMN13153338, study PRJNA577476) | soil metagenome | isolation source: 200 cm saprolite under Douglas fir tree site 1 | place: USA:California | collected 2015-04-18
ACCTTGCCAAAAAGCTGGTCGAGTACAAAGAACAACTAGCGCGCGCCGTCGCCGAGAAGTCCAAAAAGGTCAGACGGCGCCACGGGCCTGGGGGGGGATCCACGAAAGCGTCGAACCCGCGCCGGCCTCGAGGGCGTCGTTAAAACGAGGAACGCAAATTTTCCACGTAGAGGGTGGGAAAGGAGTCCTCACTGGCTGCGATGTTGTTTAAGGTGGAGGGACTGGATGGCGGTGATGGTGACGACGTTAACGATGTCCTGGACTTTGCAGCCGCGCGAGAGGTCGTTTGCAGGTTTGGCGAGGCCTTGCAGGATAGGCCCGACGGCTTCACAGCCGCCAAACCGCTCGGCAAGTTTGTAGGCGATATTGCCGGAGTTCAGGTCGGGGAAGATGAGGACATTGGCGCGGCCGCCGAGCGGCGAGCCCGGAGCTTTGAGCGACGCCACTTCAGGGACGACCGCGGCGTCAAGCTGGAGCTCGCCGTCCATCAGGAGATGAGGCGCCCGCGACTTGACGGTCTTTGCAGCCTCCTGAACGGCCTGCACTGTGGGGTGCCCGGCGCTCGATTTGGTTGAGAAAGACAGCAGGGCCACTCGCGGCTCGACCTCAAAGAGAGCCTGCGCGTTCTCCGCGGTCGCAACGGCGATGCAGGCGAGCTGCGCGGGCGAAGGGTTGGGCACCACGGCGCAATCGGCGAAGAGCATGGCTCCCTCGACGCCCAGTTCCCGCCGCGGCGAGACGATCAGGACAAAACTCGAGAGCAGAGACTCCCGGGGCGCGAGGCCGATCGTCCAGAGGGCTGCGCGAACAGTGTCCGCCGTGGTGGTCAGCGCTCCGCCGACGGAGCCGTCCGCGTCTCCCGCTGCCACCATCAGTCCGGCGAACACTCGCGGCACCTGCGCGCCGGTGAGCGCCTCGGCTTCCGTCATGCCCCGCGCCCGGCGGCGCTCGTGGAGCAACCTGGCATAGGCCTTCAGCTTGTCGCTTGCGCCAGGGTCGAGGAGTGCGGAACTTGAAAGCGCGAGGCCGAGCGTCTTCACCCGGCTGCGGATTTTTTCGACGTTGCCCAGCAGCGTCAGCCGGGCCAACTTTTCTTTTTCGATGATCTCCGCTGCGGCAAGCGTGCGGTCTTCTTCCCCTTCGAACAGGACAATGTGTTGAGGTTTCGCGCGCGCCCGGGCGCGGAGCTTTTCCAGAATTTCCATTGCCAACCTTTTCGAATAACTGTTCGCGCCGGGGTCGAGATGTCCGCAAAGACGCCCGCCGGTGCGCCGCGTGGCGGGAAGCGCTTACCGCCGTTTCAAGGCCGCCCAAGCTTAGCCGGAATCGCGCGGCGCGTCGAGTGGATTAGCGCCACGGGAGACAATTTTCGTGCAGCGTACGCACGGGTGGATGAGGCCGAGAAGTTATTTGCGAATGGCCAGTACAAGCAGGTTTTGACGGCCCTCCGTCTCTCCTTCGAGGCGCTGGCGATCAGCCTTGGATTTGAGAAGCGTGTCAGAGAATGTTTCGAATCCTTATTTGCCGATACCCACCCCGAAAAGAAAGAGAAGGCCCGCGAGGCGCTAACAGGCCTCTACAAGTTCTTGCACCTTGGCCCGCATGAGCAGGCGGAGGGGTCTGAGACTGTCGCCCAGCCGGGCGTCCTACGCCGGGACGCGCGATTTGCGTTAACGATGGCCCATGCCGTATTCGAATATATAACGCCGCAGGTGTAGCTTCGCCTCCTTGGGGCGCGAAATCGCCGCCACCGAGGCCGAAATCGACGAGCGGGGCTACGAACTCTATGGAACTACAGACGAAGAAAGAAGCATCATCGAGGGAGGCTAGGTGAGTAGTATGGCCCACAAGATCTTCCCGAGCCACAGCTCGGCGGACGCGGGATGGGTCAGATTGATAGCCGCCAACGCAACCTCTTGCGGTCGTCTCGGATTTCTTTTTCTTCAATTGTATTGGCGATTCTAAAATACAACCCTGTTCCTTCAATACGCCCGCTCAAACCCAATGACCCCGCCACGGCGACGTTACCCGCCAGCGCGCAATCCTCCGGTCGAAGAATTCTTCCGATACAGCCTCTTCAAGATTTTCTGGGCCTTCCCGAGCTCCTTTTCCTGCCTTGATCCCCGAGAGCATACCTGATGACCGCGTCTACGCCTTCAGGCTTCGGAAACCCGGCGACCCCCATTGCCCGGGCGCGCGCCAAAATTCCGGCATCGCCGGTCAATAGCGCGAAGGTCTTGCGATTGACCAGCGCGAGCGCCCAGATCACCACCCAGTGTTGGGTTTCGCTCAAATTTCGAAACGTCCGCTCCGAGATGGTTCCGATGGGGAAAAGCCCATCGCAGATGACGAGATCCGGCTCGTTTTCAAGCATCCACTCCAGAGCCTCCGCGAGGCTTTCCGCCGATCCAACCAGGATATCTGCCTTATCGCGCGCTGAGGCTAGAATCTGCGCCTGTAGCATCTGACGCACGCGCCTTTCATCCTCGACAATCAAGATTTTCATTATTCCTCCGTGAGCGCCACGTGACAGGCAGAAGCGGCGTCCTACTTCGCAAGCCCCGCCGGGGGCGCGAGCCCCTGCGCCGGCGCATCATTTACCCGGCGCTGCATGCTCGTTGTTCCCTCCCTTGCCGAACTATGCTAGCCTCCAGCACCTGAGGTGGGGGAGCGGCAATTCCCAACTGGACTGTCCGATTGTACTGGTTCATTTGAATTTGTCAAGAAAATAATGAGGGTCGCAACTCAGGACATCTCGACTGCACTCATGAAGCTTCGTAACACCTTGGGAGAGACGCAGGAGGGGATGGCAAGAAGGCTCGGCTGCACGCTCGGGGCCTACAGCAAGTGGGAAAGAGGCGAGAGAACTCCCGGGGGCGAATGGCTCCTAAAGATTTTGGCCCTCTGCCCGGATGAGGCCACTCGCTCGGCGTTTGGAGTGAAAGGTAAGGGTTCGACTGATCGTCGGTCGAGGCTTTCCAGCGCTCAAACGGCCGAGGCGCAAGACGACCTCCTCCGCCAGTATAGCGACGCCGTCACCGGCATCAACATCCTCTGTGAAGCCGCGCAGGCGGGGCACCCCGGCGCAGCCGATGCCCTTCGCGACCTCGCGGATCGCATCAACAAGCGAGCCGGAGACTGGCGGCGAATGAAGTATCTGAAAAAGTAGGGCCGCCCCTTACGGCGGCACAACTGCTGGGCTGAAGCGCCACTCGTGGTTGCCGACTCGCGTAGCCTTCGTGCTATGCCCTACAGGTAAATGGGCTTTGAGCGCGTTCCATTTTTACGCGCTGATGCGCCGGGCCGCGAGCAGGTCTTCAATTCTGCGCGAGCGTCCGTGCTTTTCCGGAAGGCGATGATTCGACCAGCGAGCGCGGGACCAATTCACGAGGGTTTCAAGAAATCCTCTGCTGAAGCCGTGTTAATGTCGAGCACTTGGGGGGGCGATAACCGGACTGTGGCTCTTTTTTGCGGTGTTGTCTCTGTCGACGCCTGTCATAATCTCTGGTCACAGATTGCAATTGGCCTGACGCCCAGGCGGAGGACAGGAAGAGGCGCGTGGTCAAGACGATCGAGTGGACGGAAGAAGGTGTGCGGATGGTGGACCAGCGGCGGCTCCCCGCTGAAGAGGTGTACGTCACCTGCCGAGATTATCGGGAAGTCGCCGACGCCATCCGCTCAATGGTAATCCGCGGGGCACCGGCGATCGGTGTGGCTGCCGCCATGGGGATTGCTCTCGGAGTAAAAAATTCCCGCGCCGCGACCCTCGCCGAACTTCACGCCGATTTCGAAAAGATCGCGGAAACGATTTCTCAGACCCGTCCCACCGCCGTAAACCTTTTCTGGGCTGTCAAACGAATGCGCAATATTTTCGAAAAGAGCCTGGCGCGAAGTGGTTCAGAGCCCGAGAAAATTGCAGCGGCCCGCGCAGACCTTATCGAAGAGGCCAAGCGCGTGCTCGCCGAGGACATCGCCGTGAACCAGGCCATCGGCCGCCACGGCAGGGCGCTCGTTCAAAACTCGGCGAACCTCCTGACTCACTGCAACGCCGGCGCGCTCGCGACCGGCGGTTACGGCACTGCGCTCGGGGTCATTCGCTCGGCGGTGGCGGACGGGAAGAAAGTCCGCGTCTTCGTGGACGAAACGCGCCCTTTTCTCCAAGGGGCGCGCCTGACCGCCTGGGAACTGGCCCAAGACGGCATCCCGGTTACCCTGATCACCGACAGCATGGCCGGTCACTTCATGAAGAGGAAAGAAATTCAGGCCGTGATCGTGGGCGCCGACCGCATTGCGGCAAACGGCGACGTTGCCAATAAAATCGGGACCTACACCCTGGCCGTGCTCGCGCGTGAAAACCAGATCCCTTTTTACGTAGCCGCGCCCCTTTCGACCCTTGACCTCAGCCTCGCATCCGGCGACGAGATTCCCATCGAAGAGCGCTCGCCTTCCGAAGTGACCCACTTTGCCGGAATGTCAATTGCCCCCAAGGGTATCGAGGCCCGCCATCCCGCCTTCGACGTGACTCCGCACGAATACGTCAGCGCGATCATCACCGAACGCGGCATCGCCCGCGAACCCTACAAGGAAACTTTAAAGGCGTTGTTCTGATGGCGTGGGAGGGCAATCGCTTGGCTGCTCGCCTCGCGGACTTATTCATGGCGAAGGGCGACGATGGGATCGAGGCGCGACGCTTTCAAGGCGGGCCACATGCCGAAGAACAGTCCGATGCAGACGGAGACGATGAAGCCCACGGCGACGGACCAGAGAGGCACCTGGGACGGTAGGAAGTCCAGGGCCCGGATCAGAAGGCTCATACCGCAACCGAAGGCGATGCCCAATAACCCTCCCGACCCCGTCAGGGTCATCGCTTCGAGGAGGAATTGCCAGGTGATGTCGCTGCGGCGCGCGCCGATGGCCTTGCGCACTCCGATTTCGCGCGTGCGCTCGGTGACGGAGACCAGCATGATGTTCATGACGCCAATCCCGCCCACGAGCAGGCCGATGGACGAGATTACTACCGTGACGAGGACGACCATACCCATGATGTCGCGGAACTGTGTAATCAGAGATTCGGCCGTGGAAATGCCGAAGCTGTCGGGGTCGGAAGGCTTCACGTGACGCCGGCGCCGGAGCACGTTGCCGGCCTCTTCGATGGCCTCCTTCACCCTGCCTTCATACGCCATGGCCAAGAGGAAATTTTCTTTTTCGTTGGGGTAGATCTTCCTGAAGGTCAAGTAGGGGATTTTTACCACGCGGTCGCTTCCGTTATCCCCGGGGAAGCGCTTGCGGGGGCCGATGGTCCCGATAACCTGGAAATTATCGTTGCCCATCGTCAGCATCTTGCCGATCGGGTCTTCGTGCTCGAAAAACCTCTTGACGATATCCGCCCCGATCACGGCCACGTTGCGCCGGTGCGTATCGTCAGCGTCCGTAAAAAACCGCCCGTCGGCGAGGGAATCGTTGACCACGTCGAAGTCATCCACCGTTGCGCCGATAAAGTTGTAGTCCAGGATTTCCATCCCCTTGTATTTGAGGCTGGGCGGCGGCCCCCACCAGATGAACTTCTCGGCGGCGATTTTCTCGACGTCGGGACATTGGTCCCGGATGGCCATGGCATCTTCGAAAGTCAACGGTTTTCTAAGGCGCTCCTCGCGCGAAAGCCGGAAGCGGATCCCGGGTTCCCATTTGAAGATGAACAGCGTCCGCGTGCCGAAGTCCCTCGCCGCCTCGGCCACTTGGTTGTCCAGCCCGGCAAAGACGGAGGCCACGGTGATGACCGTCATGACCCCGATGAGGACGCCCAGGATGGTGAGAAAAGACCGGAACTTGTGGGTGCGAAGCGTGTCCAGGGCCAGCAGGAGGTTCTCACGGACGTTCTGCTTGGAGACTTTCATCGTCAATTCTCTGTCCGAAGGGCCTCGATCGGGTCGAGCCGGGCGGCCTGGCTTGCCGGGTAGATGCCGAAGAACAGGCCGACGGCCGTCGAGAGCGCCAGGCCCACGAGCACCGCCATAACGGGGACGGACGCTGTGAAGACCATATCGACGATCTTGCTGACCGCGAGCGCCAGCAGCACCCCGAGCACCCCGCCTGCGCAGGCCATTACCCCGGACTCAATGACGAACTGCATCAGAATGTCGCGCCGCCGCGCTCCGAGGGACTTGCGGATGCCGATTTCATGAGTGCGCTCGGTGACGCTGGCCAGCATGATGTTCATGATGACGATACCGCCCACGACCATAAACACGGCGACGACCGCGATGGTGACGGCGAAGACCGAGCCGGTCAACTGCTGCCAGAGTCCCATGATCGTGTCGGAAGCGTTGATGCCGAAATTGTCGTCGTCTTTGTAAGCGAGGTGGCGGCGGGCGCGCATCAAGGCGCGGGCTTCGTCTTCGAGTTCCATCATCTGGCGGCTGTTCCAGGCCTGCACGTTCACGTTCATGCGGGGCCGGGCGACGAAGAGTTTGCTGAAGGTCGTGAGGGGGATCTGGGCAAAGTTGTCCTCGCTCTCCCCGAACGTGGAGCCGATTTTGCGAGCCACGCCGATGACTTCGAAGGGATGGCCGCCGATGAGGATGACCTTGCCCATCGGGTCCACGGTGGGGAAGAATTTGTCCACCAGGTCCTGGCCGATGAAGCAGACCATGGCGCTGTGGAGATAGTCCGATTCGGTGATAAACCGGCCGTACTCCACCTGTTCCTGCCCGATGTCGATCATGCTGGGCGTGACGCCCCGGAAGCCGATTTCGTCGATGGTCTGGTTCTTGTAACGGGCGTTCGGTCGCGGCCAGCGCCAGGAGACCGCCCCGATGTTCTTGTGGCCTCGCAGGTTTTCTTTCAGGAAGTTGTAGTCCTCGATGCGGATGGGCTTGTTTCGGCGGCGCTGTTTCAGCCAGTCCTCATCGCCCGACGCCCATTGGAACTGGTCAAGGATGAACACGTTGGCACCGAGGTTGGCGATATGGTCGGCGATATAGAGGTTCATCCCGTTGATGACTGAGATCACGACGATCAGCGTTGTGGTGGCGATGACGACGCCGAGCAAGGTGAGGAAAGAGCGAAGCTTGTGGGAGCGGAGCGCCTCGAGCGCGATCCAGAAGGCTTCCCTCGCGGTCACCCAGACGCTCGTCAGCGCGCGATGCTTGAGCTTGCGCCCGAAAATCAGCGTTTGGGTCTGGCTGAATCCTGCCACGGGGTCTCTCGTTTTCGCCGGCCAGGGCCCGGGTGCCGCGCCTGAGCGGCCGTCCTGTTGCGCGCCTTGCGCTTAGCGGACGCGCTCGTCGCGGTCGATTTTGCCGTCGCGGATGTGGATGATGCGGTGAGCGCGGGCCGCAATGTCGTGTTCGTGAGTCACCAGGATGATCGTGTGGCCCTCCGACTGCAAGCGGTCGAACAGGTTCATGATTTCGACGCCGGTGGCGCTGTCGAGGTTACCGGTGGGCTCGTCCGCCAGGATGATCGAGGGACTGTTGACCAGGGCCCGGGCGATGGCTACGCGTTGGCGTTGGCCTCCGGAAAGTTCGTTGGGTTTGTGGGTCATCCGGTCGGCAAGGTCAACCCGTTGCAACGCTTCTTGAGCTCTTTCCAGCCGCTCCTCCGCGGGCGTGCCGTTGTAAATCAGCGGCAATTCGACATTGTGGAGGGCGGTAGCGCGGGGCAGGAGGTTGAAGGTCTGGAAGACGAACCCGATCTCCTTGTTGCGGATGTAGGCGAGCTCGTCGTCGGAGAGTTCGCCTACCTGGCGGGAGTTGAGCCAGTACTTTCCCCGGGTCGGAGTGTCCAGGCAACCGATGAGGTTCATCAGCGTGGACTTCCCGGATCCCGACGGGCCCATGATGGCGACGTATTCCCCTCGCCGGATCTCGCAAGAGATTCCGCAGAGCGCTTGGACGGCCACGGCGCCCATGTCGTAAGTCTTCCAGAGGTCTTCGGTCCGGATCAGGACTCCGTCCTCGGAGAAGGCATCTTGCCTCGTGAACGACGGCGCGATTTGTGATTCCATAGTTTGTTTGACGGTCCGGCTGTTCTCGAACTTTGCGGTTCGTCCGGCTCGCCGGGTGGCGCCTTTCAAACCCCGAACTGCGCGTAACTTAAACCAAACTCAGCGCGGCGGGGCGGGGCCTTTGTCGCCGGGGTTCTTTTCGACCTTCACCTTCGTGTTGTTTTTGAGCGTTCGCAAGACCTGGTAGCTGCCGGTGACCATCTCTTCTCCCTGCTCCAGGCCCTTCAGGACCTCGACGTCCGTGGCGCCCATAATACCGGTCTCGACCGGAACGAAGACCGCGCGACCCTTCCGAACGGCGAAGACCCCCTGAAGTTCTTCCTTGCTTTTCTCTTTGTCTTTGGACGAAGCCACCGGCGTTGAGACCCCGGGCCCGGCCGCCAGCGCCTTGTCCTTGGCATCTTTTCCCGTCTCTTCGAGTTCGCGCCGAGTGCGGATGGTCAATGCCTGAATCGGGACGGTGACCGCATTTTGGCGTGTCGCCGTTGTGACTTTCGCCGTGGTCGAAAGTCCCGGCCGGACATTGGAAGGAGGGTCGTCGAGCGTCACGACCACTTTGAAATTCTTGGCTTCCTCGCTGGGCGCCCCGCTCTGGCTGGTGGTCTGCCCCGTGGTGCGACTGACGGCGCTCTGGCCGATTTCCGTGACGTGGCCTTTAAAAGTCTTATTCGGGATGGCGTCAATGTTGACTTCGGCCGGCTGTCCCAGTTTGACGTTCACGATGTCGGTTTCGTCAACCTTGACTTCGGCGGTGATGACGGAGAGGTCTGAGACCTGAAAAAGCACGCTGCCGGGCTGGTTCTGGATTCCGGGGACCACGTTTTCGCCGACGTGCACGGGAAGCGATGTGATGATGCCGTCGAGTGGAGACGTGTAAATCGTCTTGTTGCGCAAGTCCCTGGCGCGGATGAGTTGGGCCTGGCTTTGAGCCACTCGGGCTTTGGCCATATCGCGGGTGTAGGTGGCCTGGTCCACCTGCGCCCTGGCTTGGGTCACTCGGGCCTGAGCGGACTCGAGGCCGGCCTGTGCGACGGCGTAATCGCTCCCCCGCTGATCGTGGATTTGTTGGGCGATGAGCCGGTCTTTGAACAACTGCTCCGCGCGGTTGAAATCGTCCTTGGATTGATTATGCCGGGCCCTCGACTGGGCCAGGTCGGCTTGAGAAGTCTTGAGGTTCGCCGAGGAAGACGCAACGGCCGCTTCCGCCGCCGAGGCGTCAGCTCGCGCCGTCAGAAGCGCCGCCTCCTGGGCCTTCACGTCAGCTTCTTGTTGCACGGACTCCGTCTTGAGCAGGAGCTGGCCTCTCTTGACGCGGTCGCCTTCCTTGACCAGAATCTCCGTGATTTTGCCGAAGGAGTTTGCGTTGACGTTGGCCCACTGGTTGCTCGGTGGCTTGATCTCACCCGAGGCGGTGACGATGGACGCCAGGTCCTGGCGAATCACTTTTCCGATCTGGACTGCAACGACTCCCCTCCGGCTCCAGGCAATCCCGCCCAAGACCAGCCCGATCAAGACCGCCGCGGCTACGATGCTCAAGACGATCTTTTTCCAGCGCTTCATGCCTTTCTCTTTTCGAGGCGGAAGGATGTCGCGGCTTGGGGCTGCTCCCAGTTGAAGTTCATCCACCCTTCCAAGGCCAAGCTCCGTTGTCTGCGGCATCGGGTCCATCCCTGTCTCCTCACCTTTATGACGCAGGGGCGTTCACTTCGTTTCGTCCGCAGGTGTGTGACGCGCGTGCCCCACCCTTGCCAGGCCTCCCCGATCAGGAGGGCACGCAGACGTCAGGCTCATTTCGAGGTCGGTCCCCTGCGACCTACTGGATATTACGCATGCCGGCGGTGAAAAGTTTCCCCAATTTTCGCGCGATTACCCCGGACGCGTTCTAACTCACCGCCGAGGGTTGTCGCCCTTCCAAAAAGCATCGCGACCCGGCGCCGGGCGCGTGTAAGCCTGAGCTCCTTCATTGGCGGTCGCTTACAAGCATACCACATCGTCTGTTCATCGCCCACTCTGAAAGCCACCTGCCCCTGGTCCGGCGCCGCACGCCGCCCCGCAACCGGCGCTCCCATTCTAATCTCGCAACAAGGTCAGACTGAAACAGTACCGTCAAGAGTTAGAGCGCCCGTCGGAGGCTTCCGGCGCTGGCGAGAAGAGATGAAAAAAGCGCGACCTGAACCCACCCTTTGCGGGCGGAAAGCATCTTAAGCCGGATTTCCATTTTGGAAGCCCGGCTCCTTATAAATGTACGCCTCGCGGCCTCCTATTGGAACGTTCCGGCTCTTCCGCTTCAGATTGTGGACTCGCAGGTCTTGGATAAAAGTCGGAAAACGCGCGATGAATGCGCCAGCCGCTACCCCGTAGCGGGCGGTCGCCCCGGAAATGACGCACGAGCAGGACGGTGGATCCGGCCGCTAACGCGATAAACAACGCCGCCGTGACGTAATCAGTTGTAAGACCGAAATTCTCTCACTCGAGTGCAAGCCGATTGCAAAAAAATGGGCGCGGGTTTTGAAGCCTGCGCCCGGATGATTGGTCAAACGAGACTAGAAGCCCAAGCGTAGCCCGAAGCGAAACTCCCGAGACCGGGCGAGTCCAGTCCTACTGGTCCCGGACCGCGTGGAGAGGATATGCCCGAAGTTCGAGCTATTGCGATTGCCATTCGGGTTGCCGAACGCTGGCGTGTTGCTCACATTGAACGCCTCCGCCCGGAATTGCAGATCGAACTTCTCCGTGAGTTTGAAGGTGCGGAACAGGCTTAAGTCCATATTCACCACACCGGGTCCGCGCATGGTGTTCCGGCCCACGGTGCCGAACCGCACTTCAGTAACGCGTGCAAAGGCCGAGGTATCGAAGAAGGTGCAGCCGGCGCCGGGACCCACACACCCGATCTGTTTGACCGTCGGTTTGATTTGGTCCGGGGTCTGCCGGTTGTCCGGCATTTTCAACGAGGAGCCGGAAGCACTCAGCGTATACTGCAGTCCCTTGAAGGAACTGAAGATGCCGTTGATCTGCCAGTCTCCCAGGACCGCCTTGCGGGGCCCGCTCGCGGCCCACTTCTTGCCGCTGCCGAAGGGGAGTTCGTACATATAGGCAAACTGTAGGATCTGGGGGATGTTGAAATTCGCGGGGGCGCGATTGCGATTCCACGCGATGGCCGAAGGCCAGAAGGTTTCGGTCCAGTCACCGTATTCGGCCATATTGATGGCCCGCGAGTAGGTGTAGGCACCCTTGAGAAGCAGGCCGCCCGTAAAGCGCCGGTTGAGGCTGACTTGCAGCGAGTGGTAGTTGCTGTTCAGCATGCCATCCCACAACCGGGTTGACGCGGTACGTCCGAATTTCGTGTAGAGCGGTTGCCCGTTAATGCCGGCGCCGGGTATCTGCCCTGCGTTGATGTCACGGAACGCGAAGTCCCTAATGGAGGACGACCCGACGTATCCAACCGAGGTTACCAATTCGCCCGGCAACTTGCGCTCGATGATGAAGTTCCACGATTGGATGTAGCCGCGGCGCATCAGTTGGTTAGCCGCGGGGTAGCCGTCCTCGGCTGCATTCGGTAACTTAACCCGGCCCGTGCTGATGTCGAAGCCGAGGATTGATGGAATGCCGACGTTGGGGCCCAGCGGCGCGTTCGCGACACCCGCCGCCACGTAACTCGGGTCCGTGGTGACCGGTTGGAAGCCATTGACGCCCGCGAACTCCGCGACAACCGTCAGCGGAAACCAACCACGTAATGCTTGAGCACCCCAGGGATGCGAGTGGTAAGTGATGCCGTAGCCGCTTCGGATCACCGTGGAAGGGGTCACCTGATAGGCGAAACCGATACGGGGAGCAAAGAGCTTTTTGCTCCAGCCCACGCCGTTATCTCGGGGAATGCCACCCCGGCCGCCGATCAAGGCCTCGTTGGTGGTAGGGTCATACGATTCGATGCCTAGGCCTTGGGAGCGCCTCCGGTTGGGGTAAAGCTCCCATCGCAATCCCAGGTTGAGGGTCAGCTTGGGAGTAACGCGCCAGCGGTCGCGCACGTAGAGGGCGTACTGGCCTTCCAAGCTGTCCATCTTGATGAGCTGGCTGCTCTTCCCTGAGTTCTGTGGAGCCCCGATCAAGAAAGCCGCCAGAGCGTTGAATTCGTCTCCTCCGGAGCCGCTAATGCTCGTGACGTCCGTATCGAAAGTAAAGCCGCCTCGTGGACCTCGGCCCAGCTCCGGCTGCCAATGGTTCATGAGGTGGTGGACATAATCGAAGCCGAAGCGGATCTCGTGAGCGCCCTTTATCCAGTTGGCGTTGGTGTTGAACGTGTAGGACTGGTCGTTGCGGAAGGCCGGGTTCCACTCTTCCGGATTGCCCAGGGTTGAAAAGCCAGAGATTTCAAAGGCGGGCATGCCAGCTTCCCGCGGGTCAGGGCCGTTGGTCCCCGGAATCCCCAGCACGTCCGATCCGAAGTTAATGCCGCTTACCTGGTCGGGGGGTTGGGCGGCCTGGCCAAATCGCGTCCAGCCGAGCGTGGCGTCAATCAGGAAGGTGGGCGTGACGGTATAAGTTTGACCGATGGCCGCGACCTGCGTCAGGGTAGCAGTTGTGCCGAGGCCACCGTCGCACAAGCAGGCGCCGCCCGCTTTGCCGAGGCTGAAGCCATCACTACCGAACGTCGCCCGCATGACGCTGTACTTGAACCAGAGCTGGTGCTTATCATTCCGGTTCCAGTTGATCTTGGAGTCAATATTGTTGCGGTTCAGACGTTGCGTGCCGGAGACGAAGTAGTTGTCGAGATCCCCAGGAAGGTTGGGCTGGGGAACCAAGTCCAATAGCTGCATCATGGGGCCGTTCAGCCGGGCCGGTGGAATCACGTTGAACTTGCCAAGATACGAGAACGGCGTACGACCCGATCCGTCCTGGATCCCCGTGTAGGGATCGAAGATCATCGGTGTGGTATCGCCAAATACTCTCGTGAAATCCCCCGTGCGGAGGTCAGCCGTCGGTACGGAAGCGAGCCGGAAACGGTTCGACCGCTCGAAGGTGCCTTCCCAGTCGGCGAAAAAGAACAGCTTGTTCTTCTTGATGGGTCCGCCGATGCTGCCCCCATCGATGTTCAGGATGTTTTTAGGCTTTTTCGCTACCCT
>WNEY01002674.1_pt1 | contig 13122 bp, 10 predicted proteins | sample 5400531 | NCBI WGS metagenome assembly WNEY01 (sample SAMN13153338, study PRJNA577476) | soil metagenome | isolation source: 200 cm saprolite under Douglas fir tree site 1 | place: USA:California | collected 2015-04-18
CGTACGATGAGGGGTGAGGGGTTAACTTCGTAAGAAGCATTTTTTACGAAAGCGAGCCCCTCACCCCTCACGATTCGTTGCGCCACCATTGAGCCCTCTCCCGCAAGGGGAGAGGGCACGAGAAGCAGCGGCGGCGTTCGGAGTGACCTAGTCACGCCGTCCGCCCCCGCAGATGCTGCAGAGTCCATAGCAGCGAGCTCCATGCCACGGTGATGGCGAGCCCGGCGAGATAGGCCCACCACACCCCGATCGGCACCGCGAGATAGTGAATGCCGAGAAAGCCGAGGCCAAGGCCGATGAGCGCGGGCTGCGCATGCGCGAGCACGGCGCCGGCGGCTTTCCCGCCAACGCGCGGATGCAGGACGACCACGAAGCTTCCCATCACGATCGGAAAGACCGCGAACATGCCGGAGGCGAACGAGCCGATCCGATGGCTGGCCGTGGTCACGATCGCGACCACCAATGCGGCGGTCGCCGCCCGCAGCAGCAGGTCGTAGCGGGTGCGCTCGATCTTGTCCCGCGCCACCGCCGGTCCGCGGTAGCGCGCCGAGAGCGGAATGGTGACGGCGAGGATCGCCACGTTGAGCACAAACGCGGTCAACGGCGTCCAGGACACGAGCCGCGTCGCGGCCGCGGCGGCGAACCACACCAGCGTCGCGACGCCGATGCTGAGCGCGATGCCATGGCGCTGCGCCAGCAGCGTATAGCTGAGCGCGAAGACCGCGACCACGGCGTTGCCCGCGGCGCTGCCGACCGCGCTGTCGGCGACGAAGGCGGGCGGATGCTCCAGCGCCAGGATGATATAGGCCGCGCCCGCTGCCGTCGGCAGCGCGGCGATCAACGCGCCGATGAACGGTCCGCTGCGCTCGACCGCGACCGAGGCGGCAACGACGATCGTCGCCGTCAACGCCATCTTGAGCGCAAGCTCGTACCAGAAGAAGAGATCGGGCGGCATGATAATTGCGGAATCCACAATCGGATGTGATGCCGGCGAAACATGTCCCCGCGAAGGCGGGAAGCCGGCATCCAGAAAATCACCAAACGGCGAATCGACCCCGGACGGGGGATACTAGATCATCTGCTGGCGGATGGATGATGACGGCAAAGAAAAATTACGCGCGATTTAACTTAACCTCGACCGGCGGGCCGCTCTTGATCGTCTGGTAGACCACGCAATAGCGCTCGGTGAGCTTGAGCAGCTGGTCGAGCTTGTCCTGCGGCGCGTCGGTCTCGACATCGAAGCGCAGCCTTATCTGCGCGAAGCCGACCGGAGCGTCCTTGGCCACGCCGAGCGTGCCGCGGAAGTCGAGATCGCCCTCGGCCGAAACCTTGCCGGACCTGAGCGGGATGTCGAGCGCGGTGGAGACCGCCTTCAGCGTCACTCCGGCGCAGGCGACCAACGCCTCCAGCAACATGTCGCCGGAGCAGAGCTCGAGCCCGGAGCCGCCGGTGGCGGGATGCAGGCCGGCGACGGCGAGCGCGCGTCCGGTCTCCACCTTGCAGGCGATATGGGCGTCGTCGAGCGTGCCTTTGGCCTTCAGGGTGATATAGGCGGACTTGGGATCGCCCTTGTAGCGCTCCTTGAGCGGCGCCTGCATGGCACGCAACGCGGTGGCATCCATCGGGGGTCTCTCCTCCACGGGTCAAACGGGCATTGCATATAGCGATGACTCTGCGTCTCGTCACCCTGTCACCACCACAGCCCGCCGCCGGCCGCGGCGTTGGTCTCGCCGTCGTCGGTGATGATCGCGCGGTCGAGCGAGCGGTCGAGCGCCGCCAGCACGCGTCGTTTGACGAAATCGAAGGCCGCCGATTGCCGGTCGCGCGGGCGCGGCAGGTCACAGGCGATCTCCTCGAAGACCCGCCCGGGACGCGGGCGCATCACCATGATGCGGTCGGCGAGCACGATCGCCTCCTCGACGTCGTGGGTGACGATGACCAACGTCGGCTCGAGGTCGGCCCACAGGTCGAGCAGATGGTCCTGCAGGTCGGCGCGCGTGAAGGCATCGAGCGCGGAGAACGGCTCGTCGAGCAGCAGCACCTGCGGCCGCGGCACCAGGGCGCGGGCGATGGCGACGCGCTGCGCCTGCCCGCCGGAGAGCTCGCGCGGCCACACCCGCGCCTTCTCCGTCAATCCGACGCGGTCGAGCGCGCGCGCGACGCGCGCGCTGCGCTCGGCGCGCGGACAATGCTCGAGGCCGAAGCCGACATTGTCGGCAACCCGCAGCCACGGCAGCAGCCGCGGCTCCTGGAAGATGATGCCGATCTCCTCGTGCGGCTCGGCGATGACCGTGCCGTCGAGCACGACCTTGCCCTGGGTCGGCGTGTCGAGGCCGGAGATCGCCCGCAGCATGGTGGACTTGCCGCAGCCGGAGCCGCCGATCACGACCAGGATTTCGCCCGGGGCAACCTCGGTCGAGACGCCGTCGAGCGCGCGAACGCCGTTGGGATAGGTCTTGCCGACGCGGTCGAGGACGAGCATCGAGTTTCTCTATTGCGTTTGTCGCATTTTCGGACGGAAAACCGGTTCCCACTTTTCCTGAAAATGCTCCTAGCGGCGCGTGGCCACATCTTCCCAGCGCAGGAATGGCGTCGCCACCAGTACGATGAGCCAGTCCGTGGTCTTGCCGAGGATGGCAAAGGCGACGATAGCGGCGACGATCTGCGCCGGCTTGCCGAGCTGCTGGCCGTCGATCAGCAGAAAGCCCAGCCCGGTCGAGGCGCCGAGAAATTCCGCCGCCAGCACGAACATCCAGCCGAGACCCAGGCCGGCGCGCAGCGAGATGACATAGGCCGGCATGACAGCCGGCAGCAGGATGCGCCGCACCATGGCGAGGCCGGAGAGGCGAAAGACGCGGCCGACCTCCACAATTTTTCGGTCGACGGAGAGAACCGCGCCCATGACGCCGAGATAGACCGGAAAGAACACGCCGACCGCGATCAGAATGATCTTGGAGGCCTCGAAGATGCCGAACCAGAGAATGAACAGCGGTACCCAGGCGATCGAGGGGACGGCCCGCAAACCTTGCAGGGTCGGATCGAGCAGACGATAGGTCAGCGCCGAGTAGCCGGCGACGGCGCCGAGAACGGTTCCGGCGAGCACCCCGAATACGAAGCCCCAGGCCACGCGCCATATCGTCGCCAGCGCGTGCTGCTGCAGCTCGCCGGTCGCGGCGAGATCGACGAAGGTGTTCCAGATGACGGAGGGCGGCGGCACCAGGCGTCCGTTGGACAGCCCCATGCGTACCGCGATTTCCCAGAACAGTGCGAGCGCGACCGGCAGAAGCAGACCGAGCGCGGGCCGCGCAAAACGCGCCAGCCTCGCTTTGGACGCTCCCCGCTCCGTTCCGGCTTGTTCGACGGTCGCCGTCATGGAGACAAGAGACATAACCGGCTCAACAAATGCAACACGTGCGTGTCCCGGGCGCAGCGCAGCATGGAGCGCACGCGAACAAGTTCGAGCGGGCCGGCGCATCCCTGATCGAGTGCGCGGAATGATGCGCTGCAGAACCGGACCGTTGCGAGCTCCGAGCGTGGAGCGGTCCCGGATCAGCGGCGCACCGCTATAGCGCGCGAAGACGCGCGTAAACGCGCTTATGGCACCGCATCCGGGACACAAGGAGCGTCAATTCGTCACCGTCACGTAACGGTCATCGATCAGATCATCGACGGACTTCTTGACGTCGACATTGGCGCCGATCACGCCGGTCTTTTGCAGCGCGATGCCGGCCTCCAGGATCGATTCGCGCTGCGCCGGGCCGACCTTGTTGTGGGTGAGCTCGGTGCGCTCCTTGAGCTGCTTGTCGACGACGGCGTCGTCGAGCTTGGTGACGGCGATGAAGGTCTTCTTGAGCTCGGGATAATTGGCGAGCGAATATTTTCGCGCCTCCTCGTAGGCCGAGATCACGCGCCGCACGATGTCGGGCTGATCCTTGGCGAATTCCTCGCGCACATTGAGGATGCCCCAGGTATTGGCCTCGGGCTTGCGGAAGAACAGCCGTGCGCCGTCCTTGATCTCGTGCTGCGCCATCATCGGGTCGAGACCGGCCCAGGCGTCGACGTCGCCGCGGATCAGCAGGTTGCCGCCGTCGGCGTGCTGCTGCACCAGCACCGGCGTGATATCCTTGTCGGTCAAGCCCGCACCCAGCAGTGCGCGCACCAGGAAGATATGCGGATCGGTGCCGCGCACCATCGCGACCTTCTTGCCCTTGAGGTCCTCGACTTTGCTGAGCTTGCTGTCCTTGGTGGTAACGAGCGCCGTCCACTCTGGCCGAGAATAGACGTAGACCGACTTGATCGGGTTGCCGTTGATCTTGGCGACGAGCGCGGCCGAGCCGGCGGTCGAGCCGAAATCGATCGAACCGGCATTGAGGAATAGCAGCGCATTGCTGGAGGAGACCGTCTGTACCCAGCGGATGGCGATGCCGTCCTTGGCGAATTCCTTCTCGAGAAAGCCTTTGTCCTTGAGGAGCATCGACACCGGGTTGTAGGTCGCCCAGTCAATGCGGATTTCCTTCGGCTTGTCGGCGGCGTTGAGATTCGCGCTGGCAATGAGCCCCGCCACGAGGGCGGACGCGAACAGTGCACGGCGGGACAATTGGGTCATCACGACCTCCAAAGCGGCTTGCTCAAATCGGCGGTATTTTTATTCTTTAGAAAGCCATGCACAAAGCGTCAACGAGAAAATATATGTCGCCCTGTCGCTATATATAGATTTATTCTCTCCGCGACTTGTCCCGACTGAACAGCGTTGCAGCGCCCTGCGAGCCCGTGACGACCGGCAGCCCGGCGGCCCGCCACTCCGGAAGGCCGTCCTCCAACCGCCGAGCCTTGAAGCCACGAGCGCGAAGCGCCGCAACCGCTTCGTAGGAGAGGACGCAGTAAGGGCCGCGGCAATAGGCGACAAATTCTTGCGCGGGGTCGAACTCGGCGAGGCGCGCTTCGAGCTCGCGTAGCGGGATGTTCACGGCGCCAGGCAGATGTCCCAACGCGAATTCATCCGGCGGCCGGACATCGAGGACGGTCACCGTGCCCGCGCGCGACATTTCCAGAAGCGTTTCGCGAGAGACCGGCTCGAGGCTGTCACGATCATTGAAATAGCTGCGGATCACCCGATCCACCTCGGCAATGTTCTGCTCGGCAATCCGGCGCAACGCCGCCAAGAGATCGAGCACGGCCTCGTCGGCGAGCGTGTAGAAGACGAACTTGCCCTCGCGCCGAGCGACCACGATCCCCACGCGCCGCATCTGCTGCAAGTGCTGCGAGGCATTGGCAACCGACAGGCCGGTTCGCTCCGCCAGGACCTCGACGCTCCGCTCGCCCTGGGCCAGCTGCTCCAAGAGCTCGAGCCGATGCGCATGCGCAAGCGATTTGGCGACGGCAGCGAATTGCGCGAACAGCGCCAATTTTGGGCTGCGGATTGACATGGGTGAAAAACGTCCCTAGATCATTCAAATGATCGATTGAATGATATAGAATTCAATCCCTTGGTCAAGTGGCCAGGAACGGTTGCAAAGCCATGCGCGACGCCGTGTTCGCTTACGAACCCTATATCCGCCTGGGCGCTTTCGGCGGCGTGTTCATCGCAATGGCGATCTGGGAATCCATCCAACCGCGACGGAAACAGTCGATCGGCCGCGGCTGGCGCTGGCCAAACAATCTCGGCGTGGTCGTGCTGAACACTCTCGTCGTCCGCATCGTGTTCCCGACCACGGCCGTCGGCCTTGCCCTCGTTGCCGAGGCACGGGGGTGGGGTCTTTTCAACCTGTCGGCACTCCCAGCCTGGGTCGGCGTCGTTTCCTCGGTCGTCGTCCTCGATCTGGCGATCTATCTCCAGCACGTCCTCTTCCATGCGGTGCCGGCGCTGTGGCGGCTGCATCGCATGCATCACGCCGACCTCGATTTCGATGTGAGCACCGGGCTGCGCTTCCACCCAATCGAGATTGGGCTGTCGATGCTCATCAAGCTCTCCGTCGTCGCCGCCCTCGGGTCGCCGGCGCTTGCCGTCCTGATCTTCGAGGTGCTGCTGAACGCGACCTCGATGTTCAATCACGGTAATGTCCGCATCCACGCGGGCCTCGATCGCATCCTGCGCTGGGTCGTCGTCACGCCCGACATGCATCGCGTCCATCATTCAATCCTGTCGCGCGAGACCAACAGCAACTTCGGTTTCAACCTGCCTTGGTGGGATCGGCTGTTCGGTACCTACCGTGCGCAGCCGGCCGCCGGGCACGAGGGCATGACAATCGGCATCGAGCAGTTCCGCGAACCGCGCGAGCTTGGGCTCGATCGCATCCTGCTGCAGCCCTTCCGCGGCAATGCCGGCCGGTATCCGCTCGGACAGAGAGCAGGCGAACAATGAGCATGCGCCGCTTCTTGCCGCGCCCTGCGCTCGCGTTGCTGCTCATCGCAGCGGCCACGTGGGCCGCCGTTCATCGCGACCAGATCAACCTGGCGACGCTCGATGCATGGCTCGGCTCACTCGGCCTGTGGGCGCCGATCGGCTACGTGATGCTCTATGCTGTCGCCACCGTGGCCTTCGTTCCGGGTGCAATCTTCGCCCTCGCGGGCGGCGCGTTGTTCGGGCCGTTCTGGGGCAGTATCTGGAACCTGCTGGGTGCCACGCTGGGCGCCACCCTCGCGTTCCTGGTCGCGCGCTATGTCGCGGGAGACTGGATCGCACGCAAGGCCGGCGGGCTCCTCAAGCGACTGATCGAAGGCGTCGACGGGGAGGGCTGGCGTTTCGTCGCTTTTGTGAGGCTGGTACCGCTATTTCCCTTCAACCTCTTGAACTACGTGCTGGGACTCACCCGCATTCCGCCCCACCACTACGTGATCACCACGCTTATCTGCATGGTGCCGGGCGCGGTCGCCTACACGTGGCTCGGGCATGCCGGACGCGCGGCACTGACGGGCGAAGCGGATACGGTGCGCTACGGCCTGCTGGCGCTCGGCCTGCTCGCGGCGATCGCCCTGCTGCCGCGACTTATCGGGCGGATGCGCGAGTCGTCCGCGTGGATCGAGGCAGACGAACTCAAGCGCCGGATCGACCGCCGCGAAGCAGTGACCGTAATCGACGTACGGGGACCCGACGAGTTCAGGGGGCCGCTCGGCCATATCGCGACCGCGCGCAATATTCCTGTCGCTGAGCTTGGTGGCCGTCTAGCCGAGCTTGCCGGGTTCGAGCGAGCCCCACTCATCGTCGTTTGTCGCACGGACAAGCGCTCGGCAACAGCTGCGCGGGCCTTGCGCGCGGCTGGCTTCAGGCAGGTCAGCGTTCTGCGCCGCGGGATGGAGCAATGGAACGAAGCCGGCATGCCGGTGCAAGACCGCGCCCTCGGGGCAACAGCGTAAGGGACGCCGGTCATGTATCTCGACTACAACGCCAGCACGCCGATCGATCCGGCGGTCGCCGCCGCGATGCGACCGTTTCTCGAGGATCACTACGGCAATCCTTCCAGCGGTCATTGGGCGGCGGCTACAGCAAAGGCTGCGCTGGAAACGGCACGCGCCCAAGTGGCCGGTCTGCTCGGTTGCCAGGGCGACGAGATCGTTTTCACGAGCGGTGGCAGCGAGGCAAACAACCTTGCTCTCAAAGGCATGTTCTTCGCGGCTCGCCACAAGGGCGATCATATCATCAGCACCCGGATCGAGCACCCGGCGATCATCGAACCGTGCCGGTTTCTCGAGCGGCAGGGCGCGCAGGTGACCTACCTGCCCGTCGACGGCACAGGCCGGGTCGACCCCGACGATCTTCGCAGAGCGATCACGCCGCGTACGATCCTTGTCAGCATCATGCATGCCAACAACGAGGTCGGCACCATCCAGCCGATCGAGGATTGCGCCCGAATGGCCCACGAACGCGGCGTGATATTCCATACCGACGCTGCCCAGTCCGTCGGGAAGATCTCAACTGGCGTCAACGAGCTCGGCGTTGATCTTCTGTCGATCGCCGGCCACAAGGTTTATGCACCAAAGGGAGTCGGCGCCCTGTTCGTGCGCCGTGGCGTATCGCTCGAACCGCTGGTTCATGGCGCCGGGCACGAAGGCGGCCGGCGAGCCGGCACGGAAAGTGCGCTGCTTGCGGTCGGCCTCGGCAGGGCCTGCGAGCTTGCGCGCGACCTTGCGCCCATGAATCGGGTGCGCTCTTTGCGCGACCGCTTCTGGCGGGGGCTGCAGGATCGATTCAAGGATCGGGTAGTCCTCAATGGACATCCCACGCACCGCCTGCCGAACACGCTCAATGTTTCCTTCGTCGGCCGAATCGGCACCGAGATATTGGGGCTGCTGGACGATGTCGCGGCCTCGACGGGATCGGCGTGTCACTCCGGCCGGATCGAGCTATCGCCGGTTTTGGAAGCAATGGGTGTCGCGCCCGAGGTGGGCATGGGTGCCATCCGCTTCAGCCTCGGGCGCGCAACCACGCGCGACGAAATCGACGTGCTGATCGAGCGTCTGACCAAGCTACCTGCCGCCGCAGGATGACGAGCCGGGCCATCGGCAGCGCCATGGCCCAACAATCTGCATTTGGCTCGGCGCTTATGAGTCCATGCCCTGGCTGCATTTGTTAAGCACCCGCAAGCGCTCAAAATCGGCGCTATTTTTTTCTTTGGGAAGTGAAAAGCAAGGCTTCAACGAGAAAATACCTATCGCCGCATCACAGCAAGATAGAATATTATCCCATAGCTTCATCTCGCCTTCCGACGTTTCCCCGACCCGGCGGGCCTTGCACGGCTCGCCACCGGTGACACGGTGCCTGCCCTCCGCTATGGCGATGGAACCATGCTGACCCCCACCGACCAGGCTTCGCGCGACACCGAGGTCTTCGATGCGGACGTCGTCGCGGCCGACCTGGAGCGGCTGGCCGAGGCGCATTCAGGCAACGAACGCGACCTGCGGCTCGCGGTCTCCCGGCGGCTCAAGGCGGCGCTGGTGGAAGGACGCGCCGCCGCCGAGCGCCTGCTGATCAAGGACCGGCACGGGCGGCGCTGCGCCGAGCGGCTGTGCCTGATGCAGGACGAGATCATCCGCGTGCTGTACGAGTTCGCGGCCAAGCATCTCTATCCCGCGCAGAACCCCTCGGAGGCCGAGCGCATGGCGATCGTCGCCACCGGCGGCTACGGCCGCGGCGTGCTGGCGGCGGGCTCCGACATCGATCTCCTGTTTCTGCTGCCGTACAAGCAGACCGCCTGGGGCGAATCGGTCGCCGAGGCGATCCTCTACTGCCTGTGGGACATGGGCCTCAAGGTCGGCCATGCCACGCGCACGGTGAGCGAGTGCATCCGCCAGGCCAAGGCCGACATGACCATCCGCACCGGCCTGCTCGAGGCGCGCTATCTCCTGGGCGACCGCAAGCTCTACGACGAGCTCGTCGTGCGCTTCGACAAGGAGGTCGTGCAGGGGACGGGGGCGGAGTTCGTCGCCGCCAAGCTCGCCGAGCGCGAGGAGCGCCACCGGCGCGCGGGGCAGTCGCGCTATCTGGTCGAGCCCAACGTCAAGGACGGCAAGGGCGGCCTGCGCGACCTGCACACCCTCTACTGGATCGCCAAATACGTCTATCGCGTGCGCGAGCGCGAGCAGCTGATCGAGCACGGCGTCTACGACCCGCGCGAATACCGGCGCTTTCGCCGCTGCGGCGACTTCCTCTGGGCGGTGCGCTGCCACATGCACTTCCTCACCGGCCGGGCCGAGGAGCGGCTGTCCTTCGACATCCAGCGCGAGATCGCGGTCCGGCTCGGCTACACCGAGCATCCGGGCCTGCGCGACGTCGAGCGCTTCATGAAGCACTACTTCTTGATCGCCAAGGACGTCGGCGACCTCACCGCCATTCTGTGCGCCAAGCTCGAGGACAGCCAGGCCAAGGCGATGCCGGTGCTCAGCCGCATGATGGCCAAGTTCCGGCCTCGCGCGCGGCGCACGCTCAGCGAGACCGATGATTTCGTCGTCGACTACAACCGCATCAACGTCGCCGACGAGACCGTGTTCAAACGCGATCCGGTCAACCTGATCCGCATCTTTCATCTTGCGCAAAAATATAATCTGGCGTTCCACCCCGACGCCATGCACGTCGCCACCCGCTCGCTCAAGCTGGTCGACCAGAAGCTGCGCGAGAACGACGAGGCGAACCGCCTGTTCCTGGAAATCCTCACCTCGACGAACGACGCCGAGACCGTGCTGCGGCGGATGAACGAGGCCGGCGTTCTCGGCCAGTTCGTGCCGGCCTTCGGCCGCATCGTCGCGATGATGCAGTTCAACATGTACCACCACTATACGGTGGACGAGCATCTGCTGCGCTGCATCGGCGTGCTCTCCGACATCGAGGCCGGCCGCAGCGAGGACACCAAGTTCGCCAGCGAGCTGATGCGCACGATCCAGCCGCGGCACCGCGAGCTGCTCTACGTCACGCTGTTCCTGCACGACATCGCCAAGGGCCGGATCGAGGACCATTCGATCGCCGGCGCGCGCGTGGCGCGCAATCTCTGCCCGCGGCTCGGCTTCTCTCCGACCGAGACCGAGACCGTCGCCTGGCTGATCGAGGTGCACCTGGTGATGTCGTCGGTCGCCCAGTCGCGCGACCTCTCCGACCGCATGACCATCGAGAACTTCAGCGCCGTGGTGCAATCGGTCGAGCGCATGAAGCTGCTCACCATCCTCACCACCGCCGACATCAAGGCGGTCGGGCCCGGCGTGTGGAACGGCTGGAAGGCGCAGCTGATCCGCACGCTCTACTACGAGACCGAGCCCGTCCTCACCGGCGGATTCTCCGAGGTCAACCGCGCCCAGCGCGTCGCAGCTGCGCAAGCGGAGTTCCGCGCCGAGCTCAAGGATTGGACGCCGGCCGAGCTCGACGGCTATGTCGCCCTGCACTACCCGGCCTATTGGCTCAAGGTCGATCTGCCGCAAAAGGTCGCCCATGCCCGCTTCCTGCGCTCGGCCGTGCAGGCCGGCCAATCGCTCACGACGACCGTCTCCTTCCCGGCGGCGCGCGGGGTGACCGAGCTCACGGTGCTGGCGCCGGACCATCCGTGGCTCCTCTCGATCATCGCCGGCGCCTGCGCCGTCGCCGGCGCCAATATCGTCGATGCCCAGATCTTCACCACCACCGATGGGCGCGCGCTCGACACCATCGCGGTCTCGCGCGAGTTCGAGCACGACGCCGATGAAGCGCGGCGCGCGGCGCGCATCGCCGATTCGATCGAGAAGGCGTTGCGCGGGGACCTGCGCCTGCCGGAGGTCGTGGCCAAGCGCGCGACCGCGAAGGCGCGCCTGAAGGCCTTCGCGGTGGAGCCCGAGGTCACCATCAACAACGGCTGGTCGAACCGCTACACCATGGTCGAGGTGATCGGGCTCGACCGGCCCGGCCTCCTCTTCGAGCTGACCGCGACCTTGTCCAAGCTCAACCTCAATATCGGCTCCGCCCACGTCGCGACCTTCGGCGAGCGGGTGGTCGACGTGTTCTACGTCACCGACCTGTTCGGGGCGAAGATCACCTCGGCGACCCGGCAGGCCACGATCCGGCGCGCGTTGATCGGGCTCCTGTCCCCCACCCATGAGGCGGCGGCGAAGCCGGCAAAGAGCGCGGCAGCGGCGGGTTAAATCCTACCGCTAGTGTCCCGGTTCCGACGTTCGTATCAGTTTGCAGCACGCAATTTTACGAACGTCGGAGGCAAAGGGACACTAGCAACTCTATGATTCTAGTGTGGCTTTGGATTTGACGTTCCTACGAAGGACTCGCCGCAAGATTGGTAGGAACGTCAAATCCGCCACACTAGGGAAAATGCGATTGGTAACGCCGCCTTAAATTGCCCTGCTTACGGTCTTCGCGGGTCTACCCACGGGGACACGACATGGGGGGACGAAGGGCCAGCAGGCCGCGCGAGCCGGCCTCGGATGCAAACCCCGCTTCGGAAGCGCGGGCGGACGACGCGCCGCGCGGACGCGGCGGCAAATCGAAGTCGCCCGGACGGCGCAAGCGCGGCGGGCGCAGCGGCGGCCCCCTGTCGCGGCTGCTCTATTGGACGGCCGTGCTCGGCATCTGGGTCGTCATCGCCGCCATCGCCTCATTTGCCTTCGTGGCTTCGACCTTGCCGCCGATCCAATCGCTCGAGGTGCCCAAGCGTCCGCCCACGGTCGAGATCGTCGGCATCGACGGCCGCACGCTCGCCAGCCGCGGCGAGATGAGCGGCACCGACGTGCCGATCAAGGAGCTTCCGGCCTATCTGCCGCGCGCCTTCATCGCGATCGAGGACCGCCGCTTCTACCACCACTACGGCGTCGATCCCGTCGGGCTGGCGCGCGCGACGGTCGCCAACGTGCTTCGCCGCAGCGTGTCCCAGGGCGGCTCCACCATCACGCAACAGCTCGCCAAGAACCTGTTCCTCACGCAGGAGCGCACGCTCTGGCGCAAGATGCAGGAATTGGTGCTGGCCGTGTGGCTCGAGCGCAAGCTCAGCAAGGCGGAAATTCTCGAGCTCTATCTCAACCGCGTCTATTTCGGCTCCGGCGCCTACGGCGTCGAGGCCGCGGCGCAGCGCTATTTCGGCAAGTCCGCCCGCCAGGTGAAGACCGCGGAAGCGGCGATGCTCGCGGGCCTGGTCAAATCGCCGTCGCGGCTGGCGCCGAGCCGCAACCCGAACGGCGCCGAGCGCCGCGCGCAGGCCGTGCTCGCCGCCATGACCGAGCAAGGTTTCGTCACCGAGACCATGGCCAAGACCGCGCTGGCGCAGCCCGCCCGTGCGGTGAAGCCCGCGGGCGCGGGCTCGGTCAACTACGTCGCGGATTGGATCATGGACGTGCTGGACGATCTGGTCGGCCGCGTCGAGCAGGACCTCGTGGTCGAGACCTCGATCGATCCAGTGCTGCAGGCGGCGGCGGAGAAGGCGCTGGTCGACGAGCTCGCCGCCAAGGGCGTGAAGTACGACGTCGCGCAGGGCGCCGTCGTCGCCATCACGCCCGAAGGCGCGGTGCGCGCGCTGGTCGGCGGCAGGAACTACGGCGAAAGCCAATACAATCGTGCCGTCGCCGCCAAGCGCCAGCCGGGCTCGGCGTTCAAGCCCTTCGTCTATCTCACGGCGCTCGAGCGCGGGCTCACGCCCGAGACGCTGCGCGACGACAAGCCGCTGA
>WNEY01002675.1_pt1 | contig 13121 bp, 10 predicted proteins | sample 5400531 | NCBI WGS metagenome assembly WNEY01 (sample SAMN13153338, study PRJNA577476) | soil metagenome | isolation source: 200 cm saprolite under Douglas fir tree site 1 | place: USA:California | collected 2015-04-18
ACAAGGCCGCTTGATTTCCGCCTTCACCGAGCCCCATGCCGAAGCGCCGTCAGGCAGCAGGCGGTGACTCCGTAGAGAATGGGCTTCGGTCGGCCGGTCGGTTAGTTCGCCGCAGCGCCGCGGCGCAGGTCGCTCTCGATGATGAGCGGCGCGTTGCTGCCGAAGCGCGTGCGATAGACCTGCATGTTCTCCATCACGCGCTGCACGTAGTTGCGCGTTTCCATGAACGGAATGCGCTCGACCCAGTCGATCGGATCGACCTTGGGGTCGCGCGGATCGCCGAACCGCTCGATCCACTCGGTCACGCGCCCGCGCCCTGCATTGTAGGCCGCGAACGTCAGAATGTAGTTGCCGCGGTAGTCCTGGAACAGACCGGCGAGCTCGGCTGCGCCGAGTTGCAGGTTGTAGGGCGAGTCGTTCTTGAGGCGCTTGACGTCGTACTTGCAGCTGAAGCGCTTGCAGGTGTCCTGCCCGGCCGACGGCGTCACCTGCATCAGCCCCATCGCCTGGGCGGCCGACCAGTCGGCCGGATTGAACATGCTCTCCTGACGGATGATGGCGAACAGCACCGCATTGCCGATTTCCGGGGCGATCGGCGAATAGCGCGGCACGCCGACGGTCGGAAACGCGTAGTAGTCGAGCGGCAAGCCGCGCGCCAAGGCGGCCTTGCCGAGGTGGAGCATGCCGCGCGCGTCCTGCTGCTGCTCCGACAGCTCGCCGAGCGCCGACAGCGTACCGACGTCGTCGACCCCGCCGCCGGCATCGGCCATCAGCGGGATCACCAGGGATTGCTCCCTGAGCGTGTAGAGGATCTCGAGCGCGCGGACGAGCTCGAACGGTTCCGGAGCGGCCTGCTTGTCCGGCGTCGGCGGCGGGCCCGCCAGCGCGAGCGCCTCGAGCCCGAGCCGCGCGCGGGCGAGCTGCCCATAATAGGCGGCGGAGGAATACGCCGCCGCCCGGTACTCGGCGCGCGCCAGATCCGGCTGGTGCGCGGCTTCCGCCGTGCGTCCCAGCCAGTAATGGGCACGCCCGAGCGAGGTCGGATGGTTGCTCACTTCCGGGATGCGGGCGAAGTGCGTCGCCGCCGTGGCGGGGTCATCGAGGAACCGCAGCGCGATCCAGCCGGCCATGAAAAGACGCTCGACCCGGGAGTTTTCCTTGATCGGCTCGGCAGCGTCGCGCATCAGCAGGTACGCGGAGCGGGCATCGCCGATATCGATGAGCTTGCGCGCCAGGATCCGGCGCTCCACCCACCATTCCTCCGGATCGCCGATCTCGACGGGATCGCGGGGGGCGGACAGGATCACCCGCGCCGCCTCGGCGATCTTGTTCTCGTGGCGCAGAACATGCGCATACGCGAACAGGAAGCCGGGATCCTCGTGTGCTTCCTCCGGCACGTCCTTGAGCAGCTTGGCGACACTACTATCCTTACTATCCTTGCCGCCCTTGCCGCGCTTCGCGCTCTTTCCACTATTTCCACTCTTTCCGCTAGTTGCACTCTTTCCATGCAGCGCGATGCGCACGCGCGCGATGGCGAGGTCGGCGCTCCCGAGCCGGTGCGCCGCCCGCAGCGCGGCCTCGTTGTCGGCGGCGAACAGCCTCTTCTCCATGCGCGCCTTGTGGTCGACGCGGCTCAGGAGCTCGGAGTAGCTCCCGAGCACCTGCTTCTCGACGTCGGCGGACAGTGCATCGTAGCGCCACGCCTCGCGCACCAGCGCACTGCCGCGATCGGTGTCGCCTTGCGCCAGCAGCGCGCGCGCCAGGACCAGGCGGCCCATGCCCGATTGCGGCGGCGATTCCTTGAAGAAGGCGAGCACCTGCGCCGGCTTGGGATGCTCGTTCCAGAGCATCGCCTCGGCGCGGCGGCGGAACAATGCGAGGCTCGGCCAGCCCGGATTGGCGGCGATGAAGGCCATGTAGCGCGCGCTGCCGACGCCGTTGCCGTCGCTGCGCAAGATGATCCATTCGACGAGCTTGCGCGCTGCCGGGTCCGCGATCGTGGCCTCGATTCCGGTCGCCTTGCTCGCGCCGCCTTTGCGCAGGCCGTCGATTGCCGTCCTGACCAGCGCGACATCGGGGTCGGAGGTCTCGAGCGGCGGCGGTACCGTCGGCGCCGGCGGCGAGTCCTTGTGGGCGGCAGCTTCCGCCGTCTTGTGGGATTTCTTGTCCCTCGACTTGGCCGCCGCGTGCTTGCCGCCCCGCGTGGCCTTGTCCGCGGCTTTTGCCGTCGCCGTGTGCGGCGTTTTCGAGGTCCGGGCCGCCACGAAATGGCTGCCCGCGAGCAAGCTCGCGCAAGCGAGCGCAGCAACGAGTGCTGACCGATGTCGTCGTGTCAAAGCTGTTTGTCCCCAGTGCCCCGGCGAATCGCTTCGCCCCCAGCATTCACGCTCCCGAATTCACCTATTGCCCCAAGATTTGGGCGGAAAAACGCCGCCGTTCCCGGTCATTGCGGCGGCTGGATCGGGCGCTGGCGGTAGATCGCCACCCACTCCGCGTTCTCCCGCATCGCCTCGGTGCCGAGCTCGAGGTAGAGCGCGCGGGCGTGCGCCGCCGTTTCCTCGTCGATCGCCTGCGGCAGCAGGTCGTAGGCGCGTTCGAACAGCGCGCGCATGCGGTCGTATTGCCGCGCCTGCGCCTTGAACGCGAGCCGCTCGGCATATCCGGCCCAGGCCGCCGCGATGCCCGGTAGGAGGCCGACCACGATGAGGACCATGTGCTCGAGCTCCGGCCAATCGCGCAGGACGTGGAAGAACAGGAGCGGAACGAAAACGAACGGCGACAGCACCAGCAGGATGGCGGAATGCGTCTCGATGGTCTCGGCCAGGCTGTCGTGCCGGAACCCCTGCCGCTTGAAATAGGCGAACTGGCCGTGCACCCAGAACCGGCGGGCGAGCGCGTGCCCGCGCGGATCGATTCTGCCGGGCGAGGCGTCATCGGGCCGGTCGAGGCGCTCGATCGTCCGCAGGCAGATCTTCACCCAGGCGAGCTCGTTCGGCTGCTTGATCGGATAGGCGGCGGCGACGTCGCCGACCGGACCGGCGTCGACCGTCGCCGCGGGGCCATCGCCCGTCTTGGCGTCGGCGTGGCGCGAGCCGATGCCGATGAGCTTCCAATAGACGGCGACCCGCAGCGCTTCGGCCAGCGCCCGGTAGTCGAGGTATCGCTCCTGGTGCTGCCCCAGCGTGGCGCGCGCGAACAGCACGAGCAGCACCAGGAAGGTGACGAAATAGCCGCCGAGGAACAAGTTGGTGACGTATCCGGCATGGGTGAACATCGCGAAGCAGAAGAACGCGACGAAGCCGAAGAAGAACAGCAGTCTCCAGTCCCACTGGAATTGCTTCTGCCGCTCCTGGGCGAGCGCGTCGGCGACCGCGTAGAGCCGGCACCAGAGCGGAGCCCGCTTCATTGCGGAGGCCTTCGCCTCGAGGTCGGTGACGCCGGCGGGATCGGTGAAGAGAGCGTCGAGGCCGTGCGCCCGGCGCGCCGCCCCGTCGGCCGACGCCGCCAGCGCCGCCGCCTCGCGATTGAAGGTGCGGGTGAGATCGATCAGCGTCTCGAACGACTGCCAGGCGTCGAGCTCGCGCCGGACCGCGACCGGCAGCGTCGCGCGCTCGTCCTTGGCCTCGCGGTGGAGGGTGCGGGCGAGGAAGGCCGCGGCCCGGCGCCAGCTCCGCCGCACGATCCCGCCGCGATGACGCTTGACGAGGTCGCGCCCCCAGCGCCCGACGGCGACCTCCTTCGCCGCATTGCGCTCCTTCATGCGCGGGGTGGCGATCTCGATCACCGGCCCGACCTCCGATGCGTCGAGGCTCGCGCGCGGCGAGCCGCCGACCATGAGCGGGATGCCGTCGCGCTTGAACGCCACCACCTCGGCGGTTCCGCCCGCGGCCATGTCCTTGCCGTCGCCGTCCCAGAGCGCGAGCAGGACATGGCAGTGCTGGGTGATGAAGATGCCGACCGCGCGATATTGCTCGGCGCGCTCGCCGCGGTCCGCGCGCAGCGCCTCGAGCGAGGCGGCGCGCAGCGGCATCACCGGCGCGGCGACCGCCTGCGCGAGCAGCGCATCGAACTCGGCGACGTTGCCGGGCTTCAGCCCGGGCTCGAAGTCGCGCCGATATTCCTCGAGCGGCAGCGGCAGCGGCGCGATCAGATACGCCCCGTGCGCGAGCGCGACCCGGGCCACCAACCGGTCGGCCCCCTCGGCAAGCGCGGACAGCACGACGATCGGCGTCTCGGCGTCGAGATAGTCGCGGCGCAATCGGGCGATGATGCCGGCGATTTCCCGCTCCAGCCGCGGCACGTCCTCGTCGCGCAGGTCGCGATGTCCGGTGACGCCGATGACCAGGGGCAGGCGGTCGGGCAGCGATTCCATCATCGAGGCTCCATGCCGCGAAGGTTCCGAAGCTTCGCGATTCGCCGCCATATTTGCATCCCGCGCGCCGGGAAGCCACGTCCGCGCCGAAGCCCCGGGGTCGTTGCCCGCATCATCGCCGCGCCTGTGCTATGCTTGCCGCCGCAGGCCGCAGCGGACGGGCTCGAGCCGAGGAGACGAACCATGCAGCGCGACGGACGGGTGAATTCCGGCGACGTGTCGATCTTCTACCGCGCCTTCGGCATGCCCGGACGCACGCCCGTCCTGCTCATGCACGGCGCCAATTATTTCGATTCCTTCGACTGGATCGGGGTCGCGGAGGCGCTCGCCGCCGACCGCGAGGTCGCGAGCTTCGACAAGCGCGGCTTCGGCGAATCCGGCTGGAGCCCGAGCAAGGACTACTCGGTCGACGCCAACATGGGCGACATCCTGGCGGTCATCGGCGAGCTGAAATGGGACCGGCCGGTGGTCGCCGGGCATTCGGCCTCGGGGCGGCTCGCCATCGCCTTCGCCGCGAATTTCCCCGACAAGGTCGCGCGGCTCGTGGTGATCGACAGCGGCCTCGCGCGCGAGGAAGGCGGCGGCCGGCCGACCGTCGGCAATCCGCCGCTGGTGTTCGAATCGGTCGAGGCGGCGATGGCGCATTTCGCCAAGCTCTCGAACCCGCCGCGCATCGCGCACGACCGCGAGCGCGCGGTCCAGGCTCTGGTCAAGGTCGAGAAGGGCTACATGCTCAAGCGCGATCCCGACTTTCAGAACTCGAAGCCGCGGGGCGAAGGCGCCGAGCTGCCGCAGCGGGCGAGCCGCGACGTCTGGCAGGACCTTGCGGCGATCAAGTGCCCGACCATGATCGTGCGCGGGCTGCGCTCGGATCGCTACACGCCCGACGCCGTCGCGCGCGTCAGCCGCGATTACCCGGGCATCGAATGGGCGACGGTCGATTCCCAACACGACGTGGCCGATCAGGCGCCGCGGGAGCTGGTGGCGGCGCTGCGCAAATTCACGGCCGGCGCCTGAGATCATGTCGAGGAAAAGTGGATCGGCATGACCGCGTCGCCACAGGCAAAGCAGCAGGACAAGCAGAAGGAGATCGCGTTCTTCGACGGCCATGCCGCCGCCGACGAGTACGACGTGTTCACGCCGCAGGCGAGCGCGCGCCTCATCGATGCGTTCGCCGCGTTGAGCGGGCTCGAGCGCGGCGCGAAGGTGATCGACCTCGGCTGCGGCTCCGGCGCCTTCACCGCGCTGCTCGCGCGCGCGGGCTATGACTGCGTCGGGCTCGACCTCAGCGCCAAGTTGCTCGCGGTCGGCCGCCGCAAGCATCCCGGCATCGCCTTCGTCGAGGGCGACATCGAGCGGCTGCCGTTTCCCGACGCGCGCTTCGACGGCGCGCTGCTGAGCGGGGTGGTGCATCATTTCCCGGATCCCTCGCGCTGCGCCGCCGAGGTGTTCCGGGTGCTGCGCGGCGGCGGTCGCTTCGTCGCCTTCGATCCCAACCGGATGAACCCATTCATGTGGCTCTACCGCGACCGCGCCTCGCCGTTCTACAGCCCGGTCGGAGTGACCGAGAACGAGCGGCCGGTGCTGGCGCGCGAGGTCGCCGCGACCTTCGAGCGCGCCGGCTTCACGGTGTCCTCGCATTATCTTTCCGGCCTCGCTTATCGCTACGTCGCCTCCTCGCGGGCACGGCTCTTCCTGCCGGTCTACAACCTCATCGACGCGGCGGTGTTCGCGCTCCCCTTCATGGCGCGGCTGCGCCCGTTCGTGCTGACCGCGGGCAGCAAGCGCTGATGCGGAGCGGCGCACACTCCGACCAGCATCGCGGTTGCGTAGGGTGGGCAACGGCGCGACACGCGGCCTTGACGCGTGGGCAAAATCGCGCCGCGCCCATAGCCCGTCGAAAGACGGGCGTAAACGCCCTTATGGCCCCCACGCGTCAACGCTTCGGCACGCGATTTTGCCCACCCTACGGGAATGAGACGTGCTCATGAAATGGCCGAAGATCCGCGCCCGTCGCACCACCGAGGTCTCGCCCTGGATGAGCATCGTCGCGCGCGAGGTCGAATTCGCGCGCGCGGCGCCGACGCAGGTCTATCACGCGGTGGCGCAGGCCGATTACATCTCGATCGTCGCGCTCACGCCGGCCGGCAGGATCGCAATCGTGCGCCAGTACCGTCCGGCGCTCGAAGCCTTCACCTGGGAGCTGCCCGCGGGCCTGGTCGATCCCGGCGAGGACCCCCTCGACGGCTGCCGCCGCGAGCTCCTCGAGGAGACCGGGCTCGTCGCGCGCGCCATCCATCCCCTGGGCGAGCATTTTCCCTGTACGGGCCGGCTCGGCAACCGCATTCATTCCTTCTTCGTCGAGGCCGGCGGGCGCAGCGCCGCGTTTGCGCCCGAGCCCGGCATCACCGTCAAGCTCGTCACGCCCGTCGAGGTGGTCCGCCTGATCGAGACCGGCCGGTTCGAATCGCAGCTCCACCTCGGCGCGCTCCTGCTGGCGCAGCTCAACGGATATCTGACGCTGCCGCGGCCGGTGCGCCGAAAGCGGAAACGCTCATAGTATGTAGGGTGGGCAAAATCGCCTGCCGCAGCATTGCGGTATGGAACGATGCATGTGAGCGATTTTGCCCACGCGTCGCTGTCGCCCAGACGGCGATCTCTCGGCGACGGTAACGCGTGGGCACGGCGCTTTTGATTCCGCGCGGCATCACCGAATTCGTGTCCGCGCCTTTGCCCACCCTACGGCGGTGCGCGACCCCAATCCAGCAATCGGGCCATCCGGTCGAGGCCGCGCGCGATCGCCAGGCTCGCGGGACGCTTGGCCAGGCGCTCGACCAATCCCGGGAACCACTTGTTCGACAGCTCGATCCCCTCGCCCTCGACCCACACCGCCACCACCAGCAGCGTCAGCAGCCAGGTCAGGTAGTGGTAGCGCCCGGGGGTGAGGTAGAGGAGCACGACCCCGTGCTGAACGAGGGTGGCGCCCGCGATCAGGCGCAGCCATGGGTCGGCGCGCGCGGCGGCCGCGAGGCGCGCCAGCACGACGATCGCCGCCGCGTTCAGCGGCGCCATCACGACGCTCTCGGAGGGACCGGCGAGCCAGCCGCAGATCTGCCGGATCGCCCGCGCCGCATGCTCGCCCGCCAGGTTCAAATGCAGGAGGTCGATCAACGCGCCCGCGTATTCCGAAGGCGGCATCAACATCGCCATCCGCGCGGTCGAGGTGAACAACATCAGCACGCCGCCATAGGCCCAATTGTGCAGCGCCATGCCCAGCACCGGCACGAAGCCGACCACGAGCCCGGCGACGCGCCGAACCTGGCGCTGCCACAGCGCGGCGAGCCCCGCGCCGGCGAGCAGGATTCCCGCCGCCGGCGCGAGGTTCGGCCGCACGAACAGCGCGAGCGCGAACAACGCGCCGGCGCCGCAGGCGCGGCCGAATCGATCGGGCGGCGGCCCGGCGGGACCTAAGAGCAGCACGAGGGCGGCGAGGAAGAGGGTGTAGGCGGCGGGATCGGCGAAGCCGCGCGCCGCCCAATTGACGTATTGCGGCAGGCTCGAGCCGAACAGGACGCCGATCGGAACGGCGGCGAAGATCGCCGCCAGCGCCAGCGCTCCGCGCAGCGGCAGGAATCGCCGAAAGAGCGCGAACACCAGGAACGGCAGCAGCAGAACGAGCGAGAGATAGCCGAGATAGCTCTCGCCGAAGACGAGATGCTCGGCGGCGCGCAGATAGCGCATTCCCGGCGTGAAGTAGAACACGGGCTCGCCGCCCTCGAGCGCTCCGGCGAGGTCGCCGGCGAGGAGCCGGCGCAGCATGACGCGCGCAAATCCATCGTAGGCGAGGCCGTCGTCGCCGCCGTCGAACGGCCGCACCCCGCCGATGAAGCTCGCGTCGTTGCAGAAGGCGACGAAGAGCGTGATCGCGATCAGCGCGAACGGCAGCACGATGCGGCGCGGACGAATCCGCACCAGCAATCCGAGCACGGCGGCGGCGCCGATCAAGGCGATGGCCGGCTCGACCAGCTGGCGCAGGCGGATGGCGGCGGTCGGAGTGAGCCGCATCGCGAGATTCCCGCCGATTGCGACCCCGAAGATGCGCCGCCCGACGTCGTCGGGCGCGAGCGTCCGGCATTGCATCGTAGGATGCGCGATGCGCTCGAAATGCTCGCCCGCGTTCTCCCACAGCACCTCGCCTTGCCAGCACAGGTCGCTGCCGACGAAATCGGCGGGGAAGCGATACATCACGAACCACGGCATCGTCAGCTTCCAGCGATGCACGGTGGCCCAGAACCGGCGGTCGCGGACCGCGCGGTCGAGATCGGCGAGCGGGGAGAACCAGTTGTAGCGCAGCTCGTTGATGAAGCCGAGGCGCAGCCAGACCGGGTCGGCGAAATCGATCCCGCTCACCCGCCGCGAATAGGCCGGGCGGTCGTAGATGCCGTCGGCGGAGAACGCGAACGGCGCGTCCGGAAAGCCTTGCCCGCGCCAGCAGCCGGCTATCGCGGGATCGCAGCGGCGCTCGCTCGGATAACGCGCGTCGAACTCGGACGCCATCGCGCGGAACGCCTCCGCCGGCAGTCCCGCCGCGAGCGCGCCGCCGGGCCGGTCGATCAGGAAGACGTTGTGGCCTTCCTCGATGCGCGGCGCCGCCAGGAAGCTTTGCCCGAGCACGCACAGCACGGCCGCCGCGAGCGCGCCGAGCCACGGCGCCGGGCGCCGCGCGATCGTGCCGGCGACGACCAGCACCGTCGCGACGACGAGGAGCGCGTAGCGAAGGAGATCGTTGATCGGAATCCCGAGCGCCGCGACCACCAGCACCAGCGCGGCGAGCTTGAGCCAGAGTCGATGGCGAGGAGGATTTGCGGAGGTCAATGCTCAAGACTCTGTTTCAGCCCGTAGGGTGGGCCGGCAGGGCGTTTACGCCCGTCTTCGACGGGCTATGGGCGCGACCAAAAAACACAAGCTCTCGGCGCCGCAGGAGCAAGCGCCGTGCCCACGCGTGACTATTGCCGAGAGATCGGTGTCCGGGCAAATGTGACGCGTGGGCAAAGGCGTGCCAGACCGCACCTCACATCCAGCTCTCGCCCGACGCCTTTGCCCACCCTACCGGACCGTGCCCATGGCTCTCGTGCTCGCGCTCCACGAGGACATCCTTTCCGACGGTGCCGCGCTCGCTTTGCCGGCGCTGCCGCGCTTGATCTTCGTCGTGCACGGCGGCGTGCGCATCGCCGGGCGCGGCTTCGGCGGCGGCGAGGCCTGGCACGGCGAAGGCGAGACAAGGATCGAGGCCGGTGCGGCCGGCGCGACCTGCTGGCGTTTCGAGCTGTCGTCCGCGCCGGTCGAAGGCGCGGCGGAAAGCGCCGGGGTGAGGTCATCGGAGAAGCTCGCCGCCCGGCTCGACACCTTGCCGGCGGGCGAGCTCATCGTGCGCGGCGACAGCGTCGGCTTCCCGCCCGGCGGCTGCGCCTACCTGCACCGGCACCAGGGGCCCGGCATCCGTTGCCTGATCGAGGGCGGCATCCGCATCGACACCCACGGGCGCTCGACCTCGTACGGGCCGGGCGGCGCCTGGTACGAGAGCGGTCCCGACCCCGTGTTCGCGCAGGCCGCGTCCGATCGGCCGAGCCGCTTCGTCCGGGTGATGATCCTGCCGCGCGCGCTGATCGGCAAGAGCTCGATCGAATACGTCAACGCGGACGACAAGGCGAAGCCGCGGCTGCAGCAGTACAAGATTTTCGCCGACCTGCCGATCGCGCGGCCGAAGGAGTAGCAGGCGGAGTTCACCTCGCCCTTCTCACCCGCATCATCCCGCGAGCTCGATCACCAGATAGTCCTCCTAGACCGATACCGCGAAGGTCTCCGCGACATAGGGCCCTTTCACCAGCGTCGCGCCCGGCTCGACCGACACCTTGAACGCCCGCGCGCGGGTCGAATTCGGATCGCACCAGGACTGGCCGGTGCGAATGTCGAATTCCCAGCCGTGCCAGGGGCAGCGCAGAAATTCCTGCTGCCGCGCGAGCCGATAATGGCCCGGCCCCTCGGACTGCACCAGCGCGACGATGCGGCCCTGGCACAGCGGACCGCCGGCATGCGGGCAGCGGTTGGCGAGCGCGAAATAGCCGCCGTCGAGATTGAACAGGCCAATCTCGCGGCCCTTCACGGTCACGACCTTCGACGTGCCGGGCGCGACCTCGCTTGCCTTGGCGACGATCTGGCGCGTCATGATCGTGCTTCTGCGGTCGTCATGCCGCGGTCAGGCCAGGTCGAGCTTCTCGGGTCACGGCAGCCCGTACAACGCCTTGGCATTGTCCCGAAACACCTTGCGCTTCTGCTCCTCCGTGAGCGGGAACCGGAAGGCGCGCTGCGGATGGTCGAAGTCCCAGTGCGGATAGTCGGTCGAGAACATCACGCGGTCCCAGCCGATCCACTCGATCACCTCGGCGAGATGCTGCGGATCGTCCGGCTCCTCGATCGGTTGGGTGGTGAACCAGCAATGCTCGCGCAGGTATTCCGACGGCGGCCGCTCGAGATGCGGCACCTCCGCGCGCATGCGCTCCCAATGCTTGTCCATCCGCCAGCCGAGCGCTGGCACCCAGGTGAAGCCGCCCTCGATCAGCACGACCTTGAGCCCGGGGAAGCGTTCGAGCACGCCTTCGAACACGAGATTCATCACCGTGGTCTGCATGCCGGTCGTGGCGGCGTAGTGCTCCTGCATGTAATAGGTCGGCCAGCCCGAGCCCGTCGAGGCATGGCCGCCGCTGAAGCCTTGCACGTGTAGCGCGATCGGCCGACGGCAGCGCTGCGCCGCCTCGTAGATCGGCCAGTAGCGGCGATGGCCGAGCGGATCGCTCGAGCGCGGCGAGATCAGGATCTGCGCGAAGGCGGGATCGTCGGCGCGGCGCTCGATTTCCTCGACCGCGAAGTCGGCATCCTCCTGCGGTACCACGATGCCGGCGCGCAGCCGCGGCTCCGGCTTGACCCACGCCTCCAGCTGCCAGTCGTTGACCGCCCGCGACAGCGCCGCGGCGAAGTCGAGGTTGCGCTCCTCCATGCCGCCTTTGCTCAATTGCATGAGCATGCCGCATTCGACGCCGTTGGCGTCGAGATGCTGGCGGCGCATCAGCGCGAGATCGGAGCCGGGCGGTCCCTCGTTCGGGAACGCGTCGAGCCGCATGCCGGACGCCATCATGCGCGGCCAGGCGAGCTGACCCGAGAGGCCCTGGCGCAGATGCTCCCCGAACGTCGCCATGTGCTCGCGCCAGCGCGCCGGCAGGAACGGATGCAGATCCTTGGGACTGCGATAGGCAGGGTGGATGTCGCAATCCACGATCGTGAGCCCGAGCGCCGGGCTCGCGTGCCGAAGCGGAAGGTTCATCGCACGGCCTCCTGCCTCGCGGTATCGCTGGCGGTGTCGCCCGCGGCCGCCGCCGGGCGCAAACGCGGATAGGTCTCGAGCGGGTTGTCGATCAACAGCCGGCGCACGGCCGCGGCGGAGAGCCCCTCCGGCAGCACGTCCTCGCCGTCGAAATGCCAGTGCGGGTAATCGGTCGAGAACAGGAGCATGCGATCGGAGCCGATATGGGCGAGCGTCCGCGCCAATATCTGCGGATCGTTCTTCGGCGCATCGACCGGCTGCAGCGTCAGCCGCACGCGCTCGCGCACGATCTCCGCCGGCGGCCGATCGATCCACGGCACCTCCGGCCGCACCCCGCGCCAGGTCTTGCTGGTCCGCCACAGCAGGGTCGGCAGCCAGCTGAAGCCGGATTCGATCAGCACCAGCGTGAGCGCGGGAAATTTCTGGAACACGCCTTCGGCGAGGAAGCTCAGGAGCTGCGACTCGAACGCGGTCGACTGCGCGACGTAGTCCTCGACCCGATGCGCCGGCCATCCGGCCGCGGTCGGCGCATGGTGATAGGTGCTGCCGGCATGCACGCCGATCGCGAGCCCATGCCGCTCGGCGGCGGCGTAGATCGGCCAGTAGAGCCGCCGCCCCAGCAGCATCTCGCCCATCGCGAGCATGAGCACTTGCACGAAGCGGCGGTCGGCGGCCTTGCGCTCGATCTCCGCGACCGCGAGCGCGGGATCGTGCGCCGGGACCACGATCGAGGCGCGTAGGCGCGGCTCGCGGTCGAGCAGCTCCGTCGCCACCCAATCGTTGAGCGCCGCGCACAGCGCCGCCGCCATGTCGGCGTTGAACAGTGCGACCGCTCCGTGCAGCACGTTGCAGATCGCAAGGCTCGAGCCGAATGGATCGAGGGCTTGGCGGCGGATCATGTCGAGGTCGCCGCCCGGCGCCCCCGACGGCTGCCGCCAATCCGGCCGCGCCGACAGCGGCGAGCCCGGTGGATAGCTCGTGAGCACGAAGGGATATCGGTCAATGTGGCGGTTGGCGAGCTGGTCGCGCCAATACTCGTCGAGATAGGGCATCAGCGCCGCGACGCTCGGCATCGCGGGATGCAGATCGCAGTCGATGGCGCCGGCGTAGGGAATTTTCATTGCCGCTCGCGCTCGCCCGGACGATGTGGCCCGGAATATAGCCCTGCGGGAGCGCATCTCGGGAGCCCCCTCACCCACCCTCCCCGCAGGCCATCCGCGATCTGCAGACCCCTGGGACCAGGGCCCCAATCTACGAATCGCCATCCTTTTGTCCACAAAATGTCACTTGACATGTAACGCAAATCGTGTATACTGCAGGCATAATCGACAACTGCGGCTGGATCGTTGCGGCGCCCGCTGGCACCGTCGG
>WNEY01002676.1_pt1 | contig 13119 bp, 14 predicted proteins | sample 5400531 | NCBI WGS metagenome assembly WNEY01 (sample SAMN13153338, study PRJNA577476) | soil metagenome | isolation source: 200 cm saprolite under Douglas fir tree site 1 | place: USA:California | collected 2015-04-18
CCTGCGTGGAGCACGGGTTGACCTTCATGTGGACCGGCCATGTGCTTGCCCTCGAAAGTAACGTATTGCGTGACGTGACGATCGAGAGCGGGTCCTTCAACTACGCCAACCCGCGCGCGATCCACTGGGGCGCCGGCTCGCTGGCACAGCTCGCGCCGGAATTGAGCCGGTTACAAGTCACGCGAGTGGCGCTCATCACGACACGTTCGTTGGTCGCCGAAGAGAAGTTGCTCGGCCAGGTCCGCGCCGCGTTGGGCGCCGCCGAGGCGCCGGCCACCGAAGTCATCGGCCAGCACGCGCCGGCCTCGGAGATCGAGGAGGCGATCGCGCACACGACCGAGATCGGCGTCGACGGCATCGTCAGCTTTGGCGGCGGCAGCGCCATCGACGCAGCCAAGATGATCGCTGTCAGGTTGGCTGATCGGCACGGTCTCGCGTACCGGGGCCTTCCTCACATCGCCATCCCGACGACGCTTTCAGTAGCTGAGCTCGCCGGCAGCGCGGGCTACACCGAGGCTGCGGGCGACAAGGCCGGCATGCGCGACGTCCGGCTTCTGCTCGACTCAGTGATCTACGACGCCGAGCTCACACTCGCCACCCCGATGTCGCTCTGGCTGTCGACCGGGATCAGGGCCCTCGACCACGCGGTGGAGGGGTTCCTGGCGGACGGGTCGCATCCATTTTCGGATGTGATGGCCCTCGAGGCTGTGCGCCGCCTGATTGCGTCCCTGCCGCGGGCCAAGGCCGCTCCGGATGACATCGGCGTGCGGACGGAAAATCAGCTCGCGGCGTGGTTCTCGTACACGCTGACCGGGCCGGCAGCGACCGGATTAAGCCACGTCATGGGCAAGCAGATAGGCGCACGCCACGGCATTCCGCATGGCGTGACATCCTGCCTGCTCATGCCGCATGTCATGCGTTACATGGAGCGGATCAAGCCCGACCGCATGGCTGAGCTGGCGAAGGCGACGGGATCGGCCCGGGACGCGGCGGTCGACGTTCGAGGGCTGATTTCGTTGCTTGGACTGCCCCAGCACATCGCCGAGTTCGGCATCGGCGAACCCGAGCTCCGGAGAGCGGCGACCGAGCTGGCCGGCAAGTACCCGGCGGAGGACCTGCTGGAGATTTATCTGGCCGCGCTCTGAACCATTACGAGAGCCATAGAGGTACGAGAGCAACGGCCGCCGGCACGGCCTGCACGAGCAGGATCCGGCGGCTGACGGTGGCCGCGCCATAGATGCCGGCGACGATCACGCAGGCCAGAAAGAACGTAAGCACGGCGCGACCGCCAGGGATACCAAGCCAGATGAGAGCCCAGAGCAGACCCGCCGCCAGGAAACCGTTATACAGACCCTGATTGGCGGCAAGAACCGCTGACGATTCGGCCACCTCTGCCGTCGTCCGGAACGTGCGACGTCCGAATGGCGTTCGCCAGAGAAACATCTCGAGCACCAGGAAGTACACGTGCAGTGCCGCGACGATGACGATCAGCGCGGTGGCCGCGGTGCGCATGCCCGAACGTTAAGTTAGTGGCGGCGTGGCTGAGCACGCATCATCCAGGTGTCCAGCCGCAGGGGGCGCCCGCCGAGCGCGAGCACCTCGCGCCCCGCTGCCAGCAGACCTGGCTCGACGCCGGCCTCGGAGCGGACCTTAAGCCAGCGAATGCCCGACAGCACCTCGCTCGAAAAATGAAGCACGGGAGCGAAGCCGGCTCTCGGAATGACTTTTTCGGCCGGGATGGCGACACTGCCGATCCACAGCCGCGACAGTCCCTCAGTCTTCGCGCGCGCCGCGATGCCGGTCACCATTGCCCCGAACACGCCGTGGCGCTGGTGTGAGGGCAAGGTCATGCAGTTCCAGATGTAGGCCTCACCATGGCCGGGCCTGATCTCGAGGTCGACCTCGCCGATCCACTCGGGACCGCTCGAAAGCCAGCCGTAGCCAACCAGGTCGTCGCCCGCCCAGGCGCCGAAACAGCGGCAGCCTCGTGACAAGCGGGCGGCGACGAGATCGCCATCGGGACCCATCGCATGTGCTACGTCCGCAGAAGTTGCTGGCGTGACCTCATTGATGACCGGACCTCCCCACCCGGCAGCGGGCGCTTCGCGTCTGGCGCCGACCTCCCCACGTGGTGGGGAGGTCAAGGCCCAAACGGTGGAACGGATCAGAAGGAGTAGAAGAGGTGGCGCACCTTGTGAATCACCTCGGGGTCGCCGGTCGCCGAGCCGCCTGGGAATCGGCCGAAGAACGTCAACACGTGTTCTGCCGCGCTGTTGAAGTGGAACAGCGCATCGCAACCCTCGAAGTTTCCTTTCTCGGCTTCCGAGGACCACTTTCCATCTTTGACGGTGACGCGCCACTTGCCGCCCCACGGACCTTCCGTTTCGATTCCGTACTGAGCGTCCACGCCCGCCGCCACCTTCTGGTCGACCGTGTACATCCAGAAAATGAAGGAGTAGGGCAGGATGAGCCCGGCCGTCGCTTCGTCGATTGTCGCCAGCTTGTTGCCCAGCCCGTACTCGATGTCATAGGGGTGGACGCCGTAGTCCATGATCTGGAAGGTGCCGTAGAAACCGGCCGGCACCGGTCCCGCGAACGGGTGGTAAACCATGAATCCGGTCCACTCTTCGGGCGTGAGCGCCTCGAGTATGCCGTCGAGCTTCTCCGCGTCCTTCTTGAAGCGGGCGAGCGCCTCCTCGCGCGGCAGCTTGCGGAAGTCGAGCGCGTGGTCGTTGAGCGTCTCGCCCATCACCGGCAGGCCGAGGGCAATGCCCTCTTTGCCCGCTTTGGCGGCATCCCAGTTCTTGAAGTAACCCTCCATGACGTCGATCATGTGGCCGACCAGGTCGCGCGTCTCCCAACCTGTGCACCGCGTCATGACGTTCCAGTTCTTCGGATCCGAGACCAAGCGTGTGAAGTTGGCCCGGTCCCTCCGCATCACGCTCATGACCGTGTCCTTGCCTTCAGCCGACATCGGGTTGACCGGCGCGATCGTTGCTGTGCTCATCAGCTCACTTCCCTCCAGAGGTCAAACTTCCAGACCACCCCAAAATCGTGTCAGTGTCCTGCGCCCCGCGCCGCGGTGGTCGGGACGACGATGGGCGTCAGGTTGAACTTCAAATCCTCGCGCCGCCCTTCGTACTGCGGCGGCAGCTGAAGCGAAGAGCCGAGTGCCTCGGCGGGCTCGTCGACGGTGAAGCCTGGCTGGTCGGTGGCAATCTCGAACAGGACCCCGCCCGGCTCGCGGAAGTAGATCGATCGGAAGTATTTGCGCTCGATCACAGGGGTCACATTACGCCCGGACTTGACCAGCACCTCGCGCCAGTCGAGCTCGTGCGCGTCGTTGGTGGCACGCCACGCGACGTGGTGGACGGTTCCGGCCGCCTCCTCCCCCACTGGCGCTTCTGGCGCGTCGAGCACGTCGAGCAGCGAGCTCGGGCCACCGGCGCCGGTTTCGAATCGGGTGCGGTTGTCTTCGCTGCCGACCTTGCGAAAGCCCATCGTGTCGGTCAGGAACTGGACGGTGTTGAGGTCGGACTCTTCGCACAAGGTCACCGAATGGAAGCTGCGAATCTGGTGATGGGGATCGACCGGGCTGTCCGGCCACGGCTGCCACCGCTCATCCGACGCCTCGCCCACGAGCTCGATCTGGATGGAGTCGAGGTCCTTGAGGACCAGGGTGTCGATGCCGAATCGGGTCACGCGCGACGTTTCCACGTTGAGGTCGCGAAGACGCCCGGTCCAGAACTGCAGCGAGCGGTTCGGGACCGCGAACGAGACCACGGTCACCTGCCCGCTGCCCGCCGGCCGCCAGGGCAGGTGCGGCCAGCCGAAGAAGGTCATCGCGCTGCCAGGTGTGCCGACGTAGTCGCCGAAATAAATGTGATAGGTGTCGGGCACGTCGAAGTTGACGGTCTTCTTTATGAAGCGAAGACCCAGGACGCCGACGTAGAAGTCGACGTTCTTCTGCACGTCACCCGTGATGCAGGTCACGTGGTGGATTCCGGGAACGTTGGCGGGCACCCAATCGCCTCCTATCGGGTCAGACGAGCGAACCTATGTTAGTCCGTGCACGTACTACCTGCCCTCGCAACTACCCGTTGCGGTTGTGCTCCGACGCTTCATCCTCCACGCGGCTCCAGATCTCGGCTGCCAGAGGGTCCTTGACCTCCTCCTGGATATGGGCGACGAGGCCGATCGCGCGGGCCATGACCGCCAGCCCGCGGCCCACCTGCCAGGGGAAGTCGAGCTCGCAGAGGATCGCGCCGATGGCTCCGGTTGCGTTGACGGGCAGCTCCCGCCGATAGGCTCGGCCTGCCTCCTCTGAGATGAGCTTCATGAGCTCGACATACCGTCCCGACAGCCCGTTTTCAAGAGCGATCGCGAACAGGCGCGGGGTGCGCGGGTCGATCGGCTTGTGGATCGGGTGGCCCAGGCCGGCGATGGGCTGCTTCGTCTTCCTATATGTCGCGACCACGTCGCGCGCAACCTTGCCGAGTTCCGCCTCGGGGCCCGCGGAGCCGAGAGCGTCCTGCAGCGTTCGCGCCGCCTCCTCGATCGAGCCGCCGAAACGCGACCCCATGCCCAGGAGCCCGGCCGCAACCGCGGCCTGGAGCGACTCGGGCGCCCCGAAGTAGGTGAGGCGCGCGGCGATCGCGCTCGGAGTCATGCCGTGCTCGACCAGGGTCACGGCGATAGCGTTGAAGACTGTCGATTCTTCCGGGGTAGGCAGCCTGCCCTTCAGCTCGAGGAACGCGAAATCTCCGAGCGAGACCTTGCCCATGAGGTCGACGAGGTCGTGACCCTGGACGACGATGCGATTCGGCGTGCTCCACCCCAGGTCTGATTTCAACCGCTTTCGTTTCGCCGTCACGGCCGGTCCACCGTGAGTCGAGTCTTGTAGCCGCTCTCGCCGAACGCCGTCTCGGGGATGAGGGCGACGTTGGCGCGGAACGTCAATGCGGAGTGGATCGCCGTCTCGATCTCGGCTGTGAGCCCGGCGTCGGCGCCAATGCCGTCCGGCACCTCGACCTCGATCGGGACCGGCGGCGGCACGCTGACATCTGCGTTCTTGCGAATCACGCGCGCGCGGCCGGTGACGCGCGGCCGGAACCTGCCCACCACCGCCAGGATTGCCGAGGGGTACACGTTGACGCCGCGCACGATGAACATGTCGTCGCGCCGACCGATCACTCGCATGCGAAATGTGTTTCGGCCACACTCGCATGGAGAGGGCCCGATCCTCACGATGTCGCCGCTGAGGAAACGCACCACGGGCATCGCCTCGCGCGTGAGGTGTGTGTAGACCAGCTCTCCGACCGCGCCGGCCTCGATCATCACCGGCTCGCGCGACTCAGGATTCACGAGCTCCGCCCAAACGTGGCCATCGCCGCAGAAGTGCATCCCCTCCTGCTGCGGACATTCACCGAACAGGGATGGAGCGATGTCGCCGATTCCCATCACTTCGGTCACGGTCGCGCCCAGGATCGTCTGGATGTGGTCGCGAATGGCCGGGATGCCTCCTCCTGGCTCGCCCCCGGTGACGATATGCGTGAGCTCCATCGCGCTGGAGTCGGGCTCGGACTTCTCCAGGCGATTGGCGAGGTACTGGGCGAACGATGGCGTGCACAGGAGTGTGTCGGCGAGGCCTGCTTTCAATCCGAAGAGGACGCGGTCGGTGTCGCCCGGCGCGACTGGCACCGAACGAGAACCGATTCTCGACAGCACGAAATGCGTATGCCCCGCCACAAAGGGCCCGGCGCCGAAGGTCGTCAGTACTCTGCTGTGATCGTGAATGCCGGTCGCGAAGTAGGTGCGCGTGCCGATGACCGTCCATTCCACTACATCCGAACGCGACAGCGCGAGCACGCTGGGTGCGCCAGTGGTGCCGCTGGTCTGGTACACACGCTTGACCTGCTCAGGCGGCACGCAGAGGTTGCTCCCGAACGGAGGAGCGTCGTCGATCGCCTGCTTCAGCTCCTGTTTCGTGCTGAAGGGAAGCCTTGACATGTCCTTCAGTCCCACGCGCGCCTGGCCGATGCCCGCTGTGCGGAATTTGCGAGCGTAAAACGGCGACCTCTCCATGAGATACGCGAACTGCTTATCCCACGCTGATGACGCGAGCTCCACGGCCTGGTCGTACGTTGCGGTCTCGACCTCGCGGTTCCAGATCGGATCGCGGTCACAGGTGTCGTCGGGCAACCGACCAGGGGCGGTCGAGGTCATATGGCGCGTCGAGTTTACGGTGAAGCCAGCGCGGGACCGTCCGGCATCTGGCTTTGATCCAACCAGGTGCGCAGGTGTGCCTCGGCGATCCGGCGCGCTCCCGACAGCGGGCCCTGGGGATCCTCGAGGCTTTCTCGGGTGAGGTCGCGAACCCGCTTCTCGACCGCGGCCACCGCCTGGTCCGGAGCCTGAAGACCGGACGTCACGTAGCCGATGGTCGCGCCGGCGTTGCAAACGAAGTCGGCGAGCGCCGGGATCTTTCTCTCTCTCAGAATCTCGATCGCGCGGGCGGTGTAGGGGACGTTGGCTCCCGGCGCGATCACGCGGGCTCTGAGGGTTTGCGCGCGAGCCTCGCCGATCACTCCGATTCGGGCGCCGGGAACCAGCACGTCCGCTTCGACGGCGAACAGCTCCGACGCCGGGCGCATGTCCGTGCCCAGATGCTCGACCAGCCGATCACCATGTTGGGCGCGAAGCGCCAGCAGCTCGTCGACGTCGAAGCCCTCCGGGCGCTGTACGCAGCCGTGGATGGTCGAGAACGCCACCAGCCGGGCTCCGCGCATCGCCAATTCCACCGCGGTCGCGCCTCCGACCTTGCCGAAGCCCTCGATGGCGGCGGTGCGATCCTCGAGCCCGCCCAGCACCGTCTCGGCCGCGGTCGCGACCCCGAGGCCGGTCAAAAACGCGTCCAGCGGCATGCCCATGTAGTCGGTGTGCATGAGATCCGCCTGGTCGGTGCCAGGAAGCGAGCGGAAATCGTCAGGCATGGTCCCCAGGTCGGTGGAAGTGAGGAACGTTGCGGACTCGACCAGCGGCCGTATCTCCGCGACGTAGCGGGCGACGGCATCATCGCGCTCCTCCGGCGTGGCCCGAATCGTCCCCTTTCCGCCACCGAAGTTGACGCCGAGGACAGCGAACTTGTAGGTCATGGCCCGCGCCAGCAGCTGGGTCTCGTGTTCGGTCACGTCCGGCGCCAAGCGCGTGCCCCCGGCGCTGGTCGGGCATTCGAAGTCGAAGGCCACATACGCGTCCACAGTCTTCAGCCGCAGCGTCTTCATGGCGTCCACTAAGGTTGGCACGATGCCAGACGTGTTGTTGACGTCCGTGGTCGGCAGCTATCCCCAACCGGACTGGCTGGTCGACCGCAACCTGCTGAGCAGCCGGCTGCCGCCGCGGACTCGCGCAGCGGAAATCTGGCGCGTCGAACCCGAATATCTCGAGCAGGCGCAGGACGACGCGACCGTGCTGGCGATCCGTGACCTGGAACGCGCGGGCATCGACATCATCACCGACGGCGAGATCCGCCGCGAGAGCTACTCCAACCGCTTCGCGACCGCCCTCGATGGCATGGACCTCGACCATCCCGGCACGGCGCTCGACCGGACCGGCCATCCGAACCCTGTGCCGCGCGTGGTAGGGCCACTCCGGCGTTCGCGCCCAGTCGAGGTACGCGACGTCGAGTTCCTACGCGCGACCACGACTCGAACCATCAAGGCGACGCTGCCGGGACCTTTCACCATGTCGCAGCAGGCCCAGGACGATTACTACCACGACGAAGAGGCGCTGGCGATGGCGCTGGCGGAAGCCGTCAACGACGAGGTGCGCGACCTGTTTGCGGCCGGTGCCGACGTGGTCCAGCTCGACGAGCCGTACCTGCAGGCGCGGGCCGAGAAGGCGCGGCGGTTTGCCATCAAGGCGATCAACCGTGCGCTGCAGGGGATCGCGGGCACCACCGCCCTCCACACATGCTTCGGGTACGCGCATATCGTTCACTCACGCCCGAATGGATACCCGTTCCTCGAAGAGCTGGCGGACGTCACCACGCACCAGATCTCGATGGAGTCGGCGCAGCAAAAGGTCGATCTGTCAGTCCTCAAGAGCCTGTCCAGCAAGACTTTGATCGTCGGCGTGATCGACCTCGCTGACGAAAGCCAGGTGGAGGACGTCGACACCGTCGTCGAGAGGATCCGCAACGCGCTGCGGTTCGTGCCGCCGGAACGGCTCATCCTTGCGCCCGACTGTGGGATGAAGTACCTGTCGCGGCCGAAGGCATTCGGCAAGCTGGCAGCGCTCGCCCGCGCGGCGGCCAAGGTCCGCGCAGAACTTTGATCGGCTCTAGTTGAGCCTTCCCTGCCTTGACCTGGGAGCCAGGGAGATCAGCTCCTCCATCGCCTGCCTAGCCAGCCTCACTGCACGCGCGTAGGCCGCCTTGCTCGGTCTGGCGGAACGCCCGAGCTTGGCTTGTGTCTTGAGCGCCCCGTCGATGTAGTCGCGCGCCATTTGCGATGAGTCTTTAGCCACGCCTATCCTCCTGCCAGCTCGGTCCAGAAACGGTCAATGATCAATTCCCCGAACCACGCGTACCAGTATTTCTGAGTCAGCTTCTTCCTGGCCAGGAAGGTCCTGAGCTCAGGAGCCACCTCGAGCTCGGCAATCAGTAGGCTGATCACGTCGTCGGGCCGAATCGCCTTGATGAAGACATGAGTTGCGTTATACGCGTGCTTGGCCTTCGCGCGCCACAGCGCCTGGTCGGCCTCGAGAAGGCCGACGAGACCGGCATCGGTCAGGTCCTGCAGCTTCTTCTGGGTGAGCGCCACAGCTACGGCCACAGGACCATGCGCGTAGTCCAACCGGCCGCGACGAAAACCGCGATCAGCTGCAAGACGAAAAACCCGACGGTCCACCCATAGAGCCACCGGGGACCCCCGAGCACCAGCCAGGCAAGGCACAGCGCGACCGTCATCAGGCTGATGGCAAAGGTCCCGAACAAACCCAGGCCCGCGATCCGGTACGGCCGGACAACCGACGCCGGAGCGTTGCCGGCGTAGGACTGATAGGCGGCGATGATGATGCCAAGGAAGACGAGGACGAGGCCGGCGAGGCCCGCCGCCGCGCCCAAGGCGCCCAGAACCACATCCTTCGACTCAATCATGGTTGGCGAAGCGCATCGTGGTCAGACGCCGGAGCCGTTGTCAAGCCGAGTGCGACCCGATCGGGTCAGCGGGCGAGCCACTCCTGGGCCTGCTCGACGGTGGCGAAGTACCCGATCTCCAGCTTGGCTTTGGGCACCCCTGCGAGCCTGTCCTTGATGTTCATGCCCGCAAGGCCGCTGTCCGGTAGTACGACGGCGAAGTTCTTCAAGCCTGCAGCCAGGGCTCGCGGGAGCCATTCTCGGTCAGCCCGGTCCTGATCGGCCGGGCTGAGCACCTTCTGCCGGCGGCAGTCGGCCAGCCAGCGCGACCCGCGGTGGTCCTTCAACGCTCGGACCCCCGCCTCGAGCAGGGCCGCGAACTCAGTCGAGTTCGCCCAGCCCTCCCACACGACCACGACCGTCGCCCGAGCGCCGTCCCACTTGACCGACGCGGTTCCAGGAGCGTTGAAGTAGAGGTCGCCGTCATGCTGCGACACGCCCTGATCATGGGGCCTGACCGGCGGAATCGCCCGACTTTGCGAAACTGCCCGGGTATAGCAAAGGTTTACAAAGGTTGGATAAGACTACCGAACAGCTAAGTATTGGCTTTACAGTTGCACCTGGTGTTGAAATGACAACCGGAGCGACGGGCGGCGCGCGGGCTGTTGCCTTCGACCGTGGAGGGTGATGGCGGTGCGCAATCTTGAGCCGGACACCAGCCTGGAATCGGCTGGCCGGCGGGTGCAAATCTTGATCGTGCAGGACCACCCGCTGCTGGCGTCCGCCATCTCGCGGGTGCTCGAAGCGCAGCCCGACCTGGCGGTGTCCGGCGTTTCCAGCTCAGGAGCCGACGCCGTTCAGGCGGCGGCCGACAACCGGCCCGACGTGGTCCTGATGGACTTCCGGCTCCCGGACGTGCCCGGGCCGGCGGCCGCGCGAATGATCAAGAGCGCCCACGCAGACGCGGCGATTGTGTTCCACAGCGCAGATGAGTCCGAGACGGCGCTGCTGGACGCGATCGACGCCGGCGCCACCGCGTATCTCACCAAAAATGCGACGGCCGATCAGATCATCGAAGCCGTTAGAAGGGCGTCCACGGGTGAGGTCCTGATTCCGGCTGAGTTGTTCGCGCGCGCGATCGCCCGGCAGCGAGGCGTGGTCACCCGGAAGCGCGAGCGCGAGCAGTTGCTCGCGGAGTTCACGCCGCGAGAGCTCGACATCCTCCACCTGCTCGCCGAAGGTTTAGACACGACCGCGATGTCACAGCGCCTTGCCATCGCCCCCCACACCGTCGAGTGGCACGTCCGTCACGTGATCGAGAAGTTGCAGGTCCACTCCAAGCTGCAAGCCGTCATCGCGGCCGCCCACAAGGGGCTCATCGAGCTGTAAAGACGTTCCAGCGTCTCTAGACCCCATTCCTCACCGAGGCCGAGTACGCACCCAGCATCTCATGCGGAGATCTGCGCCCGCGTGAGCTGAAGCCAAGCTCCCAAAGCCATCCCCTTACAGGGGTGGTCCACCGTCCTCACCCATGGCGACAAGCCAGACCTTTCGGTGTAGTACCAAGGCATGCAGCTCCGAAGAGGCCCACCTCAGGTCCGCGCACCTGAAATCCCGACGCCTGCCCTTCGCCTGGTCAACGCCCCTCAAAGGGTTACGAGCGCGCCTCGGAGCGGGGCGCGGTGGGGGTGGTTCGACAGCTACTCCGTCCGGGTTGTGGCGGGGCTGTTGCTGGTGTCGATACCAATCTCGATCGTGCTCGGCATCGTAATGGCCAACTGGAGCGCGCAGACTGCCATCGACCAGACCAAGGCGCGCGTAGAGACGAGCGCCGAGAGCAGCGCCGTCCGCATCAACGACTGGGTGACGGAACGCCAGGCAGAGCTTCGCCATGTCGCGGCGGAGCAGGTCGGCCAGATTTCGACGCCAGGCCTAAACGCCAACCTGGTGGCATCGATGGCTTCCCATCCGAACTTCGAAGCCATCCAGGTCTCGGATGTGAGGGGAAAGGTGGTCGCGTCGACGCGGCCGCAGATCGTGCTTTCCGACACGCCGTCGGGGGCCCCATTCACCACCAGCCTCAGCGTCGACACCATGGGGCGACTAAGCCTTGGGCAGTCAGGCCTCGACTGGCTCATGACAGCGCCGATCCTGGGCCCGGATGAAAAGCCGCAGGGCGTGATCGTCGGTGATCTTAACGTCGGCGCGCTGGGGACGCTGGTCAACCCGTACGGCCCGGACAACCCGACGACCCGTGACGAGGAGACGCATGTGGTCAACGCGCAGCACCTGCTTGTGTACAGCTCGGAATGGGGCGTCGGGGGCGACGACAACACCCTCATCAGCCGCGGCGCTCTCAAACTCGTGGCCGAAGGCGCGATCTACGACGAAGCGATGAAATCCGGCACTGGGGCCGCCCAGATCACCGACTACAGGAACAAGCGGGTCATGGCGGGATATGAACCGATCCCAAGCCTCGGCTGGGTGGTGATCGCGTCCATCGAAACGTCGAGCGCGCTGGCGCCGGTTTACGCGCAGGAGCTTCGCACCTCGATGCTTCAGGGCCTCAGCGCCCTGCTGCTCATCGTGTTCGCGGTCGGGCTCGCGGTCTACACCACCCGCCCGATCGTGGCTCTGTCTCGCGCGGCGGAGAGCGTCGAATCTGGGGATCTCACCGCCCGTGTCAAGCTCAAGGGCGGCGGTGAGGTCAGGCGGCTGGGCGACACCTTCAACGCCATGATCGAGCGCCTCAGCGGAGTCTTTTTCCGACTCCGCGGCGAGGTCACCGAAGCCGCGGGCCAGCTATCAGCAGCAGCCGAGCAGCTCGCTTCCGCGACCCTCGAGCAGACCACCGCGGCCACCGCGACGTCGGCGAGCATGGAGGAGGTCGCGCGCACCTCAGCATCGATTGCCGACACGGTCGATCGGGTCGCAGTCCAGGCCGGTGAGGCGCAGACCAACCTGGAGCTTGCCCAAACCGACCTTCGGGCATCGGGCGATCGAACGCTCGCACTGGCCGGTCGCGTGAACGAGATCGAGGGAATCCTAGAGCTCATCAACGACATCGCCGACCAGACCAACCTACTCGCACTCAACGCCGCCATCGAAGCCGCCCGCGCGGGTGACGCCGGTCGTGGGTTTGCTGTCGTCGCCGATGAGGTGCGCCGGCTCGCCGAGCGTTCGAAGGCGGCCGCCGCCCAGATCGCCAAGCTCGTCGAAGGTGCTCAGGCCCAGAGCAGCGAGACCGTGATGGCGTTGGAAAAGGGCGTCAAGCAGATGGAGCGTGGGCTGACGATGATGCGAGCGATAACCGAGGTCAGCGGCCAGGTGCAGCTTGCCAGCCAGCAGCAGCGCTCCTCCACCCAGGAGGTGGTGCTGGCGATCGAGCACATCGCCGAGGGCAGCCGCTCCGTGGCTGCGACCGCGCAGGAGATTGCCTCCGCGGCGGCTCGACAGGGACAGCTCGCGGCCGAGCTCGCAGACTCGGGCTGGGAGAGAGCCGATGAGCCCGATCGTGGAGCTTAGAAGGCCGGCACCGGCTCGCCCCCCAAGCAGCAGTGCGGGCGACCTGAAACTGAGGATCGCTGCCCCGCATCAAGACGACTCCGAGTTGGGGAGGGGCCAAGACAAGCCCTGGGACAGCTTTTTCTTGAGGCTGATGCTCAGCTCGCTGGCTGTCGTCTTACCGTTCTTCGTCCTGGCAGCCGTTTTCAATTTGGCGCAGCGGGGTTCCTGGCCTGGAGTCGGGGCGCTGCTCGTGCTCGTCGGGCTCCTCGCGCTCTGCGCCTGGTGGAGCGCCCGACCGGTGATTGCGCTTTCTGGGGTGGCAGCCGCGATCGAGTCGGGAGACCTATCGCTGCGCGCCGTCCCGAGCGGCGGCGGCCAGACGCGCCGCCTGGCGCACGCTGTGAACGGCCTTCTAGACCGACTGGTGATGGAGCTGCCCCGGCTTCGCGTCCAGGCGAGCGCATCCGCCGGCCGGC
>WNEY01002678.1_pt1 | contig 13116 bp, 10 predicted proteins | sample 5400531 | NCBI WGS metagenome assembly WNEY01 (sample SAMN13153338, study PRJNA577476) | soil metagenome | isolation source: 200 cm saprolite under Douglas fir tree site 1 | place: USA:California | collected 2015-04-18
CCCGCTGGTCCCGGTCGAGCCGGACCTGCCAGGCAACCGGATGAACGACGGTTCCTGCGGCGGGCGGTAGCTGAGTGGTCCGACGGCCGCGGGTCCTGACCGCCGCCACGGCATGCCGCCGGATCGCCGCCACGGCATGCCGCCGGATCGCCGCCACGGCATGCCGCCGGATCGCCGCCGCGGCATGCCGCGGGACCGCTGGCAGGCATTGACACAGGCCAGGCCGGCCTGACATCGTCCGGCCTAGGAACGCAATTCCGGCACATGGAACGCGTGCGCCTGGAGGGATCACCGGCGATGGCCGATCGCGCCGCCGACGGCAGTCAGCCGGCCGAGCTGCCCGTTCCCGTGGCGGAGCTGGGCGAAGGCCCGCACTGGGACGCCGCAAGCGAGTCCCTGTACTGGGTGGATGTGCCGGCCGGGCTAGTGCACCGGATGGACGCCGATGGCACGCACGCCAGCTGGGATGCCGGGCAGCCGGTCGGCGCGGTGGTGCCGCGGGCCAGCGGCGGCCTGGTCCTGACGGCACGGGATGGCTTCCTGGCGCTCGACACCAGCACCGGCGCGGTGACCCCGCTGGTCCCGGTCGAGCCGGACCTGCCAGGCAACCGGATGAACGACGGTTCCTGCGACCGGGCCGGCCGGTTCTACGCGGGCACCATGGCCGCCGATGAGTCGCCCGGCGCAGGCTCGCTGTACCGGCTGGATCCCGACCTCCGGCTGACCAGGCTCTTCGACGGCGTCGGGATCTCGAACGGAATCGGCTGGAGTCCGGACGAGACGCGAATGTACTACGTCGACTCACTGGCCTACCGGATCGACGTGATGGACTACGACCCGGCCACTGGCGAGATCGGCCGCCGCCGCTGCCTGGCCACGCTTGGCCATGGCGATGTCGTCCCCGACGGCCTCACCGTGGATGCCGAGGGCTGCCTCTGGGTCGCCGTGTGGGGCGGCGGCGCGGTGCAGCGGTACGGCCAGGACGGCCGGCTTGAGGAGATCATCAAGCTGCCTGCCGCGCACGTCACCAGCTGCGCGTTCGGCGGTGCCGGCCTGGACGTGCTCTACATCAGCACGGCTGCCGGGCCGGGCACCTCGGCAGGCGCGCTGTTCGCGTGCCGGCCAGGCGTCACCGGCCAGGAGTGCCATCCTTTCCGCGGCTGAGCCGCGCGGCGGCCGGACCGCGGCGCCCCCGGCCAGCACAACGCGGGCACCGGCCTGCCGCCCGGGTGACGGAGTTCCGGGCGACGACGGAGGTTCCCAGGTGATGGAGGTTCGCAGGTGAAGGCGCTAGTGTTCACCGGCCCGGGCAGGCTAGAGCTGCGCGACGTGCCCGAGCCGGACGTGGCCGACGGCGACGTCCTCGTGCACGTGCGTGCGGTCGGCATCTGCGGCAGCGAGCTGCACGGGGCCCGCCACCCGGGCTTCCGGAAGCCGCCGCTGATCATGGGACACGAGTTCGCCGGGCTGAGCGCGGATGGCGACCGGGTAGTCGTCAACCCGATGCTGTCCTGCGGCCGCTGCGAGCTCTGCCTGGGCGGCCTGCGGCAGGTCTGCAGGGAACGGAAGATCATCGGCGTGCACCAACCCGGCGGCTTCGCCGAGCAGGTGGCCGTGCCGACCTCCGCCCTGCGCCCGCTGCCGGACTGGCTCGGCTGGGAGGTCGCGGCGATGGTCGAGCCCGCCGCCAACGCCGTGCACGCCTGGCGCCTCGCCCGCGCCGGGGAAGGCGCAAGGGTTGGCGTGCTCGGCTGCGGCGCCATCGGCCTGCTCTGCCTGCTCACCGCGCTGGCCGGCGGGGCGGGCCGGGTGGACGTGACCGACCTTGATCGCGGCAGGCTTGCCCAGGCCAGGCGGCTCGGTGCGAGCACGGCCGGCGCCGAGCTTGACGGCGAGTATGACGTGATCTTCGACGCGGTCGGCTCGCCGGTCACCCGGGCCATCTCGGTTCGGCAGCAGCGGCCTGGCGGGACGGCGGTGTGGCTTGGCCTGCTGGACGAGGCCGCGGGCTTCGACGGTAACGCCCTGATCCGCGCGGAAAAGCGGGTGCAGGGATCCTTCGCCTATAGCGACGAGGAGTTCAGCCAGGCCGCGGATCTGCTGCGGAACTGGGACCTGAGCTGGACATCGCAGTACCCGCTGACCGAGGGTGCGGAAATCTTCACCGGGCTTATGAACGGCGGCCTGGAGCCGGTCAAGGCGCTGCTAATCCCGTGATGGCACTGGGCCTTGATCGCCTGCGCCCGGCCGCGCCCCTGACCGCCTGCACCGGTGCCAGCCTCGCCTCCTTGACGGGCGCCTGGCCCAGGTGGACAATCGACCAAAACTCTGACAGAACGGCGATCCGTATCACGGAATGATCGGATCAGGGGCCGCCGTCCGGCGAGGTCGTGCCGCTGCCGCGCAAGCGGCACGGCGAAGGCGTGACGAGAGGTGCCCGATGAAGAGACTCGGCATCGCAGCTTCCATCGCGGCCGTCCTGCTCGCCGCCGCGTGCTCATCGGGCAGCGCTGGCGGTTCCGCGGCGCCGGATGGCGTCGTGAGGCTGGTGATGTGGATGGGCTACACGCCGCCGCCTCCGGCCAGCCAGAGTCAGGAGTACCTATCGCTGAAGAGCCAGGTCGCCGAGTTCACCCGGCTGCACCCGAAGATCCATATTCAGCTGCAGTACGTCAACAACGACTACGCCCTGCAGAAGGTGACTGTCGCGCTGCAAGGTGGCCAGCAGCCCGACATCTCTTACCAGTACGGCACCAACATGCCGCAGGTCAGCCAGGCGCCCGCGGCGGTGAACCTGACCAAGTTCGTGCAGCAGCCCGGGTTCGGCTGGAGTGATTTCGTGCCCGGCGAACGGGCCGTGGCGACGGTCGGCGGCAAGGTGCTCGGCGTCCCGGCGCTGGTCGACAACCTCGCCGTGGTCTACAACAAGACCCTGTTCCAGCAGCATCACCTGGCCGTCCCCTCGGCTTCCTGGACGTGGAGCCAACTGGCTGCCGACGCCCGGGCGATCGCCGATCCGGCGCACAAGATCTTCGGCCTGACGTTCCCCGCCGATGGCAGCGAGACGACCGTCTGGGAGTACGAGGCGATGCTCTGGGAGGCCGGCGGCAGCATCCTGACCCCGGATAACTCGAAGGCCGCGTTCAATTCCCCGGCCGGCGTCCAAGCGCTGCAGACGCTCCGGTCGATGCAGCAGGCGCACTCGCTCTACCTCGACTTCCATCCCGATGCCGGACGGAGCGAGACCCTGTTCAACTCCGGCAAGATCGGCATGATCATCACCGGCCCGTGGGACCTGTCCAGCTTCCCCGACGTGCACTACGGCGTGCAGTACATGCCGTCGTTCGCTCCGGGCGGCAGTCACCAGACGATCGCCGGCCCGGACAACTGGGTGGTCTTCGACAACGGGCCGGCCAGGGTCAGGGCGTCCGAGGAATTCCTGCGGTTCATGACCCAGCCCACGAACCTGCTGAAGAACTCGATGGCGACCGGCGACCTGCCGACCCGCGCGTCGGTGCAGAAACTGCCCGGGTTCGCGCAGTTCAACAAGAAGTACCCGGGTGCCGGGCTGTTCGCGGCCAACCTGGCCAACGTGCGGCAGGCCCGCCCGCAGATCCCGCAGTACCCGCGGGTGTCGGCCGCGCTCGGCCGGGAGATCGTCGCGGCGCTGCTCGGCCAGACGACTCCGCAGGCCGCTCTGAACTCGGCAGCCCAGCAGGCGGACGGTTACCTCGCGGCGCCCGGATAACAGGCAGGCATGCGCATCCGCCGGATTCTCCAGTCCGACCATTTGTCCGGCTGGGCGTTCGCCTTCCCCGCCGTGTTCCTGATCTTCGTGTTCGGCATCGTGCCGGTGGTCTGGTCGGCGCTGCTGTCGTTCCAGCACACGAACCTGCTGTCGCCGCCGCAGTGGATCGGCACGGCGAACTACCGGGCGCTGGCGAAGGACCCGCTGTTCCGCCAGTCCGTCGTGCACAGCCTGGTGTACACGGCCCTGTTCGTGCCGCTCTCGGTGGCCGGCGGCCTGCTGGTGGCGATCGCGCTGAACCGGCGGATCCGGGGCGTCCGGATCTACCGGACGGCCGTCTTCGTGCCCGTGGTCCTGTCCACAATCGCCACCGCGATCATGTTCCTCTGGCTGCTCGACCCTGACTTCGGTCTTGTCAACTTCCTGCTCTCGCAGGTCGGGCTTGGCCCGTACGGGTTCTTCGACAGCGCGAGCGGCGCGCTGTACTCCATTGTCGGGATGACCGTCTGGGGCTGGATCGGCTTCGACGTGATCATCTACCTCGCCGCGCTACAGGGGATACCGCCGTCGCTGGTCGAGGCCGCCGAGATCGACGGCGCAAGGACCTGGGGCATGTTCCGCAACATCACGCTGCCGCTGCTCGGCCCGGCCACCTTGTTCCTCGTCGTCTGGTCGTCGATCAACGCCCTGCAGCTTTTCGACGAGATCTTCTTCATCACCAATGGCGGACCAGGCACGGCGACCTACGTGGTCGTCTACTACCTGTTCAGCCTGGCCTTCCAGCAAGGCGTGGCCGGCTACGCGGCGGCCATCGCCTACGTGCTGCTGATCGCGATCCTGAGCCTCACCGTGGTGCAGCTCTGGGTCGGCCGCCGGCTCGTCTACTACGCGTCTTGACATCCTCCCAGCTCGAAAGCCTGGGGATTCCAACTAGCCCGCGAGGAGACCAGGTTGAGGTTCGCGGTTCACCCGCTCGCCCAGCGGCGAGCGTCCCCGCGCAGTCACGGCATGCCCTGCCGCGATGGATCTTCAAGGAAGCACGATGACTAGCCGGAGCGCCGTAGCCGCCAGCCGCCGGGGCGCCCGCGCGGAGCGCGAGCGCGGCCAGTTCCTGTTCAGCCGGTGGCACCTGGTCCTGATCCCGGTCGCGGCGGTGATGCTGATCCCGATGGTCTGGATGCTGGTGACCTCGGTGGAGACGCTGAACGAGACCAGGCATTTCCCGCCGGACCTGCTGCCGCACACGGTGCGCCTGCGGAACTACGCCGACGTGCTGCAGCAGGCGCCGTTCGCCCGCTGGTTCGTCAACACGGTGATCGTGACCGTCGTCTCGGTGGCCGGCAACCTGCTCTTCTGCAGCCTGGCCGGCTACGCCTTCGCCCGGATCAAGTTCTTCGGCCGCGAGATCGTCTTCCTGGCGATCCTGGCGACGCTGATGATCCCGTTCCAGGTCGTGATGATCCCCACCTTCATCATCGTGAAGGACCTCGGGATGATCAACACGCTCGGCGCGCTGATCGTGCCGAACCTGGCCGGCGCATTCGGCATCTTCCTGCTCCGGCAGTTCTTCCGCACGCTGCCCGTCGAGCTGGAGGAAGCGGCCAGGATCGACGGCGCGTCCCGCCTCAGCGTGCTCTTCAAGATCATCCTGCCGCTGTCCGGGCCGGCCCTCGCCACGCTGGCGGTGATCACGTTCCTGTGGACGTGGAACGACTTCCTGTGGCCGCTGATCACGATCTCGTCGGCGAACAACATGACCCTGCAGCTTGGCCTGACGACCTTCCAGGGCACCCATCAGACCAGCACGAACCTGCTGATGGCCGCCAACGTGATGAGCATGCTGCCGGTGCTGCTGCTGTTCTTCCTCGCGCAGCGCTACTTCATCCGCGGGATCGCGACGTCGGGACTGAAGGGCTGAGCATGGCGGACGTGGCCTTCGAGAACGTCAGCAAGGAGTTCGCCGGCGGGACCCGCGCGGTCGACGACCTGACCCTGGACATACCGGACGGGGAGTTCCTCATCCTGGTCGGGCCGTCCGGCTGCGGGAAGACAACCGCGCTGCGGCTGATCGCCGGGCTGGAGAAGCCGACCGCGGGCACGATCCGGATCGGCGCCGACACGGTGAACGGCATCTCGCCGCGAGACCGGGACATCGCGATGGTGTTCCAGAACTACGCGCTGTACCCGCACATGACCGTGTGGCGGAATCTCGCGTTCGGCCTCAGGGAGCGGCGGACGCCGAAGCGCGAGATCGACCGGCGGGTCGGGGAGATCAGCTCCATCCTTGGCCTCGACGAGCTGCTGAAACGCCGCCCGGCCCAGCTGTCCGGCGGCCAGCGCCAGCGGGTCGCGATGGGCCGCGCGCTGGTCCGCGAGCCGAAGGCATTCCTGCTGGACGAGCCGCTGTCCAACCTGGACGCGAAGCTGCGGGTGCAGATGCGCGCCGAGCTCAAGCGGCTGCACCAGCGGCTGCGCATCACCACCGTGTACGTGACGCACGATCAGGTCGAGGCCATGACGCTGGCCGACCGGATCGTGGTGATGTCCGCCGGGAAGGCGCTGCAGGTCGGCGCGCCGCAGGAGGTTTACCGGCGGCCGGACAGCCTGTTCGTGGCCGGCTTCATCGGCAGCCCGGCGATGAACCTGCTCCGCGGCTGGGCGGACGGGTCGCAGGTCGTCGCGGGCGAGCTGGCGTTCAGCCGCCCCGGGGTGCCCGGCGGCGACGTTGTGGTCGGCATCCGCCCCGAGTCGATCGCCCCGGCCGCCGACGGCAGGCCATCGGCTGAGCTTGAGGTCGATCTGGTCGAGCCGCTGGGCGAGGCGACCCTTGTGCACGGTACGGTGGCCGGCACCGCCGTCGAGAGCGGCGCCGAGGAGGAGAAGGAAATCCTCACGCCCAGGGGGTCCCGCGCGCCGGTGACCGCGATCTTCGCCGCTGCCGACCAGCCCGCTCCCGGTGACCGCGTGCGGGTCGGCGTTGCCCCGGACCGGATCTACCTTTTCGACCTGGCCACCGGAGCCGCCATCTGGTAGCCGCCCATCCCGGCCGCCGCCAGGCTGCGGTCGGCGGGCCGGCCGAGAGCAGCCGCCCGGCCGGGCGCGACGTGCGGCCGGGCAGGAGCCAGCCGCTGGCTTAGCCACTCCAGGCCCGGTGGCAGTTCGCGGTGCCAGGTGCCGTAATTGTGCCCGCCCTGTGCCAGCACCATCGAGTAGCCGCGCATTGGCGGGTGAATCAGCCGCAGGAAAGCCAGCGTCCCCGGGTAGGCCCCCTCCCCGCGGGTCGAGGTGGCCAGGATCGAAACGGGCGGGGCAGGCAGCCGCCGCAGGCGCCAGCACAGGTTGTTCTCGTTGCGGTACGCGCTGCTGCCGCCGTACAGGCTGCCCGTGCCGCTGCCGGTGATCGCGTTGTAATAGCCGGACATGGAGACCGCCGCGGAAAACTGATACGGGTACATCATGGCCAGCTTCGCGGCGCAATAGCCGCCGGCGGAGTAGCCGAGAACGGCCCAGCCTGACCCGCTCGGCTGCACCCGGAACGTCCGCTCCATGGCTAGCGGCACATCCTGGGCGAAGAACGACTCCACTTGCAGGCCCGCCGGGATGTCGGTGCATTCGGTGTCGCGGGGCAGCGCGACGGAAGCGTTCATCATGACGTAGACGGCCGGCCGGATCTTCCCGTCGGCGACGAGCCCGGCAGCGGTGGCGGGCAGCGCCAGGAACTTGACGAGGCTCCATGCTTCGTTCGGGTATCCGGTCAGCGCGAGCACGACAGGGAAGCGAGCGCGCGCGTAGGCCGGCTGGAAGTACTGCGGCGGCAGGTAGACGAAGTTCCTGCCGCTGGTGATCCCGGTATGCTCGCCGCTGATCGTGACCTGCAGCAGCTCGCCGGCGGACCTGGCGGCACGGCTGAGACCGCCCTTGAGGCTCGGGCCGCCTACGACGGCATGCTTGGCCACGGTGTGATGTTTCGCATAGTAATGCGGTGGTTTCGCGGCCAATTTTCCGTTGGCTGACTCCGGCAGGACCGAGCCGCTGCCAGGTACCGGGCCCAGGTCGGTAGCTGTGATCGTGATGGGCCGCGGCGACGCGGCGGTCCCGGCCGTGGCTGCCGACTGCGCCACGGCGCCGCCGAGCAACGCGGACCAGGAGCCGTAGAACATGAAGTAGCCGTTGACAGCGGCAAGGAGCGCGATGACCGCCAGCGCCTGGCTGGCAGCGATCAGGCCAAGCCGCACCGCGATGGAAGCGATCCGCTGGCTGGCAACCCGCGGCCAGAGCCAGACGGTGCCCGCGAGCCCGCAGACCGCCGCGGCGATCGTCAGCTCGACGAAGGACCTGCTCGTCAGTCCCATGTCCTAGTCCCTCGCCAGCCCGCTTCGGCTCAGCCGGGTGCCGATCCAGTCCAGGGCGGCGGCGAGCGGCCACGGGCCCGCCGCCGGGCCGAGCGACGTGGCGTACATCGGCGGGCGGGCCAGCGAAAGCAGCGGCTGTGCCCGGCCGCGGGCATACAGCAGCACGGAGATCGGCTGCATCGGGCGATGCCGCAGGAGCCAGGCCAGGTTGTCCTGCCTGCGCAGCTGCGGGCTGCCGCCGAACTCGCCGGAGCCCGGCGGCGCGCTGTACGTGCCCGGCGGCAGCGCCGCGGCGGCGAACGTCCCCGAACTCGTCAGGGCCAGCTGGAGCGCGCAGTAACCGCCCGAGGAGTCGCCGAGCAGCGCCCACCGGCGTGTGAAGGGACTGGCGGCCCGGTAGACCGAGCCGATGGCGTGCGGCAGATCCTGGGCGAAGAACGTGGCCGCCTGGGCGCCGCCTGGCACGTTCAGGCAGCCCTGGTCCTGGCCGCTCCGGCTGGGCAGCATGACGACGATCATCGGCCCGAGTCTTCCGGCTGCCATCTGAACTGCCGCGGTGGCCGACAGCCGCCGGGCGCTAACGGGCGCCGCCCGGCGGCCGGCCTGATCGGAAATCACCGCCACGACTGGCAACGGCCGGGCTGCCCGCCTGGCCGCGGAGTACCCGGCCGGCAGGTAGATGTACCCGGGCATGGTGAGCCCGGAAAGCTGACCATGGATTCGCACTGTCTGCAGGGTTCCGGCCCGCGCCTTGCCCCGGCCGGGAAGCCGGACAGCCGAGCTGCCAGTCACGGCGACCGGCGCGATGGCCTGGCTGGCGCTGTACTGGCCCGCGATGATCGCGCCGCTGCCCGTGTCCGCGCCGAACAGGTCCGACCATGACGAGTAGAAGTCAGCCGACCTGTTGACCACCGCGAAGATCAGGCCGAGCACGGTCAGCTCAAGGACGGCCAGCGCGGCAATCCGGGCCAGGATGATGCGGATACCGCGGCCGGCCAGCTTCGGCCACAGCCAGAGCACTCCCGCTAGCAGTCCGGCCGCCCCCACCGCCAGAACCGCCACGAGGCCGCGGCTCGTCAGGCCCACCTCTGCGCCTCCGGAGGTGTCATGGTGCCAACACTAGACGCGAACAGTGAAAGAACGGTGACGCCGCGTTAACGGTGACGCCGCGTTGCTGGTTCCCGGCAGCAGGAGGTGCCAGAACCCGGCCCGGCTAGCGCCGGGCGCGGCCCGCCGGTCGCGCGTTCTGCCGGGCCAGGGACCAGTCGCGTGCCCTGGTTTGACCGGCCGGACCGCTGACCGGCATGATCACCTGTGGGTAGCGGTCCTGCCGGTGGCGGGCGGCGACGCCCACGCAAGCAAGCGCAAGCCTGGCGGCTGGCCATCGCCGTGCGGATGAGGGGAGCGGCCGGCATGAGCATCCTGGGCACCCGGGTCCTGCGGATCGAGGACCCGCGCTTCCTGACCAGCGGAGGCGTCTACACCGAGGACATCGTTGACGACCGGCTCCTCGGCGCCTGCCACGTCTTCTTCGTCCGCTCCCCCATCGCGCACGCCAGGATCGGCGGGATCGACACCAGCCAGGCCGCGGCCGCGCCCGGCGTGCTCGCGGTCTTCACCGCCGCCGACCTCGCGGACCTGCCGGACATCGGCCCGATGATGCCGGGGCTGCTGAACGAGCGGATGCGCAGGCACCTGCTGGCACCGGATGTCGTGCGCCATGTCGGCGATCCGGTGGCCGTCGTGGTGACCGAGGAGCCGTACCAGGGCGAGGACGCCGTCGAACTCGTCGACGTTGACTACGAGCCGCTGCCTGCCGTGGTCGACCTGGCCGCCGCGGCGTCCGACGAAGTGGTGCTCTTCGAAGCAGCCGGGACCAACGTCGCGGCCAGCTTCGGTGACCCGGCCACGCTGGACGAGCACCTGTTCGACGGGTGCGACGCCGTCGTCCGGCACACGATCATGAACCAGCGGGTCGCCCCGGCCCCGATGGAGACCAGGGCAGGCGCTGCCGCCTGGGGACACGACGGCCGGCTGACCGCCTGGATACCGAACCAGGGCGCGCAGGGCACCCGGGCCAGCCTGGCCAGCATGCTCGGCCTGGCGCCCGAGCAGGTGCGCGTGATCACCCCGGACGTCGGCGGCGCCTTCGGCGCGAAGTTCGGCGCCGACCCTGAGCACGCGGTGGTGGCCTGGGTGGCCAGGCAGCTCGGCCGCCCGGCCCGGTGGACAGAAACCAGGTACGAGAACCTCATCGCGATGACCCACGGGCGGGCTCAGCAGCAGACCGTCACGATCGGCGGCAGCCGGGACGGGGCGGTCCAGGCCTACCGGCTTGAGATCCTCCAGGACGCCGGCGCCTACCCCAGGATCGGCGCGATCCTGCCGTTCCTGACCATCCTGATGACGCCCGGCCCCTACGCGCTCGGCAAGGCCGAGGCGGTCGCCAGAACGGTAGTAACCACGACCACGCCACTTGGCGCCTACCGCGGCGCGGGCAGGCCGGAGGCCACCGCCGCGGTGGAGCGGGCGATGGACCTGTTCGCCGCCGAGATCGGCATGGATCCCGCCGACGTCCGGCGGCGCAACCTGCTGCCGCCGTTCACCGAGCCGCACCTGACCGCGTTCGGCGCGCTCTATGACAGCGGCGACTACACGGCCGCGCTGGACAAGGCCCTGGCCGCGGCCGACTACGCCGGCCTGCGCAAGGAGCAGGCCGGGCGGCGGGAGCGCGGCGACGCGGTGCAGCTCGGCATCGGCCTGTCCTGCTACGTCGAGATCACTGGCATGGGCGACGGCGAGGAATCCCCGCCCGAGGAGAACGCCACCGTCGAGGTCCATCCCGACGGCAGCGCGACGATCCTCACCGGCACATCCCCGCACGGCCAGGGCCACGCGACCGCCTGGGCAATGCTGGCCAGCGACCGGCTCGGCATCCCGGTGGACAGGATCACGCTGAGCTGGGGTGACACCGACCTCGTCCCGGAAGGCGGCGGCACCGGCGGCTCGCGCAGCCTGCAGCAGGGCGGGATGGCGGTGCAGCAGGCGGCGGATGAGCTCATCGAGCTCGCCCGCCTGCGGGCCGCGGCGGCGCTGGAGGCCAGCGCGGCCGACCTGGTCTTCGATACCGGGCGCAGCGCGTTCGCGGTAGCCGGCGACCCGGCCGCTTCCGTCCCGCTGGCCCAGCTCGCCGAGGCCGAACGGCTGCTGGTGCGGACCGTGTTCTCCGCGCCGGGCGCTACCTTCCCGTTCGGCACGCACGTGGCGGTCGTCGAGGTGGATACCGAGACGGGCAAGGTGACGCTCCGCCAGATGGTGACCGTCGACGACGCCGGCTTCGTGCTCAACCCGCTGCTGGCGGAGGGTCAGCGGCACGGCGGCATCGCGCAGGGCGCGGCGCAGGCGCTCCTGGAGGAGTTCGTGTACGACGCCGAAGGCAATCCGCTGACTGCGAGCCTCGCCGACTACCCGTTCCTTTCGTCGACCGAGGTGCCAAGTTTCTCGCTCGTGGACATGGCGACGCCGACCAGCTACAACCCGATGGGGGTCAAGGGCATCGGCGAGGCGGGCACGATCGGCGCGACTCCCGCCGTGCAGAATGCGGTCGTCGACGCGGTAGCCCACCTGGGCGTCCGGCACATCGACATGCCCGCATCACCGCAGCGGGTCTGGCGCGCATTGCAGGCCGCGGCGGGCTCCGGCGGGTCAACTCCTCAGGCCAGCACAGCGGAGGGCTCCGGCGGGTCAACCCCCCAGGCCAGCGCCGTACGATCGGAGGGTGCATGATGCGGGTCGAGTTCACGGTGAACGGCCGACAGCGGTCCGACGACATCGAGCCGCGGCTGCTGCTCGTGCACTATCTGCGCAAGACCTGCGGTCTGCGCGCGGCCAACGTCGGCTGTGACACCACCTCGTGCGGCGCATGCACGGTTCTTTTTAACGGGTCTTCGGTAAAGTCCTGCACGATGCTGACCGTCCAGGCCGCTGGCGGTGAGGTGACCACGGCCGAGGGGCTTGCCGCACCGGACGGCGAACTGCATCCGGTGCAGCGGGCGTTCCGCCAGGAGCACGGCCTGCAATGCGGTTTCTGCACCCCCGGGATGGTGATGGCGACCGTGGGCCTGCTGGCCGAGAACCCGGAGCCGACCGAGCAGCAGGTGCGGGAAGGCCTTGAGGGCAACCTGTGCCGGTGCACCGGCTACCACAACATCGTCCGTGCCGTGCTGGCAGCCGCTAGCGAGCAGGCCAGCGCAGCCGCTAGCGAGCAGGCCAGCGCAGCCGCTAGCGAGCAGGCCAGCGCAGCCAGCGCCGCGGGCGGGCGGGCGGGCCGGTGATCCCGGCGCAGTTCGACTACGTGGCGGCCGAGTCGGCCGCGCATGCGCTTGACCTGATGGCCAGTCTCGGTGACGAGGCGAAGCTGCTGGCCGGCGGGCATTCGCTGCTGCCGATGATGAAGCTGCGGCTGGTCTCCCCGACGGCGCTGATTGACCTCGGCCAACTCAGCGAGCTGGCCGGCCTCAGTGCCGACGGCGACGAACTGGTGATCGGCGCGATGACGCGGCATGCCGACCTGGCCGCCTCCGAGCTTGCCCGGTCCGATGCACCGCTGCTCGCCCATGCCGCCGCGCAGGTCGGCGACCCGCAGATCCGGCACCGCGGCACCATCGGCGGCTCGCTCGCGCACGCCGACCCGGCCGCTGACCTGCCGATGGCGCTGCTCGCCCTCGGCGGCTCGGTGCAGGCGCAGGGACCACGCGGGACGCGGCGGATCGCCGCGGATGACTTCTTCACCGGCTTCTTCGAGACCAGCCTGGCCCCGGACGAGCTGCTCACCGCCGTGCGGGTGCCGCGCAGGCCCGGCGCGGCGTGGGGGTATCAGAAGTTCGTCCGGCGGGCCAACGACTGGGCGATCGTCGGGGTGGCAGCGGCCGACGGCCGGATCGCGCTGGCCAACATGGGCCCGGTGCCGCTGCGCGCCAGCGCGGCCGAGCAGGCGCTGGCGGACGGCGCCAGCGT
>WNEY01002679.1_pt1 | contig 13115 bp, 13 predicted proteins | sample 5400531 | NCBI WGS metagenome assembly WNEY01 (sample SAMN13153338, study PRJNA577476) | soil metagenome | isolation source: 200 cm saprolite under Douglas fir tree site 1 | place: USA:California | collected 2015-04-18
CTCGCGCACCGCGGCGGAAATCTCCTGCATTTTCTGGCTTCCGGCGTCCGCCGCCATGACCGATCGGATCGCCCACACGCCGTAGACGATGGAGAGCAGGCCGCAGGCGACGATCACCCACAAAGCAGTCATGAAAATTCCCCCGTTCCGCTGGAAGCCCGCCGGGCGGGACCCCCGCCCCGCTGCCGCGAACCATCGATATGGCCGCAAGAACCGTCCCCCGGCCGGAAAGCGCGCGGACATTGCCAAAAACGCGGTGACGGCGCAACGCCTTGTGCAGCGCCTAATCCCTGCGAGAGGCCCGGACGGATCATGCAGGCGGACGCAATCAAGGTTTCTCCAGGTCCTCCCGGAGTGCGCTTTGACATCAAGGCATCATCACTTGTATGCTTTGATGCATGAGGACGACTCTGACCATCGATGATGACGTTGCCATCGCGCTGCAACGCCTGCGTCGCAGCCGCGACGCGAGCTTGAAGGAACTCGTCAACGAGGCCCTGCGTCGAGGCATAAAGGATATGAGCGCGCAAACGAAACGACGTCGGCGCGTCCGCACCCGATCGGTGGATCTTGGCCCACTCCAGATCGCCGGCATTGACAATATCGCCGAAGTGCTCGCGATCACGGAGGGAGAGGGCTTTAAGTGATATTGGTCGATGCCAACATCCTCATTTACGCACACATCAGCGCGTTGCCTCAGCATCACGCAGCCCGGGGCTGGCTCGACGATCAGTTGAATGGCCCCTCTCCCGTCGGACTGCCTTGGCCCAGCACACTCGCGTTCCTGCGAATCGTGACGAATCCTCGAGTTTTCAGACATGCAGAGCCGGCCGCTGATGCGTGGCGTCAGGTGCTTGCATGGTTTGACAGTGAATCCGCGTGGACGCCCCTGCCCACAGAACGCCATGCGGAAATCTTGGGAAATCTCATGTCTTTGCCCGGTATAGGCGGCAATCTCGTCCCCGACGCCCATCTCGCCGCTCTGGCGATCGAGCATGGCCTTACCCTGTGCTCGACGGACGGCGATTTTGCACGATTTCCCGGGTTACGCTGGGTCAACCCTCTATCCGCATAAACAAGAAGGAGAGACCACGTCGCTATCACGCGACGCGCGGGCGCGCGCGCAGCGCAAGCCAGGCCAGCATGGCGCCGGCCGCGGCGACGACCGGCAGCATCACCAGGTTGACCAGGTACCAGCCGAAATAGGCCAGCATGCCTCCCGACGCGAACGAGCCGAGCGCCATGGTGCCGAAAATGAGGAAGTCATTGAACGCCTGCACCTTGGCGCGCTCCTCCGGGCGATAGCAGTCGGTCACCATGGTGGTCGCGCCGATGAAGCCGAAATTCCAACCGATGCCGAGGAGCACGAGCGCGGTCCAGAAGTGCGCCACGGTCAATCCCGAGAATCCCACCAGCGCGCTCATCCCGATCAGCGTCAGGCCGGCGGCGATCACGCGAACGACGCCGAAGCGGGCGATCAGCGTCCCGGTGACGAAGCTCGGCGCAAACATGGCGAGCGTGTGCCACTGGATGCCGAGCGTGGCGTTGCCGACCGAATGCCCGCAATCGACCATGGCAAGCGGCGCCGAGGTCATCATCAGGTTCATCAGCGCGAAGCTCGCGACCCCGCAGGTGACCGCAACGATGAAGCGCGGCTGGCGCGCGATCTGGGCGAGCGGCCTCCCGACATATCCCGTCCGCGCCGCCGCCGCCCTGGGCGCGCGCACGAAGATGAGCACCAGAATTGCGCAGGCCGCGACCGCCGCCTGCGCCAGATAGGTGGCGGCGAACAAGAACGGCGGCATCAAATCCTTGGTGAAGATGACGAGCTGCGGCCCGAGGAAGGCGGAGAACAATCCGCCCGTCATCACCCAGGACACGGCTTTGGCCTTGACGTCGGGGCTCGCGGTGTCGGCCGCCGCAAAGCGGTAGGACTGATGCGAGGCCTGATAGAGTCCGGCGCAGAATGCGGCGGCGAGAAAGATCGCAAACGAGGCCTCGATCACCGCCGCATAGCCGATGAGCCCGGCCAGGCATCCGACCGCGGCGCCGACCTGATAGGCGGCGCGGCGCCCGAACCGGCGAACGAGGTAGCCGACCGGCAGCGTGCCGGCCCAGGTCCCCACGATCATGATGCTGATCGGCAGGGTGGCGAGGCTCTTGTCCGGCGCAAGCATCGCGCCGAGGATGCTGCCGGTTGCCACGACGACCGTGTTGTTGCTGCCGGAGAGCGCCTGCCCGACCGCGAGCACCAGGGCGTTGCGCTTGGCGAGGCGATTGCCCGCCGCGGCATCGAGCGATGTTTCCGCGCTGGCCGACATCGAAATGCTCCGCAACCGAGGCGCGTGGCAGGATTGGCCTATAGCTATCGCGCGCGCAAGCACAACGCCATTGCTGCCGGCGCAGGTCAGAAATGACTGTAGGACGGCCGGTCGAAGGCGAGCGGGGTGCGATCGCGGCCGAGGAATTGCGGCGTCCCATCGCCGGGCTCGATGCGGCCGATCTCGCTCACCGGCACGCCGGCCGCCGCCGCAGCCGCGCGGAAATCCTGCGCGCGGGCGGCCGGAACAGCGGCAAGGATTTCGTAATCGTCGCCGCCGGTCAGCACGGTCTCGAGCAATACGCGGTCCGCGGCGAGCATCGCACGGGCGCCGTCGGAGAATGGAACGGCATCGACCTCGACGCGCGCCGACACATCCGAGGCGCGGCACAGTTTTGCGAGATCTCCGGCGAGGCCGTCGGAAATGTCGATCGCGGCCGAGGCGTGGACGCGGACGGCCTCGGCCAGCGCGGTGCGCGGCTCGGGCAGTCGGTAGCGTGCCAGGAGATGCGCGCGCGCCGCTGCGGAAAGGCGCGCGCCAGTTCCCTCGCCTTTGCGCAGCATAAGGCCGAGCGTCGCATCGCCGATCGTGCCGGAGACGAACATGACGTCGCCGGCGCGCGCGCCGCTGCGCCGGACCATGGTCCCGCTCGGCAGCGTGCCGAAGGCCGCAATCGACACCGACAACGGCCCCGGCGTCTTGTCGGTATCGCCGCCGAGAAGCGGGCAGCCGTAGTGCTCCGCGTCGGCGCCGAGCGCGCGCGCGAACGCGGCGAGCCATTCCTCGCTCGTCGCCGCCGGCAGCGCGATCGAGAGCAAAAATCCCGCCGGCTTCGCGCCCTTGGCGGCAAGATCCGAGAGGTTCACCCGCAGCGCCTTGCGGGCGACCGCCTCCGCCGTCTCGTCGGGGAAGACGTGCACGCCGGCGATGATGCCGTCGGTCGTGAGCACGAGATCGCATCCGGGCGGCGGCGTGAGCACCGCGGCGTCGTCGGCCAGTCCCAGGGCCGCAGGATGGCGCGCGAGCGGGCGGAAATGGCGCGCGATCAGCCGATCCTCGCCCGATTCCGGAGCTGCCGCGCGCCTGCTCATGACGGCGAGCCTGCCGCCGCATCGAACTCCTCGCCGCGCAGGAGCCGCGCCAATGCGTCGAGCACGGCGTTGACCATGCCGGTCTCATCCCGGTCGAGGAACGCGTTGGCCACGTCGACGTATTCGGACACGACCACCCGCGCCGGCACGTCGCGCTTGTGGTCGAGCTCGTAGGCGCCGGCGCGCAGCACCGCGCGCAGCACCGTCTCGACGCGCTTGAGCGGCCATCCGCCGGCGAGCGCGCGGTCGATCAACGGGTCGAGCCGGCGTTGCGCCGCGACCACGCCGTCGACGATCTCGCGGAAGAACGCCGCCTCCGCCGGCAGATATTGCGAGCCCTCGACCTCCTGCCCGAGCCAATGGCTCTCGAACTCGGCGAGGATCTCGTTGACCGGCGTCCCGGCGATGTCCATCTGGTAGAGCGCCTGCACGGCGGCGAGCCGCGCGGCGCCGCGCCGGTTCGCTTTGCGCGTGTCCTTGTCCTTGCGGCGGGCGGCGGTCATCGCGGCGGCGTGCGCGCCGCGAGGCGGCGCTTGAGTCTGACCATGGCGAGCGCCGCGCGCGCGGCATCGCCGCCCTTGTCGCCTTCCTCGACCCGCGCGCGCGCCCATGCCTGCGCCTCGGTGTCGACGGTGATGATGCCGTTGCCGAGCGGCAGCCGGCGCGCGACCGAGAGGTCGATCAGCGCGCGCGCCGACTGGATCGAGACGATCTCGAAATGGATGGTGTCGCCGCGGATGACGCAGCCGAGCGCGACCGCGCCGTCGTATGGCGCACCGCGCTCCGCCGCCGCATCGAGCGCCAGCGCGATCGCCGCGGGGATTTCCAGCGACCCCGGCACGGTGATGCGGTCGAACGTGCAGCCGGCCGCTTCGAGCGCACGCGTCGCGCCGGCGAGCAGCGCGTCGGCGATGTCCTCGTAGAAGCGCGCTTCGACCACGAGCATGCGCGCGCCCTTGAGGTCGCCGTCGTCCGCCCTGGCGGCTCTGCGCGGCTCGGCCATGATCCGTGTCTCTTGCTGCCGGTCGTCAGTACCAAGCACACCGGCCGGCAAGCAAGGCCGCTCACGGCCGGCCTTCGCCCATCAGCCGCGCGGCATAGCGCGCCATCAGGTCGACCTCGAGATTGAGCGCGTCGCCGGCGCGCGTTGTCGAGAGCGTGGTGACCGCCAGCGTATGCGGGATGATCAGCACCGAGAACGTGTCCGCGGCGACCGCGTTGACGGTGAGCGAAACGCCGTCGAGCGCGACCGAGCCCTTCGGCGCGATGAAGCGCGCGAGCGCGTCCGGCGATCGCAGCGTGATGTTCGCCATGTCGGGCAGGTCCTCGCGCGCGAGCACCGTGGCGATGCCGTCGACATGGCCGGCGACCAGATGCCCGCCCAGCTCGTCGCCCACTTTCAGCGGGCGCTCGAGATTGATCCGCGTGCCCTTCGTCCAGCGGCCGGCGGTCGTCACCGCCAGCGTCTCCGCCGCCGCGTCGACCGAAAACGTTGTGCGCCCGCCCTGCGTGCCGGTCTCGACCACGGTGAGGCACGCGCCCGCGCACGAGATCGACGCGCCGAGCGCGATCGTGGCACGGTCGTAGCCGCAGGCGATGGTGAGCCGGCGCAGCCCTTGCGCCCGCTCCTCGGCGGCGACCACCTCGCCGATGTCCGTGACGATGCCGGTGAACACGCTCGTCCTCTAGGAGGCGTTCCGTTCAAAAGTCTCGATGCTGTCGGGACCCACGGGCTCGACCGCGCGCGAGCGCAAGCGCGGCGACTGGGTCAATGCCGTCAGCGGCAGCCGTTCGAGCGCATCGATGCCGTCCGGCCCGATCGTTTTGGGCGCGCGCAGCAATATCGCCTCGTCAACGAGATCGGCGGCGACCAATGACGCCGCCACCGTCGGACCGCCTTCGACCATGAGCCGCGTGATGCCGCGCGCGGCGAGCAGGCGCAGCGTTGCGCGAAGGTCGAGCATGCGGTCGGCCTTCTCGACGCGCAGAACGTCGGCGCCGCGCGCGCGCAATGCCTGCTCCCGATCGGCGCCGGCCTCGCGGGAGGCGATAATCCACAGCGGCGTCTCCCGTGCGCCGCCCACAAGCCGGCTGTCGAGGGGGAGCCGCAAATCGCCGTCGAGCACGATCCGCACGGGCGAGCGGTCCGCCATGCCGGGCAGGCGGCTGGTCAGCTCCGGATCGTCGGCGAGCGCGGTGCCGATCCCGATCAGGATGGCGTCGCTCATGGCGCGCAGCCGATGGACGCGCGCGCGCGCCAATTCGCCGGTGATCGCCGCCGGGCGGCGCCCGGCGAGCCCCACCTTGCCGTCGGCCGAGACGGCGAGCTTGAGCATGACGTGCGGGCGGCTCTCGCGCATGCGACGCACGTGGCCGGCATGGGCGCGCCGCGCCTCCTCGGCGCCGACGCCGGTCACGACCGTGATCCCCTGCGCCCGCAGCCGGCGATAGCCTTCGCCGGCGATTTCCGGATTGGGGTCGTCGAGCGCGGAGACCACGCGGACAACGCCGGCCGCGATGATCGCGTCGGCGCACGGCGGCGTCTGGCCGAAGTGCGAGCAGGGCTCGAGCGTGGTGTAGATCGTCCCCCCGCGCGCTCCGGCGCCGGCGCGCGCCAGCGCCTCGACCTCCGCATGGGGACGCCCGCCCGGCTGGGTCCACCCGCGGCCGACCACCACCGGGCCGGACGGCTCGTGGCGCACGATCACCGCGCCGACCGCCGGATTGGGCCAGGTGTTGCCGAGGCCGCGGCGGCCGAGCGCGAGCGCCAGCGCCATGAAGCGGGCGTCGGTTTCCGGATCGATCGCGATGGCGTCGGACGACGCGTTCATTTCTGCTCGCGCACCGGCTCGGGCGTCTTCACCGCCTCGTCGGTCTCGCCGGACAGCTCGCCGAGCACCGCGCGAAAATCCTTGGCCTCGCGGAAATTGCGGTAGACCGAGGCAAACCGCACATAGGCGACATCGTCGAGCTCGCGCAGATGCTCCATCACGATCTCGCCGATCGCCTCCGACGACACTTCGCTCTCGCCCAGGCTTTCCAATTCGCGCACGATTTTCGACACCATGCGCTCCACCAGCTCCGGATCGACCTGCCGCTTGCGCAGCGCGATCTGCACCGAGCGCATGAGCTTGTCGCGGTCGAACGGCACGCGGCGGCCGTTGCGCTTGATCACCACCAGCTCGCGCAGCTGCACCCGCTCGAAGGTGGTGAAGCGGAAGCCACAGGCAAGGCATACGCGGCGGCGGCGGATGGCGGCGGAATCCTCGGTCGGCCGCGAATCCTTCACCTGGGTGTCGAGGCTCGCGCAACTCGGACAACGCATGCCCCGCCCCTACGCCGCGCTCAGTTGTTGTAGATCGGAAATCGGGCGGTGAGCCGCTTCACCTTTTCCCGCACCGTCGTCTCGACGGCGGTGTCTTCCTCGACGCCGCGCGCCAGCGCATCGAGCACCTCGACGATCATCTCGCCGATCTGGCGGAACTCGGCGACGCCGAAGCCGCGGCTGGTGCCGGCCGGCGTGCCGAGGCGGATGCCGGAGGTCACGGTCGGCTTTTCCGGGTCGAACGGGATACCGTTCATGTTGCAGGTGATGTGGGCGCGGCCGAGCGCCACTTCGGCGACCCGCCCGGTGAGGCGCTTGGGGCGCAGATCGACCAGCATGAGGTGGGTGTCGGTCCCGCCGGAGACCATGTCGAGCCCCCTCGATTTCAGAATTTCCGCAAGCGCCTTGGCGTTTTCCACCACGTTCTTCGCATAGAGCCTGAAGCCGGGCCGCAGCGCCTCGGCAAACCCCACCGCCTTGGCGGCGATGACGTGCATGAGCGGCCCGCCCTGCGACCCGGGGAACACCGCGGAATTGATCTTCTTGGCCAGATCCCCGTCGTTGGTGAGGAGGAAGCCGCCGCGCGGCCCGCGCAGGGTCTTGTGGGTGGTCGAGGTGACCACGTGGGCGTGCGGCACCGGGCTCGGGTGCGCGCCGCCGGCTACGAGACCCGCGAAGTGCGCCATGTCGACCATCAGCTTGGCGCCGACCGCATCGGCGATCTCGCGGAAGCGGCGGAAATCGATGAAGCGCGGATAGGCCGAGCCGCCGGTCACGATCACCTTCGGCCGGTGCTGCCGCGCCAGCCGCTCGACTTCGTCGAAGTCGATGCGATGATCATCGCGCCGCACGCCGTAGGGCACCACCTTGAACCACTTGCCCGACATGTTGACCGGCGACCCATGCGTGAGATGGCCGCCGGCCGCGAGATTGAGCCCCATGAAGGTGTCGCCCGGCTGCATCAGGGCCATGAACGCGGCCTGGTTGGCCTGCGCGCCCGAATGCGGCTGGACGTTGGCGAAGGCAACGCCGAACAGTTTCGTCACCCGCTCGACCGCAAGCCGCTCGACCACGTCGACGTATTGGCAGCCGCCGTAATAGCGCCGGCCCGGATAGCCCTCGGCATACTTGTTGGTCAGCACCGAGCCCTGCGCCTCGAGCACGGCGCGGCTGACGATGTTCTCTGACGCGATCAGCTCGATCTCGTCGCGCTGGCGGCCCAGCTCGAGGCGGACGGCCTCGGCGACCTCCGGATCGGCCTCCTCGAGCGATTCCGTGAAGAAGGTGTCGGGCGTGGCGGTCGCGGCGGCATCGGTCACGGCCATGACGGATTCCTTGAACTTTCTTGCGGCACGGATGGACGCCACGGCCGGCCGGCACCCCGGCGCTGGCGCACTTTTGCCGATAGCACATCGCCCCCCTGACGCCAAGCATTGGGACGATTGGGCGCGGGCGCGCTAGATATAGCGCGTGGATAACTCGAATCCGCGCCGGAATGGCCGGCCCCACGCCTCAAGGACGTACCCACTCGCGGCGCAACGCAGCCGTCATCTCGGCGACCGTTGCCGTCCACTCGCATGCCCGCTTTTGCCGGAACAGGCGCGCGCTTGGGTACCAAGGCGTCGTCACCCCGATCATGCCCCAGCGCCAATCGCTGCCGATCGCCGGCAGCGCGATCCAAACCGGCCGGCCGAGTGCTCCGGCGAGATGCGCGGCCGCGGTGTCCACTGAAATCAGCAAATCCAGTTCCGTCAGGAAGGCCGCCGTGGCGGAAAAGTCGGCGAGCATCGGCGACAGATCGTGGATTTGTCCCGCCCACGACGAGGCGGCGAGTTCGGCAGAGCCCCGCCCCAGCTGGAGGCTGAACCACGTCACGCCGGGCAGACCGAAGAGCGCCGTCAAATCCGCAAGACGCATGCTGCGGTTTGCATCGTTGGCGTGGGTCGGATTTCCGGCCCAGACCAAACCCACGCGGCTACATGGCTTTCCGCCATGATCGACGACGGGCAGACCCGATTTTTGCGCTGCGCGCAGGTAAGGCCCCTTCCATGACTGGCCCGGCGCCATCCCGAGGACGTGCGGCAGGCTGCACAGCGGCACGTGAGCATCCACGGCCTGTGGCACGTCGCGAGGGCCGAAAGCCGCTTCCACGCCGGCGGCCGAGGCAGCAAGCGACTTCAACTGATCCTGCACCAGCACGAACAGACGATATCCCCTCTCGGCGAGCGGCACCGTGAAACGCAGATGCTGGATGGCATCGCCGATGCCCTGATCGTTCCACAGCAGCAGCCTGCTTCCGGCCGGATGGTTGCCGGTCCAAGCCGGAGCCGGCCATGGCGGCGCCAAAGCGCCGGGCAAATGCAGGCGCCATTCGTATTCGGCGAATCCCTCGCGCCAGCGCCCCTGCAGCAGCAGGAGATTGGCGAGATTGAAGTGCGCCAAGGCCACACTCGCCGGATCGTTCAGGGCGATGGCCTTGCGATAGCAGCTTTCAGCCTGCGCGAAGGCGCCGGCGGCCTTGAACGTCATCCCGGCATTGATCCATCCGAGGGCAAAATTGGGATGCGCATCGACCAGCCGCGCGTGCGCCAGCGAGGCATTTTCCACGTCGCCGCAGCGACTGCACAGATTGCCGTAGTTATAGAGAAGCTCGCGGTCGTCCGGATGATGGGCGAGCGCCTGCCGATAGATATCCAGGCCGGCATCGGGGCCCCTCGTCTCGGCGACGGCCAGCGCCAGGTTGCGCCATGCACCGACATGATCCGGGGCGAGGCGTGTCGCCTGTTGCCAAGCCGCGACCGCATCGGCCAATCGCCCTGCCGCGCGCAATGCAACGCCGTGATTATAGGCGATGTCGCCCCGGTCGGGGCTCAACGCATGGGCCCGCTGCAGCAAGGACAGCGCCGCCCGTGGGTCGCCTTGGGCGAGGCGCAGGACGCCTTGCAGGTGCGTGCCTTCCCCGATATCCCCGATCTTGATCAGGGCTTCACAGCCGGACTCGGCCGCCGCGAAGTCGCCGCGCCCGATAGCCTCGGCGATCGTCTGTCTCAGTCGTTGGGCCGCCATGACGAGCGATCGGATTCAGCCGACGCGTGGCGCGGGCGTGGACAAACGCCGCGCTCATCCCCGCGTGGCGTAGGGGCCGAGACCGTCGCGGTTGTAGATGTCGTCGCGGAACTGCACGACGCCGTCCGGCGTCGCCCAGGCGGTGATGTACACCCAGTAGAGCGGGACCGGCTTGGCGACCTTCGCGTTCTTCTGCTCGCCGCTCTTGACCACCTGATCGATCTCCTCGCGCGACCAGCCGGACGTTTCGGTGAGCAGCCAGTTGACCAGCTCGCGCACGTTCTGCACGCGCACGCAGCCGGAGGAATGAAACCGCAGGTCCTCGCCGAACAGATTCTTCAGCGGCGTATCGTGCATGTAGACTTGGTGCGGATTGGGGAAATTGATGCGGATCGTCCCGAGCGAGTTGAAGTCGCCGGGGTCCTGCTTGAACTGGTAATTGACCGCCTCTTCCGAGTACCAGTTGATCTGTTGCGGCAGCAGCTCGCGCTTGGCCGGATCGAAGATGCGGATGTGGTTCTTGGTGAGGTAATCGGGCTCCGCCTGCATCTTCGGGATCAGGTCGCGCCGCACGATCGAGACCGGCACGGTCCAGTACGGATTGAAATTGATCTCGACGATCCTGCTCTGGATGTCGGGCGACGGCCGGTCCGGCTTGCCCACCACCGCGGTGTGGCGCGACACGGCGACGCCGTTCTCGATCGCCTCGATCTGCGCGGCCGGCAGATTGCACATGACGAAGCGGTTGCCGAGCGCGCTGGAGAACGTGCGCAGCCGGACGAGATTGGTCCTGAGCTGGTTGAGGCGCGCGTCGGCCGGATAGTTGAGCGCGCGATAGGTCTGCTCGCGCACCACGCCGTCGACCGTCAGGCCGTGGCGCGCCTGGAACCGGCGCACCGCCGCCTCGACGAACGAATCGTAGACGTCGCCCATGCCGGCGCCCGGCTCGAGGTCGCCGGCCGCAAGCAGTCGCTGGCGCAGCGCCGTGACGCCCGGATGGCGAACGCCGAGCCGCAGCCGGTCCGGACCGTGAACCTGCGGCCAGCCGCCGCGCGCGACGATCGCCTCGTATGGGGGAATCGCCTGCTCGGTCGTCTGCACGGTCGCCGGCGAGAGCGTCGGCAGGGAGGACGTCGGCATCTTGATCGTGCGCGAGGCCGAATCAAAACCCTGGCCGAAATCGGCGTTCTGGTTCTGCTCGATCAGCGACTGCAGCAGCTGGTCGTCGCCGGCGGCATGCGCCGCGCGGACGACCGCGCCGCCCGCTGCCGCGCCGGCCAGCGCGTGCAAGAAATTTCGCCGGTTCATGGATGTGGAGCGCGTGCCGCGTTCGATCATCATCGTCCCGTCGACGGCCGCCGCCCCCGCCCGGCCGTCACCCGAATCCCGCGCCCGCTTACCACGGCGCTCCCGACGCGACAATGCGCGGCTCACGCCCTCGCTTGCGCGTCAGGACGCCGGAGCCGGGTAGCGACGGCAGGCGGCGCGGCATGCGGCCGCAAGCAAAAACCCCGGCCGCGGGGCCGGGGTTCTGCATCCTTGTCGCGTGCCTGCGATCAGAGCCGGTAGAGGATCTGGTCGGTCCAGAACCGCTCGAGCCGCTGCAGCGCCTTGTTGAGGCCGGAGAACTCGTCGGCGGAGATGCCGCCGACCTGCTCGATCGTGCGCACGTGCTTCTCGTAGAGCAGCGAGACGATGTCGCGCACCTCGCGGCCGCGGTCGGTCAGCTTGATGCGCACCGAGCGGCGGTCGACGCGCGAGCGCTGATGGTCGAGGAAGCCCATCTCGACCAGCTTCTTGAGATTGTAGGAGACGTTGGAGCCGAGGTAGTAGCCGCGCGTGCGCAGCTCGCCCGCGGTCAGCTCCTTGTCGCCGATGTTGAACAGGAGCAGCGCCTGCACCGCGTTGATGTCGGCGCGGCCGCGGCGGTCGAACTCGTCCTTGATCACGTCGAGCAGACGCCGGTGCAGACGCTCGACCAAGGTCAAGGCCTCGAGATAGAGCGGCTGAACGTTGTCGAACCGGGCCTGACGGTCGGCCGGCTCCACCGCTTTGGCTAGAGTCTTCATCGTGACGCCCTTTTTTTTGCAATCGATCTTATCTGGTGACGAGGCCCTGTTCCCCGTCGTTGCATCACTACTACACGCGATGCTCTAAGATCGGCTTAAATTGTAGAATAAACAGCGGGTTTACCGGAAACGGTGAACGTTCCATTGACCATCGAATACGAGAGACTTTCGTCAGATTTTGTTCACTGTAAATCGGGCCCGTAGCCCGGATGCAGCGAAGCGCAATCCGGCGATCGCGAACAACGAAATGGCGGATGGTGAATCGAAAACAACCATTCGCTGCTCGCCATTCACCCTCGCGCGCCCTCACGTCCCGCGCAGGAAACGGATGATGCCGGAAAAATCGAGCGCGCCGTTGCCGTTGGCGACGAACAGGCCATAGAGCGCGGCGGCCTCGGCGCCGAGCGGCGTGGTCGCGCCGGCGGCGCGCGCCGCGTCCTGGGCAAGCCTCAGGTCCTTGACCATCATCGCGGCGGTGAATCCCGCCTGGTAGTCGCGGTTGGCCGGCGAGGTCGGCACCAGTCCGGGCACCGGGCAGTAATTGGTGAGCGACCAGCACTGGCCGGACGATTTCGAGGACACGTCGAACAGCTTTTGCCGGTCGAGGCCGAGCTTGTCCGCCAGCACGAAGGCTTCGCTGACCGCGATCATCGACACGCCGAGGATCATGTTGTTGCAGATCTTCGCCGCCTGACCGTTGCCGGAGCCGCCGGCGTGCACGATGGTCTTGCCCATCGCCTCGAGCACCGGCTTGGCGCGGGCGAACGCCTCGGCGCTTCCGCCCACCATGAAGGTAAGCGTTCCCGCCTGCGCGCCGCCGACGCCGCCCGAGACCGGCGCGTCGAGCATCGCGTAGCCCTTCGCCAGCGCGGCGCCGGCCACCGCGCGCGCGGTCTCCACGTCGATGGTCGAGCAATCGATCAGCAACGTGCCCGGCGCGGCGCTCGCCAGCACGCCGGCGGCGTCGAGGTAGACGTCGCGCACCTCCTTGCCGGCGGGCAGCATGGTGGCGACGATCTCGCCGGCCGCGGCAGCCGCCGCGACCGATTTCGCCGCCGTGCCGCCGGCGGCCGCGAGCTTGCCGACAGCCGCCGCGACCACGTCGTAGCCGGTGACCGCATGTCCGGCCTTGATGAGATTGAGCGCCATCGGCAGGCCCATGTTGCCGAGCCCGAGGAAGCCGATCCGTGCCATGCCTGTCCTCCCTGACGTCTTGCTTTCGCCTCAGCGCCGCGGCTGCGCG
>WNEY01002680.1_pt1 | contig 13114 bp, 9 predicted proteins | sample 5400531 | NCBI WGS metagenome assembly WNEY01 (sample SAMN13153338, study PRJNA577476) | soil metagenome | isolation source: 200 cm saprolite under Douglas fir tree site 1 | place: USA:California | collected 2015-04-18
AACTGGTCAGGGGCGCGGGCCGCTACGTCGAGGCGCCGTACCGGTGGAAGATACTCGACGGCCTCGGGCACTACCCGCACGAGGAGCGGCCCGGGGCCTTCGACGCCGAGCTGATCGGCTGGCTGACCGACCCCGAGCCGGACCGGTGACGGACCGGTGACGAACCGGGACTGGGACCAGGCCGGGCGGCCGCGCAGCGCCCGGCCGCGCGATGAGCTTGGCCGTCCGCTCCCCCGGGCGGCGTGGGCCGACCGTCCGGCCCCGCCTGCGGACAGCGCACCGATACCTCCTGGTGCGGCCGCTGACCTCGGCGGCACCCTGCTACTGGACGGGCACCCCTTCCACGCGCACGAGGTCTTCGAGGACGCCTGGAAGGCCGCCGCCGGGCCCGAGCGTGACCTGTGGCGAGGGCTCGCTCAGGTAGCCGTCGGCCTGACCCACGCGCGGCGCGGAAACGCGCGCGGCGCGGTCGCCTTGCTCACCAGGGGCGCAGCCCGCCTGCGCGACTACGCGGAGGCTGCCCAGGCACCAGGCTGCTACGGCATTGACGTCGACTTCGTGGCCACCGGCGCAACGGAGCTGGCCGCCAGGATCGAACGGGACGGGCTCGCCGCCCTCCCTCCGGCCGCCCTGCTCCTCGCCCTCACCAGGACCAGGGCCTAGTCGCAGCCCTGGGTGGAGACTGGAGTCGTGGCGCTGGCCCCGATCCTCGCGTCGGCCTGCACCTCGGCGCTGGTGAGCGCGAAGCCAGTCTGCGGCGCCCCGACGGCCGCGGCGAAGACGACACCGTAAACGTCGCCGGCCGGGGACAGCAGCGGCCCGCCGGAGTTACCGGGCTGCACGGTGCCCCGGATCTCGTAGATCTGCCGGTCGACGGTTCCGGTCTGGTAGATGTCGGGTCCCTCCGCCTGCTGGACCTGGCCGACTCGCGCGGCGCCCGCCGTGAACGCGTGGTTGAGCGGGTACCCGGCCACCACGGCGTCAGCCCCGGCGTTGGCCGGCCCGGCGAACCGCAGCGGGGCGATGCTGAGTCCCGGCACGTACAGCACGGCGATGTCGACCTGCGGGTCGTAGTACACCACCTGGGCGGGGTAACTCGTCCCGTCCCGGGTGCTCACCCGCGGTCCCGGCTGCACGCCCGCGACGACGTGGGCGTTGGTTATCACGTGGTGCGGCGCGTAGACGAAGCCCGACCCCTCGATGCTGCGGTCACAGCTCGGCGCGGTCCCCTGGACCTTGAGCACCCGGTCGCGGGCACTGCGGACCCCCGCGGAGCTCGCGATCGCGGGGTCAGGGGCCGGGACGGTCAGCAGGTGGGTGGCGCCGATCCCGCTGAACACCTGGGGGAACGGCCCGCTGGCCAGCATCCGGCGGAAGTCGGAGAACATCGTGCGGGCCGGCGGCGGCATGATCCGGTCCATCGTGTGCAGCACGGCCGAGTTGTTGACCTGCTGGACGACGCCGGGGAACGGGGATGCGGTGAGCACCGAGCCGATGGCCCACGCGATCAGCAGCATGGACAAGACGCTGACGGCGGATCCGCCGATCGCGTCCACCGTGGTCGATGACCGCCCGGTCATCGTGGAGCGCACCGCGGTCCCGATCGACGACGCGACGAACTGCCCGATGATCGCGCCACTCACTAGCAAGACGACGGCTACCACGTCCTGCTGGGTCTGCCCGCCGACAAGGGCGCGCGAGATGGCCGGGCCGAACTCCGCGCCCAGCACCGCGCCGCCGACGAAGCCGACGAAGCTCAGCGAGCCGACGATGAAGCCCTGCCGGTACCCGGAGACCGCAAACGCGGCGGCCACCACGATCAGCGCTAGGTCAAGCAAATCACCGCCCACGCCGTCAACGGTATCCGCTCTGCTTCCCCGGGGGATACAAACCAATCCCCCGGACCCCCTGCCCGCTGGACTTCCCGCCGTAACGCCAGGCTCCCCGGCAGGACCCCAGGTAACCGCTGGGGCCCCGCACGACTCCCTTCCCAGGGCCCCGCCCAAGACCGCTCAAAGCTCCGCTCGCTCCGCCTCGCGTGCTACCCGCCGTATCCCGCCTATGCTGCGCCTTCTGGGAGTTCCCTGACTACGCCGGAGTCCCACGGGCGCTCCCAGCCGGCCAGGGCGAGCAGCCGGTCGACCAGGCCGGCGGTGAATCCCCAGATCAGCATCGGGCCGACGCGAAACGCGGGCGATAGCCGCCCGCTCGGCATGCGGAGCATGAGCCGGTGGGTCGGGTCCGCGAGGTCCGCGACCGGGATCCGCTCGACCGCCGCGACCTCTCCGATGTCCACCGGGCGCACCGCGACCGGCAACCGCCACCACGCCAGCACCGGGACGACCCGGAAGTCGCTACGCGGGATGAACATCTCCGGCAGCACGGCGAGGACGTCAACGCCAGCCGGGTCAAGGCCGACTTCCTCCCGCGCCTCGCGCAACGCGGCTGCCACCGGGCCGCCGCCCGGATCGGCGAGCTCGTCTTCCTCGAGGGCGCCGCCGGGGAAGGCGGGCTGCCCCGGGTGCCGCCGCAATCCCGCGCTGCGCTGGATGAACAGCAGGTCAGGCCCGGCCGGGCCGTCGCCGAACAAGATGAGCACGGCTGACTGGCGGCCACCGGAGGTCGGCGGCCGGTGGACTGGCGGCACCCGCATAGCGGAAGCGGCGGCTGCCAGGTCAGTCAGCCACCCAGGAGGCACGGTCACGAGAAGGGACCGGCCTTCACGAGCTTGGCCGCCGTGGCGGCATCGGTCGGGCCCAGGCCGAACGAGGGGCACCAGTCCGCGACCGGGCACGCGCCGCAGGCGGGCTTGCGGGCGTGGCAGATCCGCCGGCCGTGCCAGATCAGCCGGTGCGATAGCAGCACCCAGTCCGACTTGGGGATGAGCGAGCCCACCTCCTGCTCGACCTTGACCGGGTCGTCGCTGTCGGTCCAGCCGAACCGCCGCGACAGCCGCCCGAAGTGCGTGTCGACCGTGATGCCCGGGATGCCGAACGCGTTGCCGAGCACCACGTTGGCGGTCTTGCGGCCCACCCCGGGGAGAGTCACCAGGTCTTCCAGCTTCGCCGGGACCTCGCCGCCGAACCGGTCGCGGAGCGCCGCCGCCAGGCCCATCACCGACTTGGTCTTGGCCCGGAAGAACCCGGTCGGCTTGAGGATCTCCTCCACGTCCTCGGGATTGGCCGCCGCGAGCTCTTCTGGCCCCGGGTACTTGGCGAACAGCGCGGGCGTCGTCATGTTCACCCGCTTGTCGGTCGTCTGCGCCGACAAGACGGTGGCGACCAGGAGCTCAAACGGGCTGGTGAAGTCCAGCTCGCAGTGCGCGTCCGGGTAGGTCTGCGCCAGTACCCGGTTGATCTTGCGCGCCCGGCGTACCAGCGCGGTGCGCGTCTCGGTCCTCTTCACCACGGCCATCACTCCCGCCATGGGCTCTAGCGTACGGCCGGCCACCGAGCGCCGGCACCAACAAGACGCGGGCGAGTGCATCGGGCGGCCGGACCCCGGCCGGACGCCGCGATGACCGCGATCTCACAACGCGCATCCGGGTGAATTGAGGATTTCATTGCGGCCGTGTTACGCGCGGCCACTGGCCAGGTAACACCCGGCTCATAGCGTCGGGCGCAGATCGCAACGAGGCGAAGGGAACAACCAAGAGAGGGCACGCCGTGAGCCGATCCGCCAGCCTAGCCGCCTGGGAACCTGAAGACGCCGCATTCTGGGCCGCGACCGGGCGGCGCGTCGCCACCCGCAACATGTGGACCTCCGTGTTCGCCGAGCACATCGGCTTCTCCGTGTGGAGCCTGTGGTCAGTCCTGGTGCTGTTCATGACCCCCAAGGCCGGCTTCGCGGTCAGCCCCGGGGACAAGTTCCTGCTGGTCAGCCTGGTCACCCTGGTTGGCTCGCTCGTCCGGCCGGCCTACGCCTACGCGGTGACCCGGTTCGGCGGGCGCACCTGGACCACGCTGTCCGCGCTGTTGCTGCTTGTCCCGGTGGTCCTCGCGACGGTCATCATGGGTGACCCCCACGCGCCGTTCGGCGCGTTCCTGGCCTGCGCCGCCGTCAGCGGCCTCGGCGGCGGCAGTTTCGCCGCGTCCACCACCAACATCAACTTCTTCTTCCCGGACCGGGCCAAGGGCCGGGCGCTGGGCATCAACGCTGGCGGCGGGAACCTCGGCGTCGCCACCGTGCAACTGCTCGGCCTGCTGGTGATCGCCGTCGCCGGGGTAAGCCACCCGCGCACCCTGACCGTGATCTACCTCCCGCTGCTGCTGGCCGCCGCGGTCGGTAGCTACGCGCTGATGGACAACCTGCCCGGCATGCGCACCGGCGGCGCCACCTACTCCAGCGCCCTGCGCGACCCGCATTGCTGGACCATCTCGCTGCTGTACATCGGGACGTTCGGCTCGTTCATCGGGTACAGCTTCGCCTTCGGCCTGGTCCTGCAGAACGACTTCGGCCGTACCCCGCTTCAGGCGGCCGGCCTGACGTTCATCGGCCCGCTGCTCGGCTCGCTGGCCCGCCCGGCCGGCGGCGCGCTCGCCGACCGGTTCGGCGCGGCCCGGATCACCACGACCGCCTTCACCGGGCTGGCCGTGGGCACCGCGGTGGTCATCGCCGCCTCCGTCGCGCACTCACTGGTGCTGTTCACCGTCGCGTTCATCGCGATGTTCATGCTCAGCGGCCTGGGTAACGGGTCCACCTACGCGATGATCGGCGGCCCCTACGCGGCGGCCGCCGAGCGGGCGATCGCGGGTGGCGCCGACCCGGCGGTGGCCCGGCTGAGTGCCCGCAAGCAGGCCGGCGCGGTCATCGCCTTCGCCGGGACCGTCGGCGGCCTCGGCGGTGTCGCCATCAACCTGGCCTTCCGCCAGTCCTACCTGCACGCGCACAACGCCCGGCCGGCGCTGATCGGCTTCCTCGCCTTCTACGCGGTCTGCACGGCCGTCACGATCCTGGCCGGGCGGCGGCAGGCGGTCGGCACGGCGGTCCCGGCGCGGGCCACCGCGTGAGTGAACCCACGGACGTGCCGCGGCCTGCGGCAGCACCGGGCCACGGCACGCCCACCCACTGCCCGTACTGCGCGCTCCAGTGCGCACTAACAATCTCATTCAAAGTAATGAATCCGGCTGACCCGTCGATCGCCCCCCGCGACTTCCCGGTTAACAAGGGCGGCCTGTGCCAGAAAGGCTGGACCAGCGCGGAGTTGCTGCGGGTGCCGGACCGGCTGACCACCCCGCTGCTGCGGGACGGGGCACGGCCAGCGGAGCTCCGCCCGGTCACCTGGGACGAGGCGCTCGGCCACGTCGTCGACGTGTTCACCCGGCTGCGGCGCGAGCACGGTCCCGACGCGGTGGCCGTCTTCGGCAGCGGGGCGCTGACCAACGAGAAGGCGTACCTGCTGGGCAAGTTCGCCCGGGTGGCGCTGCGCACCAGCCAGATCGACTACAACGGCCGGTTCTGCATGTCGTCGGCGGCCGCGGCCGGGAACCGGGCGTTCGGCCTGGACCGGGGCCTGCCGTTCCCGGTCACCGACCTTGGCGGCGCCGGCCTGGTCGTCCTGGCCGGCGCGAACCCCGCCGAGACGATGCCGCCGCTGATGGGGCACCTCACCGGGCCGGGCACCCGGCTCATTGTCATCGACCCGCGCCGTACCCCGACGGCGCAGGTGGCGCTCAGCGGCGGCGGCCTGCACCTGCAGCCGGCCCCAGGCACCGACCTGGCGCTGGCGCTCGGGCTGCTGCACGTCGCCCGCACCAGCGGTTACCTGGACACCCCGGCCCGCGCGGCATACCGGCAGCAGCGCACCTCCGGCTGGGAGCAGGCGTGGCGGCGGGCCGCCGCCTGGTGGCCCGAGCGGGCCGAGCGGGTCACCGGGGTGCCGGTCGCCGACATGCGCGCGGCTGTCCGGCTGCTGCACGTGGCCGGGGCGGCTGGCGGGAGCGGCGGCTACGTCCTCACCGGCCGCGGCGCCGAGCAGCACAGCAAGGGCACCGACACCGCCAGCGCGTGGATCAACCTGGCGCTGGCCTTCGGCCTGCCCGGCACGCCGGGCAGCGGCTACGGCTGCCTGACCGGGCAGGGCAACGGCCAGGGCGGCCGGGAGCACGGGCAGAAGGCCGACCAGCTGCCCGGGTACCGCTCCATCACCGACCCGGCCGCCCGGGCGCACATCGCCAGCGTCTGGAACGTCGACGAGCGGGAGATTCCCGGCCCGGGCCGGTCCGCCACCGAGTTGCTGGACGCCATCGGCACCGAGGGCGGCCCGAAAGCCCTGCTGGTCTTCGGCGCGAACCTCGCCGTGTCCGCCCCCCGGGCGCGGCACGTCACCGACAAGCTGCGCCAGCTTGACCTGCTGGCCGTGGCCGACTTCGTCCCGTCGGAGACCGCCCGGCTCGCCGATGTGGTCTTGCCGATCGCCCAGTGGGCCGAGGAGTCGGGGACGATGACGAGCCTGGAGGGCCGGATCCTGCGCCGCCGCCGCGCGGTCGCCCCGCCGGATGGCGTACGGACCGACCTTGAGGTGCTGAGCGCCCTGGCGACGCGCCTGGGCCGCGACCCCAAGGAGTTCCCGGCCGACCCCGACGCCGTGCTCGCCGAGTTGCGGGAGGCGTCGCGGGGCGGGCTGGCCGACTACTCGGGCGCCGACGCCGCACGACTAGACCGTGAGGTCCCCCTCTACTGGCCGGTCCCGGCCGGCTCCGACGGCACGCCCCGGCTTTTCCTGGACCGCTTCGCGCACCCCGACGGGCGCGCCCGGTACCTGCCGGTGGACTACCGGGACGCGGCGGAGCTCCCGGACCTGGAGTTCCCGTTGTTCGGCACGACCGGCCGGGTGCTGCAGCACTACCAAAGCGGCGCGCAGACCCGCCGGGTGCCCGAGTTGCAGCGCGCCCAGCCGGAGGCGTTCGTGGAGGTCCACCCGGACACCGCCCGCCGCGCCGGGCTGGCCGACGGCGGCCTGGCGCGGGTCCGCTCGCGGCGCGGCACCGTCATGGCCAAGGTCCGCTGCGTCCCTTCGCTGCGCCCGGACACGGTGTTCCTGCCGTTCCACTTCCCCGGTGACGGCGCGGCCAACGCCCTCACCAACCCGGCCCTTGACCCGGTCAGCCGGATGCCTGAGTTCAAGGTGTGCGCCGTGCGGCTGGAGCCCGCGAGTGAGCGGAGGGGCGCGGCGGCGCCCGGACTGGGAGACGCTGCGTGAGCAGGCGGCACTGCGTGGTCATCGGCAACGGCATGGTCGGCGCGCGGTTCGCCGCACAGGCCCGCCGCCATGACCCGGCCGGGCGCGCCCTCGCTATCACTGTCCTGGGTGCCGAGCACCGCGCCGGGTACAACCGCGTCCTGCTGCCCAACCTGCTGTCCGGGACGATGCAGGACGGTGATCTTCTGCTGGACGCCCCCGGCTCGGACGCCGCGGCCGGCATCCACGTGCGGACCGGCACGACGGCGATCCGGCTTGACCTCGGCCGGCAGGCCGTCGTCACCAGCGAAGGCGACGAGGTCCGCTACGACTATCTCGTCCTGGCGACCGGCGCCCGCGCGCGCGTGCCGGACATCGCGGGGATCCGGATGGCCGACGCAGCCGAAACGGCCGGCCCGGACGACCTGACCAGGGGAGTCACCGGGGACGGCGCGGGAGGCGACGGTGATCGCCGCGGCCAGCACGCTCATCAGGTGACGGCGCTGCGGACCATCGCGGACGCCCGGCGGCTGTCCACGCTAGCCGCGACCGCGCGGCGCAAGCACGGCCGGATCGCGGTGCTCGGCGGCGGGGTGCTGGGGCTTGAGGCCGCGCGGGCGCTCGCGGCGCGCGGTACCGCCGTCACCGTCTTGCATCGCGGGGAGCACCTGATGGACCGGCAGCTTGACGCGCAGGCCGGGCGAGTGCTGGCCGCCGCGGCCCGGGCAATTGGCATCGACTTGCGCCTCGCGGTCGAGGCCGTCCGCTGGGAGCCCGGCCACGGTCTATGGGTCCGGCCAGTCGACGGCCCGGGCGCGAAGCCCGGCCCGCGGCTCACGGTCGCGCCCGGTGCGGAACTCGGGGCTGCGCCCGGCGCGGAGCTGGTGCGCGCCGACGGGCTGCTGCTATCGGCCGGGACGATCCCGGAGACGGGGCTGGCGGCCGCCGCTGGACTACGGCTCACGCCGTCCGGGACGGTGGCCATCGATGACGCGCTGACGACGTCCGATCCACGCGTGCATGCGATCGGGGACTGCGCCGGCCATCCAGGGGCGGCCGGCGGGCTGGTGCAGCCCGGCTGGGAGCAGGCCGCCGTGCTCGCCCGCCGGCTCACCGGAGCCGAGCCTCGCGCGCGCTATCGCGGGTCGCCTTCAGTCACCCGGCTCAAGGCCGCCGGGATCGACCTGACCTGTGCCGGGGACCCGTTCCCCGAGCCCGGCGACCCGGACTGCGAAGTGCTGCGGTTCGAGGACGCGGGGCGCTACGCCAAGCTCGTGCTGCAAGACGACCGGGTCACCGGGGCGATCATGCTCGGCTTTCCCGACGCGGCCGCCGGGATCGTGCAGCTGTACGACCGGGACGCCCCGGTGCCCGCGGACCGGCTAGCGCTGCTCCTCGGCCGGGCACTGCCCGAGGATGGCGGCACCGCCGGGACGCCCGCCGCCCTGCCGGATCACGCCGTCGTCTGCCGCTGCAACATGGTCACCAAGGCGCAGCTCCGCGATGCCTGGTACGGCGGGGCCACCAGCCGCCCCGCCCTTTCCGCCGCGACGCGGGCCGCCACCGGCTGCGGGGGCTGCGGCAGCGACATCGACGGCTTCGCGACCTGGCTGGCCAGCACGGATCCGACTAGCTCACCCGCCCGCGCGCCGGCCGGCGATCCGATCCCTGTCCCCGCACTCACACCCGTCACCGTGCCGAAGGAGGCGATCTTCCCGTGAGCGCCGAACCCCCGACTCCGCGCACCGCTGGCCCGCGCACCGCTGGCCCGGAGAAGGTGGTCGTCGTCGGGCATGGCATGGTCGGGCACCGCCTTGTCGAGGCACTGCTCGCCCGGCCGGGCACCGCTAGCGATGGCACCGCCGCAGGCCGGGACATCACCGTGCTGTCGCAGGAGCCGCACCGCGCCTATGACCGGGTCGCCCTCTCGGCAACCTTCGACGGGGCGGGTGCGGAATCACTGCGGCTGCCGCAGCTGGATGAGTCTCGGATCGACCTGCGGCTCGGCGTCAGTGCCGCGTCTGTCGACCGGGCAGCCCGTGCGGTGCTCACCTCCGACGGCGAGCGGATCAGCTATGACCAGCTCGTCCTGGCGACCGGCTCCTATCCGTTCGTCCCCCCGGTTCCCGGCCACGATGCTGCGGGCTGCTTCGTCTACCGCACCCTGGACGACCTGGCCGCCATCAACGAGGCGGCCAGGTCGGCCCTGGCTACCGCCCCGCACCGCCCAGCGGGCGTTGTCATCGGCGGCGGCCTGCTCGGGCTGGAGGCGGCGAACGCGCTGCGGCTGCTGGGGCTGGCCCCGCACATCGTCGAGATGGCCCCGCACCTGATGGCGGTGCAGCTCGACGAGGGCGGCGGCGCGCTGCTCGGCGGGCTGGTCGCCGGCCTTGGCGTCACGGTGCACTGCGGCACTGGCACCGCCCGGGTGCTGACCTCCGCGTCGGCGGCCGGCGGGCCTGCGCCCGCCCGGGACGGCGCCGGGCGGGTTACCGGCGTCGAGCTCGCCGACGGGACGGTGCTGCCCGCGTCCGTCGTCGTGTTCGCCACCGGGGTGCGGCCCCGGGACCAGCTGGCCCGCGACATGGGGCTGGACATCGGGCCGCGCGGCGGCGTCTTGGTCAACGAGGCATGCCAGTCGGTTTCCGACCCTCGGGTATGGGCCGTCGGCGAGGTCGCCTGCGTCGACGGCGCGGTGTACGGCCTGGTTGCGCCCGGGTACGCCATGGCCGAGACGGTCGCGGACCGGCTGGCCGGCGGCGCGGCCGTCTTCCCCGGCGCCGACATGTCAACCAAGCTGAAGCTGCTCGGGGTGGACGTCGCGTCGTTCGGCGACGCGCACGGCCGCACCCCGGGTGCGCTCTCGGTCGTCCTCAACGACCCGGTGCGCCGCGCCTACGGCAAGCTCGTCGTGTCCGATGACGCCGCCACGCTACTCGGCGGCATCCTGGTCGGCGACGCGGGCCGGTACCCGATGCTCCGCGCGCTCGTCGGGTCGCCGCTCCCCGCCGACCCGTCGGTGCTGCTCGCACCCGAGGGGGCAGGCGCGAGCAGCGCCGACGCCGGGACCGGGCTCGCGGCGCTACCCGATTCCGCGCAGGTCTGCTCGTGCAACGCCGTCAGCAAGGGCGACCTGCTCACCGCGATCAGCTCCGGCGCGGCCACCGACGTGCCCGGCCTCAAGGCGTGCACCCGCGCGGGCACCGGCTGCGGGTCCTGCGTCCCGGCGCTGCGGCAACTGCTCGCCGTGGCCGGGGTCGCGCAGTCGACCGCGCTCTGCGAGCACTTCGCCGCCTCCCGCGCCGAGTTGTTCGAGATCACCCGCGGCGCTGGCATCCGCACGTTCAGCGAGCTGGTCACCCGGTACGGCCGGGGCCGCGGCTGCGACATCTGCAAGCCTGCCGTCGCCTCGATCCTCGCCTCGCTGCACACCGGCGACCACATCCTGGACGGCGAGCGCGGCGCGCTGCAGGACACCAACGACAGGCACCTGGCCAACATGCAGCGCTACGGAACCTACTCGGTGGTTCCGCGGATCCCGGGCGGGGAGATCACCCCGGCGAAGCTGATGGTCATCGCCCGGGTCGCCGAGGACTTCGGGCTGTACACCAAGATCACCGGCGGGCAGCGGATCGACTTGCTCGGCGCGCGGCTGGAGCAGTTGCCACTGATCTGGAAGCGGCTCACCGACGCCGGCTTTGAGTCCGGGCACGCCTACGGCAAGGCGCTGCGCACGGTCAAGTCGTGCGTTGGCTCAACCTGGTGCCGGTATGGCGTCCAGGACTCGGTCGGCCTGGCCATCGAGCTTGAGCTGCGCTACCGGGGGCTGCGGTCGCCGCACAAGCTCAAGGGCGGCGTCTCCGGCTGCGCGCGCGAGTGCGCCGAGGCGCGGTCCAAGGACTTCGGCGTCATCGCGACCGAGAACGGGTGGAACCTGTACGTCGGCGGAAACGGCGGGTTCCGGCCCCGGCACGCCGAGCTCCTGGTATCCGACGTGCCGACGGGTGAGCTCATCATGATCATCGACCGGTTCTTGATGTTCTACATTCGCACCGCCGACCGGCTGCAGCGCACCGCCGCCTGGATCGAGGCGATGGACGGCGGGCTGGACCACCTGCGTGACGTCATCGTCAACGACAGCCTCGGCATCTGCGCCGACCTGGAGGCGGCCATGGCGCGGCACATCACCGACTACGCCGACGAGTGGCAGGCGGTGCTGGCCGACCCCGCGCGGCTAGCCCGGTTCGCGTCGTTCGTGAACGCGCCCGCCGCCCCGGACCCGGCGATCTCGTTCACCGCCGAGCGCGGCCAGAAGGTACCTGTTTCCCTGGGGGGATACCCGCCAATCCCGGCAGACTCCCCTGGCCCTATGGGCTTCTCGTCGCAGGCTCCGGCCTCCGGATGACCCAGCCACCCAACCCCTAGACCCCGACTAGCAAGACCGTCCCGCCCTACTTGGAGGTGCTGTGAGTACCGATACCGTCCAGCCCGCGACCACGCTCGCGCGGAGCCACCGCGATCGGGGGGGACTGGGGCAGAGGGGCGGTTACGTTTCGGATGAGGCTGCCGTTGTCCTTGTTCCTTACTCCGCGCTAGTCCCGGAACAGGGGGCGGCGGTGCTCCTGCCTTCGGGTGCGTCGGCGGCGCTTTTCCTGCTGCACGACGGGTCGGTGCACGCGGTCGGCAACCTGGACCCCTTCTATGGCGCGCCGGTGATCTGCCATGGCATCGTCGGCGACCGGTCGGGGACGCCGACGGTGGCCAGCCCGCTCGGCAAGCAGGTGTTCTGCCTGCGGACCGGGCGGTGCCTGGATGACCCCGCGGTATCCCTGCCCGTGTTCCCGGTCGCGGTGGACGGGGACGTGATCCACCTCTCAATCCCCGTTCACAATCCCGAAACAGATGTCCTGAGATCATGAAGCACATGTCGCCGGACGAGCCAGCCCCGCTGGCCGGGTTCACCGTCGCCGTGACCGCCGCACGTCGCGCCGATGAGATCGGCGGGCTGCTGGAGCGGCGCGGCGCGACGGTGCTGCACGCTCCGGCGCTGCGGATCATCCCGCTGGCCGACGACAGCGACCTCCACCAGGCAACGCTAGACCTGATCGCGACACCGCCGGACACGGTCGTCGCGACCACCGGCATCGGCTTTCGCGGCTGGATGGAGGCCGCCGAGGGCTGGGGTGCGGGCGAGCGGTTGCGGGACGCGCTGGGCGGCGCGACCCTGGTGGCGCGCGGCCCGAAGGCGACCGGCGCGATCCGGGCCGCCGGGCTGCGCGAGCTCTGGTCCCCCGCCTCTGAGTCTTCCGCCGAGGTACTGCAGCGGCTGCTGTCCGAAGGCGGCTTGCGGGGCCGCCGGATCGCGGTCCAGTTGCACGGCGAGCCGCTGCACGACTTCACCGACGCGCTGCGCCACGAGGGGGCGACCGTCGTGCCGATTGCCGTCTACCGCTGGACCGCACCGGCCGACCTGATGCCGCTGGACCGGCTGCTGGACGCTATCGCCGCCGGGACGGTGTACGCGGTCACCTTCACCAGCGCCCTGGCCGCTTCCGGATTGCTGCGCCGGGCAGCGCAGGCCGGCCGCACGGCCGAGCTGGTGGCAGCGCTGCGCTACCGGGTGGTCCCGGCCTGCGTCGGCCCGGTGACGGCCGGGCCGCTGCTCAAGCACGCCATTCCGGCGAGCTGGCCCGAGCGCTACCGGGTCGGCGCGCTCATCCGGCACGTCACCGACAAGCTAGCCGACTCCGTTCCGGTCCTCGTCTCCGGCGGGCACCGCCTTGAAGTGCGCGGATCGGCCGCCATCGTCGACGGGCGGCTGCGCCCGGTGCCGCCCGGCCCCATGGCGGTGCTGCGCGCCCTGGCCCGCCGCCCGGGCTGGGTGGTCCCCCGGGCCGACCTGCTCGCCGAGCTGCCCGGTGGCGGGGCAGACGA
>WNEY01002683.1_pt1 | contig 13110 bp, 14 predicted proteins | sample 5400531 | NCBI WGS metagenome assembly WNEY01 (sample SAMN13153338, study PRJNA577476) | soil metagenome | isolation source: 200 cm saprolite under Douglas fir tree site 1 | place: USA:California | collected 2015-04-18
GCGCGCGTTCGGCCTCTCTTTTCAATCTGAAACAGTTACCAAAATTCCATGCTTCGTGGTCGAAAGACGTGCCATGCCACGCAAACCTTTGGATCGCGCCATTGCCCAGTATGAGGTAATATCTTTCACCCTCCCTTGGTATCCAGCGGTTGCGTCCTGAAACATCTCGGCGCGGCATGGGTTACAAATTCCTAATCTGAATACTTCCTAAAAATCAGGATTATAATAAAACAAATTAGAAATTACAACTCTAGAAAATATGTTACCGGTACACTCTCTGCCTTTAGACCTTCTCAACAAAATGATTCTTCGTCTTGGTTATCCGATATACAGTCACCTTCTCACATTTATGCAATTCTGTGGACCCTTGGCGGGGGCGGTAGCTCCACAGCTAACCGTGGTGCCCGCACCACCGCTCCATGAGACGTTTGAGCGCATGCGATCTCGATAGAGTATTAACCTCTTTGAAAATCCAGAAAGTCCCAGGGCACATAATGAAACAAGTTCGAGTAACCCTTCCACGTAGGAAGGAACTGGCAATTTGCAAATTATCAGAGCAAGATATGTGGGTTATACTGTATCTTCCCAATTAAAAGCGGTCATGCCTCAGGAGGTGCTGGCCTATGCCTTTACCACCGAATCGCGTCGACTACCTTCCCATGATTGACCGTCCCACCATCAAGTGGCCTGACAATGCCAGAGTTGCCTTCTGGGTCGCCCCTAACATCGAGCACTATGAGTATCTTCCGCTCCTGGATGGGGTGCGCAATCCCTGGCCCCGCAGCCCCCTGCCGGATGTGCAACAGTACTCGCTCCACGAATACGGCAACCGGGTGGGCTTCTGGCGGGTGCTTGAGGTGCTCGACCAGTACCAGATCCGGGGCTCGACCACCCTGAACATCGGGGTGCTACAGCATTTCCCAGAGATTGCCGAAGCCATGCTTAAGCGCGACTGGACCTTCGTGAATCACGGCTTCTACAACACTCGCTACCTCACTACGCTCTCTGAGGAGCAGGAACGGGAGTTCCTGCAGAGCTGTCGCGACACGTTCAAACGCCTCACGGGTCGAGAGCTGAAAGGTCAGTCTGGGCCGGCGGCCTCCAACACGGAGCGCACGCCCGACATCGTTGCCGAGGTGGGCTTCACCTATCAGACGGACTGGAAAATCGACGATCACCCTCTGCCCATCAAGGTCAGGACGGGGAGGTTAGTCTGTATCCCCTACACCTCTGAGCTGAACGATGCCCCCCTGATGCGGCATCACTACGAGGCCGACTACTACGCCAAGATCTGTAAAGCCCAGTTTGACCAGCTCTACAGCGAGGGCGAAGAGAATGGTAGGCTGATGTGCATCGCCTTCCACCCGTATGTCATGGGCCGCCCCCATAGGACAAAGTACCTGGCAGAGGTGCTGGACTATGTCATGTCTCACGATCGGGTATGGCAGGCCACCACCGACGAGATCGCCGAGTACTACCTGGCCAATTACTACGAGCAGGCGGTGGCCCATGCGGCACACGTCAATGCGTAAGGAGGTGTCGTATGCCCGTCGAGCGTGATTACGTGTTCCCAGAGCTGCACGCCGGCATGGACCACGAGCATTATGACTGGTCTCCCCTGAATGCCAGCCGCGCGGCGCTCAGGTGGCCGGAGAACGCCAGAGTGGCCCTCTGTGTCATCGTCACCCTTGAACACCTGGAATGGAGTCGTCCCCCCAATAGCTACCAGATACCCAATCTCGCTGGTGGCTATGGCCCGGGACCCTTCCCTGACGTCACGGCCTGGTCGCATCGGGAGTATGGCCACCGCGTCGGCATCTTCCGCGTCCTGAAGGTGCTGGACAAATACGGCATCAAGCCCACCATTGCCATGGATGCTCTTACCGCCGAGCACTATCCGTTCCTGGTGCGCCATTGTCTGGGCCGTGGTGACGAGATTATCGGGCACGGCGTCTCGGTCAACCGCATGATCACTAGCCGGATGTCGGAGCAGGAGGAGCGGGACTACATCCGGACATCCGTGCAAGCCCTGACCCGTGCCACAGGCCAGGCCCCCGTCGGCTGGCTGGGGCCAGAGTCGGGAGAGTCCGCCAGAACGCCCCAGGTGCTGGCCGAATTCGGCATCCGTTACGTCTGCGACTGGGTCAACGACGAGCAGCCCTATCCCTTAAAAGTCCCCCAGGGTGAGTTGTACGCCCTGCCCATCACGTTACCGCTGGATGATGTCAATGCCCTCTGGGACCGACGCATTGATATAGACCGGTACAGGGAGATGATCAAGGAGACCTTCGATACGCTGCATGACGAGGGGGCCACAAACGGGCGGCTGCTGGTGCTACACCTGCACCCCTGGCTCATGGGCCAGCCTTTCCGCATCGGCTACCTGGATGCTGCGCTGGGCCATATACTGCACCACCAGGGAGTATGGGCCGCCACCGGCTCGGAGATCATCGACTGGTACAGGCGCAATCGCCCAGTGGCCCGATGAGGCAAAGTAACACTGGAAGAATAGCTTTCGATTTCATACATTCTTGTAGTTGAGTGCTGTGAGACCTGACGGTGACTGGCGGCGCAGGGCTTCCTCCCCTGCGCTGCCGGACTGCGTAGCTGAGGATTTCTCTGCAGTGAACTGTGATACGGCTAGAACGGAGTGGAGCTATGGCTTTCTTGAACGCTCTTGCAGATGTGCTTCGACCGCGCCCCACGATGCAAACAACTGGCACTGCTAGCTCTGCAGCGGACACGACCTACGCCTCCATGTCCACCACCGGAGCGGGGGCAGGGGGACCACCACTGGCTGCAGGTGCCCTGGAAACCAGCCCCCAGATAACGACAGAAGATCAGGAACCCAGCACCCAAGAAAAGCAGATCATGCTCCATTTGAGCAACGTCTCGCATGGAGTCAACCACTTCCAGAATCAAATGATGGCCATGTTGTGGCCCTCCATTATGGCAGCGCTGGGGATGAGCTACACCGAGGTGGGTGTCCTCTCGGCCATCTGTTCAGTGCTCAACAGCATCTGCCAGGGCATGTATGGGTTCTTAACGCCCTTCTTCTCCCGCTGTAAGCTCCTCGGGTTAGGCAATCTCGGCATCGCGCTGGGCACGCTGATGAGTGGCCTGGCCGGTTCTTTCCCCATGCTGATCGTGGCCCGGGGCGTTGCGTCCGTCGGCTCTAGCGCCCAGCACCCGGTTGGCTACAGCATTCTCGCGAGCTACTTTCCGAAAAATCGCGGTGCCGTCATGGCCCTGAACACCAGTGTCTCCAACGTGGGGACATTGATTGCAACGCCCCTGGCGACCGCCATGCTGCTGATCATGGGCTGGCGCCAGATCTTCTTTGTGGTCTCGCTCGTCAGCGTCATCATGGGCCTGGTCTACTTCTTTTTCCGCGATTATGGTGCGCCGAGCCGCGTGGGGTCTGGCAGAACTCGACTCGCCCAGGGCTTCAGGAGTTACTGGAGAGTGCTAAAGAACCGCAATATGCTGATTATCGCCATGGTGTTTATGGTCGGCGGCGCCGGCCGCGACGGCGGTGTGAACCAGCTCTACTTCGCGCCGCACCTGGCCAACGATTTTGGCTATTCCCAGCTTATTATTGGCGTCCTGATTACCGCCATTAGTATCGGCGGCGTCCTAGGCCCCATCTTCTTCGGTTGGCTGTCCGATAAGTTTAGCCGCGTTCGCATGCTGCAGGTGTCGCTGGCGCTCTCCTGCGTGGGTTCCCTGTGGGTTGCCAATCTTGGGCCGGGTGAAGTGATGCTGTTTATCAGCCTCCTGCTCTACAGTGCCTTCACCTCGTCGCGTGGGACCCAGACGCAGGCCATCGTCGCCGATGCTGCCACTGACGAAGATCGCGATGCCGCCTTTAGCATGTACTTCCTGTTGGGCTTCATCTCCCAGCCTTTCTGGGTGCTGGTCACCGGTTACCTCATGGACAAAGCGGGATTCGCGACCGCACTGACGTTGCTGAGCGTCACGTACATTGTTGGTATCTTCATTCTGTCTTTCATCAAGGACGAGCGCAGCATAGCTATGAAACCTGCAGCGTGAAAGCCCTGCGGTCGGTCGAGAGCCGGTGTGCGAGGATCAAGGTGGGGATGGAGAGTCTCGATGTCCATTTCACAAGTCCTGCACCAGTGCAGACTTCCTGGGAGTGCGGGCTTCCAGCCCGTTCCTGAAGCAGGCGAGACGCCTACGCTGTCGACAGCGGCCCACACCGGCGCCAAGAAAATCCTGGGATAGGGTGTGAACTCCGGTGCCTCCGGGCTACGTTTATCGAGGGCCATGTCAGCGCTCGTATGGCGAGAAGAGTATCGGGGAGAGGGCCATCCGCGCCGCATGGCCCGCCCATCCGGATCGCTATGAGAGCGGCCACCAGGGTGTACAGAGGCCACATGTCAGGACGCGGTAGGACACTCGGCGCACGGTTTTACTGTCCGCCGGTGACGTCGATGGTTACTCCAGTAACGAAATCGGCATCGGTGGACGCCAGAAAGCAGATCACGCGGGCTTGATCCTCGGGTTGGGCAATGCGCCGGAGCGGTGTGCGAGCAATTTCTGCGGCTTGCTCAGCCTCGGACATCTGCTCCCAGCGCGCATGAATGCGCTCGCTCAACGTTCGACTGGGCGCAATGGCATTACAGGTGATGCCGTAAGGGCCAAGCTCGAACGAGAGCTTCCGAGTGAAGGCGATGATGCCGCCTTTCGCAGTAGCATAAGCACTGCTGCTACTCTGGCTGAGACCGCGGCCAGCAATGGATGAGATATTGATGATCTTGCCACTGCGCTGACGCTTCATGATGGGCACGACCGCATTGCAGAAGAGAAAGGTCCCGTTGAGGTTAAAGATGAGGAGGCGCTGCCACTCGTCGAGTGTAAGGACATCGACGGTGGCGCCAGAGTTGGGAATGATGGTACTGCCTCCGACAGCATTGACCAGAATATCAATGCGGCCACATGCCTCCACGGTCTGCTGCACCACCCGTGCTACGTCGGCTGCCTCCAGCGCATTGGCCACCAGGGCATGGGCTTGGCCGCCAGCGCGGCGTATTCCGTCCATAATCTGCTCAACAGCGGTCTGGTCGAGGTCCACCCCCACCACGGTGCCCCCTTCAGCCCCGATCATTTGCGCAGTGGCCCGGCCTATACCACTTCCAGCCCCAGAGATCAGGGCAACCTTATCACGGAATCGCATTGCTGTTTTTCCTCTGTCCTATTTATACACAGTGTGCACCGGCTTGTCAGCCAGGATGTTTTCTTTGCCCCAATCGACCACACTGCGGAACTTTTCCGACCCTATAAAAGTATGAAAATCTTCCTCAGAGTCCCACTCAGACACAATGAGATACGACTGGCGATCAGTGACCTCGTTGTAGAGCGCAGACTTGCCATGTCCAGCAACGCTCTGGAGGCTGTGCAAGACGTTCTTAAACATTCGCTCGAAATTTTCTTCTTTCCCTGGAAGAACATTATAGTTCATACCGATCGTAATCATTCTGATCTTTCCCCGCACAGTTATAGGGCTTTTGGCAGCTCGATCTATACATCGTCACATCTAAGGAGAGACAGTGGTGATATCAGGTGCCGAGAGGCTCTCTGTAAGCTCTTCTCCGCTCGCCTGACCAGGCCTTGGGCAATATAGGAATAATAGCACAGCCGAGTGTCTTGGTCGAGGTCTGAGCTATGGTGCGGTGAACCTCTGACTCGCCAGCACCGGCGAGAGTGGCAAAGCCTCCTAGACACACCTTTACCTAGCAGAAGAGGCTCACTCTGGTAGACTACCCTCGCTTGGATTTGTATTAGACATTATCGGGAATAGGAGACTTGCGCGCGCAGAAGAAACCCCACTGCCACATGGCCACGGCCTTGGCCCTCCCCCCGCTGGGGGGAGGAGTCGGAGACCGTAGGGTCTCCGACGCTCATGGCGTTTCTTATTGACGATAATGTCTATTGCATCATGCCGCCCATAGCGCACGCCCCTGTACATGTTGGGGAATGCCCTGCAGGTCGGTGCCGGGGCGACCGTAGAACTGGTACGCTTTCCTATGGTCATTCCGCGGATCGTGGACGTTCTCGTCCCTGCAACGTTGGCGGTGTCGCACCACTGCCCGCGGTGTGGCCAGTCTGTGACCATCGCCGGCCGTGATCTGGTGTGTCTGAATACCTCGTGTGCCCCGGTTGCCTAGGTGTTGCTCGTAGATGCTGCGCGTGTTTGACGCGGTATGCGTTACCAATACTGTGGATCAAGGATATACCCGCAACAATGCTTTGACCCACAGCGACAACGATATTGCTTGGCCGTCAACCCGTAATTATAACTCAACTCCTCACCTGCCTGAATATCCCGTAGCGCCACAATCCAGATCGTGCGCATGGTGACGACGGCTTCACAGTTGGGATCACAAGAATGATTAATGTACCGCGCTGTGTTCTTTAGGGTCTTCCCATCGATATCGTAGCGTTCATTGAAGGCAAAAATGTAGGCGTTGCCCTGGGCGAGTCGCTCGACACTTTCCTCTTTGGGAATCTTCTCCCCGATGTACTGAATGATCCGAGTCCCCTTTGTAATATCCTGGGCTGCCAAGAGTCCTTGACCAGCAATTCGTGAGGGACCAACACGTACGTGAATCTTCACAGCATCACCGTATAGACCTCTTGATGGTCTGCCGGCTGCCACCGCTGCGGTTCGTTGAACAGCGCCAGGATGTGGTTAGCCACCTCTTCGACACGCTTGCCATGGAGATGGCGCAAGATACGTATGAGCGCTTCTTCTTTGTTATGCATCGTTTGTGCTATTGGTTGCATCATGGACGATAAAGACATAAGGTCCTTGGCTACGATCAATCACTCCCAAGAAGGTTTCGCCTGCCCTCAAGGCTATGATCTCGTTCTGCATGCGCATTGACTGCTTCCTTCCGCGATTTGTACCGAGCGTGTATGCGCACAGATACAAGATAACCACTGCCGGTAACACCACGACACAAAAGCTCAGCAATGCATCTGCACTCATAGGTGGTCTCCGTGTATCGAGTTATGTGTCACATGGCGCAACGGACAACCGTGAGGCGTAGCTCATGGAATTGCACCGCAAATGCCTCGGAATCAGCCTCAAGCCCCCGGAGTGCTTCTATGAACACCTCGATCTGTTCAAGGTCCTCCAGGCTGGTGTCCACGAATGCGTGCCCGGCATGGTTCGTTGTCTCTTCAAAGGCTGGGTAGAACACGGTTTCTTCCACTTGCGTATGCAACGCAAACGCGACACAGAGTGCCATGGCAATCCGTTGCTTGATGTCCGGCTCGTTGGTCGCCTCATAGCGCTGCAACAGCTTGTGCACCCTGCGGCGATCGGCTTTAAGCATCTCAATGGCTTTGGCAGGTTGGACCAGGCTCTCATGCCGAAGGAGATCATCGTGTTGCATAGCTCTGGCATTCTCCTTGGACCGCTGTCTGTACCACGGCCTTGCTCGCACAGCGAGAGGACGTCGCGTTGTCCCTGTAAGTATACATCCTGTAGCGCAAGCGCTGTGCCACAGGTCACATGCGTTGGTGCAATACCTGACGTCATTGGCCTGGCAAAGGAGCACATGGTGAGGCGTGTCAACGCCTCGACGCGTATGGCTCAGGAGTCTAGAGCTATGGCTTCCCCATCGCGGCGTGGCGCAATGCTTCCGCCGCCTTGAGCAACTGGTCTTCCATCTGGTACACACGCTCCTCCAGGCGAGCCATACGCTCTTCGAGTCGTTCGAGCCGTTCAGAGACGGGCTCGGACGGCTCCTCGTCCATCGCCTTACGGGCACGTCGAGGCGTCTCGCGCAGTTCTTCTGCCACTTGGCGCACGTCTGCCGTGGCGATGCGGTGATCTTCTTCGATGTCTTGGTGATGTGGCTGAGTATCGTCGCGTTCAAATTCTGCCTCTACATACGTGACTTGTACTTGTTCCCGCCTCTCGGGAGCTTGCCATTGCTGTTCTGGACTCACAGCGTATCCCTCCTCTATAGGCTCTACCACAGCCTTTGGACCGGTTCCATCACGGGCTTAGAACTCCTCCCCAGCCCCGACATCGATGACGTCAAGCCCATGCTCTTGCCACATTTTGATGACGGAGGGACGGTCGTCGATCACCTTGAACGACACAGTCGCGCATGTGCGGCAGATAGGAGACCGATGGGCGTCACTGCTCCCAACCCATAAGGTCTCCACACTGCAAGATGTCGAACGGGGTAAACGCCTTGAGGTTGAAGAGACACCGGGTTATGCCGTGCGGCAAAGTGTGCGCTTGGTATTCCAACGCCAACGATGGCCATATGCTACACACTGATCGCTGGGATCAACCACTATCTTCAGTGACTGGCGCTACGTGTGCCTTATTGCGCTACGTATCCGCCATCAACCGTCATCGTATGCCCGGTGACAAATGAGGCAGCATCGGAGCAGAGCCACACCACCGCTTCCGCGATTTCTTCTGGTGTGCCGACCCGTCCCATGGGTTCACTGGCAATGATGCGTGCCCTCCGTTCGGGATCGCTCAAGCCTCTTGCCGTCATCGGCGTGTGAATCACTCCTGGACAGACACAGTTGACTCGAATTCCCTGTGTGGCATACTCCAGCGCCGCTGTTTTGGTCAGACCAACCACCCCATGTTTGCTCGCCACATAGGCGGCAAGCCCTCTGCCACCGATCAGTCCTGCCACCGATGCTGTATTGACAATGGCTCCGCTTCCTTGACTGAGCATCTGGGGAATTTCATATTTCATGCAGAGCCAGACGCCTGTCAGGTTGACCGCGATCACCTGATGCCACGTTTCTTCGGGATACTCTGCCGTGAGCGCGCGTCCTCCTCCTGAAATCCCTGCGTTATTATGAGCACAATCCAACCGTCCATACGTTGCCACAGCCTGAGATATCAGTGCCTGCACTGCGACGGCTTTGGATACGTCGGTTTTGACGAACATCGCTTCCCCACCCTGTTCGGTGATCATATGGACGGTTTGTTGGCCACCATCCTCCTGCATATCCGCAACAATCAGTTTGGCGCCTTCTCTGGCAAACGTCAGCGCGGTGGCTCTGCCAATCCCTGATGCACCGCCCGTGACCAAGGCAACTTTGCCGTCGAGTCGTCCTGGCATACTCGTTCCTCCTGCAGAGCTGTGTTCACTGGTCGATCCTGTGGGACGGTTGTACCATGTTTCGGCTGCGAACGGAAGCATAGCGTGCAGGGTGGTAGCACTGGACCGCAAGCAATGGTCCCGCGGCTCACTCCGCCCACAACACTCCCGGAAGGCTGTAGGAAAGGCACGGAGTGCGTCGCGACACCCCTCGACCTCGCTGGCACTGACCTCGCAATGCGGCAGCGTGTAGACGTCGCCTGGCGTGCGACACTGTGGTAGCATCTATCGTTCGCCGCTGTCCGTCTCGCAGTATGAGAAGAACGTAAACGGCACAACGCCTGTCGTCCACGCTTAAGGGGCGCTGTAGGGGTAAATCTGAAACAGGATGGTCTCCCTATTTATCGTTGGAAGATGCCCAAAAATTGGATACAGTGCGACAGGCACTGCGTCGGGGCGACCTGAAGAAGGCGAGTCAGCGGGCGCGAGTCTTCCAACGTACGCCTATTACTGTGTGAGATCACGGGAGCATAGGAGAGAGCGGGGTGAGAGTCGGTTTCCCCTGGACCATGAGGTCGGGCACTCACCACTGACAAAGGAAAATGGGTTGTGCTCCTCAGGACCGCGTCCTGGACATAGGGGACGATCTCAAGACAGCCACGCGTATGGCACAAGAACAGCAATATGAAGGGACCCCTTTGATCTATCATCTTGAGTGACATAGCACTGAAGATCGCACACGATGCGACCCTCTCAGGATCAGGTTTGGACAACAACTTCAGGGAGGAAGGAACACCCATGCCCTATGCCAACAATCACAGCATCCGCATTCACTACCAGGTGGAAGGTGAGGGGCCACCACTCGTCCTCCAACATGGCTTTACCAGCAGCCTGCAAAACTGGTATGCCTATGGGTATGTGGCCGCCTTACAGCAGAACTATCAGCTTATTTTAATTGATGCCAGAGGGCATGGCCAGAGCGATAAGCCATACGATCCGCAAGCCTATGCCCTGGAGCACCGGGTCGAGGACGTGCTGGCGGTGCTGGACGCGCTCCAGGTGGATAACGCACACTACCTGGGCTACTCGATGGGAGGACGGATCGGTTTTGGTATTGTGAAGTATCACCCCGAGCGGTTTCTCTCCCTGATGATTGGCGGCATGCACCCGTATGAATCGCCCAGCGCCTCGGCCGATGCCCGCATTGCGCTGCTGCAGCAAGGGATGGCGGCGTATGTCGCCGACGCTGAGACCCAGAATGGTCCCATAGCGCCCGACCGTAAGGCACGGCTCCTGGCCAACGATCCTGAAGCGCTTATCGCCTCCCTGCAGGCGCCACGCAGCCTCACCGGCATGGACCAGGTCTTGCTGGACATGACCCTACCCTGTCTCCTGTATGTCGGTGAAGCTGACAGCTATTACCCCGGAGCAAAAGAGGGCGTCCGGTCTATGCCAAACGCCCGATTTGTCTCCTTCCCGGGGCTCAATCACTCGCAGACCTCACAGGCGAGCCACCTGGTAGTCCCGCATGTCACGCAGTTCCTGCACGAGGTGATACAGGATGAGCGCGTGGTCAGAGGAAGTACACCATCGTCTCAGAATGGTCAGGCCTGATCATGCGATCAAGCCTGGTCGCGGCGGCGGAACTCCCGCAAGTCGTCGGCAATGCTCAGCCGGGCTTCGGTGAGGTCTTGAATCTCCTCGGGTGTCCAGCCCGGGGCGTACTCCTGTAATTGAAACCCCTGGGGCGTCACCGTAAACAGCCCCAGGTCGGTGGCGACCAGTTTGACGACACCCGGCGCTGTGATGGGCAGGGTGCAGCGCTTGAGCAGCTTGGGCTTGCCCTCCCGCGTCGTGTGCTCCAGCGCAATAAAGACGCGCTGGGCGCAGGCCGCCAGGTCCATGGCGCCACCAATGCCGCCACCTTTGCGGGGGGGAATACGCCAGTTGGCAAAGTCGCCATTTTCTGCCACTTCGTAGGCCCCCATCACGGTCACATCCAGCATGCCTTTGCGAATCAGGGCAAAAGAATCGGCATGATGGACAATCGCCATGCCGGGGACGGCCGTGACGTTCTGCCCGCCGGCGTTGACCAGGTGCCGGTCGACCTCTTCAGGCTTGGCCAGGGGACCATAGCCGATGACGCCATTCTCGGAATGAAACACTAAACTTTTGGTGGGGTCTACGTAATTGGAACACAGGGTCGGCATCCCTACGCCTAGATTCACGATCCAGCCGTCCTGAAATTCCATTGCCAGGCGATCGCCCATGGCTTGCCGTGACAGTCTCGGCTTCTCGGCCATCGTATACTCCTCCACTTGTTCGACGTCTCTAAGCTCTCTCAGTCCCAGATCCCGTCCGGCGGGGGCGGGATACGTACCAGCCGGTCCACATAGACACCCGGCACATGAATCTGATCCGGGTCCAGCTCCCCTCCCGCGACAATGTCATTTTCCACTTCGACAATGGTGATACGAGCGGCCATCGCCATGATGGGGTTGAAATTGCGCTGCGCCAACCGGAACTGCAGATTGCCGAATGTGTCCGCCTTCCAGGCTCGGATGAACGCGTAGTCAGCATGCAGGGGGTATTCGAGCACGTACGTCCGGCCATTGAGCTCCCGGTGCTCTTTGCCTTCGGCCAGTTCCGTGCCGACGCTGGCCGGGGTGTAAAAGGCCCCGATGCCAGCGGCGGCAGCGCGAATCCGCTCGGCCAATGTGCCTTGCGGGACCAGCTCCGCCTCAATCTCATCGTTATTGTACATGCGCACAAAGGGCGTCACCTGGGAGGGATGGGTGGGGGCCGTAAAGGCGCAGACCATCTTTTTGACCTGGCCCGCAGCAATCAAGGTGCCCACATCCACTTTGGCGTCCACTGTGCCGGCGTTGTTGGAGATGCCGGTCAGGTTTTTGGCGCCCTGACGATGCAGGGCGGCGAGAAGGTTGCGCGATAAGCCGACGCCTCCAAAGCCGGGGGACATGAAGACGGAGCCATCAGGCACGTCCGCCACGGCCGCATCAAAGGTTTGATAGATTTTATTTTTCATTGGCGACGTCTCCTGCAGGGCAAGCGAGCATACCTATGCTCATCATAACTGACTTCTGGCTAGCAACAGGCCTACGGTGCGGCATGTATGCTACCACAGTTGAGCAGCGTCTGACCATGAGGAACCGCAGACTCTCCCATCGAGAGATATTTTTCATCATTTTTAGAAAAACAATGAATTTTACTTTTCGTTCCCTCTATCGTAAAGTTTTCCCATGACATGTAGCACACAGATGGTGCGGCGCCCTGATGGCCGCGCCCGTGTGCACGTTTACGGTATCAGACCAGGCAAACAAGAGAGAAGGGCACGAAGATGCGACTTCTAGACCGCACGGCGTTAGTGACGGGAGCTTCCCGGGGGATTGGGCGGGCCATTGCCCTGGCCCTGGCCGCAGAGGGGGCGGATGTGGCGGTGAATTACCTGTGCAGTGAGACCCCTGCCAAGCAACTGGTGAAAGAGATCGAGGAGATGGGCTGTAAAGCCCTCCTTATCCAGGGCGACGTGGGCGATTATGACGATGCCTGTCACATGGCGCGTGAGATTGCTAGCGGCTTCGGACATCTCGATATGTTAATTAACAATGCCGGTATCACATCGGACCGCAGCTTTTCCAAAATGGACCAGGCTGCCTGGCGCAAAGTGATGACCACCAATCTGGACGGTGTGTTTAACTGCACGAAGGTGTTTATAGACGGCATGATCGTACAGGGCTGGGGCCGTGTCGTGAACGTCACCTCGGTGATTGGCCAGATCGGCAACTTTGGCCAGGTGAATTATGCCTCGTCCAAAGCCGGTGTGGCCGCCTTCACCAAGTCCCTCGCCAAGGAGGTGGCGGCGAAGGGCATCACGGTTAACGCCATTGCCCCGGGTTTCATCGAGACGGAAATGATTCGCACCGTTCCTGAGAAGATCCGCACCAAGTTGCTCGAGCAAATCCCCATGCGGCGTTTTGGTCGG
>WNEY01002878.1_pt1 | contig 13110 bp, 8 predicted proteins | sample 5400531 | NCBI WGS metagenome assembly WNEY01 (sample SAMN13153338, study PRJNA577476) | soil metagenome | isolation source: 200 cm saprolite under Douglas fir tree site 1 | place: USA:California | collected 2015-04-18
TCGGCCCGTGCCCCGAACCATCCCTTCTACAACGACAATGGTCTGGTCGTCGTCTTCGGCGTGAATGGAACGAACCTTACCAAGGTAGGCGAAGCCAAGATCGGGAAATGGAATCAGGGCGTGGTCTGGAGCCGCGACGGCAAGACCTTGCTCGCGCAGAACATGGTCGAAAATTCGCTCTCGGTCCTGAGCTTCGACGGCAAGAACCTGAAGGTCACGGGCGAGATCAAGGTCAAGGGCGGACCAGCGGGTCTGCGTACGTCGGAACGCTGAGCCGTGCCGGGGCGCCGTCGAAGCGCTCCGGTTGACGGGGAGGGCGGCTCCCCGAGCGATCAGTAGGTCCCGCCCGGTCCGTAGCCGAAGCGGTAGTTGAGGCCGAACTTGATCAGGTGGATGCGCTGGCGGATGTCGACGGATTCGTTCGCGCCGATGAGGGCGAGCAGGCCGGGGAACGCCGTCGCGCGCGTGCCGAAGTCGAGATAGTCGTATTCGACCTTGGCCGACCAGTTGCCGTAGAAGGCGTGCTCGAAGCTGGTGTCATATTTGTCGTGCACCCAGGCGCCGCCGCCCTTCACGAACACCAGCGTCCGGTCGAAGGCAAAGCCAAGCCGGCCGGCGACCGTGCCGAGCCAATCGACCTTGGTACGACAATTGACGAGCGCGACCGGACTTGCGATCACGCAGTTGTCTTTTCCTTCGAGGTCGGCCCAGCTGAACTGCGCTTCCGCGCCCAGGACCAGCGAGGCCACCTGGTAATTGACTCCGACCTGGCCGCCGCCGAGAAAACCGGTCCCCACATAGTTGTTGTCATTGACGATCAGCACCGGAACGCCGGCGGTGAAGGTCTGCTCCTTCAGGAACCAGCCGGCGCCCGCGTGCGCGCCGATATAGAAGCCGGTCCAGCTGAAGGGCGTGGCCATCGGCGGAAGTGGCCTGTAGGGCGGTAGGTCGGCGGCGGACGCGGTCTGCGCAAAGGCGGCCAAAACCGCCGAAACCGCGAGCAGCTTGGGAACCCGACGCATGGCAATCCCCCCTTGATTCGGGCCATCGATCATCGGGTTCGTAATTACGATCGATAATGCATTGGTTTACATTGCGTGTGAGCATGCGGATTTGCCGGCGCTGTTGCCCGGACGCAACATTCGCGTTTACTTCCCGTTAACGATGGCGGCAGCGTCCGCTTTTTTGCGCGTTCTTCTCGAGGAGGGGCGTCGATATGGAGATGACGCAGTCCGATTGCGAGTGGTCGCCGGTCACTGGGCAATTTATTTTTCGCAGTCTTTCGCGGGCGATATCGGCCTCTACATGGCGGGCATAGTGCCGCGCCTGTCCCAGCCCCCCCTCATGCGCGGCATGAAAGAAGCCCCGGTGCGTCTGTTGCCGGGGCTTCGCTTTGCGAGGGAGCGCGATTCGCCCGCGCGATCGGCGCAACGCTCCGTCTTGGGGGCCGCAGATGAGCTCCGTTTTTGCACCTAAAGTCGGATACCAAACAGACAACGCCTCCCAGCCCGCGTTACGCAATGGGCCGGGAGAGCGGTCCGCGGGCGGGTCGAACGCTCAAATCATTCCTTCCGGCGTGCCGGGCGCGAGCCGGCAAGCCTGATTTCTGACGGTCCGGGACCACCATGCCGATCTATCGCTTGCTGCAGAACCACGCGTTCGGACCCGACGAGATCGGTATCCTCACCACCGCCTTCGAGGAGGCCTTGCAGACTTTGCGCCTGGTCGATCGGACGGACCCGGCGACGGAGATGGTCGCCAGGAAGATCATCGAGCTCGCGCAGCAAGGCGAGCGCGATCCCGTGCGGTTGCGCGAGCGCGCTCTGAAATTCCTGTCGGAATAATGCCGACGGCGGGCAGCCGGTGAAACTGCCCCGGTCGCAACGGCAATTTGGCGAGGAGCTGCATCACGAGATACCCGATGCCGCGCGGACACGAGGGCTGCCTGGCCGCGACCGAGAAGCCGACTGCGTTTGCTGCGATCTTGACTGTGCTTCGCCGACACGCTCGCTCGCCACGAGCTTCTTGAGTTCGGGCAAGCAGGACCCGCAATTGGTGCCAGCGCGCAGCAGCTCGCCGATCTCCTCGACGCTTATTGCCTCTCTGGATGCGAGAGCATCGCGGACGGCGGAGAGACCAACGCCAAAGCACGTGCAGACGATGGGGCCGATAGGACGCATGCCGTTTGCGGGCCGCCCCGAGAGCAGTGCGCGGCGTTCGTGGTCAGCCAAGGTGTCGGCTTCGAACAGGACCTTGATCGTGTCCCATTGCGGAGCGGCGTCCGCGGGACCAACGAACAGGCAGCCTTCGAGCCGACCGTCGGCATACGCGGCTGCACGATAAACGCCGCGTTGTCCGTCGATATACTCGGCAAGTCCGCCATGGGCCTCGAGCAGGCTGGGCGCCGCCTTGCGCCAAAAGGTTGGGCTCTCGTTGGTGGCGATCAGAGTTCCAAAACCTCCAGCAAGTGCGACGCGTGCCCACCAAGTGCCGGCAGGAAGCTCGGGCGCTCGCCGCGTCAGTGCGAAGCCACGGCGGCAAAACATGACCGCCGCGATGGCCGCCCGCGATGCCTTGGCCTCCGGCTGGCCCGAGAACGGATCGGTCACGGGGGTCACGAGATCGCCGACCCGTGCCGATGAAGCTGTTTCATCGCTCCAGTGGATGGGCGCGAACAGCGATCCCGGCTGCTGCCCTTCGTCGATCACCACCTTGAGCACGCAGGAACCATGCTCGGTCGACACTCTGGCAAGGCCGTCTTGGACGAGACCCGCGGTCTTGGCATCGGCCGGGTGAATTTCGACGAACGGCTCGGGCAAGTGCACGCCGAGCTTTGGGCTCGTGCCCGTGCGCGTCATGGTATGCCATTGATCGCGTATCCGTCCGGTGTTCAGATGGAACGGGTAAGTTGCGCTTCTTTTCGCCTTGAGCGCCGGCTTGTCCGGAGCGATGAACCGTGCCTTGCGGTTGGCGGTGTAGAAATTTCCGCCTGCAAAGAACCGCGCGCCGGACCCGGCTGCGTCCGTTCGAACCGGCCATTGCACTGGAGCGAGCGCATCGAACTCTTCGTCGGTGAGACGCGCGAGTCCACCGATATCGAAATCGCGCCGTCCGCCGTTTTCGAAGCTCGACAGCCGGGCGTGTTCGCGGAATATCTCGGCCGTCGACCGATACCGAAAGGCGTCGGCAAAACCCATGCGGCGGGCGACTTCGCTGACGATCCACCAGTCGGGCTTTGCTTCACCGGGGAGGGGCAGGAAAGGACGCTGGCGAGAAATGCGCCGCTCGGAATTGGTGACCGTTCCGTCCTTTTCACCCCACGCGGCGGCCGGCAGCACGATGTGGGCGCCGGAGTTCACCGTGTCGTTGGAACGCACGTTCTCGGACACGACGAACAGCTCGAGCTTCTCCAGCGCTTTTCGCATCGCCCGAGCGCGCGGAAGCGAGACTGCGGGATTCGTTCCCATCACCCACAGCCCCTTGATGGCGCCGCGCTCGATCGCCTCGAACATCTGCACCGCCTTGAGCCCCTCGGCAGCCACCATGTTGGAAGCCGACCAAAAGCGACCGACGCGATCGACCTCGTCACGTGAAAATCCCATGTGCGCGGCAAGCTGGTTGGCAAGCCCACCGACCTCTCGTCCGCCCATGGCATTCGGTTGACCGGTCAGGGAGAACGGCCCCATGCCGGGCTTTCCAATCCGGCCGGTTGCGAGATGGCAATTGATGATCGCGTTGACCTTGTCAGTGCCTTGCGCCGACTGGTTGACGCCCTGCGAGAAGCACGTCACGACTCGTGATGTGGTGCGGAACAACTCAAAGAAGCGCGACACCTCCGACTTCCGCAATCGCGTGGCTTGCGTGATTCCCGCCATGCTCGGCGCGATCGCGCGCGCCCCGGCGAGCGCATTTTCGAAGCCCGCCGTGTGGTTGTCGATGTAGCCGAAATCAAGCGCCTGCTTGTCGGCAAGGTAGACCAACAGCCCGCAAAACAGCGTGGTGTCTTTCCCAAGCGCGATCGGAAGAAACAAGTCGGCATCTTCGACGGTCGCAGTCCGACGCGGATCGATGACGACGATCTTCGCACCACGCTCGCGCCGGTTCTTGACCATCCGCTGATACAGCACCGGGTGACACCAGGCGGCATTCGAGCCGACGAGCACGATCAAATCGGCCTGATCGAGATCCTCGTATGTTCCAGGCACGGTGTCCGAGCCGAAGGCCCGCCGGTGGCCGGCAACGGACGAGGCCATGCATAGCCGCGAATTGGTGTCGACATTTGCAGAGCCGATGAAACCCTTCATCAGCTTGTTGGCGACATAGTAGTCCTCGGTGAGCAACTGACCGGAGAGATAGAAGGCGATCGCGTCGGGACCGTCGCGATCGATGATACGCTTGAAGCCGCCGGCCACGTGGTCGAAGGCGCGCGGCCAGTCGATCCGTGCCAGGCTGCCGTCAGCCTGACGCAGCAAGGGATGAAGAAGGCGTCCGGCATGTCCGAGGGTCTCGCCAAGGGCAGAGCCTTTCGAGCACAGACGGCCGAAATTCGCCGGATGTGCCGGATCGCCGGCAATGGCAGCGCCACCCTGTCCGTCCGGACGTGCCAGCACGCCGCAGCCCACCCCGCAATAGGGACACGTCGTGCGGACCGCCGGTAAAGGATGGACGGGGGCGTTCATCGATCCTCGACGCGTCGACTTCGCTGGACGAGACGATCACGGCGCATCGCCATCCTCACGCCGCGACTCGGATTGACGGCCCGCCGCCGAACACAAGATCGCCGCGCAGGCGCTCGATCGATGATGCAGAGCGAATCAGATCGAGATACCAGAGGGCGTCGGATGAATCGCCGAACAGGACGGCGCCGATGAGCCTGTCGCCGGCGATGACGAGCTTCCTGTAGACTCCCAGTTCAGGATCGCTCAGCACGATCTCTTCGGAACCGGCAGCGGCGCCCAGGAAGTCGCCGGCAGAGAATAGGTTGACCCCCGACACTTTGAGATTGGTTGCCAGCACGCTGCCCGGATATCGCGCGTTTTCGCCCGCCAGGCGTCGCGCCAGCATCTGCGCCTGTTCGTGTGCGGGCTCCACCAAGCCATAACAGGCCCCCCGATGCTCGGCGCATTCGCCGATCGCATGGATTGCGCGAACGCCCGTTTCGACATTGTCGTCAACGACAATGCCATGGTTGACGGCGAGCCCTGCCTCGCGCGCAAGCTCGACGTTGGGTTGCACGCCGACCGCAACGACCACGATATCGGCGGGGATCACCGAGCCATTGGCCAACTCGACGCCCTCGACGCGGCGGTCGCCGACGATCCGCATGGTTTTCGACTCGAGCATCACCGCAATGCCCTTTGCCTCGACCGCGCACTTGAGCATGAGCCCGGCGTGTCGATCGAGCTGGCGCTCCATCAGCCTGTCGGCGAGATGGATCACGGTGACGTTGGCACTTGCCTTGGCGAGCCCGTAAGCGGCCTCGAGGCCCAGGAGGCCCCCGCCGATGACGACGGCGCGCGTCCCGGCGGACTTGGCGGACGCAATCGCATTGACATCGTCGATATCGCGGAAGGTGCGGACGCCCGGCAATCCCATTCCCGGAATGTCGAGCCTCAGGGGACGCGAGCCGGTCGCGAAGATGAGTCTGGAAAATGCAAGCTTTACACCGTCTGCAAGCGTAACGGTGCGCCCGATCGGATCTACCGAGGCCGCGCGCACGCCGTATCGCAGCGTCACACCGCGGGTGCGCCACCAGGCGGCCGGCCTGAGCTCAAGGTCCGAGAATTCGACCTCTTCCGCGAGCAAAGCGGAAAGCAAAACGCGATTGTAGGCGAGTCGCGGTTCCTCCCCGATCACCGCGATCGCGAAGCGGCCAAGCGCACGTTTCGCCAACTCTTCGACGAAACGTGCCGCGGCCATGCCGTTTCCGATGACGATGAGGGGCTCGCCCATCGGATTCCTCACGCCGCGGCGCGTGCCGCTGTCCGCCCCTTCGCGCCATGCTCGAATTCATCGAGGAAGGACAGCAGCTCTCGCCGATAGTCGTCGTAGTGCTCCAGGCGTCCTCTCCCAGACGACAACTGTGCCGATCAGATCGGCGTCTTCATTGACGCCACCCGGCCATAGAAGGATCAATTTACATGCCAGTTGGGGTGCGGCGACTTTTCCGATGTAACTTCAATATGTTATTGTCCTGCCGGCGACTTTCGGCAGCGCGCTAAAAGCTCATCACTGCACAATGTGCATGCGCCTCGCTTACGGCTTGTGCATTGCAGCAAGTAGCCCACGGCTGCGGCAGAGGTTAGGGCCACTTGTCAGGACCCCATTGCGGGGCCATTGCGGCGGGGATGACAGGTGACATGAGAGCACCGCCGCGGCCGGGCGCGGGCTCAGCCGCTCGCAGGCGGCCCGGTCCGCCATCGCAGCTCCCGTTGCGGATACGGGATCTCGATGCCGGCCTGCCGAAATCTCTTGATGATCGCGTGATAGACGTCGCTCTTGACCGACAGGCTCTTCTCGACGTCGGTCACGACGCAACGCAGCTCGAACTCGAGCGCACTGTCCCCGAAACCCAGGAGAAACGCGGCCGGAGGCGGCGACTGGACGATCTGGGGATGGCCGCGGGCGATCTCGGTCAGGATGTCGCCGACCTGGGCGGCGTCGCTCTCGTAGGCGACCCCGACCTTGATGACGATCCGCCCCAGCGTGTTGGCGCGCGTCCAGTTCTTCACCACGCCGGTGATGAACTCCGAGTTCGGAATGATCACGCTCGCCCGATCGAAGGTCTCGATCTCGGTCGCCCGCACCCGGACCCGCCTGACCCAGCCCTCCTCGCCCTTGACCACGATGGAATCGCCGACCCGGATCGGCCGCTCGGTCAGCAGGATCAGGCCGGACACGAAGTTCGATACGATCGACTGCAGCCCGAACCCGATGCCGACCGAAAGGGCGCCGGCGATCAACGCGATCTTCTGCAGGTCGAATCCGAGCCCGGTCAACGCCAGCGATATCGCGGTGATCGCGCCGACATAGCCGAAGATCGTCACGATCGAGAGCTGGAGGCTCGGCTCGATCCTGGTGCGCGGCAGCAACTCCGCCTCGAGCCAGCGCTGCACGATGCGCGTGACGACCAGCAGCAGCACCAGGACGAGGAGGGCGGTCAGCACCGATCGAAACGACAGATGCAGCTCCCCGATCTTGAACCCGAACGGGATGTTGCGGATGGTGTCGAACAGATCGGCGGTCGATACTTCCCAGGGGCCGATGATCAGGAGGAAGGAGAGCACGACCAGCAGCACGCGGATCATCGCTGACAGCAATGCTCCGCCGAGACCGAGGCCGCGGGCGCTGATGCCGAGGCTGGCCGCGAGCCTCTGTCCCCTGGTCGTCTGCTCGCCGATCGTCGCAAAGAACGCCTGCGTGACGACGAGCAGCAGGTAAAGCGCCCCGAACGCCGCCGCGGCGACGATCACCCTGAGCGACACGAACGCAGCGAGCCCGGCATAGCCGGCGACCAGCGCCAGGACGATCGCGGCCGCCGTCAGCAGGCCCAGCGGGTGGGCCCAGGCGGCGGCCACCAGGACCCCGCCGCGCAGCTTGCGAATCTGCCCCAACCGGACGACGAGGTGGACCAGGAACGCGGCGGTCGCCGCCGCGAACAAGGCGTTGGTGGCAATGGTGACGACTAGCGGCGCGAACAGGGTCTTGTGCATGATCTGCAGCGGAATCAGGACGCCGAGCGCGCGTGACGCCCAGACCAGATGATTATGGAAGCACTGCGCGGTCTCGTCGTCCTCGTGCAGCAGTCGACGTTCCGGCTTTTCAGGCGCAAACAGCGCGCGCGCCACGCCGTGACCGAAGGCGGCGGCCGCAATTCCGGCAACCAGGCCCTGGGCGATCGTCTCGAGACGGTCGGTCAGCAGCCCCAAGGTCTCCACTGCCAACAGCGCCAGGAGGCTCGCCGCCGAGGTCCGGGCCGCGAGCCAGACGAACACCCACAGCGCCATCCAGGCTTTCGCCGAACGGGTATCGTAGGGGCCGGCGAATGGACCGGCCGACAGCCGCGGGAACCACCACCGGTTCATTGCGATCGCGACGGCTGCAATGGCAAGCAAGACGAGAGCGGCCGCGGCGACGCGTCCGCCGTCGGCACGTTCGCTCGTCCAGGCCTCCATCAGCAGCCGCGCGCTGCGCAGCTCGGTCGGCAGCGCATTGAACGCCGCCAGCCAGAAGAACGGATCGAGCGCGCTCGCACTGCGCGCGAACAGCTCGCTGGCGTACAAGGCGTGGCGCTTCTGGGCTACGCGCTCGCTGAGCTGATCGATTCTGACCGCGAGGACGCGGGCCTGCTTCAAGGCGCCGTCGAGCTCGCCGAACGTGGCGGTGAGCTCCTCGCGCTCGTTCGCAATTTCCGGGGTCTCGGGCGGCGCGTCCTTCGCCGGCGGGGGGCCGAGCTGCTTCAGCCGCTCCTCGAGGTCGCGCGCGCGCGGCTCGATCTCGTCGATCTTGCCCCGCAGGGTGTCCATCGCGGCGTTGAGGTTTTGCCGGACGCCGGCGAGCGCCTCGGCGGTGACGTCGTCACGACCGACCGTCGCCTCGATCTCGTCGAGCGTGTCCTTGATCGTCTCCAGCCACGCCGTTTCCGATGCCTCCGCGGAGGCCCTGCCGGCCAGCGCGGCGCCGGCGGCGACAAGCACGGCGATCAACGCCCAATGGGCGAGCCTCCAGCGAACCGCCCGCCCGGCGCCCCCGATCGTCATGAGATCCTCTCCTCGCGAACCGCAACGGCGCCGATACGTGATATCGCGAAACAAGGCGATAAATTGATCGGCACATTGCCCGCATCGGCGCCATGGAGCGGTCGCCGCACGCGGCAAGCTCGGTCTGCTCCCTCCCCAACCAAACCCCGGAAGCGCGCAAGCGCGCAGCCGGCTGGGGGAGGGATTGGGGGTAGCGCGAACGAGGCACGGAATCGCCACATCGCATGCCTCCCACCCCCAACCCCTCCCCACCGCAAGTCGGGCCTGCCCGACTTGCGCACGATAATGCGCAACCCGGGCACGCCCAGGGTTGCGTGGGGAGGGGAGCACACCGAATTCGTTGCGCCACTGACACGAACCGGACAGTCGTGGGACGAGCCCGGCCACGACGACGCGAGATCGCCGGCCCGGCGCGAGCCCACCGTTGGATCGCCGGTCCGAACTTTATTTCGCGCCGGTCCTGCGGCATAATCCTGCCGCATCAGGAAAGGCGGCCGCCGTGGGACATCGACTGATCAGTGCGCTGATATTCCTCAATGCCTTGGGCCTCGCCGCATGCGTGGTCTTGATTGCCGTGGCCCTCGCCAAGGACGATGCCGCCCTCGCCGGAGAGGTCGCGCAAGGTACCTTGCTGTCGCTTCGAATGTTCGTCGCCGGGGCGGCGCTGCCGACCGTGGCATGGGGGATTTTGGCCTTCGAGTTCGACCGGTCGCACACGAAGAAGAAGCTGCTGGAATCCGCTGCCATCTACGTTCTGCTCCTCCTCTCCTTGATCGCGTTCGTCGTCGCCGGCTGGCGCCTGCCGCGGGCGTTCACGACAGCGGTGACACTCGGCTAGGGCGTTTCTCGCTCGCGTTGGGGCACCTCATCCGCTCATTCCCGCGCAAGCCGGAATCCAGGACCGCTTGCTGGGACGCTTTCGCTCTGGGTCCCCGCAACGGGGAACCCCATCGCGCGAGCGCGATGGGGGCCCCTCGCGGGGACGAGCGGATTATGCTCCGATTCCTCGGCATCCGGCTCCTTTTCACGCACCGCCTCAGATCGTCTGCCCGGCCTTGAACATGCCGTGCGGCGTGCGGTGGAGCGATTCGAACCCGGTTCTGGTGACGCGCACGAGCTCGCCGAACTGGACGCCCGCCTTCTCGTCGCGGGTGATCACGTTGGGCTGCACCACCATGCACATGTTCTCTTTCAGCGTCAGTGTCGGGGGATGCCCGGCCGGGCGGCTTTTCGAGCCGAGGATCGGCGCGAAGTAGCCGCCGCCATAGCCGTGCACGAGGTCGTCGTAGGTGGTGAAGCCGTTCTTCTCGATGACCGCGGACGCCTCGATCAGCTCCCGGGCATGAACGCCGGGGCGGATCGCCTTGGTGATCGAATCGAAGGCGGCGACGGCGGTCGCATGCAGGTCGCGGTAGAGCTGGGTGGGCTCGGCCTCGACGGTGAAGCCGCGCAGCACCTGGCCGGAATAGTCCCACCAGGCGGCGGAGAGCTCGCAGAATACGAAGTCGCCGGCGGCGATCCGGCGGCGCGAGGTGAATTGCCGCGGCACGCACACCTCGGGCGCCTGCATTGGCGTCGTCCCGATGAAGTGGATCACGTGGGCGCCGCCGAGCCCGACATAGGCGCGCTCGATCATGTTGCCGAGGTCGTGCTCGGTCATGCCCGGCCGGGTGCCGGCGATGAGCGCGGCCATGCCGGCGTCGCTGAGCACCGCGCCCACCCGCAGCCAGGAAATCTCCTCGTCCGACTTGTCGATCCGCAGCTTGATGTATTCGCCGTCGAGGCTCGTGAGCTCAAGCTTGCCTTCGAGCGCCTTCCATTTCGATCCGCTGAGCGGGCCGATCACGCCGAGGCGCCGCGCGCCGCGGCGGGCGAGCTCCTCGCCCAGCTTGACGACGCCTTTTTCCTCGCCCCAGCGGACGTCGACGCCGCGCGCGAGCAGCCGCGCCAGCGGCACGTGATTGTAGTATTCGACGAACATCGTCATCTGCTCGCCGGGCCGGAACACGAGCAGGGCCTCGGTGGTGCCCGGCCAGCTCGTCACCCAGCGCGTCGCGTTGCCGACGTTCTGCGCGCTGACGACGAGCAGGTGATCGACGCCGGCGCTCTCCATCACCCGCGCCAGCGCGTCGTGGCGGCGCTTGTATTCGGCGTCGGAGAAGCGCGGGTAGACCTGCTCGAGGATCGGGCGCAGCTCCGCCGGCAGATTGAGGATGTCGGAGGCGGCGGCGGGCATCATTCGTTGCATGGCCGCGGGCTGGCTCGAGGCGTCGGTCGCCTCGGACGCCGCGGCGGCGGTAGCGCCGGCGCCGGCGACGAGCTTGCCGAATTGACGTCGATCCATGTGCTCTCCCCCATGGGACGGAACGGGCTCCAGCGTCTTTGCGATGATTGTAGCAACGAACCGCGCGCGGTCTACCGACCGCCGCGCGACTTCGGCGCGGCGCATGGTCGCCTGCTCGTTTGCCTCCCAGTCAACGTATGATGACCTTTGTGCTTCGGTTGTGCTGCGCATCCATTCGACGCCCTTGTGCGAGGCCAGCAAGGCCGCGTACCTTCGCCCGCAAATGGGCGAATGAAACGCTGCGGAAATCGTTCGCCCCGCGAGAACGAGGAGAGAGAAGCGCCATGAGGCCGTGCCCGAGTATTGCTCGTCTTTTTGCGATCTGTCTGGCCGGAATGACGCTCGCCGGACATGCCTTTGCGCTCGACTATCCGACCCGGCCGGTGCGCTGGATCGTGACCTATCCGCCCGGTGGCGGGACCGACATCACGGCGCGCATCGTGGCGCAATGGCTGTCGGAACGACTGGGCCAGCAATTCGTCATCGAGAACAAGCCGGGAGGCGGCAACAACATCGGCACCGAGGCAGCGATCCATTCGCCCCCCGACGGCTACACGCTGATGCTGGTCAATCCGGCGAACGCGATCAATACGACGCTCTATCCGAAGCTGTCCTTCAACTTCATCCGCGATATCGCGCCGGTGGCCGGGATCATGCGGGTGCCGAACGTGATGGAGGTCAATCCATCGGTCCCGGCCAAGACGGTGGCCGAGTTCATCGCCTATGCCAAGGCCAATCCGGGCAAGATCAATTGGGCGACCTCAGGCAACGGCACCTCGGTCCATCTCTCCGGCGAGCTGTTCAAGATCATGACCGGCGTCGAGCTCACCCATATCCCGTACAAGGGCTCGGCGCCGGCGCTCACCGACCTGATCGCGGGCACCGTGCACGTCATCTTCGACAACATGCCGCCCTCCCTGCCGCATATCCGGGCCGGCACGCTTCGTGCGCTCGCGGTGACGACCAATGTACGGTCCGACGCGTTGCCCGAGATTCCGACCGTCGCCGAGACGGTGCCGGGTTACGAGGCGAGCGCCTTCTACGGAGTGGGCGTGCCGAAGGGTACCCCGCCCGAGATCATCGACAAGCTCAACAAGGAGATCAACGCCGGTCTCGCGGATCCGAGGATGAAGGCGAGGCTCGCCGAGCTCGGCGGCATGCTGACCCCCGGCACGCCGGAAGACTTCGGCAAGCTGGTCGCCGGGGAAACCGACAAGTGGGCCAAGGTGATCAAGACCGGCGGCGTGACGCTGGAATAGCTGATCTGCTCGACGGACTCGGGCCCATGAACCGTAAGCGCCCCGAAGACCTGCGCAGCCATCGCTGGCTCGGCGTCAGCGATCTGCGCTCGTTCGGCCACCGCTCGCGGCTGCGCCAGATCGGCTACGACGCCGAGGACTGGGCCGGCCGGCCGGTGATCGGCATCATCAACACCTGGAGCGAGATCAACGCCTGTCACGCGCATCTGCGCGCGCGCGCCGAGAACGTCAAGCGCGGGGTGCTGCAGGCCGGCGGCTTCCCGATCGAGCTGCCGGCGATGTCGCTGGCGGAGCCGTTCGTCAAGCCCTCGACCATGCTCTATCGCAATTTTTTGGCGATGGAGGCGGAGGAGCTGCTGCGCAGCCATCCGCTCGACGGCGCGGTGCTGCTCGGCGGCTGCGACAAGACCACGCCCGGCCTGATCATGGGCGCGATCAGCATGGGCATACCGGCGATCTATGTGCCGGCCGGCCCGATGCTGCGCGGCAACTGGCGCGGCGAATATCTCGGGTCGGGCTCCGACGTCTGGAAGTACTGGACCGAGAAGCGCGCGGGCAACATCACCGAGGAGCAGTGGAACGAGATGGAGGGCGGCATCGCGCGCTCCTTCGGCACCTGCATGGTGATGGGCACGGCGGCGACCATGATGGCGATCGCCGAGGCGCTCGGCCTGACCCTGCCGGGCGCCTCCTCGATCCCGGCGGCGGACTCGAGCCATCCGCGCATGTGCGGCGTCGCCGGCCGGCG
>WNEY01013802.1_pt1 | contig 13108 bp, 8 predicted proteins | sample 5400531 | NCBI WGS metagenome assembly WNEY01 (sample SAMN13153338, study PRJNA577476) | soil metagenome | isolation source: 200 cm saprolite under Douglas fir tree site 1 | place: USA:California | collected 2015-04-18
GAGCTTCTTCGCTCATCGTGGTTACATCCTCGCCGAGCACGTAAATTCGGCCGCTATCCGGTTTCACCAGACCCATGGCCAATTTAAGGATGGTGCTTTTACCCGCGCCTGCGATGCCAAAGATTGCCTTGGTTTCACCACGGTTGAGCTGAAAAGAGATTCCGTTCAGGACGGAGTTGCTTTCGAATGCAATGGAGACGTCTTCGAAGACAATCACCGGTGATTGTCTTTGTTCAGTTGTGCGAAGCGGACTCTCGACGGCAGTGGGAGGCGCGGCCATGATTCAGCGGTACCCGAAGACGGACAATATCAGCCGGGTCGCGAAAAAATCCACCGCGATAATAAGAACCGAAGACGCAACCACCGCTTGCGTGGTTGCTCGCCCTACGCCTTGAGTGCCTCCACGGGCGGAAATTCCGTAGTAGCACCCCACGGTGGCAATAATGAAGCCGAAGAGCACAGGCTTCATCAGGCCAGTGAAGACATCCTGGAACACAAGAACCTGCCAGGCGGAACTCCAGTACTGATGCGCGTCTATGCGAAACATCAAGGTGGCAACTATGCCGCCTCCGACCAGCCCCACGAAATCGGAAATGATAGTCAGAAAAAAGAGCATAAACACGGTCGAGATCACTCTCGGCGTGACCAACTTCTTTGTCGGATCGGTGCCCAAGGCGCGCATGGCGTCAATCTGTTCGGTCACGACCATTGAGCCGATTTCACTGGCCATCCCGGAAGAGTTTCTTCCTGCAACCATCAATCCGGTCAAAACCGGGCCGAGTTCCGTCACCATGCCAACCGAGACCAATTGCCCGATGAGACTGAGCGACCCGAATCTCTCGAGCGTATGCGCGCTGTTCAGCGCCAGCACGGCGCCGGTGAACGTGCCCGTGAGCACCACGATCGGAAGAGAACCCACGCCGATCAAATCGGCCTGCTGGATCATGTCGGCAAAGTAGCGTGGATGGCGAAAGAGATTGGCGAGCGACCGCCCCGCGAGCAGGGAATAATCCTGGACGGATTGAACGATATCTTTCGCGAAGTCGGTGGGAGAAGTCAGTTCCATGAAAGACGCGCTCTCAGGGAAATATAGCAGAGAAGTCTTCAAGGATCAGTGCTCAGGGTCGCTACGAGCCTGACTTGGCAAGGCCGTTTAGATATTTGAATGGGAAAGTGAATGCCAGTGTCTTAGGAAGCGGAGATCCGAAGTCCGATGCTATTTTCCTATTCCCGCCCTTTGCGCTTAATCTCGATGCTCAGCCGTTTGATTTTTTGGTTTAGGGTCGAGAGTGGAACGTGGAAGCGCTCGGAAGCTTCCGTTTGATTCCAGTTGCATTTCTCCAGCATGTCTACGATGATGTGCCGCTCGCAGTCTTCCATGATATCGAACAGGGAGGCGTCTCCGCGATGTTCCAGCAGCGGGAACGTCGTGCCACGCCCGGCGATCTGATCGGGAAGCAGTTCGGGCCCGATCTCGAGCCCCGAAGAAAGCACCACGGCACGTTCTATCACGTTCTCCAGTTCGCGGACGTTGCCCGGCCACGAGTAAGATAGCAGCGGACGCAACGCCTCTGTCGTGATGCGCCGCACCGGACGTTCATTTTCTTCCGAGTACTTGTTCAGGAAGAACTCGACCAGCAGCGGAATGTCTTCCTTGCGCTGGCGCAGCGGTGGAAGATCAATAGTAATCACATTCAGCCGATAGAATAGGTCTTCGCGGAACTTGCCTTCGCGAACATGCTGCTTGAGATCGGCGTTGGTGGCAGCGATGATACGCACATCCACTTGAATTTCGTGCACGCCGCCAAGGTGCATGAATTTTCGGTCCTGGAGAACGCGGAGAATCTTGCTTTGCGTGTCCAGGCTCATGGTGCCAATCTCGTCCAGGAACAGGGTCCCGCGATCGGCGATTTCAAATAAGCCCTTCTTGGACGCTATGGCGCTTGTAAATGCCCCTTTTACGTGCCCGAAGAGCGTGGACTCTAGTAAATCGGGCGGCATGGAGCCTGTATTAACTGGAACGAAGGGGCGGTCGCGGCGAGGCGAATGCAGGTGAATAGCTTTGGCGATGAGCTCTTTGCCGGTCCCGCTCTCACCTTGCAGCAGCACCGTGGAACGGCTGGCGGCGACTTGCGCCACCAGATCGAAAATCTTCAGCATGGGCTCGCTCTTGCCCACAATATTTTCGAAGTTGTAACGCTGCTTCAGCGCTCGCTTGAGTTGGACATTTTCTTCTTCCGCTCGATGCCGGGCGACTGCGGTTCGCACGTCGGCGAGCAACTTCTCGTTATCCCAAGGTTTCTGGACGAAGTTGCTGGCGCCGGCTTGCATCGCCCTCACTGCGTTCTCAACCGTGCCGTAAGCCGTGATCATAATCACGGAGAGATGCGGATCGTGAGCATGAATCTCGGCGAGAAGGTCAATGCCATTGCGGTCGGGCAGCGCCAGGTCGAGCAGAACAAGATCGAAGCTCCCATCACCAAGGCGAGCAAGGCCCTCTTCACCGCTGCTGGCGGATTCCACTGCGTAGCCCTCAAGCTCCAGCAGAGTTTCCAGCGATTCGCGGATGGCAGCTTCGTCGTCGATGATCAACACTGTCCCCGAGCGTGAAGCATGCGCTTCGCCGGGGTGTCGCATGATGACCACTGCTTCAGACATTGACTGCCTTCCTCATCAGCGGGAATTCGAGATAAAACGTCGTGCCTTCGCCAGGATGACTTTCGACCCGAATTTTTCCCGCGTGCTCCTGAATAATGCCGTAAGTGACCGAAAGTCCAAGCCCAGTACCTTTGCCTTGGCCTTCGCGAGGCGCGGATTTAGTGGTGAAGAACGGGTCGTAAATACGATGAACGTGTTCCTGCGCTATACCGCTGCCAGTATCGGAAACCATCACACTGACCCCGTCACCGTTGGATGTCACGACACGTAAAGTTCCGCCTGACGGCATGGCATCGCGAGCATTCAGGAACAGATTGAGAAACACCTGCTGCAATCTTCCGGGGTTGCCGTTGATGAGCGGCAGGCTATGGGAAAGCTCATCTTCGACGCGAATCTTGGCCGTTTTGAACTGGTGCTCGAGCAGAGCCAATGTATCGTGGATGATCTTGTTCACGTCAACATCGGTAAACTCCGCGCCACTTGTGCGCGAGAAGTTCAGCAGATTGTTGACGATTTCGGAAGCGCGGAAGGTTTGCCGCGTAATTTTTTCGAGCAATGCTCCTTTCTGGGGATCTGCCTGCAATTGTTTGGACAGCATTTGCGCATAGGACGAAATGACGGCAAGGGGCGTATTCACCTCATGCGCGACGCCTGCGGCCAGCAGGCCAATCGAAGATAGCTTGTCAGCTTGCGAGAGCTGCGACTCGAGTTCCACGCGCTCGGTAATGTCATCCATGATGATCAACCTGCCGATCACGTTGAATTTCTTCGTGACCAGTGGCGCTATAGCGACGTTCACCGTGCGAATCTCGCCTGTGGGAGTATCGAGCCGGAACTTGTATAAATTGTGAATACCAGGATTCTGCCGCACGCGGTAGAACTCTTCGACAAACGAAGCAGGGAACACTTCGCTCAGCGGGCGTGTCAGCGACTGCCAGCGGGGAAGCGCGTACATCACTTCCATCTGCGAATTCCAGGATTCGATGCGGTCAGCTAAATCGACCGCCAGCACGCCAACATTTATCGACTCGACGATGTTCTCGTTGAAATCCTTCAGGCGTTCGTACTCAACGGCCTTCTGCTCAAGCGAAGCATACAATCGGGCATTCTGGATGGCGATACCGAGGTATCCCGCCAGAGTTTCCAGCAACTCGACATCTTCGCTGGAGAGAAAATCCCCTTCTGCGGTTTTGCCCAAACCGAGGAATGCGATGGTCTTCTGCCGCGCGCGGCAGGGAATGTAATAGTTCAGGTCCAGCTTGGCGATGGTCTCCTGGGCTGATGGCGTTTCGCGCGGAACGAGATGTGTGTTCTCGAAGAACAAGTGCCCGGCTTCCATTTCTGGCCGCGGCGCGCTCAGGAATTCCAAGTTCAGCCCGGAGGTCCGCGTTAAGCCCAATGATTTCGCCAGCACAAAGTGTTGCGGCGCATCGGCAGAAAGAAAGACTGCCACATGTTGTACCAGCAGAGTTCGGCAGAGGCGATCCACGACGGAACTAAGCATCTTGTCCAGATCCGTCTCAGAATTCAGTTCGCGGCCGAACTCAATGAGAGTTTTTCTGTAGTCGTAGCGGGTGCGATAAAAGAACTGATCGATACGTTCTTGAATCCATTTGCGAACCGGGTCGAACAGCAGCGCAGTCACCACGATCGCCAGGATCATGCCCGCCGGACCCGAACTGGGCACGCGAGCATGGACCAACTCCGCGACCCCTGCAACCACCGCAAAATAGGCTCCCACGATTGCCGCTGCCGCCAAGGTGTACACCATGCCGCGCTTGAAGATCAGGTCCACGTCCATCAAGCGGTAGCGGAATATCGCGTAGCCGAAGGTCAGCGGCAGTAAACCAAGCGACAGCACCGACACTTTCATCGCCGTGGTCGGCATCGCGCCCGTCAGATAGGGAATGACGTAAAACAGCGTGAACGGCACCACCGCCAGAATGGTTCCGCGCGTCACCCACTTAAGCTGCTGGCGCAAAATCGGCGTGCTTGCGCGGCGATAGCTATATAGCAGGACGACGGCAGCCGCGATGAAATACGTGGCCAGGTACGCCATCTGCGTCCTGTCGAGGCTCCAGCGTAGGCTCTCGCTTGCCTGCACGAGCCTGATCGCCAGAATTTGCCGGATCAAGAGCACCAGCCCCGGGAAATAGACCAGCGGAATCAACCACTGATGCTTGCTGACGAACTGCCGCTTTTCAGGAAAGGTCAGAACAAAATGCAGGAAGAGTGCTGGTTGCAAAAGCCAAGCAGTGACGTTGACCCAGTAGATTGTCCAATCGAAATCGTTCAGCTTTCCGGTGTACTTGAACGCATAGAAGACAAACGACACCAGGCAGAAAATGTAAAAGTGAGTCGAGCCCGGCGCGGTCCAGCGCCGCAGGAGAACATAGATTCCAATGCCGAGGTAGATGAGGGCGATTAGCCGCAGCCAGCTATTCAGAGAGCGATCCGCCGGAATCAGAATTACCGTTGTATCGAGGGGAACCGACTGCCGCAGCAGCGAGTACGTTGCCTTCGACCACGGACCAACACGATAAAGCTGACGAATCAAGCCGGGAGCAGCTTTGACTTCGTGCTCGTTCACCGCAACCAGTTGGTCGCCCTGTTTGATTCCAGCTCTGGCACCGGGACCAGACGCCTCAACGCGATCTGCGAACAAGCTCCCGTTGTGCTCCATCCACGAGACGCCGTCATAAGGGATCTGAAACTCAGGCTCCTTCTGGAAGTTAATCCAGGCGAGCACCACGGCAGCCGTAGTAAGCAGAATCAACAGGCCAGCGGTAAAGCGGAGTTGAAAATCCCGGTTCATGGGCCGCAACGGCGAAGCAGATCTCGACAGAACACTGCCGCGAGGTGAGTTGAGCATTTTCGCTGCCACGCGCTGGGACATGAGGGTACTTCTAAGTGCCGTGGGACACTTGACTTCCACGATTATAGAAGCTCGTATTGGCCAACGCTATGATTTTTGGAAGGATTCTCTTGCATTTGGTAAGCCTACCCATAACAGAAATTTACAGTTCACGTCCCATCCAGTTCCTGATTTCGATGGCACTTCGCAAGCCCGCGTTCGGTTAGGTACGCCCCTCTTCGGTACAATCGTCTTTCTCTATGCCAGACACGAACGAAATCATCGAGCGCGAACGTCAGTTTCTGCTTCAGACCTACCACCGCTACCCGCTGGTCCTCCAGCGCGGCAAAGGCGTTTTTCTCTACGATCTGGACGGCAAACGCTATCTCGATTTCGTAGCCGGTCTGGGCGTGAATGCGCTGGGCCATGCGCATCCGCGAATCGTGAAGGTAATCCGCGAACAGGCCGCACGAGTAATTCACCTTTCGAATCTCTATTACAACGAGTTTCAAGGGCTGCTGGCCGAAAAGCTTTGTCGATTATCCGGCCTGCAGCGTGCGTTCTTCTCCAACAGTGGTACTGAAGCTATAGAAGGCTCGATTAAGCTGGCGCGGCTGGCGGGTCATCGCATCGGTGGCCAGGCCAAGAGTCAACTAGTTGGCTTGGAAGGCTCGTATCATGGGCGAACCTTCGGCGCCATGTCATTGACCGGACAAGATAAATACCGCAAGGGATTCGAGCCGCTGTTGGAAGACGTGAAGTTTGTCCCCCGCAACGATCTCAAAGCGCTGCGGGCCGCCGTGAATGACAACACCTGTGGAATAGTTCTTGAACCGATCTTCGGAGAAGGCGGAATTCACGAATGCTCGCTCGACTTTCTCCAGGAATGCCGGGCTTTAGCGGACCAGCATCGCGCCGCGCTTATCTTCGACGAAATCCAATGTGGTTTGGGCCGCACCGGCACCATCTTTGCTTTTCAGTCATTTGGCGTGACACCCGACATCGTGGCGATAGCAAAGCCGATTGCCGCGGGCCTGCCGCTGGGGGCATTCCTGGCCAGAGAGGAATTCGCGTCGGCGATTTCCGTCGGACAGCATGGGACTACTTTTGGTGGCGGCCCGCTGGCCTGCCGCGTGGCTCTCGCGAGCGTTCCACGGCGGTGCGGGAAGTCCGGGGGCGCGGCTTCATTCTGGGGCTTCAACTTGACATTCCGGCGCGCCCCATCGTGGAGCAGGCGTTCGGCGCGGGTGTTCTCTTCAACAGCACGCAGGATACTGTTTTGCGATTTCTTCCGCCATTTCTGCTGCAGGAGAAGCATGTGGACAAGGGCGTGCGAGTGCTGAAGAAACTGCTGGGCAAAGCCAAAAAAGCGCGCGATGCTGCAGCAGCTAGCTAAAAAAGACTAGCTAAAAAATAGGGGAGCCGCAAAGCTCCCCTTCACAGAAGCGACAGAGGCGATATCACTTATATAGATTGACGATCCAGAAGCAAAAGTTGTCTGACTTACAAAAGAAAACTGCGCAAAAATCGCGAAGGGCTCGACGTTCTGCAATCTTCATACTCCATCCAAGATCATTGGATTACCCTGGACGGCGCGCGCATGCGCTATTTGCGCGACGGCGTGGGTCCGCCGCTGCTGCTGCTGCACGGACTGCTGGGTTATTCCTTCTCCTGGCGCTACGCAATTCCGGCTCTGGCACGCCACGCCACTGTCCATGCAGTGGATATGCTTGGTGTGGGCTTTTCCGACCGGCCGCGTGGACTTGACTGTTGCCTGCGAGCCAATGCCGAGCGGCTGCTGTGCTTCCTGGATGCAGTGGGAATGGCCGAATGCGATCTGCTGGGAACTTCACACGGCGGCGCGGTGGCGATGATGGGCGCTGCGCTGGCGCCGGAACGGATTCGGCATTTAATTTTGGTCGCACCGGTAAATCCCTGGTCCGCTCACGGGACAACTATGGCCGCTCTTCTCAGCAGCCGTTTGATCGCGCCGATTTTCCTGCGCGCCGCGCCACATCTTCAGATCGCGTATAGCTTCGTGCTCCGCCGGCTCTATGGAGATACTGCTCGCATTCGACCTGGTACGCTGGAAGGCTACTCCGCGCCCCTCGTGACCCCCGGAGCCTTCGATTCCGGCATATCAGTCTTGCGCTCGTGGACCCGGGATCTGCGGCAATTGAAATCCATGTTGCCGCGTATTGCTCATATTCCTACGCTGCTTATTTGGGGCAGTATGGATGCCGCCGTAGATCCTTTGTCCGCTACTCGCCTGCGCGAGAACTTCGAGAACTGCCGTCTGGTAATGTTTGAGGGCGTCGGCCACTTGCCTTATGAGGAAGTCCCAGACCAGTTCAACAACGCTGTGATCGAATTTCTTGAGCCGGGGACGCCAGGAAACCTCTGAATGGCACAGCATATTGTTGATCTGCTCCGCAGTTTGCTCGCGCACTATGGCTATGGAGCCGTGGCCGGTGCCCTCTTGCTGGAGAACGCAGGGCTGCCGGTGCCCGGAGAAACCGTGTTGCTCTTGGCCAGTTTCCTGGCTTACTCGGAACATCGTCTCAGGCTTCCTTACATCATTCTGATTGGAATTTGTGCCGCGACGGTGGGCGACAACCTCGGATTCGCCATCGGCGTTTACGGCGGCCGGCGCTTGCTGGAGCGTTATCGAAGAACTCTGCACATTCGCCCGGCAACAATCGCTCGCGGCGAGGATTTGTTTCAGCGCTACGGTGCGGCGACAATCTTCGTCGCGCGCTTTATCACTGGAATGCGAGTTATCGCCGGGCCATTGGCGGGCGTGCTGCGCATGGATTGGCGCAAGTTCGCGATCTTTAATTTTCTGGGCGCTGCCGTGTGGGTTACGGTCATCTCAAGCGCTGGATTTTTCTTCGGAAAGCACTGGGACGAACTGGTAGAGATTTTGGGTGATGCCAATGTTGCGGTAGTCATTGCAATTTGCGTCTTGCTAGCCATCTTGTGGTGGAGGCGCCGCCGACGGGCGGCAGATCGATCTTAAGCACATCTACACATTTCAGAGTGTCCCGACGACACGGATTACCAGCGGGGGAAGGGCCTCAGATAGACGCAGGTCGCGAAAGAGTACTACGATACGGTAAGGTTGTGAGTCGCTGCTAAGGTGTTAGTGGATGCCGTTTTTTCAGGATAAAGTCGTTCGAATTCAGGATCACCGTGCAGAAGGGCGAGGTCGGGATCGCGTCGCGCCCAATCCGGGTCCCTGAAACCAGCATCCCAGGCCTTGCGAAGGGCTTCCACGGCCTCCGGCTTGCGTTTCATTAGGCAGAAGTTGCACGCCGCGTTGTATAGGACTGTGGCTTCATTTGGACGCAGCGTGATTGCCAGATTTGTCTCGCGAACCGCCTCCTCCAGTCGATTCATCTCCGCATAATCTCCTGCCAGAAGTATGCGGGCGCGAGCGTCTTCGGGCACCTGATGCAGATGTCGTTCCAGCGCGGAGACACGCCGCTGTCGGATATTGCGAAGGGCTTCTTCCTTGCCCAATGCTCCGAGAGCGTTCATGATCGGAACATAGATGTTGTAGTCCTCGCCACTCGCCTCAACTGCGGCATCGGCAATGTTTGCCGCTTCCTGGTAGCGCCCGGAAGAGAACAATGTGCGGCCCAGTATGTAGTACGCTCCCTCGCAATCGCGCTTGCGGTCGATCGCTTTCTGAACAACCGCCACAGCTTCATCGTATTTGTTATTCGCGTAAAGGATCCAAGCCTGGGCAACCTGTACCTCGGGCAAATCGGGGCGCAGAACAACGGCAGTTTGCGACGCCTTCATGGCGCGTTCCATCCAAACGGGGTCGCGCCCGTAATTGTAATGATTCTGGGCGCAAACATTGGCGATAGCGGCATAAGCCAGAGCGAAATTCGGATCCAAAATGACTGCGTTCTCGAACATCTGGAGCGCGAATTCCAGATCCTGCCGTTGCAGACGGCGGGCGTAGCTCTTGCCACGCAGGTAGAGGTCGTAGGCCTGGAGATTTTCGGTTGGTTTCGCCGCGATGGCTTCCTGTTCCTGCGGGGACAACGTGATCCGCAGTGCCTGGGCGATCTTGCTGGCGATCTCGTCCTGCACCTCGAAAACATCTTTCATCTCGCGATCATAGCGCTCGGACCAGATCGGGAAATCGGTGCTGGTGTCCACCAATTGCGTATTGATGCGCAGGCGGCTGCCGGAGCGGCGCAGGCTGCCTGCCAAGACGTAAGCCGCTCTCAGTTGTTGCCCAATTTGTGCGGGGGTCACCTGCTTGTCCCGGTACGTGAGCACAGTAGGGCGCGAGAAGATGTTCAAGCCCCTGATCTTGGAAAGTTCGGTAATAATGTCTTCCGTGATGCCGTCGCGAAAGTATTCGTCTTCCTGCGCCCTGCTGAGGTTCTCGAAATAGAGAACGGCTACGGATTTCGCGCTTGCTTTGCCGACTCCCGTCCGAGATTCTGCAGAATCAGCCGCACGCTTGTGACCGGAATCAATGTCACGCTTGAGCCGGATCAGGTCGGTCTTGAGATCCGTGGCGGTCTGATAACGCAGATTTCTGTCCTTTTCGAGCGCCTTCTCCACGATTCGAGCAAATGCAGGCGGTAGGATTGGATTCACCAGCGTTATAGGAACTGGGTCGCGGTTGAGAATGGCTTCGTAAACCACCGCCGAAGTGTCGCCCTGAAAGGGGAGGAGCCCGGTCGCCATTTGATAGAGAACCGTCCCCAGTGAGAACAAGTCGGTTCGGGAATCGGTCAGTTGCCCGCGCGTCTGCTCTGGCGACATGTATGACACTGTCCCGAGCGCTGTGCCCGGAGTAGTGAGATCCTCCCGCTCACCCATGGTCTCCATCTGCGAGACAGCGCCAGCGGCATTGGTCTTGGGCCGAAAAGCCTCAATCTTGGCCAAGCCGAAATCGAGAATCTTCACTTGCCCTCGCGGAGTGACGAATATATTCGCTGGTTTAATATCGCGGTGCACGATGCCCTTCGTGTGCGCCGATTCCAGCGCGTCGGCAATCTGGATCGCGAGAGTTAGCAGTTGTTCCATCTCGAGCGGATGCTGGCCGATCATCAGTGCGAGCGACTGCCCCTCCAGCAGCTCCATAACGATAAAGTGCTGCCGCTCATGTTGCTCGATGGCGTAGACAGTGCAGATGTTGGGATGATTGAGAGCAGAGGCGGCGCGAGCTTCGCGCTGAAAGCGTTCCAGTGAGTGTGCGTCCTGCGCTAATTCGTGTGGCAAGAACTTCAGGGCAACATGACGTCCGAGGCGCGTGTCCTCGGCTTCATACACCACGCCCATGCCGCCGCTCCCAAGCTTGCGAGCGATGGCATAGTGAGAGACGGTCTGCCCGATTACGGATTCCATGATTAGCGACCAGGGAAGGATGGTAGTGGCAAAGCAAACACCGGTCAAGCAATGATTCGGGCTGCGAGAGCCCGAGCACACGGCTTCACACGAGTCGGACATGTGATGAATGCTAATCTGATATCAGCAAACTCCTAAAAATGCCCGGCCTCCGAATAGCACCGGCGCAGGTGTCCTCTGCCGAGGAGCGGCTTCCCCGCTGGTTGAAATTGCAAATCCCTGAAGTGTGGGTGCGTTTCCTGCTCGCGATCGCAGGGTTGGCGCTGGCTTTCGGCGCTGCGATGTTCTCCACAGTCTCGCGTGAGTCCGGCAATCTTTGGGCTACGTTGATTTTCGCTTCGATGGCGTTGCTGCTGGCGACCATTGTGGGTCTAACGACTGTTCCGTACCTCGCCCGTCGGGTCGCTGCTTCGCGCGTTCGCGATGCCTTTGATTACGACGTAACCGCGGTGGGAATCATCTACGTGCTCGCGGTGTTGCTGATCGGAATCGCGGCCCTGAACACTGGGAACAATCTGCTGTACATCATCGTTGCTGCCATGCTGGCTGCGATTCTCATCTCTGGGATCGCATCCGCTGCTGTGCTGCGTGATCTGGAAGTCGAACTGCGGCTGCCGGAACATGTCTTCGCAGGTACTGCGTTTTCCGGCGCTATTCTCTTGCGAAACCGCCGGCGCTGGGTGCCTGCCTTCTCAATCAGTGTCTTGGCCATCAACAAGGAGAAGGCTACACAACACTGGCAATGGATGCCTGCGAAGTTTTCGTTCCCGCCCGGCCGTCCAGCAGGGAGGCAGTGGTTGCAAATTCCCGATCGCCGGCTACGGCGTGTGCCGAAGGTTCTGGCTCCGCCAGTAATCTTCCAAGGCTCAGCTTATTTCCCATACGTGCCACCAAAGGCTGAACCCAGCGCGGAACTCGAATTACGTTTTGATCGTCGTGGACGTTATCAGCAGGACAAGCTCGGACTGGCGACCCGCTTTCCCTTCGCTTTTCTGCGGAAGACGCGGCGCGTTGCTCTAGCTCGCGAAATCGTCGTGTATCCGTCAGTCGAGCCGCCCGATGAGTTCTTTCAGGTGTTGCCGCTGATCACCGGCGAGTTCGAAAGCTTCACTCGAGGACGAGGATCTGATCTATACCGTATCCGCGAATACATGCCCGAGGACTCGGCTCGGCATGTGGACTGGAAAGCAACCGCCAAATCAGGTTCGCTCAAAGTACGCGAGTTCAGCCGTGAAGATGATCGCAAATTACGAATCGTGTTCGACAATCCATCCCCTGGAGTCGTGCCAGAACCGGCCTATGAAAATGCAGTCAGGCTGGCAGCATCGCTGGCATGGCACTTCGCCAGGGAAAACGCCACGTTATCTTTCGCCGCGCCGGATTATGACGGGGTAAATGACATTCATGCTTTTTTGTCCTATCTTGCCTTGGTCGAGCCAGCGGCGTCCGCATCGCTCATCGAGGCCATTGACATCTCCGATGAATACAACATAATTCTGACATCTCGCCCTCGCGCCAGCATTCCTGCGGTTTTGTGGGCTTGTTCTTATTTGGTCTTCATGGAAGGTCATCCATAGTGCATCAAGCTTGTAAAATTCCTGAGCAGCCGGATGGGATACACTCGCATCCCAAATTGAAAGGCACTACTTGCTGTAATTCGATTTCTGGGCACAAACGAGGATTGGTTATGAACTGCAAACGCCACACTCTCATCGACGCAACTCTGCTGATTATGATTGCCCTTCCCGCAACTTTGGTCTGGGCGCAAAAGAACCTGGAGATACCTGTCGCCGCTACTATCAGAGTTCGCGTCATTGACAGGCTCAGCAGCGAAGAGGCTCAGGTAGGCGATACTTTTCACGGGACGCTGGATGAGCCTATCGAAGTGAGCGATAAGGTGCTCTTTCCCAAGGGCTCTGACGTGATGGGCCGCGTCACCGATGCGCATCGCACCGGTCGGCTCAGCGAGCCCGGAGAATTGGACCTTGTTCTGGTGACCATCAGTTCAGGCACAGTGGCGGAATCCGTTCATGTTGAGCCGTTGGTGATCAAGGGCGAATCCCACACCAAGAGCAACGCAACCAAGATCGGCGGAGGCGCTGTCCTTGGGGCGATTATCGGCGGAATTGCCGGTGGTGGAAAAGGTGCCGCCATCGGAACCGTCGCTGGTGCGGGGGCTGGCACCGGGGCAGCCGCCGCGACCGGAAAAAAGCCTGCGCT